>Ga0315906_10011202_pt1 | contig 10463 bp, 18 predicted proteins | sample LakEriMetagenome_4_FD_203526 | JGI IMG/M metagenome (GOLD analysis project Ga0315906, IMG submission 203526) | Freshwater fungal communities from buoy surface, Lake Erie, Ohio, United States - Buoy 2 MA122 | ecosystem: Environmental > Aquatic > Freshwater > Lake > Lake biofilm | place: USA...
ATTACAAATACCTCTTCGGTTTCTTCTTTTAATATTTTTTTGATCAGGTCTTTCATGGTCTAATAATATTACCATCAACATTTATCATGCTTCTAATTTCTTCATTTGTATATTTTTCTGAAAGGAATTTGTTTAACCACAAATTTCCACCAACCGATTGAAGATTTCCAAAGGATTTAATTTGTGTTCCTCCTAATAGTAAAAACATACCAACCGATTGGAGATTATCAAGGGATTTAATTTGTGTGTTTCTTATATCTAAATAACCACCAACCGATTGAAGATTATCAAGGGATTTAATTTTTTTTCCTTCCAAATCCAAATAACCACTAATGGAAACAAGACCTTCAAGCCAAGTTAAATCACCTTCATATTGACTCAAATACAAATTATCATCCAACGACCATCTTTTGATATTTTTCTTCTCAATGAAGTTTTTCAGACCTTCAATTCCATCAGGGAAAAAAGAAAGACTTGGTATTACCAATACCTCTTCGGTTTCTTCTTTTAATATTTTTTTTATTAAGTCTTTCATGGTCTTAAAATTCCACCACCAACATTTATTATATTTCTAATTTCTTCATCTGTATATTTCTCTGAAAAGTATTCGTTTAAATATAAATTTCCACCAACCGATTGAAGTTTTGGAAGGGACTCAAGTTCTGTCCCTCTAATATTCAAATAACCACCAACTGATATAAGATTTTCAAGGGATTCAATTGGTGTATCTATTAAACTCAAAAAATTACCAACCGATTTGAGATTTGGAAGGGATTTAATTTGTGTTCCTGATAAGTTTAAAAAACTCGTAATTGAAACAAGACCTTCAATCCAAGTTATATCACCATAGTAATAAGCCAAATATAATTTATCATCCAACGACCATCTTTTGATGTTCTTTTTTTGGATGAAGTTTCTTAATCCGTCAATCTCATCAGGAAAAAAACTAAGACCAGGTATTACAAATACCTCTTCGGTTTCTTCTTTTAATATTTTTTTGATTAGGTCTTTCATGGTCTAATAATATTACCATCAACATTTATCATGCTTCTAATTTCTTTACCTGTATATTTTTCTGAAAGGTATTCGTTTAAATATAAATTTCCACCAACCGATTGAAGATTTCCAAAGGATTTAATTTGTGTTCCTCTTATATCTAAATAACCACCAACCGATTGAAGATTGTCAAGGGATTTAATTTTTTTTCCTTCCAAATCCAAATAACCACTAATGGAAACAAGACCTTCAAGCCAAGTTAAATCACCTTCATATTGACTCAAATACAAATTATCATCCAACGACCATCTTTTGATGTTCTTTTTTTCAATGAATTTTTTTAATCCGTTAATTCCGTCAGGGAAATAGTGAAGACCAGGTATTTCCAATACCTTCTCGGTTTCCTCTTTTAATATTTTTTTGATTAAGTCTTTCATATAATGATATAAATACTTCAAAATTGTTTTGTATTTATGTAATAAATTGAATTTATCATGAAAACATTATTTATCTTGCCATTTTTATTAATTTTATCTTCTTGCCAAGAGAAGTCGGATATTGAAATTATAAAAGAAGTTGAACCAACATTAACGGAAGAAACAATAAAGAAAACAATTGGTTCTCAATCAGAGCAATATGGATCCGAAGATCTTTTGGATTTCCTTTCTGTTTATGGAGAAAATGTAACGGACATCACACCTGCATTTATGAACTATTATCAAGATATTTCATCATCACAATCGAACTCTCTATATGACAACTTAACCGAACCCAACGGTAATTACAGTTACAGATGGTTCATCAACGAAAAACTTGTTTCAACAGATTACAATCTTGTATTAAATCCTTTGGTCAATGTCCTTCCTTGTGAAGGTGTTATGAGAGTTAAATTGGAAGTTACGGACAACAGGTTTAAAAGTGTTTATGTAAGGGAAGAATATGGTTTTTTGGAATTTGTGGATAAAGATGATTTTACTGAATGGTGTGAATGTGGAGGTTGTCCTGACTATTGGGATGTCTTCTACGAATTTTACCCACCAAGAGATCCTTACTTTTATCAAACCAAACCTGCGAGATGGGATTTTGACAAAAACAACTTCATCAACTCCGAAGATTTGTTAATTTTCTTAAGCAAATACGGAGAACAATAAACAAGCGGCGGGCGGGGGAAAACACCGAAAGGTCAGAAAAAAATTTCTAGATCATACCCAAAGAAGTTTCTTTGGACTTCTTTCTAAGTTTCTTCAAGGTAGAATAAAAAGGGTGGGATCTATTTCCTCTGATGTTCAAAGGTAAGTTATGTTCTTTGATCAATTTAGACTCTCTGTCTTCATAATCTTCACAAACTTCATATCTAACCTTCATCTCTTTCCTTAAGAACTCATCTACGATCTCTTTGGAAGAAACCATATTTCCCACCAAAAGGGCAGAGAGAGTTTGACGTAAGGTGGATACAAATCCTGATCTAATGGATGAATGGGAATGAGAGTCATTCAGGTGCCAATTCAGTCGTTCATTTATATTTTTGGCAAGACCGATATATACCAAAAACATATCATTTTCTTTCAAACACTCGGACACATCAATCCCCAACTTCTCGGCACCATTTTTACTTACATACCAATAATAAACGCCGCTCAAAGAGGGGAAGTTCTCCATATTACAATGATACGACTTTTTTTTACTTTACACAAGTTTGTCCGATGCCCGTTAAGAAAATTAAAAAGTCCTGTGAACTAACAAATCCATCGGCATCAAGATCACACTTATAACATTGACCACTTTCTGTGGTGGTTCCGTGACAACTCAAATAGATAAGAAAATCTTGTGAGGTGACCAAACCATCATTATCCAAATCCAATAGACAATTTAAAGAAAGAGTTTTGAATACATCTTTCCTGTTTTGGTTTACATAACTATGCATTCTATTGATCTGACCATTGGTAAAACTGCGGCGACAATTATCGGCAAGGTAATCCATATGATTATCTTGGACATAACCAAACCAGGGATCAGATTCCAAAATGATCACATTACAACCCGGCGTGCAGTCGGGGATAAAGTTAGATCTTTGGAATGGTGGGGTGTCACAAACAAGATCACCTGTCGTTCCGCAATCCAATCCATAATTTTCACAAGAGAATGCACCATTAAAGGTATGGAACAAACCAAGATAATGACCGACCTCATGGACAAGAGTTGCGTTTCTGTGATATGAAGATGGGTTCAAAGAGAAGGTGGAAGTTCTAATCCAAATCCCGTCAGGAGGTTTGGGTGCGGGATTGATGATGGTTGCTCCGAAGGGTGGGATAAATGAAAAACCAAGAGAATTATATACTTTGGGTTGAATGAAGATATTGAGAGTTGTGTTGGGATTTACACTCATGGTATTACCAATTTCAAATAGTTTTGAAGAACCTGGCGGATACATAGAAGGGAGTTTACTACTTGTTAATGGTTCGGTCATATATTCTTGATACCAAGAGAAATCTTTCAGAGGTTTCCGATTGATTGAAACAAGAACAAATCTAAATTTTGCTTTATTGAATTTAATATTCAAGTCATTTAGAGCCACCAACAAGGTGGAGTCAGAAACATTCAATAACTGATCGTCATAGAGGACATGGAAGACGATGGGGATTTCTTTGTATGTAATCGGATCGGAGGATTTACTGGATAGTCTAGCAGATTTACGAGACAAAGAAGAGAAATCTTTTTTGGAGGTTTGAGTTCCACATTCTTCTTGAGAGAAAGATCCAAATGATATAAAAGACAAAAGGATTAATAAGATATAGTTTTTCATATTTTCATTCTTAATTTTTCAAAAGATAATCTATGGAAGATATATGTAAATTTTATTATTTTTAACTTATGAAAGTAATAATTGCAGGAGGTAGAAACTTCCGTGACTATGACAAATTAAGAGAGTCGTGTGATAATATATTGGTTAATCAAAAAGAGGTGGAGATTGTTTCAGGAACGGCGGCGGGGGCGGACACTCTCGGAGAGAGATATGCACAAGAGAAGGGTTACGAAGTAAAAAAATTTCCAGCTCAATGGGATCTATATGGAAAGAGTGCAGGATACAAAAGAAATCAACAGATGGCAGAATATGCGGATGGGTTAATTGCGTTTTGGGATGGGAAGAGTAAGGGAACAAAACATATGATAGATATTGCAAATAAGATGGGATTAAAAGTTAGGGTCGTAAGATATTTATAAACATAAAATTAAAAAAAAATGAAAAACTTATTATTAACTATTTTGTCGGTATTTGTTTTGGTGGGATGTGGTCATAATTCTGAACCTGAAGATCAAGAAGTTTTGGTCCTTCACAAAGGTTTATATTCTTTTTGTGGTGCTTCGGGTGCTGAACCTACGGGTAAAAAAATAATTATTCAAGGTGTAGAGTTTGATGAAGGATGTGCAATTTGTCCTGTGATGGATGGATCATCAATTTCCAATTTAGCAATGGAAGGTTCAGGAGGAACATGGGGAGATTTTAATGTGAGAGAAAATCAGCAAACTCCTGATGGTACAAATAAAACAACATGGTCATTCTTTTGGTTTTTCGGATCCAACGATACTGTTCCACAATTCAACCCCGAAACCAAAGAATGGGAATGGTTGGCACCTGTTAATCGTTCATTTGTCGTAAACACAGATGCGGATAGTACGAGTATGAGTAATATGTTCGCAATGCCATGTGAGATTATCGATACTCTCGATAATGGAATTATTTTATCCAAGTGTTATGGACCATTGAATGAAGCGGCAGTTCCATTACGTAAACCTATAAAAGTAAAGAGTGGTATGACATCTGTTACTGCGGCTAAGAAAGGTTTTCCTTATCCTGTAGGTACACCAATACCTTTAAAATAAATTAGGATAGATTTATTTAAAACCTCTCCATTACGGAGGGGTTTTTTTCTAACACGAATATTTATTAATATTGGATTACAAATACCAAATTTATAATATGCCAACACAAGATCAAATTAACAAAGTAAAATTAAATTTAAGAAACCTTATGGACTTAAATTCTGACATTCTTGTGAATGGTAATCTCAAAATAGAAAACGCATTTGCTCTTTTATCCATCCAAGACAATAAAGATTTAGGAGTCCAAATCGGAATTAATATTTTAGATGGATCATTTTGGGCAGCATCCGACGGGGTTACTCAAATCGCCGCCAATTTTTGTTGTGGAGTTGTTTCAAGATATTCAACCAATACACCACCGAGTCTTTTAAGTGCGACAAGCCGTCTTATAGAAAGATTCCAAAATACCTCCAATCAATTTCAGTTAGATTTACAAACATTCTATGATGATCCAACCACATATTGGGACACAGTTTATGAAGGACAAGTCAACACCGCATTCGGAACTTACACAGTCTCGGGAAAACTATCTGATTTATCAACGGTAGATGTACCAGCCAAAACTGATACAGGTTACACTGACATCATGCTTCAAGCGGTTTTTGGTCTTGATCAACAAGTATGGAATACACTTTTACCTAATTTTGAAATTACAGCATGGTATCCAAGTAATCAATGTGATGATAGGATTTCTGAGTGTAACGAAAATTCCTTTATTTCAAATGCAAGTGGATGGTATATAGAAAACCCGGCATATTGGCAATACTGGCAATGGTATCAGGATATTGGAATCTTCGGGGGAAAGAAAGATCACGGGGTATGGTACATTACAAACTATAGTATAGGGACAGGATGGTCGATTGGATCATACGGCAATTTAAGTGACGACGCTTGTAACTATTTATTTAATGATCTATACAACGGAGTTCCCAATCCAAACGCACCATTCGGAGGAGGATTATTTCCAAGAGAGTTTGTATTTAATAATATGCCGAACATTAAAAAAACTTCACATACATTTAGTCACTAAGATGAACTTACAAGAACAACTATCAAGAATGAAATCAATGATGGGGATCATCGAGGAAGATGATAATCAAAGAGTTCATTTTGATATGCAAGATTTATTGGACAGAGGAATTATCTTTATAACACAAGCTCACGATTTATCTACAGGTGAAATGATTCCTCCACAAGAAGATCCTCAAACAGGAGAAATATTCAACGATTCAACAAATTTAATTACCTTATGGAATATAACACACCCAGAAGAAGGTGAACAAGATTTTATTTCAAAGGCATTAGAACATCCAAGACCTGACCAAATTTCATATTGGCAAAACACCCAAGATCAATTAAGTCAGGAAAAATATGATCAGATATTAAGAAGTATTGAATTACAAAATAAAAACTCAGCCGAACTAACGGAGGGAGAATTAACTGAAAGATGTTGGAAAGGATATACCCAAAAGGGTATGAAAACCATGTTTGGCAAGAAATACCCTAACTGTGTAAAGAAAACAAAAAAATGAAACTACAAGAACAATTATCAAGAATGAAATCGATGATGGGGATCATCAAAGAGAATGAGGCAACTGAACTCATACAAGATATGGTGGATGAGGTTTTGGACTCATTAAGAAAATACGTCGAAGACTCGGACGATTTCGAAGATCTCGAAACTATGAGAGTGGTTAATTCCATAGATAAAATCCAAGTAACCGACTTCACAACAAAAAACTTCGAACCCAATATACATCTTGTAATTTATCAAAACAAAGACATCTCAAATTACGATTTAGTATTGGAACAAATGTATTCAAAGTTCAATACTCTGATCCCAAATCTATTAATACAGATAGATGATGTCATCAACAGTGAAACAGGACAATCCGTATATGACTATTAAAGTTTCGTAAGAAACGATTTTTTTCTTAACAGATTATAGATCAGTTAAGTCGGTTAATTAATAATACTATTCTCTCCACATTTCACTTCGTGAACCACTCCACTTCGTTCCGTTATGTTTCGTTCATACTATTATTAATTACCCCTCCCTTTATTTGTCCCACCTCCTGAAGTCCCACCCTGAAGAGACTGATAATGTAGGGAAACTTACAGATAAGGATGGTTCCCATCCTTTACTATGAAGAGTTTCCATATGTAGTGTTTCTCGAACCATAACATAGAGAAGGGACTCTTCGAGTCAAGGATATGTTTCCCGTGAAACATGTTAGTATGTCAGTCTGACACCCCCACTTTTTATTTGAGAACTACTGAAGAGGGATAAATTTGACCCTCTAAAGTTGGGGAATTTAAAGGAACTTCGTTCTCACGCCCCTTCAGGAGGGATATTCTTTTTTTTGCTGTAAATAATTACCATCTAATTTTTCCTTGCTGGCACTACTGCCAGAGGGGATTTTTTCCCCTTCTTACTATCAAGAACGACAATATGGTGGTATAAAGTGGGGGAAGGTGGGAACAAATGGGAGGACAAAATATGGGGGGTGGGATTATCCCATCCCGCAGTCGAGACTGACATTTTGTCATTTCCAAATAATTTAAGTTATTTTTGTATTAAAAATTACCCCTCTTTATACTTAGGGGACTAAGAATACTGTTGTTTTAGAACTCCTCCAATCTTGTATTTCAAAATCTGTAACCTTATTGATATCCAAGTAATCGGATAAGATGGGTGATATTGATATTATGAATTTTTCAATAAAGGTAAAAAAATCCTCTTCGTTTAAAGTATTTTTGATAATTCCGTAGGCGGGTAGTGTGTCGTATATATCAAATCTACCCAACACATCAATAGAATTATATTCTTCATATGTAAAGATATGAGTTTGATCCACATAATAAAATACTGTTATATTACCTCTTGAATCTCTGTGGGGAACTAATCTCCCACCTTTAAGTTCAGATAGAACTAGGGATATGAGTTTATCAATTTTATTCATGATCGAAATATACTCTTGAGTAACCCCATTGGTCATAGAGATCATTTACATCTATGATCTTCACTTTATTTATATCCACAATTTCAGAAAATATGGGAAGGATTGCCATGGTTAATTTCTCGATAAACTCTTTTAATTCTTCTTTTGATACAGAAGACAAGATTATTTTGAAGTGGGGTATATTACCATAGATGTTTAGAAAGTTTTCTCCGAGTCCTCTGGGAGCAAAACTTCGTTGTAAATATAATACCATTTCTTTATCGACATAATAATAACCCAACGATTTTCCGTATGCATAAAAATCTGATTCACCTGCGGGTCTAAGTTCGGTATATAATCTCCCACCTTCGAGTTCGGGAAGGACCAACTTAACGAGTTTATCTAATTTATTCATTTTAAGTTATAATATACCTTTGTTTTTTCATGTCTTACCTCCGCCACCCTTATGGACGATATATCTTCGGGATCCAAAACTTCCGAGAAGTAGGGAAGAATTAGTTTTGAAAATTCTTCCATCAGTTCATAGAATTCTTTTGGAGGTAATGACGACAATAACAAACTATAGGTGGGAAGATTATCGGTAATAAATAAAACCCAATAATCAGAACTGTTAAGATGAAATTTGTCTAGCTGTAAGTGGCAAATTATTTCACGTTCTTCATTATAAAGAAAGGCCATTGTGTATTCTGGGATTTCAACCACTTTTACATCCAAGTCATCTTGAATTTCAGATAGAATTACTTTTGCGAGTTTGTTGATCTTATTCATCTATATACAATATAAGATATAAAATGGTTGGGATAGATGCTCGATACTACCACCTCACCGTAATTATCTATTAAGTCGGGAAGGAGCACATATGCGATTTTCAATGCAAAGATTTCCTGATCTGTTTTATCAAGCAAACCCAAAATCATATTCATATTTTCAATCCGAGCGGAAACGATCCTGAGTTCATAATAACTGCTGTCCTGATCATCAAGCAATGTGGCGATTACCCTCCCCGAAGGGTCCCTCAAATCAGAAACAGTATTGTGATCATTGTAGTGCTTGCTTTTTACAAGATCTAAATTCTCTAACTCAGGTAGTATGAGAGAAACGAGTTTGTTTATCTTCTTCATAACAGATAAATATACAAAAAAAATAATTGATAAAAAAATTGGATCTTAATTTTTTTCGCCGTAACTTAGCATCATCTGACTAACCGAGAGGGGAGCAAGTATACTCCAACCTGCTTTATAAATATTAATAAAACAAAATACCCGTATTTGTTTTCATAAGGTATTTTAAATCTTTGGATTTTTCATCCCACCTCTTGGGTAGTTCAGGTGAAATAATAGATAACATCTTTTGGTATACAGAATTGATAAACTTAGATTGATCCTTTCTTGGTAACATATTATAAACCATTAATTTATTTACAAATTCATTGGTCATAGCAAATCCATATAACACACGATCATCCACGTAGTCTTTGTAAAGACGACCAACATAAAAATTATCAAGGTAAAGGTTTATATTAAAATCATCCTTTACAACATAAGTGATGGGTTCATCACCCAACACCTGATCAACCAATATATTTAATTGTCTGTCCGTCATTTTATAATAAATAAATATACAAAAAAATAATTCATAAGAAATTTGGATCTTAATTTTTCTTGCCGTAACTTAGCATTATCTGACTAACCGAGAGGGAAGCAAGTACACTCCAACCTGCTTTATATTTTTTATAAAGGGGTGGGAATTAAGTAAACCAATATTCACCATTACCCACCTTCCCCTGAAAAACCAAATCCTGTGGGTAAACCTTCTTCGGGATCCTTGTTCCCAACATTGAAACCATTTTCTTGAATACTCTCTTGACAACCTTAAACATATCAATCCATTCCAACATATTGACAACACCATTGGATTCAATAAAGTCCTTATCAAAATAAAACTCCGATCCTATCCTATATAGGAAAAAACCAACCAACTGACCATCCTTCCTAACAAATAACTGATTGTATGAATGCAACATATTCGGTTCCCTAATCTCAACCTCCAATGGTCCATCATCCAAGATAGAGTCAACCAATGTATTTAATTGTTTCTCTGTCATATCAATTCCTTGTAAATAAAAACCCACCAATAAGTTTGCAACAATATTCTAAACTATCCAATATAGATGGGTTGGGTATATATTCTTTAACAATAGAAGCAACCCTTCCGTATAAACCATAAAGAAGTTCTATCTGATCCTCCTCCTTTAACATATCAAATACACCATTGGATTTAACAAACTCAGGCCATAAGAAAAAGTTAATGTCACCACCATACGCAGCAACCCAATCACCATCTTGAGTTTGAACATTACACCTCCCTTCATCACCAACATTAACAACGAATTCATTGTCACCTATTATGCTGTCAACCAAAGTATTTAATTGTCTCTCTGTCATATCATTACTATTGATAATATAAATACCAATACATAATAAATTTGGAATTGTCAAATATCCAACCACAGGGGGGATCAGGTATCAGGGGTGGGTAAACCCCCTCCATACCCTATTGACCCCCCCTCCCCCTCCGTATGCCCCCCATATACCCCCCCTTTTTAACCCCAAAAGGGGGCTT
>Ga0315906_10011204_pt1 | contig 10462 bp, 12 predicted proteins | sample LakEriMetagenome_4_FD_203526 | JGI IMG/M metagenome (GOLD analysis project Ga0315906, IMG submission 203526) | Freshwater fungal communities from buoy surface, Lake Erie, Ohio, United States - Buoy 2 MA122 | ecosystem: Environmental > Aquatic > Freshwater > Lake > Lake biofilm | place: USA...
TTGCACCGCTTAACAACTCAGGGCCGTTTGCATCCATGTTCACCACCAAGCCGGGTGTCGGGTTTTCGTTGTAGCCGGGTAGATTGGCATCATCACCGGGGAAATCTGCAGACCTCACATCATTTTTGTTGAGTACTGAATCAGACATGCTTCTCTCCTTTTGCGGACATCATTGAGTTCAAAACCTGCAAATGCCGTACAACCTCTTCCCGTGCACAATCCGCAGTGCCGGCCCAATCGGCACACAGGTATTTTCCCAATTCAGCAAGTCGGTTAATGGTGGAAAATTCATTGTTGTCCAGTGCCTTGATTGACTCGAACAGTGAAGAGAGTTCAACCAGATACCAGTGCACAAGCTCAGTCGCATCTACAGCGCGAATGCATGCAAGGTGAATCGTCTCTGGATTGATTGATAAGGTTTCTGATTTGCCTTGGCCAGGCAACTTGTGCAATTCCAGTCTTTTGGCTTCACGCATGTTGTTCTCCTTTCTTAGCACCTTGAAACCCGCTTGATTCCTCATTGTTTGCGATATTGCGCAAGTCACCATTCTTGACAAACATAACCATCACCTCCACTTCATGGGCCACCTGAGCCCACGACATGAACAGAGATGAATACTCAGGGGCGACATTCAAAAGGGTCTGGTTTTCGCCCATGATCACCAAACTATCTGCCAGCATGTGCAAGCGTTTGGATGCCTCTGTTAGGACCCGCTCAGGCTCGGCAGTAGGAATGATTTGAACCACTGGTGAGCCTTCGGGCATGAAATCGAGCGTTGTGATTTGGCTCATGAATCACCCCTCCTTACGCATGGCGGTGGTGGCGGCACTGGCGCTGTTCATCACCAGGTCTTCAACGGTGGCGACAAATGCGGACCAGTTGCGATTCAAAACAGGGTCAGCAATCAGGCGTTGATATTCGCGTACACCGTCATACAGGCCACGCATGAATACCGAGGCATTGGCCACATGCGCCTCAATTGAACAAGGCGGGTTTGTAGCTTCGAACACGGGCCCAAGCACGTGCAGAATCAGGTCATCATCAAGTGTGTGGTTCAGGCCAGCCATAAAGCCATGGCAATACGCAAGCGGCTTGGCACCGGGGCGCAACCATGCGGGTTTTGTGGGGTTGGAATTAGATGCAGGCATAGTGCCTCCTTTGAGTCTTTTGAGAAAATACCCAAGTGAATGGGCGGGGGTCTCTCACGGTGTCAAAGGATACCGCCGGGTCCTTACGGATACCCGAACCCCCATTGGTGAGCGATGACGCAAGTACACAGCCACCAGAAAGGCGCATATGTGCAAACACCACCGCCATTGAGACGGGGGAACGAAAAAGCCGTGCCGACTTTCGAACACCGTCACCCGAGGGGACAATGCTTGGAAAGGCGGCACGGCCTTTCCTTTGACTTTTGAGAGAACCCTGAGCGTACTTCATCCGTTCACCTTGTGCAAGCGTGGCGTAATGCGCCTGGTTGGTTTTGAGGTGCAGAACACACATTCACCTGTGCTGTTTCAAGGTCATACAACCGAAGTATGTACCCACTGTTTTCATCACCCTCAAGCCTTGGCAAAAGTGGAAACGCAGGGGCTTGGCCATGTGCAGCACGGCATGCCAAATGAAGGTGAGCAATCCACTGTTCAGGGGTGAATTCAGTTCGAATGTTGACAGCCCGCAGCCCATCTTTTTCGTACCACAGCGTGGGGCGAATCAGCACATTAAAACCATCCTGCATGGCTTGGGCGAATAGCTTGGCCAAGTGGTTTGGTTCGTGCCAAGGGGCAAGCACTGAGGCACTGACCACGGGGCTATCAGTCAACAGATTCAGCGCATGTTCAAAGCGTGCAAGCAGTTGCCTGAAGTGGTCGATGTATTGCCAATCCTTGGCCCGTGTTTGATTGTCTCGATCCGTGGCAAGCATTCGAATACTTGCATAGGCACAGTCCAACCACGCAGCACAATAAAGCCACGCAATGGCCTTGATAAGCTGCCCACGGGCTTGGGTACCCACCTTGTCCGACATAAACACATCAGGCACCACGAAACGCCGTGGCTGGACAACATCACCCAGGGCGAACTTTCCACAGTCTTCAAAGGGCAGGCGGTAATCGAATAGCGTGGCCTCTGGTGCATGAAAATCGGGATAGGTGAATTCATTCAAACGCAAGCCACGGAACCGACCACGCCCCCCGGCAACTTCGCTGAATGCGCGGGCCATTACATCCGAAATATGAACAGGACCATCACTCATGGCCAGCACCTGTAACGGATTGACGTGCGGTGTGTGCGGCGGTGGCTTGGCTGTTCAGCCAGGCATCCACTTCAGCGGTTCGCCACATACGTGTTTTACTTCCCACCTCAATTGGCTTTGGAAAGTTTCGCTCACGTATCCAACGCCATAGCGTTGAGGAATTCATTCCAAGATGAGCACAAAGGGCGGCAGTTTGTAACAAGGCTGGGGCTTGAACACCGGCCAAAGTCGCCCCATGTGTTTGGGGCAAGCTGGGCGGTGTTTTATCGAAGGCTTGGATTTTTTGTAACATTGAGCTAACTCACATCAAAGAACGCCGAAGCGCGGTGATGGAATGATGTGAGAAAGCGAAAACTAAGTAATTACACACCGAATGCTCAGGGGTGTGTCTTGACTTTTTGAAGAATTTTTGATCTAGCCAGAAATAAGTTTGGCGCGAGCTTTATCCTTATTTTTGGAAAACTCCTTTCTGAATGATTTGGCATTTTCCCGGTAATCAGCAAACTCTTTACGAGCACGACTAAAACTTGTTTTCGCTGATCCGGCCTCGTTTCCAATGAGCATGGTGACAAGTGCCTCCACATTATTCGCCGTGGGTTTGGGATCTTTGTGATCCAGAATCGAAAGAAGCTTTTTCTCGTAAGGATGGCTCTTTCGGAAATCAGCCACAGCCTGATCAAATGCCAGTTTCATGACCGCCGTTTGAAATGAACAATTAAGCTCAGCAACCACAAGGCGCACGCCCTCACGATCCCATTCCGTCTCATTTGGCGGCTCTAGTTGATCATCTTTGGCCATACAGAACGCCTGCCATTGGTAAAAACCTGCCTCACTAGATAGAGAATTTTTAAACCAGTTGAACAACCGCAAACGGCCCACGTGCAGAAGGGGCGCATCCTTTTTTTCCAACTCTTCGAGGGTCATGGTTTCCGCCTCTGAGGAAACCCGCTTTCCAAACTCAATCAGGGTTTCATCAAGGGAGTAAATCCGGTCATACCAATACTGAGCCACAGACAAGGCAGCTTGAATATCTGCCCAATAAGCAAACATGCTATGTCGTAGTTCTATATCGTCACCCTCACTAGGCCCACGCAATACATCAGCCACCAACAAGCAAAACAACCTGAAAACCTTGTGCAAAGAAAACAGCACGAACCAAGCGGCTATGCCGGGTGATTGGGTGGTGGTAACGGAAGAATGCTTTTCAGGAAAGGGGTAATCTACTTCCCATAAAAAGAAGGGTTGCACGGCCCCAGCCACAGAGACACGAACACGGTCAAATTCATCTTCCGAGAAATCCACTTCTGCAAAAACTTGCTCCCAAATAGCATCGCCAGTGCCATTCAAAGATTCCCCGAACAGCGAATACCAGCCCGAAAATAGAACGTGAAGCTGTGCGGCGGTGGTGAACACGCTCTCGCGTTGGCTTGGGTTTTCAATCAATCCTTCATCGGGCCAACCCATCTGGCCACCGTGAGTATCAAGCCAAAGTTTTTCGGCTTTGATCAGGTTTTCATCCAGTAGATTCCAGAACACCGGCGGCAAATCAAGGTGCTTAACCTTCCCCCGAGCTGCCAAACAATCGGCGATCAATACTTTCACTTGTCGATAATTGAAATGAGCTACATCAGGGCATTCATAGTCCGGGCTGTCTACCCACTCAAGAAGCTGTTCCTGAGTAATGGGTCCTTGTGCGAAATCAAACGAAGGTGCCAGAGCAGGAGCTAGTGTGCCCGCGAAGCTCTTCGAATCACCGACAAATTTATCCCAGGTGGATTCCTGTTCATCCTCTGACATATCAAGCCATTCCTTGCGCCTTCACACCGGTAGAACCAGACCAACCTTTGGAAGGGCAAAGGTGTTCGCACCGTCGTGCTAGGTCTGGATCTTGAGGCTATCACGAATGCAGTTGATTGCAACGCATCAACTTGGATTGTGGCTTGTGTGGCGGTGGTGTGGTGTGCTTTCAGGTGACTACCTAACAGCCTACAAGCTGTGCAGTTGCAACCACACTGACTACCCAGCTTGCAAACAAAAATTGGAAAATTTCCACCCGCCCGGAAGATGCGCAAAGAAAACTCCTTTGCGATTTTTTTATGCCAAGAACAGGGGCAATGCGGTGCAATTGAATGGGTGTTGTGTCGTGTTTTTGACCGATAAATGCAAGCTATTGACTACCAATTTGCAGCCATTGGTGACTACCCTTTTCCAAATTCCGTGACCCGCTATTTGATGCGGTTCGCATTACCCTTACTGGCTAGAACGCCCGGAAGGACCCATGAAATAAAGGGCCTGCCATCCACCAGGTGAAGAATGAACAACTGAAGGCCGTACCCAACTTGTTCCCATGTTCCCAAAAATGTTCCCAAAAAATTATATATATTGGGAACATTGGGATCGTTTATTCATGCGGCTTTCCGGCTTGTTCCCAGTGTTCCCAACGTTTTCAACGTCTTCCGGCATTTTCTATACCCCCCCTCCAAAACTTGCGCACGCATAAAAAGCATGGAGGCGGCGGTCTCCAAGGCAAAGTCCTTAACTTTTGACCCGCCCCGGTCATTTGTTGATGTTTTACCTGCAAAACACGACCAATAAGTAGACCAATGCAAACGGCATACCCACAGTTCAATACTTGGTTTTGTGGGCGCGAGTGGGGCCTTTGCCCCGCCCCCAACGGCGGCACCCTCAAGCTTTCTTGACCAGCTTGTGCACACCCTCAGCCTGCTCACCGTCTACTTTGTCAGTGGTCACAAAGTCGCCCCACTGCTGCATCAGGGTAAGCCGCTGTTCCACATACACAGCGTGGTTATATGCCTTACGTACCCGGTCCCCTTCTTGGTGGGCAAGGCTCACTTCCACCACATCAGGCCTGAAGTTATGCTCGTTGGCCCAAGTGGAAAAGGTAGACCGCAACCCATGGATGGTGGTTTGGTCCCTGTAGCCCAGCCTTTCCAAGGTCTTCAACATGGCGGCATTGGACAAGGAAGACTGCATACCAGACCGGCTGGGGAACAGGAACGGTGTACCCAGTGCCAGCATGCGTGTGGCCAGTTCAATCGCTTGGGTGGACAGGTAGACAGTGTGGGGGCGCTTGGCTTTCATTTTCTCAGCAGGCACTACCCACAAGCCACGCTGTAGGTCCAGTTCATCAGGAACCACAGACAATGCCTCACCGGTTCGGCAAGCGGTCAGGATGACCCACTGAATGCATTTGGCGGCTATTGCGTCACTGGCTTCAAGGTCACGATAGAACGAGCGTACCTGTGCCCATGGCAGGGAATTGAAGTGCTTCACTATCTTGGCCCTTGATGGTGCCTTCACTTGCCTTTGAACAGCGGCCACGGGGTTAGTGGGCAGCACCTCTTTGAACACCAGCTCGTCAAACACCACCATCAGGCGTTGAATCACCCGCCTGCCAGTCTCTGGGGTGGCGTTCACCACCGCCTGCACCACCTCAAGTAACTCACCTTTGGTAATGTCCGCAACTGACTTGGTGCCCAGCTTTGGTAACACATGGTTTTCCAGCGTGCTCACCCACTGGGCGGCATGCTTACGGTTCTTTGCCGTGGGCACTATCTTGGTTTCGTGGTACTGCCTGCATGCCACCGCCAGGGTAAGCGCCTGCTTCACTGCTTCAGCCTTGGCCAATTGCTGCACCTCGACCTGCTGTAGGCGTTCCTGTTGCCGAACTTGAAGCGGGTCGAACCCTTCTGCCCGCTGCACTTCCATTCGATCACGCATGCGGCGGGCCTGCTCCACCCCAATGACTGGATATATGCCCAGCCCTGCTTCCCTATCCTTGCCATTGAACCTGTAGCGATACACCCATGCTTTGGACCCCGAGCCCTTCAACACCAGGCGAAGGCCTCCACCATCAATCAATGGGAAATCATCGGGCTTGGCCCTGCGTATCTGAAGGTCTTTAAGACGATTGCGTGAGGTGTCACGCACCTGCTTTGAATTGGCCATGATATTGCGGGCAAATAAGGTACATAAACGCAGTGTAACTGCCTTACTTCTGGACCCCTTATTAGACCCCTTATTTGTGTGCAATTGATTGCAATTCATCGCCACGTATTGCAATACACCCGGACAACAAAAAACCCGCCAAGACTGATGCCTGTAGCGGGTTTCGTGTCTAATTGCAACGCATTAACACGGATTGCAATTAAGGGTACTGGCGGAGACGAGAAGATTCGAACTTCCGATACCCTTTTGGGGTATGCTCCCTTAGCAGGGGAGTGCCTTCGACCACTCGGCCACGTCTCCAGAAGGCCGAATTATACACGGTTTCGGCCGAAATGTTGAATGCAGACGCAAATCGCTTTCAAGCAAATTGCACTGCATCCAGATCACTCAAAACTCACCTTAAAAATGTTTCAAGCCGCCTCTTTTTCCAGACCAAAAGCTTTGTGCAAAGCGCGCACCGCCAATTCCATGTACTTGTCATCGATCAGCACAGAAACCTTGATTTCTGAGGTCGAAATCATCTGGATATTAATACCCTCTTCCGACAAGGTTTTGAACATAAGACTTGCCACACCAACGTGTGAACGCATGCCAATACCCACAATCGATACCTTGCACACATTGCTGTCACCAGCCACTTCACGTGCACCAACGCTGCCCTGAATTTTGTTTTTCAACAAATCCATGGTTTTGTTGAATTCATTGCGGTGAACAGTAAAAGTAAAGTCAGTGGTGCCATCTGAACCTTGGTTCTGAATGATCATGTCCACGTCAATGTTCGCCTCGGCCACCTGCCCCAAAATTTGGTAGGCCACGCCTGGCTTGTCGGGTACGCCGCGGATAGTCACTTTCGCTTCATCACGGTTGAAAGCGATACCGGAAACAACAGCCTGTTCCATATGTTCATCTTCCTCAAAAGTAATCAGCGTGCCGGAAACCTTTTCTTCGTCCAGCGACATCATTGGGTCGGTCAAACTAGAAAGTACCCGCGTTGGTACACGGTACTTGCCTGCAAATTCGACGGAGCGAATTTGCAGAACTTTCGACCCCAACGAGGCCATTTCAAGCATTTCTTCAAAACTGACCACACGCATACGGCGCGCATCGGGCACAACCCTTGGATCGGTGGTGTACACACCATCTACATCCGTGTAGATAAGGCACTCGCCAGCACCCATCGCCGCAGCAATCGCCACGGCCGAGGTATCAGAGCCACCACGACCCAGCGTCGTTTGATTACCTGCTTCATCTATACCCTGAAAACCGGTAATGATGACCACTTTGCCTGCATTCAATTCTGCTTTCACACGTGTATCGTCAATCGATTCAATCCGTGCTTTGGTGTAACTGCTGTCGGTTTTGATGGGCACCTGCCAGCCAGAAAAACTAATCGCATCCAGCCCCTCCGCTTTCAATGCCATGGCGAGCAAAGCAACCGAGGCCTGCTCACCCGTGCAACACAGCATATCGAGCTCACGAGGATCAGGCTCGGCTTGAATTTCCTTGGCCAGGCCAATGAGGCGGTTGGTTTCGCCTGACATGGCAGACGGCACTACCACCATCTGGAAGCCAGCGCGATGCCACTTGGCGACACGCTTGGCTACATTCTTGATACGTTCTGTGGACCCCATGGAGGTGCCACCGTATTTATGTACTATCAGTGACATAGTCAGATCGCCCTGCACAAATAAAAAGCGCGAACCATTTCGCGCTTTTAAATCAATCAGTTGAACATTTTAACCCAAGCATTGGCTTAAAAACCGAGGAATACTTTAAATCATGCTTGTCAACTATCAACACTTGTCACGCCATTTATTGGCTATTGGTTGGCCGAATACCCCAGGTTCATTTGCAAACCACCCGACTCAACCACCTCGGGGTGCTTGCGCATATACTCCAGGCGATCCAGGTATTCGGTGGTTACATCGCCCGTAATATAAGACCCATCAAAACAGCTGGCGTCGAAGGTTTGAATTTTGGGGTTCAAATCACGCACGGCACGCTTCATATCAGCAATGTCTTGATAAAACAGGGCATCTGCACCAATTTCAGCGCAAATTTCTTCATCGGTGCGGCCAGAGGCAATCAGCTCATCCCTGGTGGGCATGTCGATACCGTACACATTCGGGAAACGAACGGGTGGCGCAGCAGAGGCAAAAATTACCTTTTTAGCACCTGCTTCGCGAGCCATTTGTACAATTTCCCGGCTGGTGGTACCGCGTACGATGGAGTCATCAACCAGCAGTACGGTTTTATTTTTAAATTCAACAGAAATCGCGTTCAGCTTCTGACGAACACTTTTCTTGCGCACCGCTTGCCCCGGCATGATGAAGGTGCGCCCAATGTAGCGATTCTTGATAAAACCTTCACGGTACGGAACACCCAGCTGATTCGCCAGCTCCAGCGCTGCCGGGCGGCTTGAATCTGGAATTGGCATAACAACGTCAATCTCACCGGCAGGCATACTCTTGCGAATTTGATCAGCAAGGTACTCACCCATTTTCACGCGCGCCTCGTAAACGCTGATTCCGTCCATTACGGAATCGGGGCGCGCGAGGTACACGTATTCGAAAATGCAAGGATTCAGCGAGAATTTCTCTGCACACTGCTGCGCGTGAAGCTTCCCGTCTAGATCTACGAACACTGCCTCACCGGGTTCAATGTCACGCACAAACTCAAAACCCATGCCTACCAGTGCCACCGATTCCGATGCAAACATGTACTCAGTGCCCTGCTCGGTTTCAGCCTTGCCCAAAGCCAAAGGGCGAATGCCAAATGGATCGCGGAATGCCAACAAACCATAGCCAGCAATTTGCGCCACACAGGCGTAAGCACCCCTTGCACGGGCATGCACGCCCGCAATTGCGCGGAAAATGGTAACAGGATCCAAAGAATAGCCCGAGGCATTGGATTGCAGTTCATGCGCCAACACGTTGAGCAACACCTCTGAATCGGAATTGGTGTTGATGTGACGACGGTCGTTCTTGAACAACTCGGCCTTCAAACGCTCGCTATTGGTAAGGTTGCCGTTGTGAGCCAACACCAATCCATAGGGTGCATTCACATAAAAAGGTTGCGCCTCATCCGAACTTGTTGCTGACCCTGCCGTGGGGTAACGCACATGGCCAATGCCCATGTTGCCTGGCAATGAACGCATGTTACGCGTGCGGAATACATCGCGTACCAAACCATTGCCCTTAGACATGGAAAACGAGTTGCTATGTGCCGTGGCAATACCCGCGGCATCCTGGCCACGGTGTTGCAGCAGCAGCAAACTGTCGTAAAGAATTTGATTAACTGGAGAAAAACCGGCAATACCGACAATCCCGCACATTGAAAGCTCCTAGTAGCGCACCCACTTGGCCACACTTTCAGGCAAATGCGGCTTGATTTCTCTCATCGCATCCACTGCCAAAGGGGACAGGGTGGCATTTCGCCAAAATGGCTGCTCCGGAAGCGAAGTGAAACCCGCTGCCGTGACCAGCACCAACACAATAAACAAACCACGGGCAAAACCAAATGTTCCGCCCAAGCCTCGATCGGCAAACCCCAATCCTGCTGCTGCAACAATTTTGCCCAACAAGGAAATAATGATGGCGCCCACAATCATTGAGGCGAAAAAAGCGGCAGCACAGCCGATCAGCGCTTTCATGGGAGGCGTTAAAGATTCAGCCCAATTCATGTAAACAGCAAGATCGGCACCGTAGCGATTGGCAATCCAGAATGCGAGCACCCAATTTGCAAGAGACAGCACTTCCTTCACCATTCCACGGAATAAACCCAGAATGACAGAAAGAGCCACAATGGCGATAACAATGTAATCAAATAGGGTCACTGCACAACTCTCCCGGTGGAGTAACCCGCAGCGGCGAGCTTGGCTTTTGTTTCATCGGCTTTGATTTGCCCGGAAATTGGCCCTACCCTGACTCGGTACACAGTGCCGTTGCCAGTCTTGGTCGATTCAACTTTTGCAGGAAAACCCTTGCCACTTAATTCTTTGCTTAATGCATCTGCGCGTGCCTTGTCACTAACCGCTGCAACTTGCACCCAGTACACTTCAGCCTTGGCAAAAGCAGCGATTGGGTCCTCTGCCTTGGGCTCTAAGTTGGCTTTCGGCTTGGGTTCAGGCTTGGGTTCAGGCTTGGGTTCAGGCTTGGGTTCAGGCTTGGGTTCAGGCTTGGGTTCAGGCTTGGGTTCAGGCTTGGGTTCAGGCTTGGGTTCAGGCTTGGGTTCAGGCTTGG
>Ga0315906_10011206_pt1 | contig 10462 bp, 6 predicted proteins | sample LakEriMetagenome_4_FD_203526 | JGI IMG/M metagenome (GOLD analysis project Ga0315906, IMG submission 203526) | Freshwater fungal communities from buoy surface, Lake Erie, Ohio, United States - Buoy 2 MA122 | ecosystem: Environmental > Aquatic > Freshwater > Lake > Lake biofilm | place: USA: Lake...
GGCACGCCTGGTCCGAACGGCACAGATCCAAACGATCCTTGTTCATACACAGCAGCTGACATTTCAGTAGCACCTTCGGGAGCTTGGTTGACAGCAGACTGTGACGGCGACGGAGTAACAAATGGCGATGAGTTTGATCCGAACGGAGATGGCACACCTGGTCCGAACGGAACTGATCCAAACGATCCATGTTCATACACAGCAGCTGACATTTCAGTAGCACCTTCGGGAGCTTGGTTGACAGCAGACTGCGACGGCGATGGAGTAACGAATGGCGATGAGTTGACCGATGGTACGAATCCGCAGGATCCATGTGACCTTGTGGTGTCTAGTCAAACGGTTCCTACATCCACAAATTGGAATTCATCCGACTGTGACAATGATGGTATTAGCAACGGCGAAGAGATCGCAAATGGTTCTGATCCATTGGATGCATGTAGTCCGAAAGTATGTGATTTCAGTATTCCTGAAGCATTTACTCCGGATGGAGATGGTATCAATGATGCTTTTGTAATCGTAGGTATAGAGAAATATCCGGACAATGAGATCACTATTCTGAACCGCTGGGGGAATGTCGTGTTCCAGACAATAAATTATCAAAACGACTGGAATGGTAGCTCACAAAGCTCATTGAATGTCGGAGGTGATGCTCTTCCAACAGGAACGTATTATTACATTTTTGACACGAAAGATCCGAATGCAGGTGTATTCAAAGGATATGTTTATTTACAACGTTAATTGGCTTAGACTATGAAGATGAGAATAGTAACAATTTTTCTGATGACTTGGAATGTGTCATTAGTATTTGGCCAGCAGGAACCGCAGTTTACGCAGTTTTTTGACAATAAATTATTTGTCAACCCGGCCTATGCGGGCAGCAGAGAGTTGCTGAATGTGACAGGTATTCACAGGGAGCAATGGATGGGATTTTCAGGTCGTCCGGTATCGAGTACGCTAAGTATACATTCACCATTGAAGTATGAATCTGTTGGTGTTGGTATGACCTTCGTTCATGACCAAGCGGGACCAATCTCCCAGACTATGGTATATGGGGATTTTTCCTACACGTTGAAGTTTAAGAATGCGGATCGAAAATTATCTTTTGGACTTAAAGGTGGATTGAACGTGATCTCAGCTGCGACGAGCACATTGGAGACGACGCAGGACAATGATCCAAAATTGCTTCAAAACGTGCAAAACCAGGTGAATCCGAATTTTGGATTTGGAATATATTACCATGGTCCTCATTTCTTTGCCGGAGCCAGTACGCCAAGAATAATCGAACAATCCTTTGGAAATAGTGAAACAACCAAGGAGAGGCGTCACTATTTCGGAATAATTGGTGGAATCGTTGATTTGAACAGTAAGTGGAAACTGAGACCTTCTTCTCAGGTGAAGATTACTGCAGGAGCACCACTCAGTTTAGACTTGAGTACAGCATTCATCTACAGAGAGAAAATCTGGTTTGGAGGAATGTATAGGTGGGACGCCGCCTTCGGTATTTTTTCTCAGTTTCAATTGACAGATCAGTTTAAAGTTGGAGTTGCCGGAGATTTCGGAACGCAAGAGATTAGAAAATATAACTACGGAACGGTAGAAGTTCTGTTGTCGTATGATTTCAGGTTTAACAAGAAAGGTATTCGTTCACCACGTTACTTCTAACAATAGGAATATGAAAAGAATAGGTTTTACGCTTGCGGCAGTTTTGATGATCCAAACATTCACATTCGGACAATCATCTAAATTACGTATGGCAGATACATACTTTAATAAGTTATCGTTTGCTCTTGCAGCACCATTGTATGGTGAAATTATCGGCACCTCTGAAGATAATACGTCCGTTAAACAAAAGTTGGCTGTGTGTTATTACAACATGGGTGATATGCAAAATGCCGAGAAGTATTTTGCCGAGACGGTAAATGACGCATCTGCTGGTGCGAATGATTATTTCATGTATGCACAGGCGCTAAAGCAAAATGGAAAAACTAAAGATAGTGATGTATGGATGGATAAGTTGAATATTAAATTTCCTAATGATTTCAGGGGCCTATCCTTTAAGAAGAATAAAACATATCTTTCTGATATTGCCAAAAATTCAGCACATTTCACGATTAATTATTTGAATATTAACACACCTTATACTGAATTTGGGGCGTACCAAGTTTTTGGAAAGGAAGAAGTTGTAATTATCAGTAATCGTGGATTCAGTAATTCTGTGAAACAAGATTGGACATGGAACGCAAGTCCGTTTTTGGACATGTATGTATCAAACCAGGCCAAAAAGGACTCGCTGGGCACTTTAGTTAAAAAAGGAAAAGCGAATACGCGTTTTCATGAAGGACCTATTTGCTACACTCCCGATGGAAAAAAAGTGTATTTCACGAGAAATAATATTTCCGAGAGAAATGAGCGGAGAGATGCCAATGGAATTCAAAATCTAAAGATTTACGTCGCGGATGTTGCAGAAGGCGGTGAATGGATAAATGAAAAAGAGATTTCTTTGAATTCTAAAGAATATTCATTAGGACATCCAACATTTTCTAAGGATAGCAAAACCATGTTTGTTGCTTCGGATATGCCTGGTGGTTACGGGGGCGCGGACTTATATTCAGTTTCTGTGAATTCGGATGGAACATTCGGTAAAATGATCAATCTTGGTCCAACAATCAATACCGAAGCAAATGAGATGTTTCCAGTAGTATCCAGCGAAGGTCAACTCTTTTTTGCTTCCAATGGTCACATTGGGTTGGGCGGACTAGACGTGTTTGTGGCCTTTCCAATGAAAGATGGATCGTTCAAAAAAGTCACCAATTTGGGAAATAAGATTAATAGTTCATCCGACGATTTCGCACTCATTTTTAACTCTGATGGAAAGACCGGATATTTTTCATCCAATAGAGCAGAGGGTAAGGGAGGAGATGATATTTATGCGTTTACTCTGGTAGCACCATACAAGGCAGGTGTTTTTGTAGAGGGTATAATTGCCGATCAATCCAACGGTACGATTCTGCCAAATGCACTTGTTGTTATAAAAGACGAAAAAGGTAAGGTGGTAGCAGAACTAAAAACAGATTCTGAAGGTCGTTATACTGCCGAATTAGAAGAGGAAAATAAATATACTGTTTCCGTTAAAAAGGACGATTATTTCGAGAAAGCAATGCCATTGGATGCTGCAAAAGCTGATCCTGTCTCAGGTAAGATAAATGGAGATGCCGTTCTCGAGAAAAAACCAGACATCATGCTTTTGTGCACGATCACAGATGCTGTCTCAAATTTACCTTTAGATGGGGTGAAAGTGAAGATTACTGAAAAAGCAGTAACTACTCCTTTGATCTCTTCAACAACAGATGGTTCTGGAATACTGCGCAAAGAGGTCCTCGACAAGAAACAGGGGGATAATGTGACCTACACAGTAGTTCTTGAAAAAGAGGGTTATCTAGGCAAAACTGTTGTGTTCAACGGATCAGTTCCAGCGAATGGTGTAATCAATTTAAATGAGAAATTAGACCTGTCGCTCGATAAGATAGCTGTAGGTGCAGATTTGGCTAGCATAATTGATATCAAACCCATCTACTTCGACCTGGGCAAAGCCGATATACGCAAGGATGCGGCGACAGAACTCGAAAAGATTGTTAAAGTGATGAATGACAATCCAAACATGGTTGTTGAGCTCGGTTCACATACCGATTGTCGATCGAGTTATAAGTTCAACATGGATCTGTCGTCCAGAAGGGCGATAGCATCTGCGAACTATATCAAGAAACGCATCACAAAACCTGAAAGAATCTATGGGAAGGGCTATGGTGAATCTAAACTTAAAGTAGATTGTCCATGTGAAGGAACGGTAAAATCAACTTGTCCGGAGGAGGAGCACCAAAAGAACCGAAGGACAGAATTCGTCATTATCAAAATGTAACATTAAGTCCGGACATTGTTCCGGATTTTTTTTGTCCATTCTTACTACCTTTGCCCACTCAAATGGCCGATATGAAAAGAACAAAGATCGTTGATGTATTAACCAGTTCTGAAATTGGTAAAGAGATTCTGGTAAAAGGATGGGTACGTGCATTTAGAAGTAATCGTTTTGTCCAATTGAATGATGGGTCAACCATCCATACCCTACAAGCGGTTGTTGATTTTGAGAAAACGGATGAGTCTCTACTAAAGCGAATCACTACTGGTGCTGCGGTTGGATTGAAAGGAACCCTGGTTGCCTCACAAGGTACGGGTCAGACGGTTGAATTACAGGTCGCAGAGATCGAGATCATCGGAGACGCTGATCCGGATGACGTTCAACGTACGGTGATGCAGCCTAAGCGCCACAGCTTGGAATTTCTTCGTGAACAAGCTCATTTACGTTTCAGAACCAACACTTTCGGCGCTGTATTCCGAATTCGTCACGCTGTTGCCTTTGCTATTCATAAGTTCTTTAATGAGCGTGGATTTTTCTATTTACATACTCCAATTATTACCGGATCGGATGCTGAGGGGGCAGGTGAAATGTTCCGGGTGACTACCCTCGATCCAAAAAATCCACCACTTACCGAGGAAGGAAATGTAGATTTTAAAGAAGATTTTTTCGGCAAAGCTGTGAATCTCACCGTGTCAGGTCAATTAGAGGCAGAATTAGCTGCATTGGCTTTAGGCCAGGTATATACATTCGGTCCAACATTCCGTGCAGAGAATTCAAATACTTCAAGACACCTTGCTGAATTTTGGATGATCGAACCGGAGGTGGCCTTCAATGACCTTGTGGACAATATGAATCTTACTGAGGACTTCCTGAAGTTTATCTGTTCTTACGTCATGGAACATTGTGCAGATGACCTGAAATTCTTGAATGACCGTGAGACGCAAGAGCAAAGTCAGAAGCCACAAAATGAACGAAACGAATTGTCTTTAATTGAACGATTACAATTTGTGGTGAATAACGACTTTAAGCGCCTAACCTATACTGAAGCGATTGATGTTTTAAAGAATTCCAACCACTACAAAAAGAAGAAATTTCAGTACGAAGTGGAATGGGGGATTGATCTCCAAAGCGAGCATGAACGTTACCTTGTAGAAAAGGAGTTTAAATGCCCTGTTATTCTAACAAATTATCCAGCGAAAATCAAAGCATTTTACATGCGTCAGAATGACGATGAAAAAACAGTTGCCGCCATGGACGTCCTGTTTCCGGGTATCGGAGAGATCGTAGGAGGTTCACAGCGTGAAGAACGTCTTGATGTTCTCAGAAAGAAATGTGCTGATTTCCATATTCCCGAAGAAGAATTGTGGTGGTATCTAGACACACGTCGTTTCGGGTCAGTTCCGCATGCTGGATTCGGATTAGGTTTCGAACGAATGGTGATGTTTGTAACAGGAATGACCAATATTAGAGATGTGATCCCCTTTCCGCGTACACCTCAGAATGCGGAGTTTTAAGATTATCGATTTTCAATCATTGATTCGTTAAACGTTATTTTTTATCTAAATAATTCTTGTGGGAGTACAAGGTGGAGAACTTTAGTTAATTTTGTTTTGAACGTACCCGTTTTCGTTTAATCTGTTGAATTCATGGCACTCAAACAACATCTGATTCAAAAACTGGAGCAGCGGCTCTCTCCTCAGCAAATCCAGCTGATGAAGTTGTTGCAGGTGCCCACCATGGAGCTTGATCAGCGTATAAAGCAGGAAATAGAGGAAAATCCTGCTCTTGAAGAGGGCGCAGATTCGGAAGAAGATTTTGAAAAAGAGGAAGACTTTGACGATGATTACGAAGAAGATGAGCCTGATTTTGACATTTCTGAATATATAGACGAAGATGGATCTGATTATAAGACGAAGGCAAATAATCACAGCAAGGATGACGAAGAACGGGTAATTCCACTTTCCGGGGAACAGTCTTTTCAGGAATTGCTTTCTCAACAATTGTATTTGCTCGACCTCGACGATAATCAGTTTCTCGTTGCAGATACACTCATTGGAAATCTGGATGAGTCAGGTTACCTGAACAGAGAACTGGAAGCAATCGTTGACGACCTTGCTTTTTCTGCAAATGTCATCGTGACAGAAGCGCAGGTTGAAGAGGTGCTGAAACTGATACAGGAACTTGATCCTGCGGGAATAGGCGCAAGAGATCTACAGGAATGCCTTCTAATTCAGATAAATCGCAAGCAAGACGGGGATATTACCAAATTTACAGCGAAAAAGATTTTGGAGGATTTCTTTGAGGAATTCACTAAAAAACATTTCGATAAGATTTCTAAAAAACTGGAAATTGAGGATGAAGATCTGAAGGAAGCTATTGATGAGATATTGAAATTGAATCCAAAACCAGGAGGTTCAATGCGTGAATCTGCGCGTAACATACAGCAGATCATTCCTGATTTTATGATTAATGAGTTTGAGGGGCATCTTGAATTGTCTTTAAATGGCCGGAATGCACCTGAGTTAAAGGTCAGCAGGGAATATGAACAAATGCTTCGATCCTATGCCGAGGGTGCAAAGACGTCAAAATCTGACAAAGAGGCGTTGATGTTTGTGAAGCAAAAGCTGGATGGTGCAAAATGGTTCATTGATGCTATTAGACAAAGGCAACATACCTTATTAATGACCATGGATGCCATCATGAACTATCAAAGGGAATATTTCTTAACCGGCGATGAAACCAAGCTAAGACCTATGATCCTGAAGGACATTGCAGAGATAGTTGGATTGGATATTTCCACTATATCTCGTGTGGCTAACAGTAAGTATGTTCAGACAGGATACGGAATTTTCGCATTGAAATACTTTTTTTCTGAATCACTTTCAACCGATACGGGAGAGGAAGTTTCCACGCGTGAAGTAAAGAAAATTCTTTCAGAGGCTATAGAAGGCGAGAAAAAACGAAAACCCTTGACTGACGAGAAACTTGCAGAACTCCTCAAAGAAAAGGGATACAACATCGCCAGAAGAACTGTTGCCAAATACCGCGAACAGCTGAATATTCCGGTAGCACGTTTAAGAAAAGAACTTTGAAGACGTTTTCTCATATTATTTCTTGGGTTTTCTTACCGCTCTTGACTCCGGTTTATGGATTATTACTCGCATTGTATGTTCCTTCCATGCCGGAAGTTCTCTATTTCAGAGAATCGTTATATTTCATGAGTCCTGAAGCAAAACAGGCGCTTCTTTTAATGTTTGTTACGTTTAGTGCTTTAGCACCCGGAATATCGTTCCTGTTCCTTCATAAACAAAAAGTAATAACCACAATTGACATGGAGGACAAAACGGAGAGGAGTATTCCTATGTTTCTGATGTTGGCATACTGTCTTTTGTTGTTTGGAATTTTCTTTTACAAATTTCCTGAGGGTCAATTGCCAAAGTACGTATATGCTCTTCCACTGGCGGGAGTTTTTGTGACCGTTTCTTATACGCTGATTAACAATTGGATCAAAATAAGTTTGCATGGCGGTGGGGCTGGTATTCTTACAGGTTTTTTACTCGCTTATAGTATCGATCAGTTAATCTTTCCATTTTGGGTTATCATTGTTGCTGTAATAGCCTCCGGACTGACCTTATCAGCACGTTTATATCTTCACAAACACACACCGAGGGAAGTATATACCGGATGGTCTTTGGCTGTTCTTATAACCTTTATGATTACTCATTTCTATCCGATGTAATATGAAAGCAACTACTCTTTTTCTTGGAGCTATGCTCTTGTTGACAATGGTGTCTTGTCGCACGGGCAGTGAGGGAAATCAGCGAAATGGTTTCAACCTTTTTACGATTGATCAGGATAAGCAACTCGGAGCACAAGTGGCCCACGAGATCGACAGTAACAAAAGAGAATACCCTTTATTGGACTCTGTAAAATACCGTGAAGTTTATAGTTATTTATACAAGGTACGAGACAATATCCTTAATTCAGGTAAGGTAAGTTATAGAAATGAGTTTCTTTGGAAATTGCATGTGATTCACAATGACAGTGTCTTAAATGCTTTTTGTACACCCGGAGGATACATCTACGTTTATACCGGAATTCTCAAATTTCTTGATTCAGAAGATCAGCTTGCGGGTGTGCTTGGTCATGAGATTGGTCATGCAGATAGAAGACACTCTACACGACAGATGACACAGATGTTTGGAATTCAGATCTTACTTGATGTGCTTGCAGGAAATCGAAATGCCTTGAAACAGGTCACAGGAGCCTTAATCGGATTGAAATTTTCAAGAAACCACGAGATAGAAGCTGACGAACAATCGGTTAGATATTTATGTCCAACTGAATACAATGCTGCGGGTGGAGCAGGATTTTTCGAAAAGATTCAGGCGATGGGCGGAGGACGTGTTCCAGAATTTTTGAGTACGCACCCGGATCCTGGAAATCGAATTGAGAATTTCTACAACTCCAAAATCACTATGGGATGCAAAGGTGATCAAGCTTTTAAAACAGAGTATCAGAAAATGGTATCTGTTCTTCCCAAATAGTATGGAGTTTGAGCATAAAACTGCAAGTCAGTTTCTTTCCGAATAAAACTATTTTCTAGACTGAAAAGAAAATCGATAAAATGACCTGAAGTGATTGTTGGGAAAAGTAAAAATGTCCATTCATTGAGTAGCCTAACTTATATACAGATTCGCATTAGTCAAAGGATCGATTTTTATACAAGTCTGCGTGCAAAGAATCCTGTTTGTTCTGGAATGAAATTTTGGTTTGTTTTCCTGCTGCTTGTAAGTTGTTTCCTAAGAGCTCAGGACCCTCCTTTTTTTCATAATACGGTAGAAAACGGTTCCCCTTCCAATGAGATTTATTGGCTGCATCAAGATTATGATGGGTATATATGGATAGGTTGTGATGCAGGGCTCTTCAAATTTAATGGAGTTCATTACGATCAATTATCGTCTTCAGATCTTTCCGCTAGATCAGCTACTGGCATTATACAATCCAAGACAACAGGGAGGATTTACGCATATAATTTCAATCGACAATTATTCTACGTAGAAAATAACCGATTGAGGGTTGTTCATTCTTGGAATCTTCCAATCTATGGTTTGGCTGATGATCAACAGGGAAACATCTGGGTCACTTCTAGTGAAGGAGTCTTTAAATTAAATGAAAAGAGTTTATCCATCTCAAAAGTAAATTCTAAATTACATTACAAGGATAATGATGGGAGAAGCTTCTCATCGCATGGGATTTCAAATCCTGATGGCCAGATCTATTACCAATGCGGTAATAGTTTAATGAATTGGAAAAAGAATGTCCCTTCACTTGTAAAACTTGACAATCGGTTTCTTAACGTCAATTTATTTCTTTCCAGATTTTCGGTCTATCCTTGGGTATTCTCCTACAATGGAGACAGAATAATGCGTTATTACAAAGACAAATGTGTTCCATATCGAAATTATAGACTATTAGAATTACTTAAAGGAAAAAAGATCAATTGTGTTTTTGAATCAAGAGATGGAAAGATCTGGATTGGCACCTATTCGGGTTTGATCTGTCATGATCCTAGGAAAAGAACTACAGAGCTGTTTTACACCCAATTTTCTTTTTCATTTGGAATAGAAGATTCGCAGGGAAATTACTGGTTTAGTACATTGCACCATGGCATAATCCGACTTCCCAACCTTCAAGTACGCCATTGGCAAACAAGAGATGTGAATGGGCTAGCAGATCAATACAATCAACTGGTGTTCGATGGAGATCATGTTTTTTTTGGGGGAACCTATGGGTTTCTTGGGTCCATGAATACAGGATCACTTTCCTTTAAAAAAATAGAACATCTTCCGGATGCTGATTTTGGGATGATGTATTCAGATCCAATTGACCAGTGTGCTTATTTCAATAAAAATGGTCAGATCTTTCGTTTCAAAGATGGTTTGTTCACCTTGGTCAACAAAAGCGGAAGGCCCATCAAAAGTATGTTACATACACGGTCGGGTTATTTCTTCTTAAGTTCTCAGGGTCTTTTTAGGACAAAATCAATCAGTGAATTATTAACTGAGGAAAAAATGATCGATCAGGATTGGTACAGAGAAATGTGTCCGTCACCCTTTTCGTCATCCTATTTCGCAGCGAGTAATGGCGGTTTAGTAGAGTTAGGAACTTTGAAAGGATCTCTTTCGATCATTAAAAAACATTTATCCGGAAAGCAGATTCTTTCAATTTCTGAAGACAAAACACACAGAAAGATTTATATTCTGACTTTTGATGGAACACTTTACTATTTGGATGACAAGGGTAAAGTGCATAGGATTTTAAAAATAGAAAATGATATTCGAGCTACACAATTACGTTACCATGAAAACAAGCTTTTTTTAGCTTCAAATAAAGGGATAGTAATAATACATACAGATTCTTACAAACTGGAGGTATTCGATCGTTTATCAGGATTAAATTCTAACAACGTGAGAGCATTGGCAATAATGAACGGCTATTGCTGGACAGCGGGGGATGGTGTGCATAGAATTCCCCTTTCTGAATTCA
>Ga0315906_10011210_pt1 | contig 10460 bp, 8 predicted proteins | sample LakEriMetagenome_4_FD_203526 | JGI IMG/M metagenome (GOLD analysis project Ga0315906, IMG submission 203526) | Freshwater fungal communities from buoy surface, Lake Erie, Ohio, United States - Buoy 2 MA122 | ecosystem: Environmental > Aquatic > Freshwater > Lake > Lake biofilm | place: USA: Lake...
GACGAGACCGTGGCCCGGCGCTACGCCGCGGCGGTCCTTGCGCAGTGCCCCCCGGGGAGCGCGGAGCTGTTCACCGTCCCTCCCGGTGAGCAGGAAAAGACGCGCGAACGCTGGATGCAGCTGACCGACGCCCTCATCGCCTGGGGCGCGGGGCGCGACACCACCGTGATCGCACTGGGCGGTGGGGTGGTCGGCGATCTGGCGGGGTTCGTCGCGGCGACCTACATGCGCGGTCTACCGGTGATCCAGGTGCCGACGACCCTGCTCGCCATGGTCGACGCCTCCGTCGGCGGCAAGACGGCGGTCGATACCGCTGCCGGCAAGAACCTCGTGGGTGCCTTCCACAACCCGGCAGCGGTGGTGATCGATCCCGCCGTGCTCGACACCCTCCCGGCCGACGTGCTGCGGAGCGGACTGGCCGAGATGCTCAAGCACGGCGTGATCGCCGATGCGAGCTACTTCGACCAGATGCTGCAACTGCTGCCGGCGCTCGCAAGGGAGGGAGCCCGCGCGCCCGGGTTTGCCCAGCTCATCGCCGGCAGCGTGCGCATCAAGGCCGAGGTGGTATCCGAGGACACCCGCGAGGGCGGGCTGCGGCAGATCCTCAACTTCGGGCACACGATCGCCCACGCCATCGAGAAGGTGCAGCACTACGCCATGCTGCACGGCGAAGCCGTGGCGATGGGCATGGTCGCGGAGGCGCGGCTGGCCGAGCTCGCCGGCCTCGCCAGACCGGGGGTGGCACGCGCCGTCCGCGACGCGGTGGAGCGCACGGGGCTGCCGGTTCACCTGCCCGCCAGCATCAGCCTCGACGCCGTCGTGGCCGAAACGCACGGCGACAAGAAGGCTCGTGACGGCGCCGCCCGGTATGCCCTGCCCCGGGCGATCGGCGAAATGGAACCGGCCGACGGCCGCTGGGCGGTACCGGTGGCAGACACCATGGTGCGGGCCGCGCTGCTCGAGCAGATCGGCTGATCCGGCCGCATGCGCACCAGTTCCGGCGCGGGGACAAGACGCCACGCCGCTGCACGAACGCCACACCCCTGTGGTACGAACGGCGCGGCATTGCCAAATCCTAACGATCTATTCGGGAATTATGTCCCATTCACGGCAATGAATGTCACAAAACTGGCGCCTGTCTGCCTCTATTCGTCACCTCGCCAAAATTCTTGTTGACCGTCCAGAGCGTGACCGTTATCGTGGCGCTCCCACCCAGTTTGGACCCTCCCCCCGGGCCCTACCTCCGCACCACGTACGGCGAGGATGTATGCAGGCAGCCGCAGCGAGCAGGACCGCCGAGACCCGTTCCAAAGGGTTCTTCCGTTCCGCGCCTTCCACCGCCTTCGATCAGTACCTGCACGACATCCAGAAGCTCCCGCTGATCACGGATGCTTCGGAAGAGCGGCGGCTGGCCCGCCTGGCCCAGAAGGGTGACGAAGCCGCCGCCGAACGGCTGGTGACGGCGAATCTCCGCTTCGTGATCAGCTACGTGAAGAAGTATCAGGGGCACGGGCTCGACCTGTCCGAGCTCGTGGCCATCGGCAACGAGGGGCTGCTCAAGGCGGTCCGCAAGTTCGATCCGGACCAGGGTGTCAAGTTCATCTCGTACGCCGTGTGGTGGGTCCGACAGGCGGTGCTCAAGGCGCTGGCCGAGCAGACGCGCAGCGTGCGCATCCCGCTCAACCAGAACTCGCAGCTGATCCGGATGGCCCGCGGCGAGATGATCCTCTCGCAGGTGCTCAACCGCGAGCCCACCGACGCCGAGATGGCCAAGCTCCTCGACGAGCCGGTCGAGCAGGTCCGGAGCGCCCGCCAGATCACCAGCACCGAGGTGTCGCTCGACGCCCCCATCGACCGGCAGGACCGCGAGGCCTCGACGCTGGGCGAGCGCTTCGCCGGCGAGACGCATGCGGACATCGAGGAGGGGACCGACTTCCGCCTCATGCGCGAGTTCATCGACCGCGTGTTCCGGAAGTACCTCACGCCGCGCGAGCGCAAGATTCTCTATCTGTATTACGGTCTCGACGAGGGGGCGGAGGCGATGACGCTCGAGCGCATCGGCGCGCTCATGGGTGTCACCCGCGAGCGCATCCGGCAGATCCGCGAGCGCGCCTTCGAGAAGCTGCGCGAATCCCCCGACGGGCACGCGCTGGCCGGGTTCTGGGGCGCGGCGTGAGCTGACGTTCCTGCTCCGTCCAGGCGTCGCGAACTCCAGACGGGAGACGGCAGGGAAGACGAGTTCGGACGAGGGCCGGCGCAAGCGCGCCGGCCTTCGTCTTTTGGAACGTGCAACGGCCGGCCGTCCATCGCGAACGGAAGCCAGGTGGGCGTCGTGCCGAGGGTTCCGGATGCCCACGGTGGCATTTGTCATGTTCACCTCCGCGAACTACCTTCCGCCCGCGCAGCCCGCGTGTCGCCGGGCCGGTACCACTCCGTTCCTAGAGGCTTCGCCGTGCCGCGAGTGCTGGTGATCGATGACGAGGCCGGTATCCGCTTCGCACTGAAGCGGTGGTTCGAACGGCAGCAGTGGCAGGTCGCCGAAGCCCACGATGGGCAGCGGGCCATGGAGCTGATCGAGGCGTCCCCCAGGGAGGGCGACGGCGGCTTCGACCTCATCGTGTGCGATCTCAATCTCCCGTTCATGACCGGCGCCGAGATCGTGGCCACCCTCCACCGGGACCGGCCGCCGCTCGCGATGCGCCTGATTCTCACCACGGGTGACAACGTCCAGGACGCCGCGCCCACGAGCATCCTCAGCACCCATCCGCACGTGCTGCAGAAGCCCTTCGATCTCGTCATGTTGCGCGACACCATCGTGCGCATCATCGGCGCCTGATGCGCTGAATCGGCGGGACCTCTTCACCTCGGCGCCTCGGGACCGCAGTTTGCGCGCATGACTGCTGCCCTGCGCGAGACGCTCGAGGCCATCATCGGCCCACGGTGGGTGAAGTTCCGCGCACCAGAGCTCGCCCCCTACGACGCGGACGCCCTGCCCGGTTACCGCGCCACCCCGCGGCTCGCGGTCTTTCCCGGGACCCGTGACGAACTCGTCGCGATCGTGCGGGCGCTGGCGGCGGCCGGCACCCCGTGGGTTCCACGTGGTGCGGGTACGGGGCTGTCGGGCGGGGCGCTGGCCGACGACGTCGTGCTCATCGGCCTCAACCGCCTCACGCGCATCCTCGATGTCGACCCGGTGAACCGGCTCGCGCGCGTCGAGCCGGGCGTGGTCAACGCGCGATTGTCGCGGGAGACCACCCGCTATGGCCTGCAGTACGCCCCCGATCCGTCGAGCCAGACGGTGTGCACCATCGGCGGCAACGTCGCCGAGAACGCCGGCGGCCCCCACTGTCTCAAGTACGGGGTCACACTCAATCACGTGCTCGAGTGCGAGGTCGTGCTCCCCGACGGCACCCTCACGCGATTGGGCGGAGCCTTCGCCGAACAGGATGGCTACGACCTCCTCGGCGCGTTCGTGGGGAGCGAGGGCTGCTTCGGTATCGCCACCGAGGTGACCGTGCGGCTCGTACCGCTGCCCGACGCCGTGCACACGCTCCTCGCCGACTTCGGTACCGTGGCCGATGCCGCGCGCGCCGTCTCGCGCATCGTCGCCACCGGGATCGTCCCGGCCGCGCTCGAAATGATGGACAACGCCACCATCCGGTGCGTGGAGGCCAGCATCTACGCGGCCGGATATCCGGTCGATGCCGCCGCAGTGCTGCTCTGCGAGGTGGACGGTGTCGCCGAGGGGCTCGACGAGGACGTGGCGATCATCCGCGAGGCGTGCATGGCGAGCGGCGCCCGCTCGGTGAAAGTGGCGACCGATGCCGCCGACCGCACGCGGCTCTGGCAGGGACGCAAGAAGGCGTTCGGCGCCATGGGGCGCCTCGCCCCCGCGCTCGTCGTGCAGGACGCCGTGGTGCCGCGCACACGCCTCCCCGAGGTGCTCGCCGCCATCGACGCCATCGGTGACCGCCACGGCGTGCAGGTGTGCAACGTGTTCCACGCCGGCGATGGCAACCTGCATCCGAACATTCCGTACAACGCCGACGACGCCGACGAGAGCACGCGCGTGCACGAGGCCATGTCCGCGATCATGCAGGTGTGCATCGACGCCGGTGGCACCATCACCGGCGAGCACGGGGTGGGACTCGACAAGCTGCCCTATATGGACGCCCTGTTCGACACCGAGTCGCTCGCCGCCATGTGCCGCGTGCGCAGCGTCTTCGATCCAGACCACCGCGCGAACCCCGGCAAGGTCGTCCCCGTACACGCCTGCCGCGAGTGGCACGGCGCGACCCGGCCGGGCGCACACGCCGTTTCGCGTACGCCGTCCGCCTGACGTCGCCATTCCCGAGCACCTCGTGTCCTCCCCGACCCATCTCGCCGACCGCATCCGCGACGCGCATGCGCCCCTCCGTATCGTTGGCGGCGGCACGTGGCTGCATGGTGCCGGCCCGTGGGCCGAGGCGACGCCGCTACCGGTTGGCGACCTGCGCGGCGTGGTGGAGTACGCGCCGGGCGACCTCGTCATCACCGTGATGGCGGGGACCACTCTGGCCGAACTGGCGGCGATCACGGGCGAACAGCAGCAGATGCTCGCCATCACGCCCTACGGCTCGACGGCCTCCACCATCGGCGCCGTCGTGGCCACGGCAGCGGCCGCGCCCCTCCCCTTTGGCGACTACACCATGCGCGATCTCGTGCTCGGTGTGCAGGTGGTGACCGGAACGGGCGCGATCACGCGCGCTGGCGGACGGGTGGTGAAGAACGTGGCCGGCTTCGATCTCGTACGGCTGCATACGGGTGCCTTCGGCACCCTCGGCGTGATCACGGAGGTGAGTCTGCGCCTGCATGCGTGCCCCGCCGTGGATGTAGTGACGATGGGTGCAGTCCCGCACGCCGAGGCCGGTGCGCTCGAGGCGCTGCTGCCGCGCCTCGTGGCGAACCGGGCCCCGCTGCCGATGCTGCTGCGCGGAGCACCGGGGGAGGCGCCGCAGCTCTGGGCCCGCCTCTCGGGGAATCCGGCGCGCGCCGAGGCGCTGCGACGGCAGGTCGACGCCCTCGGGGCGTCGTCGCTCCGTGACGTGCCTGCGCACGAGGTGCGCGAGACGCTGCTGCACACCCCGGACGACGCGATCGTGCTGCGCGCACGCACCCATCGCAGCGACGCGGTGCCCTTCGTGCGGGCCGCGCGCGATGCCTTCCCCGACGGCACCTGGAGCTATGACCCCGCGCGGGGCAGCCTGCGCATGGTGCTGCCGGCACAGGCTGCGGCGGCCCTCGATCGCGATGTCGCAACGTGGTACCGCCTCGCCGCCTCCCACGGGGCCATGCACACCATCGCCGTCGTGATCGATCAGGGGCGCACGGCCGGGTCCCTGCTGGTGAACCCGCGCACGACGCTCGAGGAGGGTGTGAAGCGCGCGTTCGATCCGCGCGATGTACTCAACCCGCTCGCCCCGGTGTCACGCCCGGCGCGGAAATACGCCGACCGCTGATCACCGCCCGCATGCCGACTTCGCCGACCACGTCCACCGCCCACACCTCGTCGGGATCTGCCGCGCCCTGCGCACTGCCCGGGACGCCGCTCCAGCAGGCTGCGGCCGGACTCGATGCGTGTGTGCACTGCGGCTTCTGCCTGCAGGCGTGTCCCACCTATGTGAACCTCGAAGACGAGAACGACTCGCCGCGCGGACGTCTCGTGCTCATGCGGCGCCTGCTCGAGGGCGAGATCGCGCTCACCGACGAAGGCGTGGCGCAGCACCTCGACCGCTGCCTCGGCTGCCGCGCCTGCGAAACGGCATGTCCCTCGGGCGTTCCCTACGGCGAATTGCTCGAAGCCACCCGCGCGACCATGGCGCCCGTGCGCGGTATGCCATTCGTCGCGCGCGTGGTGCTGCTGGTGTTCCGGCACCACCTGCTGCTCCGCACCGCGCTGCTTGGCGCGCGGGTGTTTCGTGCCACCGGGGCGCCGCGCCTGCTCGCGCAGCTGCTGCCCAGACGATGGGCGTTCCCGATGGGGATGCTGGCGTCGACGGTCCCGGTGCGTCTCGAGGGGCGGAGATCGCCGGGGCAGCGTGCAGCGACGCGGCAGCACGAGGAGCGGGAGCGCGAGGTGCGGAAGCATGAACGGCGGGAGATCGACGCGCGGGAAGCTGCTCCGCCGGAAGAGCGGGGCGCGGTCACCCTCCTCGAGGGGTGCGTGATGTCCGGGTTGTTTGCGCACGTGAACGACGCGACCACCGCGGCGCTCGAGCACAACGGATTCCGCACCTGTCGCACCAGCGGCCAGCGCTGCTGCGGCGCCCTGCATGCGCACGCGGGCGATCTCGAGGGGGCGCGGGCACTCGCGCGCGCGAACATCGCCGCCTTCGAGCAGTCCGACGCCGAGGTGGTGGTGAACGCGGCCGGGTGCGGGGCGATGCTCAAGCAGTACGGCCATCTCCTGCACGACGACCCGGCGTGGGCCGCGCGCGCTGAATGTCTGGCCGCCCGCACGCGCGACGTGAGTGAACTGCTCGCCAGTACCGGGCCGCGCCCGGGAGTGCGCGATCTGCCGCTGCGCGTCACGCACGATCCGCCATGCCACCAGATGCACGCGCAACGCATCGTGCACCCGCCGTTGCAGCTGCTGGGCGCGGTGCCCGGCCTGACATTGGTGCCGCTCGAGGATGCCGATCAGTGCTGCGGATCGGCGGGGATCTACAACCTCGTGGAACCGGACACCTCCGACGCCGTCCTCGCCCCCAAGCTGCAGCGGATCGCCGAGTCGCACGCCGAGGTCGTCGCCACCGGCAATCCCGGTTGTCTCATGCAGATCGGCGCCGGGCTGCTGCTGAGCGGCTCCGCGGTCCGGGTGGTCCATCCGGTCGAGTTGCTGGCGGCGGTGTACGAACAAGAGGGGTGAGACATGTACACACGGCGTGTCGCCCGGAGCGACGTGCGGCGCCCGCCGCTGGCCCGCCCCGTGTATTTCCGCTATGATCGCGTCATGAAGAAGCAGGCCCTCGCCACCACGATCCCCCTCGCCATCGCGAACTCGAGCGCGGGCGTCACGGCCGATTCGATCGAAGTCACCGTCGCGCGGGCGCACGTGGAACAGGTGCAGACGAAGACATTCTCGAAGCAGCGCCCGTGGATCCCGGCGAGCTCCGTCGACACGGTGCTCGCGCTCGGCGCCACTACCGCCGTGAGCGCGTCGAGCTCCGGCAGCGGCGGGGGCGGTATCCAGCCCTGATCTCTGCGGTACCCCATCCCCTCCGTGCCTCCCACTCCCGTGCCTTCCACCACCATGACCACTCGCCGCGACTTTCTCGCCACCGGCTCCGCCTCACTCGCTGCACTCGCCGTCACGGGGTGCGCCAAGGCCGATGCGGATCCCGCCACCGGCGCCCAGACGACGGCAGGCGCCGGCGACATGCCGCCTGCGATTGCGGCGCTCACGCCCATGACCGACGGCGTCGTGCCCATTTCGGTCGACGAGCGGAAGGCCCGCCTCGACAAGGCGAAGCGGCTCATGGCGGAGCGCAAGATCGACGCGCTGATGCTTGCGGGTGGCACGAGCATGGAATACTTCGCCGGGATGCGGTGGGGGAACAGCGAGCGACTGCTCGCGGTCGTGATCCCCGTGAAGGGTGCCCCGTTCCTCGTCACGCCCAAGTTCGAGGAAGAGCGCGCCCTCGAGCAGGCGCATCTCGGGCCGCTTGGCACGGACGCCACAGTGTACGCGTGGGAAGAGCATGAGGATCCCTACCTGTTCTTCGCGAAGGGACTCAAGGACCGCGGCCTCTCCACGGCGACCATCGGCGTCGAGGAGACCATGCGGTTCCAGTTCAGCGATGGCGCCGCGCACATCCCGCAGGTCACCACCACGAGCGGTACGCCCATCACCGCCGGCTGCCGCATGGTGAAGGACGCGCACGAGCTTGCCCTCATGCGCCACGCGAGCGCCGTGACGCTCAAGGCCTACGAGGCGGCGTACCGTTCGCTCGAGGAAGGGATGACGCAGGACGATTTCGAAGCACTCGTCCAGCTCGCCCATCGGCGCCTCGGCTACAGCGGCAGCGCGGGCGTCCAGGTGGGCAAGTACAGCGCCCTGCCGCACGGCAGCGCCACCCCGCAGGTCGTGCAGGAGGGGAGCATCCTGCTCATCGACGGTGGCTGCAAGGTGGAGGGGTACAGTTCGGATATCTCGCGCACGTTCGTGCTGGGCAAAGCCACGCAACGCATGAAGGACGTGTTCGAGATCGAGTTCAAGGCGCAGAGCGCGGCACTGGCGGCCGCGAAGCCGGGGGTGCCGTGCGAAGCGGTGGACGCCGCCGCACGCAAGGTCATCGTGGACGCCGGCTTCGGTCCCGACTACAAGTTCTTCTCGCACCGCGTGGGCCATGGCATGGGCATGGATGGCCACGAGTGGCCGTATCTCGTGCGCGGCAACACGCTCCCACTGGCACCGGGCATGGTGTTTTCCGACGAACCGGGCATCTACATCCCCGGTGAATTCGGCATCCGCCTCGAAGACGACATGGTGATCACGGAGAGCGGCGCCGAGCTGTTCACCCCGCAGTCGGAGAGCCTCGAAAAGCCGTTCTGACGGTGTCTGCGCTGATCATCGCCTTCGACGGCGTGCTCGCCGACACGCTGCCGTTGCGTGCGCATGCCCTCGCCGATGCCTGCGCGGCGGAGTTGCGTCCGCGCAGGCACGACGAGGTACTCACCGTCATCGCGGGGCACACCATGCTCGAGGCCGCGCTTGCGCTCTTTCCCGCGGACGGAGCGGGCGATCCCGTCCTCCCCGAACTCGTGGCACTCCGCGCGCAACGCGGATATCGGCATCTCGTGCAGCATGGTGTCTCGCTGCGCGCTGACGTGATCGCACGAATCCGGAGCACGTCGGCGCAGGGCACCCGTCTCGTGCTCCGTGCGGACAGCGAGCGCCGCGACGTGGAACCGCTGCTGCACATGGCCGGGCTCGAACATCAGGTCACGGTGCTGCGTTGCAGCGATGATCTGCCGCGCAGTCGCGACGCGTCGATCGTGCGGAGCTGGCGTGCGATCGATTCGCGGCTCGCGAGCATGCAGCAGTCGGTAGCGGAACGCCACGCGTGGGAAGCATCCCCGGAAAGCGCCGACGCCGCGCGCGCGTTCGTTGCCACCGTGCAGCTGTGGCCTGCGGCGCCGCATACCCATGAGGCCGATCGCGAGCACCACCGCGCCGATTGATTCCCGAATCGTCGCCGTTACACTTCGGGGTCCCGGCCGCCCGATCGGTGGCCCCTGTGCTCGTGCTCTTCTTACCCCCGCGCGGTGTCTCGCGCGGCAGGACTCTCCGTGACCGACTCCACTGCGGGACACTCGACCGCCTCGGCCCCCGGGGTGTCTCCGACGGCGGTAGCCCAGACGGCGCCGCCGCCGTCGCCGGTGCCACCGGTCCTGGTGTGGCCGGAACCGCTGGGCGCCGACGACATCGAGGCGTACCGCGACCTGCATCGCGACGTCGCCTGGTTCGAGGCCAGAAACCACTGGAGCAGCGTCCAGGGGCCAAAGGCCATGGAGGCCCTGAACGGGCTCGTCACGAACGACGTGAGCCAGATCACCGTCGGCATGGGGCAGCATGCGGTGGCGCTGACCCCCAAGGGCAAGGTCGTGTGCGACATGTACATCGTGCGCACTGCCGACGACCGCTTCCTGCTCACGGTACTGCAGCACTGCGGCGCGGCGTGGCTCGATCTCGCGCGCAAGTACATCAATCCGCGCCTCGCCAAGGTCAGCGACGAATCGGCGGAGTGGGCGACCTGGATGCTCTACGGTCCCAACGCGGCTCCACTGCTGACCGAGCTCGCGGCCGCGGCCGCGAACGGACTCCCGGACGGAGCGCCAACTGAGGAGCCCGCGGGTACCACCCCCGATGCGGTGAACAGCACGCCGCTGGCGGAGTGGCCCGCGTGGGCGCACGGCACGTGGCACATCGGGCCCGCGAGCGTGCGCCTCATCCGCGCCCCGGTCATGGGGCCCCTGCCGGGGTTCGTGATCGTCGCGGACGTGCGCGACGCCGCCTTCGTGCGCCATCGCCTCGAGGCGACCGGCCGCCGACTGGCATCACGGGCCGTGTGGGAACTGGCCCGCGTGGAGAGCGGACGGCCGGCGTTCGGGACCGATATGGACGAGAACACGATTCCGCAGGAAGCCTGTCTCGACACCCTCGGCGCGATCTCCTTCACCAAGGGGTGCTACACCGGCCAGGAGACGGTAGCCCGGGTGCACTTCCGTGGTCACGTGAACCGGCATCTGCGCGGCCTCACGGCCAGCCAGCCCATGCCGCGGCACGCGCGGGTGTTCGATGCGAGCGGCAAGGACGTGGGGGACGTGCGCAGCACCGTCGTCTCTCCTCGCCTCGGCCCGATCGCGCTGGCCATGATCCGTCGCGAAGTGGCGCCCGGCGACACGGTGACGGTGGAAGG
>Ga0315906_10011218_pt1 | contig 10457 bp, 10 predicted proteins | sample LakEriMetagenome_4_FD_203526 | JGI IMG/M metagenome (GOLD analysis project Ga0315906, IMG submission 203526) | Freshwater fungal communities from buoy surface, Lake Erie, Ohio, United States - Buoy 2 MA122 | ecosystem: Environmental > Aquatic > Freshwater > Lake > Lake biofilm | place: USA...
TAGGAGCCAATTGTGTCGTCACACTGGTTCTCCTAACTATTCTACGGCTATCCTAACATCATGACAGTGTATGTGACCCACTGTGATGGCAACTACATCACGCGAGTAATTTCGCTAGAGGATTCCTTGCGCAAAAATGGAGATTTCAGAACTCTTTACATAATTGCCCATGATCAAGCCACAAGAGTTCAGATTGAGTCCTTAAACTTGAAGTTCAGTAGGGTAATTGAGTTAAGTGAACTTGAGCAACAGTATCCGGAATTACGCGTTGCAAAGATGAACCGGAGCAGAGTTGAATACATATTCTGTCTGTCGCCCTTTGTTGTCTCCTATGCCCACTTCATTTCAGGTAGTTCAATGGTTACCTATCTCGATGCTGACCTCTACTTCTTTAAGTCACCCGAATTTGCGATGGAAGGGTTTTCAGAAAATGCAAATGTTTCAATTATTGAGCATAGTTTTCATCCAAAATTTCTTCATCTTAGTGAATATGGGACTTTCAATGTCGGATGGATGTCCTTTAGGATGCAAAAACATGGAAACTCAACCTTAGATTGGTGGAAATCGGCCTGTATCGAAAGTACGTCAACTTTAGTTAGTGAAAAAGTGTATGCAGATCAAAAATATTTGAACGAGTTTTCTTCGCAATTCAACGAGACCCAAGTAAATGTCAAACTAGGATTAAATGTCGCCCCTTGGAATATTGAAAATTATCTGCAAAAGAATACATCCGAGATGGAGGCATTTTCGAATCTAGTATTTTTCCACTTTTCGGGATTAAGGATGTATGGAAGATTTGTTATTCTAGGGCTATCAGGGTATTCATTCACGCCAAGCCGACAATTTAAACGCAAAGTCTACAAACCATATGTTAAGTCACTGTATGAAGCAGGTAAGAACCTCAATTTGAATCCTCAGTTTGATTCAAGAAAATACAAATTGAGAGAAATCCTTAAAATTATTTTACATAGGGACTTTATCTTGAATTTATAGCGTCTACAACAGCACACATCTCTTCATAGGTAAGCTCAGGATAACAAGGCAACGAAAGAATAGAATTTGAAAGCAATTCTGAGTACTTTAAACTCAAATCTTTGTTGTTGCTGATAAATTGATGATGGTCCGTAATCGGATAGTGAATCGCATATCCTACGCCAGCATCCGAAAGCTTCTGCAAAATGCTGTTACGTGAACTTGATACAACAGCATATATGTGAGCAACAAACTGCCCCTCTTTCCATTGTGGCTTTAGAATCTCAACAGATTGAATCTGCTTATTGTAAAATTGAGCTATCTGCAGTCTCTTTTCATTGTCGGAAGTGAGGTGGCGCAGAAACACTCTAAGAATTGCTGCTTGCACTTCATCCAAACGGCTGTTTCGTCCACGTGCAATTTCAACTCGATACTTTTCCCCCCAGCCATAAGTTCGAAGTTTCAACAATTTTACAAATAGCGCGTCGTCGTCGGTAATCAAAGCTCCGCCGTCACCCAAAGCACCTAGATTTTTGGTTGGATAAAAACTGAAAGTAGAAATACTGCCAAATGTCCCAACTCTTTTTCCAGAGATTTCCGCACCGTGTGCCTGTGCGCAATCCTCAATGAGGATCACATTGTTATCTTTGCACAAAATTGAGATCTGATCGATATCTCTAATTGCCATTCCATACAAGTGAGTAGCAATAACATATCGTGCGCCTTGTTTAATTGCGTATTTGACTGACTCAATCGTTATGTTACGGGATTCAAGTTCTACATCCATAAAAATCGGCGTAGCACCAACACAGCTAATTGCAGTGCTGGAATAGCCTCCAGCATTTGCACATGTAGCTACCTTAGAACCCAACCCTGCACCAACAGCTATTAGTGCAATTTCTAATGAGTCAGTGCCATTCGCTGTTCCAACACAATACTTAGCGCCGAGGAAATTAGCAAATTCTTTTTCAAAACTAGCCACTTCGCTGCCGAGTACCAAATTTCCAGAGTTAAATACGCGTTCTACTGCCTCATTGATTTCACTACGATACTTTGCAATCTTCCGTGAAGAATCATAAAAAGGGACTTGGAATCCTGAGACTGATTTATTCACTTGCGCTATCCCGAATCATTTGAGAATACAACTCAAAATCTTCAATGTAATCTTTTGGATCATATGTGTGTGATGCAAGAACAATCAGAACGGTGTTTTTGTCTTTATAAGTTTGGGTAGCCCAAGTCATCGCTGGTAAGAGGACCCCTATTTCGGCAGAATCCATGATTATCTTGAGGTTCTTCTGCCCCCTTTTGATTTCAAGGGTACAAACACCATGTGCAGCAATCAATAGCTGAATGCAATCTTTGTGCGCATGAAATCCTCTTGAATTGTTCGGTGGAACATCATGAACAAAAAAGAATCTTCTTGGAATAAAGCTATCCAGCTCCGTAAATTCAAAGATAGAAATTGAACCATCAGATCCCAGGTGATTTTGTAGATTAATGAACTTGATTCCGGGAGCAAAAGACTCGGAATCAAAACTCAAATCCTTATCAGTATTGACTAGGTTCGAAAGTGTAAGTTCTTTACAATCCGTTTCTTGAACTTGGTTACTCATCTTAAGTCATTTCCAAATTCACGCGAACGCGGAAGATTACGTAAGTAATTGCCATATGGCGAATTCGCGTATTTATCTGCAATAGATTCTAAGTTTAAATCTTCAATCCAGCCTAGACGCCAAGAGACTTCCTCTATGCAACCAACTTTACTACCCTGTCGTTCTTCAATAACTTTAATGTATGACGATGCATCATGCAGGTTTTGAATCGAACCAGTGTCTAACCATGCCGTGCCACGCGGCAAAATTGATACATGAAGCTTTGAGTTGTCCATGTAGTTTCTTATCACATCAGTAATTTCGAGCTCACCTCTCAGACTAGGTTTCACTTTTTTAGCAATCTCAATCACTGAATTATCAAAAAAATATAAACCTGGAATAGCAAAGTTGGATTTTGGCTCCAGAGGCTTTTCCTCAATTGAAATTGGAAGGCCCTCGTCACTAAATTCAATAACTCCGTAGTCTGAAGGATTTGATACTCCATATGCAAAAATCTGCGCGCCATCAATTTCGGTGTTTTCCATTAGTTGTCGCCCCAAACCAGATCCATGAAAAATGTTATCTCCTAGGATTAGACAAACTGACGAGTCTTCAAGAAACTCCTCAGCGATTATGACACTCTCAGCAATTCCACGGGGATTTTCCTGAATCGCAAAATGAAACTGAACCCCTATTTCGGATCCATCTCCTAACAGTTTTTTGTATGAATCTAAGTCCGATGGGTTACAAACTATCAATATTTCACGGATACCAGCAGCCATTATGGTTGCTATCGGGTAGTGAATCATTGGCTTGTCATATACAGGTAAAAGGTGCTTATTGGTACCTAATGTGATCGGCCAAAGGCGTGATCCCGTTCCACCGGCAAGTACGATTCCCTTCATGAAAATAAGTGTACAGGTTGCTTGAAGTACACTATAGAAATGCAGTCACTTAGTGAAAAAACCCTTGTTGTCACTGGTGGGGCGGGTTTTATAGGCTCCAGTTATGTCCGAATGTTGCTTGAAGGACATCTGGGCGAAATTCCTAAACGTGTTTACGTTTTGGATTCCCTGACATATGCAGGCTCCCTTGAGAATTTGTCATCCTCCTTGAACCACAAAAGATTTGAGTTCGTTAATGGTGATATTCGGAATTCAAAACTAGTAAATGAATTGTTCTCCGATATTGATTTAGTTGTCCACTTCGCTGCCGAATCACATGTTGATCGCTCAATTTCAAATAGCTCCAATTTTGTTTCAACAAATGTGCTTGGAACTCACGTTCTACTTGAAGCTTCTGTACGGGAGAATATTTCTACTTTTCTTCATGTCTCCACAGATGAGGTATATGGATCCATCGATGAAGGTTCTTGGGATGAGAATCAACCACTGCAACCAAACTCACCTTATGCCGCATCAAAGGCAGCATCTGATTTGATCGTAAGGTCATTTGGAAAAACTCATGGCTTAGACGTCAGAATTTCAAGATGCAGTAATAATTATGGGCCGTTCCAATATCCAGAAAAACTAATTCCGTTAAGTATCACAAATCTGATGAGAGACAAGAAGATTCCAGTCTACGGGGACGGAATGAACATGCGGGAATGGATCCATTGCGAGGATCATTCCCGAGCAATTCATAAGATATTGTTAAGTGGAAGTCCACAAAATGTTTACAATATTGCGGGACAAATTGAAATATCGAACTTAAGCTTAGTAAAAATGATTCTAGGTATTATGGGTGAAAATTCTGATGAAATCGAATTTGTCAGAGATCGTAAAGGGCATGACTTCCGGTATGCACTTGATGGGGGGAAATTACAAGAAACCTTAAACTTCACTCCTAACATTGATTTTGAAATAGGACTTAGAGAAACCGTCGATTGGTATGTAAATAACCAGAATTGGTGGAAATCTAGGGTTTAGGTTGCAATTAATTTATATATTAATTCTTTCCAAGAATTTCCAATAACGTCACTCCCACGTTCATTCTTGAGTAACTCAACAGCCAAGGTGGCTGGAATCAAGTCATCAATTTTCGAAGAAAACTCCTGAATTCTTGCGATGAATTCCTCTTCAGAGTCGCAATAGCTGTATTCCGAAAGATAAAACCTTCGAAACTCGCTAATTTGGGATGCCAATAATGGGAATCCACCTAGTACTGCTTCTGCAATTACCAATCCATCACCTTCGAACTTTGAAGGCACAATAAGTAAATCACCACCCTTAAGCAACTTCCAAGGCTCCAAGTTATGGCCGACAAACTCTACATCTGGCAATTTGCCCGCAGATTGTTTCTTGAGACCTTCCATTAAGACTCCATCACCTATTACTAGGCCTGGATGTTGCAAGCGGCGAAGTATCTTAATAAAAGTTTCGGGGTTTTTGTCGGTCGCCAATCTTCCAATAAAAACAAGTCGCTTAATTGATTTCTCATTCTTTTCATTCGAATACTTAGTAACTTGAAAAACAGGATTTGGAATTGTACGAGCTTTGATTTCTGGAAGCGACCATATCTTTAAGTGCGCGGATACAGCGATAAACGTCGACTTGCGCAGTTTAAGGATTCTTCTAACCACCAGCCCTAGGGATTCTCGCCCCAGCCAAGGATTTCTGGAATGTTCCACAAGCACAAAGCTTGTTTTTATTGGAATAAAGCACGCAAATATTTCTGGAAGTGCACAATTGAGAATCATAACTTTTGGCTTTTCACGAACGACGAGTGAAATAAATTTTAAGTAACTAAATACAGTGTTACTGAAAGTTCCACGCCACTTTCTTTCTATGGGAATTACTCGACAATTGGGATCGATTAAGTCTCTTGGTCCCTGATTTATTGGAACCAAAGTAATCTGAAAATCATCTTGATTCTTTTTGCTAATTTCCGAGCAAACCAAATTCATGGCCCGTTCTGCGCCACCGCCTGTTAGGGAATTAGTTACGACAAAGACTTTTTCCATTTCATTATGTTACTACTGGTACTCTTTTATCCAGGGGAAGTGAGGTGTTACAGGTGGTACCTGCAGTCTCCATAATTTCAATTGCGCGCAATAACAAAGAAGGATTGGCTAACACATATAAAAGTGTCTTAGCCCAAACGTACAAAAACTGGGAATTACTTCTTGTCGTTGCACCTTCTCAAGACGGCACAAACGCGTTTAGCGAGAATCTTGCTAGTTCCGATTCGAGAATCAAAACTTTCGCTCAAGTTGGTCTCGGAATCTACTCTGCAATGAATCAAGGATTAAAGGAAGCAAATGGCGATTATGTGTGGTTCTTGAACAGTGGAGATGAGTTCTATGATGACGCCACACTTGAATTTGCCCTAGAACAAATCAATCTATTGGATGCGGACTTATTGATAGGTGGATACTCGCTATCGGGACATGTCGAATCGAAACAGTACTTAAAAACCTCCAAGAGATTAAGTGGCTTTGAATTTGCATTCAACAGGCGTGGTGGATGTCATCAAGCTATGTTATTCCAAAAGACGCGAGTTCTTGAGTTTGGAGGGTTTGACCTAAATTTTGAATTAGCGAGTGATTTCGATTTAGTCATGAAAATTGTTAAAAAAAGAAATACATTTCGAGTCGATAGAGTGTTTGCCTGTATTGAGCTAGGGGGCGTTTCAGATCAGCGGATTTATGACGTCATTCGTGAAAAACACCTGATTAGACGAAGCCACTTTGCTAGAAAGACTCTTGTTTTGTTTATTTCACTAGGGTGGGGAATCGCCGTAAAGTCAAAAATTTGCGCTAGAAACTTTCTCGGGTTACTAAAAAAGCACCTTAATTAAGTTATCTGAGATAGCCTTTCCTAATGAAAATACTGGTTACAGGTGGTGCAGGGTTTATTGGTTCACACCTTGTAGAAAGATTGCTCAAACTTGGTCATGAAGTTTCTGTCCTTGACGATCTCAGCACAGGTTCAAGGAAAAATCTAGAGAACATTTCGGACAAGAATGCTCTAGAACTAATCGAAGGTTCGATTCTAAATCGTGAATTAGTATCTAAGCTAGTAGCAAATAATGACTACGTCTTTCATTTAGCTGCGGCCGTAGGTGTATTTAACATCGTCCAAAAGCCACTTCAAAGTCTGCATATCAATCTAACCGGCACAGAAAACGTTCTGTCATCTGCAGATAAATTCTCAGTTCCTGTGTTAATTGCTAGTAGTAGCGAGATATATGGGAAAAATACTTCAGATTCACTCTCTGAAAATAGTGATCGCATCCTTGGAAATCCTCTGACTTTACGTTGGTCCTATAGCGAAGCCAAAGCAATAGATGAATCTCTTGCATTTGCCTATCATGTTGAGAAATCGCTCGAAATTAGGATTGCGCGTTTTTTCAATACGGTTGGTCCTCGGCAAGTCGGTGCATACGGAATGGTGGTACCGCGTTTTGTTTCATCGGCTCTTGAAAATTCTCCCATCACAATTTATGGAAACGGGGAGCAAAGTCGTTGTTTCATTCACGTTGAGGATGCTATCGATGCACTGATAGGAATTGCATTTTCTAAAGAAACAATTGGTCGGGCGATAAACATCGGAAACTCAACAGAAATTTCAATATTGAAACTAGCTCAATTCATTAAGAGTCGGCTCAAGTCTACAAGTGAAATAGTTTTTTTGGATTACCAAGAGGCATATGGTAGTGGATTTGAAGATATGCAACGACGTGTCCCTGATATTGGATTAATAACCCAATTGATTGGGTGGGAGCCGAATCTAACCCTGGAAAATATTGTCGATGATATCGCCAAGGCATTAAAACGCTAGAGGTTAAATACTTTTTTCCCTATAACTTTAGAATTAGTGCAGTCTAGCAACGGCTTAAGGTCGTTGTTAAGTAAGTTTAATTGCATGCTAGGTTGATTTGTTGCCAAGATTGCAACATCGTAATTCATATTCAAGTCAACCGAAGTAGTTCCCTCCCATTTAGCAACGAGTGGATCATGCCAAAACACTTGCGCTCCCAGTTCTTCGAGCGCTTTTTTCAATTCACTGGCAGGCGTCTCACGAACATCTGCCACTCCGGGTTTATATGCAACTCCTAGAATAAGTACCTTCGGATGTGAAATTCCAGTCACTAAGCTAAATGCACGTTGTGCAACATAAGTTGGCATATACCTAGAAACCCTGCTAGCTGCTTTTGTTAGATCTAATGAGACTCCATTCGTATCTGCCCAGCTCGTTAAATAGGCAGGATCAACTGGTATGCAGTGTCCTCCTATACCTACACCAGGATAGAAGGGCATAAAACCATAGGGCTTAGTGCTCGCAGCAGTTATAACCTCATAAACGGATAAGTCCGCTGCAGAACATGCTTGAGCCAACTCATCCACCAGTGCAATATTGACAAGTCTGAAAGTGTTTTCCAATAGCTTGGCTGCCTCTGCTATCTCTGGAGAGGAAACCGTCACTACAGACTCACAAATTTGATGATAGAACTCGACTGCACTTTCTAATGACCCAGAATCAATGCCACCTACTAGCCGTGGTGTGTTGCCTTGATTCCAAACTTTATCTCCTGGATTGACACGCTCTGGTGCAGAAGCAAATTTCAATTCTTTTGATTTGTTCTCTTCGAGCTCCATGATTAAGGGGATGATAAAATTCCTGAGGGTGCCAGGAAATGAAGTTGATTCACTAACCAACAGGGTGCCTCTCGCCAAGTGTGGTGCAATACTCATGGCAGCGGATCTCAACATAGATAAATCTGGTTTCAAGGAATTATCTAGAGGAGTAGGGACACATATGGCGACGACTTTTGCTTGAGAAAGTACCCCAAAGTCAATTGTTGGCTCGTATAGGCCCCGGTTTAATGCTGATTGGACTTCCTTGTTAAGAATGTCTTCCACAGGGCTAATACCTTCTCGAAGCTTCTCAATTTTTTCAACATCAAGATCGACTCCAAACACCCTCCAGCCAGCCTTCACGGCGGACATTGCCAATGGAAGCCCTACGTATCCCTGTCCAATAATCGCGATTGCATCTGGCTGTCCCTTAGGCATAGGTGTTAGCATACATTTTCCGGGAAACAAACCGTTCATATACTCAATTTTTTAGGGACAATTTGAAGAAATGACTGCAATTCATTCAAAAATCAAGATCATGCATGTTATTTCTCGGATGAATGTAGGTGGCCCTGCAGTCATGATCTCAGAGAGTATTCGAATGCTGGATTCAAATAGATTTGAACAGAAACTCTACAGCGGAGATTGCGAACCGTGGGAAGCTGATTACCTTGGAACTCATGCTCAAGATATAAACTCAATTAGGGTGCGAGGTTTAGGGCGAAAAGTGAACTTTACAGGGGATATAACCGCGCTAATCTTACTCTATCGCGCAATTAAAGAGTATCAACCGGACATCATCCATACTCATGCATCAAAAGCAGGAGTACTTGGAAGATTAGCTGCCATTCTGTCAAGACAAGATTGCAAGTTGGTTCATACTTTTCATGGTCATATATTATTTGGGTATTTTGGAAAATCGAAAACTAAAATTTTTGCGACTATTGAAAGAGTGATTGCAAAAAAAACAGATGTCCTGGTCGCTGTTGGCATGAAGGTTAGAGATGATTTACTGAAGGCTAAAATTGGAGTTTTAAAACAATATCTTGTGATTTATCCAGGAGTAAAAAAACCCCAGAGTTATAACAAGGAAATAGCCCGACAACTCCTAGGCATAGAAATACCCGATGGGAACCTTGTCTGCGCTTATTTCGGTCGCTTAACTCAAATAAAGCGTCCCGATAGATTCTTATCTGTAGCAAAGGATTGTCAAGAACTTTCACTTCCAATCTCGTTTTTTATGGCAGGTGATGGGGATGAGTCTGCGACTACTAGAAATACTATCGAAAAATATGGCCTGAATGTACTATTGCTTGGTTGGCAAGAGAATGTAGGTTTGGTCTTATCTGCAGCAGATATTCTATTGATAACGAGTGATAATGAAGGCTTACCACTATCTGCAATAGAAGCTGGAATGGTTTCCTTACCAGTAATCTCTACTGATGTTGGATCTATAAGAGAAATTGTTGTTGATGGGGAAACCGGATTTATCGCTGAGCGAAATCATCCAGACATCGTAAGTAAATTGCTAAATCTGATTGAAGACTTTTCACTTAACTCAACTCTTGGAGAGTCTGCGCACACTCGAACTCAATCTAAGTTTTCCTCTGAACAGTACATCAGTTCGCTTGAAATACTCTATGAATCAATGTTGCTGCGGTGATTAGCAGTATTTAATTTTATAGTTTCTGTAAGTATAAGAATTAGACACAAGACAAGTATAGATCGGTGTCTAACTAATGTTCCTAAATTTATTTCTAATAGTGCCGATTGTGCAACGAACAATGAAATGAACACCAATAAGCTAGCCAGTATTTGAGGTTGAAATACAATTCTCTTGAGATTTCGCACTAGCGATAACACCACTAAGAAATAGAGAGTATATAAAGCTGGACTTTCTATTGATTGCAGGTTGAGGAAGAAACTACCATTATCCAAAAGTGGTATCGGTAATAAAAGGAAATTCAGAGTTGCCCTTAGAAGGCTAGATTTATCGCTCAAGGACCCACTGACTAGTTGCGTGGTACTTGGATTTAAAGATGTTCTATTTCTAGAACTTTCACTTACGCTAATCAAATAATCCAATATTCCCAGCTTGCTGAGAGTGCTCGTCAATAAGATGTTGTCATTTAGTTGCAGAGTGAGCAATTCTAAAGTCAGGCCCGCACTTGGGTTGGTGTTTCCTGTGTTTCCTGTGTTTCCTGTGTTTCCTGTGTTTCCTGTGTTTCCTGTGTTTCCTGTGTTTCCTGTGTTTCCTGTGTTTCCTGTGTTTCCTGTGTTTCCTGTGTTTCCTGTGTTTCCTGTGTTTCCTG
>Ga0315906_10011223_pt1 | contig 10455 bp, 8 predicted proteins | sample LakEriMetagenome_4_FD_203526 | JGI IMG/M metagenome (GOLD analysis project Ga0315906, IMG submission 203526) | Freshwater fungal communities from buoy surface, Lake Erie, Ohio, United States - Buoy 2 MA122 | ecosystem: Environmental > Aquatic > Freshwater > Lake > Lake biofilm | place: USA: Lake...
CGACAGCCTTGGCGGGTCGGAGGCGGTCTCCGAGCGTCGTGCCCGGTTGCCGGGAAGCCCGAACCGTAAGGTGAGGGAATCCGCGCCGCTTCGGCCTAGGTCACCCCCATCGCCTCGGCTCACGCCTCGGGCTTCAAGGGCATCTGACCATCGTGCTCCGTCCCCGAACGGCGGTCGGGGCATGCGATCGTGGTGCCGAGCAGCGAAGCCGACGCGACTACGGGTTGTCCACCTCGAAGGCGCGATCCATGAGGTTCGGATCGCCCGTCTTCAGCCCGTAGAGGAACCACCGCACCCGCTGCTCGCTGGTGCCGTGCGTGAAGGCATCCGGCACCACGTAGCCCTGGGCCTGTTTTTGGATCCTGTCGTCACCGATCGCCTGGGCGGCGTTCACCGCCTCGCGGATGTCTTCTTCGTCGAGGATCCCGGCGTAGCGGGCCATGTGATGGGCCCATACCCCGGCGAGGAAGTCGGCCTGCAACTCCATGCGGACCGACAACTTGTTGTATTCCCGCTCGCTGCGCCGGGCCCGCTCCCGCTGCACCGCTTCGCTGATGCCGAGCTGGTTCTGCACGTGGTGGCCGATCTCGTGGGCGATCACATAGGCCTGGGCGAAGTCGCCCGGGGCGCCGAACCGCCGCTTCAACTGCTCGTAGAACACCGGGTCGATGTACACCGTCTTGTCGAGCGGGCAGTAGAAGGGGCCGGCGCCGGCGTCGGCGATGCCGCAGCCGCTGCGCACCTGCCGCGTGAACATCACCAGCTTGGGCGGCACGAACCGCCGGCCGAAGACCTTGGGAAACAGCCCCTTCCACACGTCCTCGTTGTCGGCCATGACGGTGCGGATGAACTTGCCCATCTCGTCGTCGATCGGCTTGCCCGCCTGCTGCTCCGCCTGGGGCGCCATCATCTCCGGGGCCTGCTGCATGATCTGCATCGGATCGACGCCGAGGAACATCATCACGACCATCAGCAGGAGCGTGAGCAGCCCGCCGCCCACCAGCATCTGCTGCCCCGTGCCCCGTCGGTCCTCGACGTTCTCGCTCTGCCGCCTGCCTTCCCAACGCATCAGCGTGTTCCCTTCGTGAAGAATCGCCCGATCACCGGCCGCCCCGAGGGGGCGGCAGCCGGATTGTAGGGCAGGATGGGCCGGGCTGCACGCGTCGCGCCTCCGGCATGGTTGGTCGCGCCGCGGGGGCCATGATCGGCCCCGCGGCCGCACACTCAGTCCTCGGGCAGCGGGCGGCCCTTCGTTTCCGGCAAGAACACCAGCGCCACCAGGCCGAGCAGGAAGATCACGCTCATGTAGGAGCAGGCGTTGCGGAAGGCCACGAGCTTGGCCTCCGGCGTCGTGGCCCCGGCCTTGAGGGCCGCCTGCAGGGCGCCGAGAGTGAACGGGCCGCTGGCCGCCACGAACCGGCCGACGTTGTAGCAGAAGCTCGTGCCCGTGCTGCGGAGGCTGGTGGGGAACAGCTCCGGCAGGTAGATGGCGAAGCCGGCGAACAGCGCGAGCTGACAGCCCCCCATGATCGCGCTCATCCAGATGTCGCCACGGCCGTTGAAAAACTGGAAGAAGGCGACGGTGGCGACCAGGGCCGCCACGTAGCCGATCGCGAACGCCGCCTTGCGGCCGATGCCCTGCGCGAGCCGGGTGAAGAGCAGCATCCCCAGGAAGGCGCCGATGTTCTGCACGATCGAGTTGACGCCGATCCAGAATTGCTGCTGGCCCGCGATCTGGTCCGCCGGCACACCGTCGGCGACCAGCGACGCCTTGATCACGTCGCCGACGAGCTCGGGGCTGAAGAAGCCGATGCCCCACAGGCCGATCACGCCCGCCACGCAGAGCACCATCCCCAGCAGGGCCGAGCCCCGCCAGCGCGGGTCGCCCAAAAGCGCCGCGTAGGAGCCGAACTTCACGCCCGCGGCCTTGCCGGCCGCCCGGGCCTTGACCCACTTCTCCGGCTCCTTGAGCCGCACCTGGATGAACACGCACAGGAAGGCCGGGATGGCGCCGACGAGGAACATGTACTTCCAGGCCGTGCCGGCGGCGATCGCCTGCGTGGCCTCGAGGTGGCCGAGGTACATGCTCGTCACGCCGGCGGTGACGTTGCCGATCGCCGACAGCGCCTGGAGGAGCCCCAGGGCGCCGGTGCGGGAGCGGTCGGGAAGCGTGTCGGCGACGAGGGCCACGGCCAGGCCGAACACGCCCCCCACGCCGAGGCCGGTGAGAAAGCGGTAGGTGGCGAAGTCGACCCAGCCGGTGGAAAACGCGGACAGGCCGGTGCACACGGAGTAGATGAGCACGGTGAGCGTGAGCATCTTCGCCCGGCCGAACCGGTCGCCGAGCGACCCGAAGATCAGCCCGCCCATGGCCCAGCCGGCCACGAAGATGCTCGTGGCATAGCCGCCGTAGAGCTTGGGATCCATCGAGGCCGGCAGCAGCGACTCCATCGCCTTGTTGCGGGCGAGGATGAAGAGCTGCTGGTCGAGGCAGTCGAAGAGCCAGGCCAGCGAGGCCACGGTGAACACGAACCAGTGGTAGGGCGTGAGGTCGCGGTACCAGGGGCCGTGGTCGGAATCGGCGGAATGTTCGCGGGCGGCCATGCGGGCGGGCTCCGAAGGAAAAAGCGGCGGCGGGCCGCGGGTATCAGCCGAGGGCGGCCTCGACCCGCCGCATGTAGTCGATGCTCTCGCGGGCCAGCCGCTCGGCGCCGGGCGCGTAGTCGAACACCTCCACGCTCACCCAGCCGGCGTAGCGGACCTCGTCGAGCGCGGTGAAGATCGGCGCGAAGTCCACCGCGCCGAAGCCCGGCCCCTGCAGGTTGGGGTCGTTGGCGTGGAAGTGCTCGAGGTGGCGGGCGCTGGCGTGGATGATCTCGGGGATCGCGTCCGTCTCGCTCGACATCGCCTTCACGTCGAGGTGCAGCCGCACGTGCGGCGAGCCGATCCGCTCGATCAGCCGGCAGGTCTCCGCGGCCGTCGTGAGCACGTCGGTCTCGGCGGTCGAGAGCGGCTCGAGGGCGACGACGGTGTCGGTCGTCTCCAGCACCGGCACGAGCCGCGAGAACACCTCGTGGATGTGATCGAGGGCCCGGGCGGCCGTCACGCCCGGCAGCAGGCTCCGCTGCTTGGGCGAGCCGAAGACGAGCACGCGGCCGCCGAGATCCTGGCAGAGGCGGGCCAACTCGCCCAGATACTCGACCGTCCTCCCGCGGACGTCGGCATCGGCATGGGCGACGTGGAAGCCCTCGGTCTTCGCCAGCAGCCAGTGCAGGCCGACGCAGTCGAGCCCCGCCCGGGCGATGGTGCGGCGGATCTCGCCCCGCTGGGCGGCGGAGATGTCGGTGGCCAGCCCGGCGAGCGTGAACGGGGCCACTTCCAGGCCGGTGTAGCCACAGGCCGCCGCGAAGTCGCAGGCCTTGGCCAGCGGCCAGCCGTCGAAGGTCTCGTTGCAGATCGCGTAGCGGAGGGGCGAGTTCATGGGGCGACCGTCAGGCTCCGGCGACGCGGGTGGGCCGGCCGGTGCGGGCCGACTTGTAGCAGGCTTCGATGATGGCCACGGCCTTGCGGCCCTCCGCCCCGTCGAGCGGCGGGCGGCGGCCGGCCCGCACCGCGGCGAGGAACTCCTCGAAGTTCCGCGTGTGGCAGGCGTAGTTGATCGCCATCGGGTCGGACGCCCCGCCGGAGGTGCTGCTGGCAACGCCGAGGCGGCCGCGGATCGCGTCGTCGTCGGCCGTCGCCGTGCGGAACTGCCAGGCCACGAGCTGCTCCTCGAGGATCTCCGCGGTGCCGTCGCGGCCGCCGACGAGAACGCGGCGCATCTGGCCGGGAAACAGGCTGGTGGCGGCGAGCAGCTGGCCGAGGGCGCCGTTCCGGAACCGCAGGATCGCGACGCACGTGTCCTCCACCTCCAGCCGCGCGGCGTCGTGGGACCGCACGGCCGTCATGGCGACGACGGTCTCCACGGGATTCTCGCCGGCGGGCAGGTCGGGCATCGTGGCCCCCGCGATCCACTGTAGGGCGTCCACGCCGTGGATCGACTGGTTCATCAGCGCCCCGCCGCCGTCGAGGGCCTTCGTGCCCTGCCAGCGGCCGGGGCCGTAGTAGGCGTCGTCCCGCCACCAGGGCACGGAACTCGCCGCCACGGCCAGCGGGCCGAATCGACCGGCCGCCGCGGCCTCGTGCACGGTGCGGACCACCGGGTTGAACCGCTGCGGAAAGATCGCCCCCAGCGCCACGCCCGCCTTCTCGCAGGCGGCGATCATCCGGTCGATCCGCTTGAGCGTGATCTCCAGCGGCTTCTCGCAGATCACGTGCACGCCGCGGCGGGCGGCGGCGAGCACGGCCGGCAGGTGGGCGCCCGACGGCGTGGCCACGGTGACGAAGTCGGGCTTCTCGCGGCGGAGCATCCGCGCCGCGTCGGCGTGCCAGGTGCAGCCGAACTGCTCGGCGAACGCACGGCCCTTCTCCTCGGTGCGGCAGCAGGCCGCCACCAGTTCGACGCCGGGAATGTCCCGCAGCGCCCGCGCGTGCATCCCCGCGATCGCCCCGATGCCGATGATCGCCGCCCGCATCCGCCCGTCTCCTTGCAGAGTCAGCCGACCGCTGCCGGCACAGTCTGGCCGCGGCCGCCGCGCGGCACAAGCGCGGGCGATTCAGCGGGGCGTATAGAAGGCGTCCACGCAGCGGTCGTGGAGGGCGTGCAGCCAGCCCCACGGGCCCTCGTGCCCACAGGCGGCGCGCGGCGCGCACGGCCCGCGGTAGATGGGCCCGCGCGAGGGCACGCCGCGGATGCCCACGAGGTCGTAGGGCGCCGGCGGGTCGGCGGGGTGGCAGGGCGGCGGCGGCACGCACGGCGGCAGGGCCCGCGGCTCGCCGCACTCGTGGAGCGGTTCGAGCGGCGCCAGCCAGTCGCCCCGCCCGTCTGTCCGCGGCGGCAGCATCGTGGCGATCGCCCGCTCGGCGTCGATGCCGGTGGTCGCGGGATCGATCCGTGGCGTGCCGGCGAGCGGGTCGGACAGGCGATCCGCCGGCGACGCAACGTCCGGCGGTAGACGGCGCCGACGGCCGCCGGGCGAACGCCGGGAGAGGTCGTCGTCGCTGCCCAGATCGCCGCGCGGGGCGTCGAAGGCGCCCGACGATTCCGTGGGCGAGTCGGCGACGGAATCGGGCATGAACGCCGGATCGCCGACGGTGTCACCGACGAGGATCACGCGGGCCGCACGCGGCCGGCTCGCACGTCGCGAACCGGCGGCGGCGGACGGCCCGTCGGCCCTGCAGACCTCCGCCGCGAGCGGCCCGATCGCGCCGAGCACGGCGGCGATGGCGATCGCCATCCTGGGGTGGCTGGCGGGCTGAATCATGCGATTCCCTCCTGTGCGGATGCGGAACTGCCGATGGCTCGTGGCACGACGGCGCGGCGCCGATCGGGCCGCGGACACCCGACGGTGTTCAGCATCGGCCCGCGTCGTCCGGCCGCTGCAACGCCCGCCGGAAATCGACGAGCAGCCCGGCAAACGGGGCAGTCTCCGGCGACGGGGCAAGCGAACCGCGGTGGTGGCCAGGTTCGATGGCAGGGCGATGCGGCCTCGATCAGGGCGCCGGTGGTGGGCCGCAGCAGGTCCGCAGGGTGGCCACGGCGAACGCGGTGGCGACGAGCGGATCGTCCTCGCGGACGGCCCGGTGCGGGTTGGCCCAACTCCCATCCTCCGCCTGTCGCGCGACCAGCGTCTCCGCGAGCCGCCGCCGCCAATCGATCGGCACCGCCGCCGGCACCCGCTCGACGCCGACCGCCTGGAGCGTCGCCGCCACCGACCAGGCGTAATAGAAGTAGCAGGAGTCGCGGAACACGTGCCGGTCCTCGGGAAACCGCCCCGCATGGACGTCGGCCGTGAAGTTCCGCTCGAGCCAGGCCCGCGCCGCCGCCACTCGCGGATGGTCCGCAGGCAGCCCGCAGGCGAGCAGGGCCCGCAGGCCGTCGGCGGTCGCGCTGCCATACGAGGCGAATCGCTCGCGGCCGCGGCGGTCGCGGCCGGCAGGCCCCGCCTTGGTCCGCTCCGCATCGTCGAGCACGAAGAAGAACCCGCCGTCGTCGAACTCCGCGTCGGCGGCGGCCTCCGCGAAGTTCTGGCACCGCTCGACGAACACGCGGGCCGCCACGAGCGCCGGATCCCGCGGCCCGACACCGGCCGCCCGCAGGGCCTCGACCGCGAACACGGTGGCCGAGAGATTCGGCTCCATGAGCGGCAGCCGCAGGTCGTCGGGCCCGGGCTTCCGCGGCTCCACCGTGGCGTAGCCCCAGCCACCGTACTCCGCGTCGGCCTCCCGCCAGCCGAGCCGCTCGGCCAGCTGGTGCCGGCGCAGGATCGCGACCCAGCGGTCGATCGCCTCCCGCTCGGCGCCGGCCCGCGTCAGCGCCCGCACCGCGAGCGCCGCCGTGTACACCGGATAGGCGAGGCCGGGATCGTCGGCGTCCGCCGCCGCGACCGCGGCGAGATGGCGGCAGCCGGCATGAAATCCGTCGGACTCGGGCTCCAGGGCCGCGAGCACCAGCGGCGTGAGGCTGTCGCCTCCGCGGAAGTTGCCGTAGACCTCGGAACGCCAGCCGCCGTCCGCCGACTGACGCCCCGCCAGGAAGGCGGTGCCGCGATCGACGGCCTCACGCCAGGCGGCGGGCTCGGCGCCGACCGCCACTCCCGCACCGCAGGCCAGCACGAGCCCGAGGAGGCGAACGCGGCCCGAGCCCATGCCGTCGCCTCCCGTTCCCGGCCTTCCGCTACCGGGCCGCGACACGGCCGTCGGGCGGGGCGGTGCCCATCACGAGCATGGCGCTCGACGTGCAGAACACCCGGCTGTTGATGCACGACGACCCGGTCCAGCTGCCGTCCTGGTTCTGCGCCTGCACGAGCATGGCATCCACGTCCCGCGACCACTCCACGGCGGTCGGCGTGCCGGTGTCGGTGAGCATCGCCCCGAGGAACATCAGCGACAGGAACACCTCGCCACCCGCCCCGTACGGCCAGCGGCCGTGGTAGTCGCCGAGCACCGGCTGCATGACCTTGTCGAAGATCGCGACCGCCTCGGCGTCGTCCGACGGATTGCCGCCGGCCTGACGCGAAGCCGCGTGCAGGCAGCCGACGCGGGCGGCCTGCCCGTAGAACTGCTGGTCTGCGGGGCAGCCTTCGACCAGCCGCGCGAGGAGATTCTCGGGCACGGCGATGCCGTCCCGCCCCGCGACCTCGGCGGCGTGGGCGGCCACCGCCCGCGTGAGCCCCTGGGCGCGTTGCCGGAACGCGGTCGGATCCTCCTCGAGTCGCCGATCGACGTACTCCAACAGCCGGCCCGCGGCCGCGCGGCACTCGACGGCTTCGTCGCGCCCTGCGGCCGCCTGCTCGGCCAAGAAGAGCGCCGCCAGCGCGGCGTCCGACCCGAGGCCCAGGTCGCCGCACACCGAGCCATCGACGACGGCCGGCTGCCACCGGTCGGGCAGGCCCGCCTCCGCGACCGTGCGGAGCACGAAGTGCGTCGCCCGGGCGACGCGTTCGTCGCGGCCCGCGACGTCCTTACCGTCCGGGGCCTTCAGCAGCGCCAGGCCGGCGATGCTCGTGTTGGCGAGGTCGGCTGGGCCGCCCGCCTGCCCCTGCGAGTTCCAGCCCCCATCCGTCCGCTGCACGGCCGTCAGAAACCGGGCTCCCCGTTCCACGGCCGCCTGCCGCGCCGCAGGCGCGACGTCCCGGCGCGACGGCCCGGGGGCAGGTGCCGCGCCCGCCTGCCGCTGCGCCCGGCGGGCTTTTTGCACCGCCCGCTTGGCGGCCTTCTCCACCTCGGCGAGTGGATCCTCGCCCGAGGACTCGAGCATCGTCATCCGCGGGCGGGCGGCCGGAGTTGCATCGGCCACCTCCTCGCCTCGGCCCACGAGCGCTCCGAGGCTCGCCGTCACCATCGCCACGAGCAGGGGCGAGAGGCGATACATGTCGTCCTCCTTTCTCACGAACGTCGTTCGGATGCAGGTCACGGAATCGACTTTCGCATTGTACAAGGCGGCGGGACGGCGAAAAAGCGAGGCCGGCGGGCGGCCCGCGACATCGCCCGGCGATCCAGCGGTATCATCGTGCCGACGGTCACCGGCGCCGGCTTCCGGCCGGGCGGCCTTCGCTCCGGGGCACGCACCTTGGCCACGCTCCTTCCCGACGCCGCACCGATCATCGACGCCCTCGGGCGGTCGGGAAGCCGGGCGGTTCTCGTCGCCACCGGGGGCGGATCGCGGGCCATCTCCCACCTCGTGGGCACGCCCGGCGCCAGTGACGTCGTCGTCGAGGGACTCGTGCCCTACGCCCGCGAGGCGATCGACCGGCTGCTGGGCGGCCCGCAGGAGTCCTACTGCTCGTCGCGGACGGCCCGCCGCCTGGCGGTGGCCGCATGGCAGCGGGCCCGCGACTGCGGCGTGCCCGCCACGGCGGCCGTGGGTGTCGCCGTGACGGCCAGCCTGAAGACGCGACGACCCAAGCGGGGCGACCATCGGCTGTTCGTCGCCGTCCAGACGCTCGCGGCCACGGCCACGGCCGAACTCACGCTCGTGAAGGACGCCCGGTCCCGCGACGAGGAGGAGGCGGTCGCGGCGGCCGTGGTCCTCGACGAGTTGCTCGCGGCCTGCACGGGCGACGCGACCGCGGCCTCCGTCGCGTTGCGGTCGGGGGAACGGGTGACCCGCCGCCGCTGCGACCCGTCGCCGGCCTGGCGGGAGCTGTTCGCGGGCGAGCGGCCGGCCATCCGCGCCGACGGTGCGGACGAGGCGGCGGACGTCCGCCCGGGCCGGCTCGTCTTCCCGGGCTCGTTCGACCCGCTGCACGAGGGCCACCGGCTCATGACGCGGATCGCCGAGGAGATCGCCGAGCGACCCGTGGAGTACGAGCTCTCGATCACCAACGTGGACAAGCCGACGCTCGACTACCTGGAGATCCGCGACCGCGCCGCCCAGTTCACCGACCGGCCGCTGTGGCTCTCCCGCGCCGCCCGCTTCCTGGAGAAGCTCGACGCGTTTCCCGCCGCCACGTTCGTGATGGGGGCCGACACCTACGCCCGGCTCGCCGACCCGCGGTACTACGGCGACTCCGCCAGCCGAGCCGCGGCGGCCGCGGAGACGATCGCGGCCCGGGCGGCCGGGCTGATCGTCTTCGGCCGGGCCGGGGCGGGCGGGTTCCTCGACGCGGCGGGGCTCGACGTCCCGCAGCCGCTGCGGGACGTCACCTACTTCGTGTCCCAGCGGGAGTTTCGCCTCGACGTCTCGAGCACGGAGCTCCGCCGCCGGGCCGGGGAGCCGGAGGCCGGATGGGCCGACTGACCGCGGCGGCCTACCGGACCCGCTTGGAGAGGCTGGCCGCGAGGCGGTCGAGCGTCAGGCTGCGGTCCTCCAGGCCGATGTGCACGCGGATGATGCTCAGGCCCGTGGTGTCGGCGAGCGCCTTGGTCAGGGCCGCGTCGAACTCGCCCTCGGTGCGGACCTCGTAGCCGGTGCCGCCGCCGAGCACCTGCGGCAGCAGCTGGTACTGCCAGGGGTTGATGTCGTTGAAGCCGCCCTCGTGGAGCAGCCGCTCGGTGCCGTAGCCCTTGTTGTCGAGGACGATCACGGTCACCGCCAGACCGCGGCGGACGACCGTGGACAGCTCCATGCCGGTCATCTGGAAGGCGCCGTCGCCGACCAACGCGATCACCTTGAGGTCGGGACGGGCCATCTTCGCGCCCAGCGTCGCCGGAGTCGCGAACCCCATGGAGGTGTAGTAGGCCGGCGAGATGAACTCCGTCTGGCCGCGGATCACCAGCTCGCTGGAGGCGAACAGGGCGTCGCCGACGTCGGCGATCACGATCGTCTTGTCGTCGAGCGACTCGTCGAGCCGGCGGACGAGCCGCGTGGTCGTGATCGGGGCGTCGGGCACGAGGGTGAAGGGCCCGGCCGCGACCGCCGGGCCGGGGGGCAGCTTCCGCGCCGCGCCCTTGGGCTTCGCCGCCGCCAGGCCGCGGATGAAGTCCTCCAGCAGCACGTCGTGGTAGTGGTGGTGGCTGATCCGCAGGTCCTCGCTGTTGGCGAAGATGCTCTTCGTGGCGTCGAGCTTGGCCGTGAAGATGCCGAGGTCGATGTCGGTGAGGATCGTGCCCAGGAGGATCACGCAGTCGCTCTGCTCGACGAACTCGGTCACCTCCGCGCGGCCCATCGCGCCCTCGTAGAGGCCGATGTACAGCGGATGCACCTCGCTGACGACGCTCTTGGCGAGCATCGTGGCGGCGATCGGGATCCCGGAGGCCTCGGCGAGGGCCACGGCGTCGGCCTGCAGACCGTAGCGGTGCAGTTCGATGCCGGCGATGATCACCGGCCGCTTCGCGGCGGCGATCCGCGCCGCCGCCTCGCGGACCGACTCGGCGAGCGCGTCGGGGTCGCTCCGCCGCTCCGGCGGCGTGTAG
>Ga0315906_10011224_pt1 | contig 10455 bp, 6 predicted proteins | sample LakEriMetagenome_4_FD_203526 | JGI IMG/M metagenome (GOLD analysis project Ga0315906, IMG submission 203526) | Freshwater fungal communities from buoy surface, Lake Erie, Ohio, United States - Buoy 2 MA122 | ecosystem: Environmental > Aquatic > Freshwater > Lake > Lake biofilm | place: USA: Lake...
GCGGCGAGGGCGGCGAAAGGACCGGTGATCGGCGAATCCTTCTGGATGCGCATCGCGGCGAAGTCGGTGTCGGACTGGAGGTCGATCTTGTAGCGATCCGAGAACTCGCCGGCCTCGGAGGAACCTCCGCGGACGCTGGCGATCATGAGGCGGCCGGCCATCTCGCGGTCGTAGCGGGCGCGCGTCTCGCGCATGTAGCGGAAGAAGCCGGCGACCTGCTCGTCTTGCAGCTGGTTGAGCCGCTTCATGAAATCGGAGCGGGCGGCGGCCGTGGCCGGCGTGGCGGCGATCGGGGCCTGGTGCAAGGGCTCGACGATGGAGGCGAAGATGCCGTGCAAGGAGTAGTAGTCCTTGATCGGGATCGGGTCGAACTTATGGTCGTGGCAGCGCGAGCAGGCCACCGTCAGGCCGAGGAAGGCCTTGGTGGCGGTGTCGATGCGCTCGTCGATGGTGTCATGGATGTCGTCGAAGCGCTTGCCGACGGTGATGAAGCCGAGCGCGGCGAGACGGGGATCGTCGGGAGAGATGTCCGGGATGCGGTCGGCCGCGAGCTGCTCGATGACGAACTTGTCGTACGGCTTGTCCTCGTTCATCGCGTTGATGACGTAATCCCGGTAGGTCCAGGCGTAGGCGTAGCGGTAATCCCGGAACAGGCTGTCGCCTTGGTCGACCTGCAGGCCGCGGGTGTCGGAATAACGGGCGGTGTCGAGCCAGTGGCGGGCCCAGCGCTCGCCGTAATGCGGCGAGGCCAGCAAGGCGTCGACCTGCTTGGTGATGACCGCTTCGGCGGCGCCGGCCGGACGACCGGTGCGGGCGGCGAGGGAGTCGGCGAGGAGGGCGTTCTCGTAGGCCTTCACGAAGCCCTCGACCTGTTCCGAAGTGGGCGGCAGGCCGATCAGGTCGTAGGACAAGCGACGGAGGAAAGACTCGGGGTTAGCGACGGGGTTGGGCTGGATGCCCTTCTCTTCGAGCTTGGCGAGGACGAAGGCGTCGATGGGATTCTTGACCCAGGCCTTGTTCTTCACTTCGGGCACCGGGTACTTCTTGATGGGCTGAAAAGCCCAATGTTCGCGGGCCTTCCCGGTGAGGCCGGTGAGCTTGGCCGCGCCGCCTCCGGGCATCGGAGCGCCCATCTTGACCCACTGCTCGAGAAGCGCGATCTTGTCGTCCGGCAGCTTGCCGCCGGTCTTCTTAGGGGGCATGGCGAACTCCGGGTCGGTATATTGGACCGCCTTGATCAGCAGGGATTTCTCAAGATCGCCGGGGACGACGGAAGGGCCTTCGTCACCGCCCTTGTAGGCGCCGTCACGGGAATCGAGGATGAGTCCTCCCTTGGAGGAATTCTTCTCGGCGGAGTGGCATTCGTAGCAACGATCGATGAGGATCGGTCGGATGTTCTTCTCGAAGAACTCGAGGCCTTCCTTGGAGGGCGTGGCTTCGTCGGCGGCGGCGGCGAAGGAAGACGCCAGCAGCGAGCAAGCGAGGGCGGTTTGACGGAGCGAAGGCATGGTCGTGTCTGGAGAAAACGGGGTGTGAAGCAAAGGGCGGGCAACCCTCAACAAGTGTGAAACATAGCCTTCCGGACACAAGAATCAAGCCCCTGCGGGCATTCGGATTGATAAGAAACACCCTATGCCGACAATCCTTCCGAGCCCGATGCGTATTCTCATCGCCAACGACAAGTTCAAAGGGGCCCTGGCGGCCGAAAACGTGGGATTTCATCTCAAAAAAGGCCTGGAAAAGGCGTTTCCGGGGGCGTCCTTCGATCTCTGCCCCATCGCGGACGGGGGCGAGGGCACGGCCCGAGCCATGACCACCGCGCTTGGCGGCGTCTGGACCAGCTGCGCCACGATCGACGCCCAAGGCCGGCCGGTCGAGGCAGGCTTCGGCTGGGTCGCCGCCTCCGCGACGGCGGTCATGGAAATGAGCGCCGCCAGCGGCCTGGCCTTGGTCGAGGACATCGATCTTAACCCAATGCAGGCCAGCACGTTGGGCACAGGAAACCTGTTGCTTTCCGCCCTCCGTAACGGGGCCCGACGCATCCTGATCGGCATCGGGGGAAGCGCGACCAATGACGGCGGCCTCGGGGTGGCCGTGGCCTTGGGCTATCAGTTCAAGCAAGGCGGACGGGCTTTCACGCCTACCCTCGCGACGCTCTTGGAGGCCGATGAGCTGCGACGCCCTCCCGCCCTTCCCGGCTGCGAGCTGATCGTGGCCTGCGACGTCGACAATCCCCTCCTGGGGTCGCGCGGGGCGACCCGCGTCTACGGCCCCCAGAAAGGCGTCCGCGACTTCGCCTGGTTCGAAAAGCGGCTTGAGCACCTCGCCGACCTGGCGCGCCGAGACCTGGGCTCCGATCATCGCGCCGTCCCGGGCGCCGGCGCGGCCGGCGGCCTCGGTTTCGGGCTCATGACATTCCTCGGCGGACGACTCGTCGGGGGTTTCGACATGGTCGCCGCGCAGGTCGGGCTCGAGGCGCGCGTCGCGGCGGCGGACCTCGTGATCACCGGGGAAGGCCGGCTCGACGGACAGAGCCTGCAAGGCAAAGGCCCCGTCGGCGTGGCCCGGCTCGCGCGGCGGCTGGGGAAGAAAATCGTCGGCGTCGCCGGCGCCGTCGAGGACACGGCGGCGTTACGGGCGCAGTTCGACCTGCTGATCCCGGTGAAGCCGGCCGACATGCCGCTGGCCGAGGCGATGCGACGCACCGGGGAGCTGCTCGAGGCGGCGATGACCGCGCGAACGCCGGCGCTGCGCGCCCTCAGCCCTTGAAGATCGGGATCGGGACGCCTTTGCCGTCGACGGTCGCGTAGAATGGCCGGCCTTCGATATCGAAGGCGGTCTTCGGGCTGATGCCCATCGCGCGGAAGATCGTGGCATGCATGTCGCTGATGGCGACCGGGTCCTTGATCGCGACGAGCGGACGTTCGTCGGCCGTGGCGCCGTGGACATGGCCCTGCTTCACGCCGCCGCCGAACATGACGACGCTCGTGCCGCCGGTGAAGTGGCGATGCAGGCCGTAGTGGTCGGGACTCGTGATGACGCCGGACTTGTTGAAGGCCTGGTCCTTGGCCTGCGAACCCGGGCGGCCTTCGATCATGGCGTCGCGGCTGAACTCGCTGGCGATGACGACGAGCGTGCGGTCGAGCAGCCCGCGCTGCTCGAGGTCGCGGATGAGGCGCGCGATCGGCCGGTCGATCTCGGCGTGCAGCTTCGCGACGGTCTCATGGCCCTTGCCGTGCGTGTCCCACTGGAAGAACGGCACGTACTCCGTGGTGACCTCGACGAAGCGCGCGCCGCTCTCGACGAGCCGGCGGGCGAGCAGGCAGCCGCGACCGAAGCGGCCGGTGTCGTAATCCTTCTGCGCCTCCGGCGTCTCCAAGGAGATGTCGAACGCGGCGCGCTCCTTGGCGCTGAGCAGGCGGTAGGCGTTGTCCATCGAACGCAGCATGGACTGGTGCTGATGGTCGCTGAGCAGGTCGCGGTCCGGCGAGGCGTCGACCAGGCGGCGGAACTCGCGGTCGCGGTTGACGAAGCGGCCGGCGTCCATGCCCTTCGGCGGGCGCACCGCGGCGGCGGCTTCCTCGGGGAACGGCAGGTTCATCGGCCCGTATTCGCCGCCGAAGAACCCGGCGGTGGTGAAGGCCTTGAGCTCCTCGCTCTCGCCGACGCCCTCGAGGCGCTGGCCGATGTTGACGAAGGCCGGCATGACCGGGTTGCGCGGCCCGAGCACGCGGGCCATCCAGGCGCCGATGTGCGGGCACGCGACGGTCTGCGGGGGGACGTAACCGGTGTGCCAGTGGAACTGGTGTCGCGAATGCAGGATGCTGCCGAGGTCAGGCTGCACCGCCGAGCGGATCAGCGTGCCGCGGTCCATGACCTGGGCGATGTTCTCCAATCCTTCGCAGATGCGGACGCCGTCCACCGACGTCGGGATCGCCGGGAAGGTGCTGAGCACGCGGTCGTAGGTGAGTCCCTTTTCGTAGGGCGCGTAGCGCTTCGGGTCGAAGGTCTCGGGCGCGGCCATGCCGCCCGCGAGCCAGATGAGGACGCAGGCGTCGGCGGTCGCGGCGGGCTGGACGAGTTTCTCGCTCTCGGCGAGGAGGCGCGGCGCGCCCATCGAAAGCGTCGCGGCGCCGGCGGCGCCGAGCATCCGCAGGAATTCGCGCCGGGCCAGCGGCTCGGGCAAGGACGGGTCAAGCGGCAACGGGGAGTTCATGGCGGTCAGCGGATGGTCTGGAATTCGGGGAGCATGCAGACGGCCCACAGGAGGTCCGCGATGCCGGGCTCGGCGAGCTCGGCCCCGACCATGCCGGCGGCGACCTTGAGCTCGTCGGCGGAAGGTGCGCGGCTCAGCGCGGAAAGGTAGAGCCAGCGGACGAGCGCCTCGGGCGAATCCCACGCGCGCTGCTTCAGCTTCGCGGCGCCGGCGGCCAGGAGGTTCGTGAGCGCCTGGCCGTTGGCGAGGTCGATGGCCTCGAGGGTGCTCAGTTCGTTCGGGCGCATGGACACGATCTGCTCGCGATTCGGCCGGCCGAGCGCGCGCTGCAGGAGATCGGAGCGGGTAAGGCTCGCCCGGGCGGGCAGGCTGCTCACGCCGGCGACGCCGGCCAGCATCTCGGCCATGCGGCCCTCGGCCTTGCGCCAAGCCGCGCCGCGGACGAGCGCGACGGGCGCCCAGACGACGCCGGCCGGCTTCGGCTTGGCCTTGCCGGCGGCGAAGGCGCCGCGGGCGTTAGGCAGGCTCGCGCTCCATTCCCAGGCGGCGTCGGTCGCGAGCCTCACGCGGGCGCCGCCCTTGAGCTCGACGTTGGCCTGGAAGAAAAGCGCCGCGGAATTGGGTCCCTTGCCGGCGTTGCGGCCGACGACAAGGATCTGGTTCGTGCCCTTGAGCAGGGCGGAGCCGAGGTCGAAGCTCTTCGGGTCCGCCCAGTCTTCGCCCTCGCCGATCTTCTTGCCGTTGACGAAGAGCTCGAAGGCGTTGTCGCACGTCACGACGCAGACCGCGGACTCGACGTCGGCGTCCAGCGTGAGCTGCCGGCGGAAGGAACGCGCCTCGCCGGCCGCGGGGACGCGGCCGCCGGCGAGGTCGCCGGACCAGATCGCGGCGGCGAGCAGCGGCTCCACGACGGGCTTCTGCGGGGCCGCGGCGACCGGGGCGGCGCGGGGCACCTTGAGCTCGACCTTGGCGGGCGTCGTGCCGGTGAGCCGCCAGACGGCGTCGACGAACTGCTCGGCGGTGAGGCGCTTGGCGCGCGGGCCGCGGTAGACGTAGCCCTTGTCCTCCGCGTCGCGGGCGAGGACCTCGGCGCGCGACTGGTAAGCCTCCGAGGTGGCGATGAACTCAAGGACGGCCTTGAGGTCGTAGTTCGCGTCGACGAGGCGGTTGGCGAGGACGTCGAGCAGGTCCGCGTTCCACGGCGGGGTGTCCATCGCGTCGGTGGGATGGACGACGCCGCGTCCCATCAGCCGGTGCCACAGGCGGTTGACGATCGTGCGCTGGAAACGGCCGTTCTCGGGATGCGTGACGAGCGCGGCCAGCTGGGCGAGCCGCTCGGAACGCGGCTTGGAACCGTCGACCTGGCCGAGCTCGGGGTAAGGCCAGGCGGCGACGGCGGCCTTGCCGGTCGGGATGTCGCAGCGGACGAGCTCCATCGGGCGCTCGGCGAAGATCGCGGCGAGGCCGTAGGCGTCGCGCAGCTTCCAGCGGTCCACGAAACTGTCGTGGCAGGAGGCGCACTTCATGTTGATGCCGAGGAAGGCCTGCGAGACGCTCTGCGAATACTGCAGCTCGGGGACCTGCCCGGCGCTGACGGCGCCGCGCCAGACGATGCCCTTGGCGAAGCCCTCGCTGTCGGCGGAAGGCGCGACGAGCTCGCGCGCGAAGCGGTCATAAGGCTTGTTGGTCAGGAGCGAGACGTAGAGCCAGCTGGTGATCTGCTTGCGGCCGCCGTCGATGTAGCCGGTGCCGGCGTAGTCGTTGCGGAGGAGGTCGTTCCAGAACACCATCCAGTGGTCGGCGTAATCGACGTCGCGGGCGAGGAGCGCGCGCACCAGCCGCGCGCGCTTGTCAGGCCGGTCGTCGGCCGCGAAGGCCGCGGCCTCCTCGGCGGTGGGCAGGAGGCCGATGAGGTCGAGGTGCGCGCGACGCAGGAACGCGGCGTCGGAAGCCCGCGCCGGCGCGGGCGCGCCCTTGGCGGCGAGCCAGCCGTCGAGCACGCGGTCGATCGGATGCGGGCGGCCGGCGCGGGGGGCGGGCAGCTCGGGCCGGCGCGGGCGCAGGGGCGCCTCATAGGCGGGTTGCTTGAAGGCGAAGCCTTCGGCCCAGGCGGCGCCCTGCGCCACCCAGTCGCGCAGGACGGCGACCTCGGCCGCGCTCACGCGCGGGCCTTTCGGCGGCATGCGCTCGTCGGGATCAGCGGTGGTCACGACCTCGAGCAATTTGCTGCGCTCGGCCGAACCAGGCACGAGCACGGCGCCGTTCTCACCGCCTTCGAGGAACGAGGCGCGGGTGTTCATCGAAAAGCCGCCCTTCTTCTTGTCGCCGGTGTGGCACTCGCCGCAATGTCTGCGGAGAATGGGCACGACCTCGTGCGCGAAGTCCGTCGCGGCGGCCACTGCGGCGAAGGCCAGGAGAAGGAGCGGGGACGCGCGACGCATCAGGGCGGCGGGATCAGGGCACGAACACCACCGCGGCGGCGGCCGGGGCCTCGACGGCCTGCCTGGTGTCGGTGAGCTTGCCGTCGCGGCCGACGCGGTAGGCGTTGAGCGTGCCGGATTTCTGGCCGGCGCAGACGAGCCAGCGGCCGTCGGCGCTCAGGCCGAAGCCGCGCGGCGTGGCGGGCACGCCGAGCACGTGCTGGAGTAGCGCCAGCTTGCCGTCCGCGGCGATCGAATAGACGGCGAGGGAGTCATGGCCGCGGTTGGAGACGTAGAGGGTCTTGCCGTCGGGGCGGACGAAGATCTCGGCGGTGGAAGCGCCCTTGGCGTCCGCGCCGGCCGGCAGCGTCGGGAGGCTCTGGAGCTGCTTCAGGCCACCGTTACGCTCGACGGAGAAGGCCACGACGTTGAGGCCCATCTCGGTGTTCACGTAGGCGAACTTGCCGTTGGGATGGAAGGCGAGGTGGCGCGGGCCTTCGCCGGCGGTGACGCGGCCGGACTTCGGCTTGTTCGCGGCGAGCAGGCCCTTCTCCGCGTCGAACTTGTAGATGAAGATGTCGTCCGTGCCGAGGTCGGCGACGTAGACGCGGCCGCTCTTCGGATGGAAGTAGACGCCGTGCGCGTGCGGCCCGGCCTGGCGGCCGGTGTTCGGCCCGGAGCCGACGTGCTGGAGCGAGGACGAAGCAGGCGCGAGCGAGCCGTCGGTCTTGATGGGCAGCGCGGTCGTGGAGCCCGAGCCGTAGTTCACGACGACCAGGTTGCGGCCGGCCCCGTCGACGGCGAGATGCGTCGGCCCCTTGCCCTTGGAGGCTTCGGTGTTGAGCAGGCGGAGTTTCTCGCCTTCGACGACGTAAGCGGCGACGGCCCCCTCCGCGGCCTCGGCGGTGGCGTAGAGGAACTTGGCGTCCGGGCTGAGGGCGACGTACGAAGCAGACCTGGCTTCGGCGGCGACGGTCGGCGCCGAGATCTTGCCGGTCTTGCCGTCGAGCACGCAACGGAGGATGCCCTGGGCCTTCGGGCCGGACGTGCCGACGTAGAAGACATACTGCGCCGGCGCCGGCCGGGCCTTCGGAGCGGCCTTGGCGGCGGCTTTGGGAGCCGGGGCGGGCGCGGGGGTGTCGGCGGACTGACAGCCGACGAGCAAGGCCGCGAACGCGGCGAGGAGGAGACGGGGCGGGTTCATGGTCGTGATGGGCGGAGAAGGTTCAGCGGCCGTCCCACCAGCCGTCGAGGAGCGCGGTGAGGCGCTTGACGTCTTCGGGGCGGGCGGCGGCGAGGTCGGTCCGCTCGTGCGGATCGGCCTTCAGGTCGAACAGGCGGGGAGGCTCGGTCGCGTCATACGACCCGGACTGGCTGGTGCCGGTCTTGAGTCCGCTGGAGACGATGAGCTTGAGGTCGCCGGCGACGAGCCAGCGGTAGCGCAGGCTGGCGGCGGGACGGCCGAGCTCGAGGATGTCGTGGGTGGAGTTCTGGCCGGCGACGAACGGGCGCGCCTTCAGCGCGGCGTCGTCGAGCAGGTCGATCCCGTCGCCGCCGGCGGGCACGGGCGCGCCCGCGAGCTTGAGCAGCGTGGGCAGGATGTCCACGGCGCTGGCGGCCTCGGCCATCATGGCCGGCGGGATGCGGCCGGGCCAGCTCACGAAGATCGGCGTGCGCACGCCGCCGTCGAAGGGCGACTGCTTGGAGCGCTCGAAGTCGACCACGGGCTTGTCCGTGCGCGGGATCCAGCCGTTGTCGGCGATATAGACGATGATCGTGTCGCGGGTCAGGCCTTCCTTCTCGAGATGGGCGCGCACCTCGCCGATGGTCTCGTCGAACCATTCCACCATCGCGTGGTATTTGGCGGCCTGAGGCGTCGGCGACTTGTCGCGATACTTGGCGAGCAGCCGCTCGGGGGGCGTGTGCGGGTCATGCGGCATCATCGGCGCGTACCAGGCGAAGAACGGCTTTCCGTCCTTCTTGGCGCGGCTGATGAAGTCGGTCAGCGGCGCGAGCGTCTTGCGGCCGATGTCGAGGCCATCGTCGCCGTGGCGGCCGCCCTTGGTCATGCCTTCGGTGAAGCCGCCGGTCTGATATGGGCCCATCCACCATTTGCCCGTCTGCAGGCTCACGTAGCCTTGGTCGGCGAGGAGACGGGGCAGGATCGGCGAGCGCTGGAAAAGTTCGATCATCTTGGCGCGGCCCGCGAGGAAGGCGGCGCTCTTCTGCTTCGCGGCGGCGGCCTTGGCCGCCCCCTTCGCGCCGTTCGCGCCTTCGATGGCCGGCAAGCGCGGGTCGTTGCCGGTGATGCCATGGCGATGCACGTGGCGACCGGTCAGCATGGAGGCCAGGCTCGGACCGCAGAGCGAGTTCGTGACATAGCCGCGGGGAAACACGCGCGATTCCGCCGCAAGTCGGTCCAGGTGCGGGGTGCGGACCGCCTGGGAACCCATGAACCCGTAGTCGAACCATGCATGGTCGTCGGAAACAATCATCAGGATGTTCGGCCGATCGGCGGCGAGGGCGACGCACAAGCCGGCCAACCAGGCCAAGCCAAGGGATAAGAAGCGGGGCATATTTGATAGACTCCCGAAACCCTCGCCCGTTCCCACCCAAAAAAGCCTTTAATTTCAGTCGTTACCACCCCCTTTGACGAAACCGACCAGGCCGGCATAATCCGTCGTCCGACTGGCCGGCCCACCCCCCTGTGGGCCAGGCCGGCCACCCTTTTAGAAAATATAATACATTTTTATTCCTTTCATCCTGAGATACTTACGAAAACATGTCGGTCGAAACCCCCTTTTTCGGCCCTATCTATATAAGGCCCTTCCTTTTCTCCATATGATCAACCGACTCCCCGCCCGACCCGCCACTTCCGCCGCCAGCGAATTCCGCCCGGCCTCCCTCCGCTCCGCCCGAACCACCCCCCGGACCGACCAGCCTGCTCCTAAGGGGTTCGTCGACCGCGCCGACGCCCCCGATGACCTGCGCCGTTACCTCGATCAGGCCAATCAGTGGCCGCGCCTCGAAGGAGCCGATGAGCTCCGCCTCGGCCGGCTGGTCAAGGCGGGCAAGCTGGCCGACGGCACGCTGACCGACGCCGGCCAGGCCGCCTTCGACCATCTGGTGAACTGCAACCTGCGTCTCTGCCATTTCGCCGCGCAGCAGACGCACGCCCCGCGCGGTGAGCTCATGGACCTGATCTCGGCCGGGCACGTCGCCCTGCTGGCCGCGGCCCGCGACTTCGACGCCGACTACGGGCATCGCTTCAGCACCTACGCCTACTGGGGCATCCGCAGCGCGGTCTTCCGCGAACTCAACTTCCTGCGCCGCACGGTGCGCCTGCCGCGCAACCTGCACGAGCAGATGGCCAAGCTGCGCAAGGCCGAGGCCGAGCTGCGCCAGGAGAAGGGCCGCGAGCCGTCCGACGCGGAGCTGGCCGCCGTCCTGGCCTGCTCGTCCGAGAAGCTCGCCGAGCTCCGTTGCTTCGGCCAGCACGGGCAGTCGCTCGACGCGCCCGTCGGCGAGGACGGCGACCTGACCTTCGGCGCGACGCTGGCCGACGCGGACGCCGTGCCGCCGCCCGTCGCGACGGAGCGCGCCGACCGCGCGGCGGCCCTGCGGGAAGCGCTCGCCCAGCTCACGCCGCGCGAACTGGCGGTGATCCGCCGCCGCCACGGCCTCGACGGCGAGGAGGAGACCCTCGACGCCATCGGTCGCGACGAAGGCGTGTCCCGCGAACGCATCCGGCAGATCGAGGCGGGCGCCCTGCGCAAGCTCCGCCTCGGCATCCGCGCCTGAGCGGAGTCTTGTCTCGCA
>Ga0315906_10011225_pt1 | contig 10454 bp, 8 predicted proteins | sample LakEriMetagenome_4_FD_203526 | JGI IMG/M metagenome (GOLD analysis project Ga0315906, IMG submission 203526) | Freshwater fungal communities from buoy surface, Lake Erie, Ohio, United States - Buoy 2 MA122 | ecosystem: Environmental > Aquatic > Freshwater > Lake > Lake biofilm | place: USA: Lake...
ACAGATACGGTCAAAGACAAAGCAATCGGTTCTAAGGTATTGCTGGCTGTCAATCCGGGTCAGCAAATGGTGAAAATTGTGCAGGATGAGCTGACTACGTTGATGGGCGGAACAGAAGAAGATTTGGAACTGAAGGGTAATCCGACAGTAATCCTCATAGCTGGTCTTCAGGGTAGTGGTAAAACAACGTTCAGCGGAAAGCTGGCATCTTATCTTAAAAATAAAAAAGGGAAATCTCCTTTGCTGGTAGCAGCAGATATTTATCGTCCTGCTGCGATTGATCAGTTGACAGTCCTTGCAGGACAGGTTGGTGTAGACATTTATGCCGAGCGTGAAAATAAAGACGCTGTTTCCATTGCAGTAAACGCAGTAAAAGAAGCAAAAGCAAAGAATAAAAATGTTGTCATCATAGATACTGCAGGTCGCCTGGCAATCGATGAAGTGCTGATGAATGAAGTGGCAGCCATCCGGGCAGCAGTGCAACCCCAGGAAATCCTGTTTGTAGTGGATAGCATGACGGGTCAGGATGCGGTTAATACGGCCAAGGCCTTTAACGACCGTCTTGATTTTTCGGGTGTGGTGCTAACGAAGCTGGATGGTGATACAAGAGGTGGTGCCGCGCTATCGATTAAATACACGGTGAACAAGCCCATTAAGTTTGTGAGCAATGGTGAGAAGATGGAGGCGCTGGATGTTTTTTATCCCGATCGGATGGCGCAGCGTATTCTGGGGATGGGTGATATCACTTCACTGGTTGAGAAAGCGCAGGCACAATTTGATGAAGAGCAGGCACGTAAACTGGAAAAGAAAATCAGAAAAAATCAATTTGATTTTGAAGATTTTCGTCAGCAGCTGGAACAAATCAAGAAGATGGGTAACCTGAAAGATTTGCTCGGCATGATACCCGGGATGGGGAAGGCAATGAAGGACATTGAAATCAGCGATGACGCCTTTAAAGGAGTGGAAGCCATCATCAATTCGATGACACCTCAGGAAAGAGCCAATCCGGATCTTATCAACCCGAGTCGCCGCACCCGTATTGCCAAAGGCTGCGGAAAAGACATTTCGGATGTAAACGCATTCATGAAGCAATTTGAGCAAATGAAGCAGATGATGGGAATGATGAACAAGATGCCCATGGGCGGTCGTATGATGCCGGGATTAGGGAAACGCTTATAATTGCAAATTGGCTTGGAAAATTCCACCAAAGCCTCTATTTTTGCAATCCCTTATTGATAACCTTATTGTTTCACGCATTTAAATTTTAATTTACGATGCCAGTTAAAATCCGTCTGCAAAGACACGGGTCGAAAAAAAGACCTTTTTATTTCATCGTTGTGGCTGATGCAAGAGCCCCCAGAGATGGTAAATTCATCCAGAAAATCGGAACCTACAATCCTGTTGCTGATCCTGCAGTCGTGCAGATTGATCGCCAGAAGGCATTGGAGTGGTTGCACAAAGGAGCTCAGCCTACAGATACAGTGAGAAAAATTCTCTCCGGAAAAGGAGTATTGTATCTCAAGCACCTTCTTCGTGGTGTGAGTCTCGGTCTTTTTGATCAGGCTGCCGCGATGGATAAATTCCAGGCTTGGCACAAAGAACATGAAGAAGCTGAGGCTAAAAAAAGAGAAGAAGCGCGCAGAGCAAGATTCAAGCAAAGAAGCGGTGGTAACTACCAGCGTCGTCCGGCTGCTCCTCGTCAGGAGGAAGCTAGTAGCGGTGAAGCGGAAGTTCCTGCAACAGGTGAATAATTTTCTCCTCATCTATTTTATAAATCCTCCGTTTATTACGGGGGATTTTTTTTGTTCTCTATAAGCATTTCTCAACTTTATCTTTGTTTAATGGAAGAATATTTCAGTATCGGACATGTTGCAGGTGTTCATGGCGTGAATGGTGAGCTTGTGCTAAAGCATGATCTTGGGAAAAAAACAAGTTTGAAAGACCTGCAATGTTTCTTTCTGGAAGAACCCAAAGGGAAGTGGTTGCCTTATTTTCTTACTTCTGCTAAAGCAAAGTCTGCAGAGGAAATTTATTTACAGGTGGAAGGGATAAATACGAGAGAGGCGGCCAAAAAGTTTAACGGGAAAAAAGTATGGTTACGACAAGAGGATTTTCATCGTTTCAAGGCTAAATCGGCTCCTATTTCTCTAATCGGATATTTATTGAAAGATAATGATCGAGAACTCGGGCTCATTGAAGAGATCATTGAACAGCCGTTTCAGCTACTGTGTCGGATTGTAATTGAAAAGAAGGATGTGCTGATCCCTTTAAATGAATCTACGCTGAAAAAAATCAATCATTCCAAAAAGCAAGTACTTGTAGATTTACCTGATGGCTTGCTGGAAGTTTATTTGTCTTAATTTTTTTTGCTCCATTTTTCCAGTTGTTTTAAAGTAGCGGACAGGTCTTTTGGAAGTATGGCTTCCAGTTTATGAGTTACTCCTTGCTCATCAGTAAAAGCAAGGCTTGCAGCATGTAATGCCAGACGGCTCAATAATGGTTTTTCCTCTTCATCTTCTAAAGACAGTTTAAACTTTTTTCTCTTAATGGATGATAACATCAAAGTACTGCTACTATTATATAATTCATCTGCTACAAGCGGGTGTCCGAGGTATTGCATGTGCACCCTGATCTGATGTGTTCGACCGGTATGCAGTTGAAATTTCAACCAGGAATAAGCGCCAAAAGAATGAATGACTTCATAGGAAGTTTGAGAAGATTTGCCTTTGGCATGTGTGAGATAGGTGGATGGTTTTGCAGGATGCTCCATGATTGGCATGTCGATCATTCCGCTTGGATGTACAGGTGTACCGCTAACTAGCCCGTAGTATATCTTTTCTACTTTTCTTTCTTCAAATTGTCTGCTTAACCATTGATGTGATGATTCGTTGCGCGCATAAACAAGTATGCCGCTTGTGGGTTTATCGAGTCGGTGTACGGTCCATATTTTACCGTATCGCTCCTGCAATAAATCTTTCAATGAAGGTTCCGATTGTTCTCTGTCGGGCACAGATAATAAGCCTGCCGGTTTGTGGACGGCAAGCCAATGTTCATTTTCCTGTATGATTTCCCATTTAATCTTCACCACGTAGCTTTCTGTTTTCTTCTTTTTTCTTTTTTACAAACGACTGGTTCATAAACTTAAGCAACCTTACCTCTTTTTCAGATAGGAAACGCCATTTACCTCTGTCCACATTCTTCTTCGTTAGATTGGCAAACAACACCCGGTCCAGCCCTTTCACATCATAGCCCAGATGCTCAAACATTCTTCGGACGATTCTGTTTCTGCCGCTATGGATTTCGATGCCAATGATTTTTTTGTTTTGTGCATCAACATATCCCAGGGCATCAGGTGCAACAAATCCATCTTCAAGTGTTACACCATGCATTAGCTGTTCGAAATCTTTTTTCTCAAGCGGACGGTCAAGTGTTACTTCATACACTTTTTTGATTTGAAAGCTGGGATGAGAAAGCTTTTGTGTAAGCTCTCCGTCATTTGTAAACAGTAATACACCGGTTGTATTTCTATCGAGACGACCTACCGGATAAATACGTTGTGTAGTTGCGCCTTTCAACAGGTCAAGAACAGTTTTTCTTCCCTGAGGATCATCGGAAGTGGTGATATAATCTTTTGGTTTATTCAGCAGAATGTAAACGAGTTCTTTTTGAATACTTACTCTTTTCCCGTTCACTTTAACTTCTTCCTTCCCGCTCATTTTATGTCCTGGCTCAGTGATGAAAACACCATCAACTGAAACAACTCCGGTACGAATCAGTTCAGCCGCATCTCTTCTGCTGCAAACTCCACAATGCGCAAGGTATTTATTCAGAGGCATCTGATCATTTACTGCACCGGCAGCTGGCTTTACAGCAGTCTCAGTTTTTTTAATAACTGCTAATCTTGTTTTCGCAGGTTTGTCCGGAGCATTTTTTACCTGTCTCTTTTTTTCAAAATAAGCATCTCTTTCAGCGCGTGCTTTCTTTTTTTCCTGCCGGAATTCTTCTTTCTTCTGCGCGTTGCTTTTATTACCGGAAAATTTTCCAAAATTATTTTTCATTTCTTTTAATTCTATTTTTTGTGCGAAGTCCGACTGCTTCAAAGAAGCGAGTGGATTATGAGTTACGAGAATTCATGTTCCATGGCTAGATGCGGGCGGATTAATCTTTATTAGCCAGTTGTCCGCATGCTGCATCAATGTCTTTCCCCCGACTTCTGCGTAATCTTGCATTCACTTTGTTTTTTTCAAGGTAACGCATAAACTGATCTGTGACTTTTTCATCAGGCTTTTGAAATTTTGCTGCATCAATCGGGTTGTATTCGATCAGGTTCACCAAATCAGCAGGCACTTGTCTGTAAATTTTAATCAGCTCATCAGCATCCTGTAAGGAGTCATTGAAACCTTTGAATAGTATATACTCAAGGGTGATTTCATTGCCTGTTTTTTGATAGAAATAATTTAACGCTTCCACAAGTGCCTTGATATTATTCGACTCATTGATAGGCATAATTTCATTACGCTTTCTGTCGTTAGCGGCATGCAAAGAAAGAGCAAGTTTGAAACGAACCTGGTCGTCGCCAAGTTGTTTGATTTGTTTTGCCACACCGGCTGTCGATACTGTAATGCGCTTAGCGCTCATTGCAAGTCCGTCTTCAGCTGTAATGCGTTCAATTGACTTTAATACTTCTTTGTAATTCAGCAAAGGTTCTCCCATTCCCATGAAAACGATGTTGGAGAGTTTCTTTTCATAGATTCTTTCACTTTGCTTGTTGATCAGCACCACTTCATCAAATATTTCATCAAAAGTGAGATTGCGCTTCCGCTGCATATAACCTGTTGCGCAAAACTTACAGGTTAGAGAACATCCGATTTGCGATGAAACGCAAGCTGTCCTTCTGTCTTCTGTGGGTATCAAAACTCCTTCCACCAGATGATGATCATGCGTTCGGAATCTTGATTTTACGGTACCGTCTGCAGAATATTGAGTAGCATCCACAACCAGCGCAGGTAAGCTGAAAGCTTCACCCAGTTTTTGGCGAAGCGGCTTACTCAGATTGGTCATATCCGCAAAGCTGTGAGCATGTTTGAGCCAGATCCATTCATAAACCTGACCTGCACGGAAACGCGGTTCACCTATTTCCTCAAGGAAAGACTGAATTTCATCCTTACTCAGTGTTCTTATATTTTTTATTGATGTCATAAAGCCACGCAAAGGTACGTGACAAAAGCGCGCAATACTTTGAAATCAAATAAGAGATAATTAAGGAAGAATTCTATTGATTTCTTTCTTTGGGAAGTTGCCTTGGATAGGCCCCCAGGTAAAAAACTTTTCCTTCAGAAATATAGCGAATCAGTATTGGGAAGCGACGATATGATGCCGGATATTTCTGTGTGGGAATACCCTGATTCGATAACTCATCTGTTTTAATCAATTGTATTACCTCGTTGGTAGTTTCCGGGATGACAACTTTTTTTTCTGATGTTTCTGAATCAGGCTGAAATACAGGAGAATTTATTTTTTCAGTCCGAAATCCGGTTGATTCGTTGTTGATCCACAAGTGAGTTATCTCTATTGATTTGCTTGGCCACAACTCAAGATAAATCCAGTGGAATAACTTTTTCTGCCTTGCACGGTCTCTTCCCGAATTAGTGCCGCTCACTTCTTCCTGCTGAAATGTCCGTATTCGTTTAACAGGATATCTTCCTGTTTGTGAAAAACATATCAATGATGCAGAAAGCAGGAAAGAGAAAAAAAATCCGACTATCGCATATCTGTTTGCGGATCCCTGATGATAACGTTTATTCTCTGATAATTTTTTGTACATGTTTGTATTTTCTGTTATCGCTGATAATTTCAATAGAATAAATGCCTTTTGCTAGTCTGCTGATATCAATTAATCCGTTTCCGTAATTGCGTCTGTTTGTAAAGACGGTTCTTCCGCTCATATCAAGCACCCTGATGTCGAGGTTTTTGATGCCGGATGTGGTACCTGTTTGTATCTGCAAGTTGCCGCTAGTGATAGTGGGATAAACGGAAGCAATGAATTTTTTATCGTTCATTACATAGTCTGGCACTGAAGTTGTCGCATTGTCAATAACAGTGTAAAACATTCCATTTCCATGTGTGCCGATCAATAAGGTATTGTCAGAGGCTCTGAGAGCGAGGTCGCTGATAATAGCGCCTTGCATCACCGGTGGGCCTTCCAGTGTCCAGCTTGTATTAGCACCGTTTATATTTGTCGTGCTGAAAAGCCCTATGGATGTGCCAACATAATATTCAACACCGGTTGGTGTAACAACGATGGCGCAACTACGGAATGAAGGAAGTGCAATATTCCCTTCTACAGCTTGCCAGGTTGGGGCCGGACTTGTTGCATTGCCTGTCCAGAAAGCGCTTGCTACTCCATAATTGGAAACAACAGCCATAACTGTGTCGGGGTTACGTGGATTAACAGCAATCTGGCGAACCAGCGAAGAAGCGGTCATTCCATTAGCTAATGTCGGCGAGATGTTTTGTGGATTAGTGAGTGAGCCAGCATTACGGGGGTCGGGTAAACGATAGATGCGCCCGTTAGAAGTACCTATGAATAAATAACTGTTTTCATTTGCATAGGTGCCATGAGAAGTAGCCAGAGCAAAGATACTTGGAGAAGTTCCCACAGTATTTCCAACACCAATCATGTTAGTCCATCCGGTACTTGGGCTCACGGTAGAGGCTGAATTTGTTCTGTATAACTCGTTGTATGCCGTATAATAAAGGGTTTCAGTATTATATGGGTCTAAATGGAAGTAGGTAACAAATTCGCCTACGTCGGCTGTATTAGGGGCAATGAAGGTGCTGTTTTGGTTTGTACGACTTATGCGCTGGCGAAATAATGCACCTTCCTGCGCAGCACCATACAGCAGTTGGAGTGAAGATGTGCCGGCATTCATTCCAACAGCACAGCCGTCTCCTCCGATTAAAGTGTAATGGTCATTTACATCAGGCAATACATTTGCGAGCAACCCTCTGGCATCACGATAACTCGTAGAATTATCCTGAGCTCCTCCAGCAAACACCAATGATCCGGGAGTAGGGTCAATAGCAACATGATAATATTGTAGCGTCTGGTATAAATTGGCAAAATTGCTCCAACTGATGGTAGTTGCAGAAATATTCGGACAAACTTGTAGCCCACCATCATTACCTATAACAACGCGATTTGGATTGGTAGGATCAAATGCGAAAGAATGGAAATCAACATGACTTACTCGATTAGGATCTGAGTAAGTGGTAGAAGTTTCGCCTCCAATGAATGTACCAGCTGTCTGAAAGCCGGTTGTGGAACGATACAAATTAACACCTCCGGCAAGTACGAGATCCGGATTAGTGGGGTGTACTGCCAGTAGCATATTGTATTCTACCTGAGTTTCCAGGTAGTCTATTTGTGTGCCATTTCTGAATCCACGCATGAAATTTCCAAGATTACCACTCCATACAGGCGAAGGTCCGCCTAAATCAGCACGAAAAAGATCTGCTTCTGCTACACCATTTGCTGATGAGCGAGCGTTATCGTACATCACATAAAGAATATCAGCATTGCTAGGGGCAACAGCCAAAACAACCCTGCCATATCCTGCTGTAAATACACCACCGGAAACTGCATTGTTATATCCTCTCCAACCAGGTACAGAATCTGTTTGTCCTTCTACGCCACCGGCAATACGAGTAAAACTCCCCGCATTACCGTTTGGAGAGCTCCATACACCAACAAGGCTTCTGTTGGATAATCTTCCTGAAAAGCCAACAAATACTTTGGTACTATTTTTAGGCACCACTACTTCTGTAAGTGCATTATATGGATTTGACGGTGTCGAGGTATTTCCTATTACATTACTCCAGGAAGTGCCGCCATCATTTGAGCGCACAATGCGGTTCAGGATAGCAGCATAAACTGCCCCATTTATGTCAACCTGAACATTGAAAACATAGTCCCATACATTATCATAATTTTCTCTGCTTCCGGCAATGGTTGAACTAATTTTCGTCCACGTTAAACCATTATCTGTAGATTTTAAAATACCATATCCGGGGATAAATGCATTGGGGTAAGAAGGAGAATCCCCAATCAACTCCCCCGTACCTGCATACCAGATATCCTGAAATCCCGGCCTTGGGTCTTGTGCCAGACAAGTTACATTTCTCACATCATTTGGCGGATGAACGAAAGTCCAACTTGCGCCTCCATCCGTTGAACGAAAAATGCCACCGGATACACCCCCTGCGAGAACCACCTGGTTGGTACGCATATCAAAAGCAATTGCCCTTGTTCTGCCACCACGTTTTGAAGGACCTGCGAGGTTATAGGTGTTGTTGATACTTGTGCGGAAGCCAACTTGCTTTTGCTTTGCAATAATTGACTGGAGCAATTCTGCTTCTTTTCTTTTTATATCAGCAGGAATTTTTCCAGTTCTCGGATCATGAAGTAGTTTCCAGTCATATTCCTGACGGCGTTTTCTCAATTCTATTTCATTCTCTTCATCAACTACTTTGTATTTTTCTTCAATTTGTTTTTTTGTAGAAAGTTGGTCTTCTTTCTTTAATGCAAAAAAACATATCAGGCCTGTAGCAGCTAGAATAGGCAGATAAATAGATAAACGACGCTTCATGGATCTTTTTTTAAAATAATTGGTTGATTTAAATTCATGAGACAGAGCTAAATAAATCAAATATTTTGCCCGGCAAACAATCATTTGCAATTTACATGTAAATCAGAGAATTCCGAAAGCCTTTCGATTATAAAATACTTGTCTAACTTTTCAGTTTAACACAATATTCAATTAAAGATATCTGAGTTATCGTTTCTTCTTTGCTCGTATCCAGATGTTTGATTTTACAGGTCTGCTGTTCTACTTCGTCTTTCCCGATTATAACTACGTAGGGTATTCCCTTTTTTTGCGCGTATTTAAATTGTTTATCCAGTTTGCTTTGCTCGTGAAATATTTCACAGGCAATTCCTGCTTTTCGTAATGTTTGAGCAAGTTGAAAAGAAACTTTGCATTCATCCACTCCAAGATTGAAAAACAATACCAAGCATCCATCAGTTAATTGAGCAGGGAAAAGTTGTAGTTCGTCCATTACATCATATATGCGATCCACTCCGAAAGAAATGCCAACTCCGGGAATGCCTTTCACACCAAATAATCCTGTCAGGTCATCATATCGCCCGCCTCCTCCGATACTGCCCATCTGCACGCCTTTAGCCTTTACTTCAAAGATCACCCCGGTATAATAATTCAAGCCTCTTGCGAGCGAAAAATCAACTTCAAGCTCTGCAATTCCGGTTAATGATAAAAGTGATTTTATCTCACTGATTCCTTCTTCTGCATTATGATTATTTAATAGGGATGAGACTTGTTGCAGCTTCTCTACGTTATTTCCTGTAATAGCTAGAAAATCTCCAATAATTTCTACATGATCTTTCCCGAGTCCTTTTTGCAAAAGTTCTTCTTCTACTTTCTCTTTGCCTATTTTATCGATTTTATCAATTGCAGTTGTGATGATGGTTAACAGATGCTCACCGCCACATAGTGACGCAAGTGCTGAAAGAATTTTTCTGTTATTGATTTTGATGGATACCGGTAATTGCAGCTGCTGAAATACATCAGCATAAATACTTGCCAGTTCCGCTTCATTGAGTGGAGAATTACTTCCTACGATATCTGCATCACATTGATAAAATTCACGGTAACGACCTTTTTGCGGACGATCGGCTCGCCAGACGGGTTGTATCTGATAGCGGCGGTAAGGCATGGTTAGCTGTGCATGATTCATTGCAACGTAACGGGCGAAAGGAATTGTGAGATCGTAACGTAAAGCCCTTTCCGTTATACCTGCACTTGAATGGCCATTCAGTATATTTTCAAAATCTGCTTTTGCTTTTTCATGTTTCTCTGGTCTTTCAAGTCCGTTGTTGAGAATCCTAAAGATAAGTTTGTCTCCCTCTTCTCCGTATTTACCCATCAGGGTTTCTAGCTGCTCCATTGCCGGAGTTTCCAGCGGCTCGAATCCGTAAGATTCAAAAACTTTTCTGATCGTTTGAAATATAAAATTTCTTTTCCTGATTACCTGTGCATTGAAATCACGTGTACCCTGAGGAAGAGAAACGGAAACTTTAGCCATTTGTATATATTGAAGGTTGTTTAATTAGTATGGTTTGTTATTTTTTTGTGCAGATAAAATATTTTCAATCAGCTGCTCACAGGCCTGGTCTAACATTTCGAATACTGAATGATATGCATCAATATTATAGGACCAGGGATCAGGAACTTCGCGGTTTTCGCCGGGATAAACTTCATTGAGAATCATTTTTACCTGCTCCGGGTTAAACCGTTCACCTGCAAGATGCTTTACATTACTGTAATTGCTTCTATCCATCACAAATAAATAATCAAATCGATAAAAATCTTCAACGA
>Ga0315906_10011229_pt1 | contig 10451 bp, 7 predicted proteins | sample LakEriMetagenome_4_FD_203526 | JGI IMG/M metagenome (GOLD analysis project Ga0315906, IMG submission 203526) | Freshwater fungal communities from buoy surface, Lake Erie, Ohio, United States - Buoy 2 MA122 | ecosystem: Environmental > Aquatic > Freshwater > Lake > Lake biofilm | place: USA: Lake...
AGTAGTTGTCTTTAATCTGTTCAAATTGCGCTGCCGCTTCCTCGTACTTTCCTAGAAGCACCCCGGTAAATTTGATCCACTCGGCTCTTCCTAAGGGATTTTGTTCTACGTACTCTCCATTGATTAGAGCAGGGATGCCTGCTTGAGCAAGCAATTCCAAGTACCTTAAGTCTTCTCCCATGGTGGAGATCATGATCCAGTCGGGTTGCAGGTCCAACACCAACTCTGGATTGGCCGATGGGCCAGAACCCAAATCAACAACCTTTCCTGAATCTATCCAAGATCTTGTCATGGGAGAGGAGATCAAATCAGGGTTAGGAAATCCTACCAAGCTTTGGGTATGACCCAACAAATCTAGGTGAGGTACCTGAGTGGTGGAGGTCAATGCGACGCGGTTTACCGGTAGTCGTACTACTGCATCAAATCCTGAGGAATCCATTACTACCCCCGGCTCTAGGACCAAATACCGGTAAGTTTCTTTGGCTTCGGCATATCCTTGACTTACTTGGATTTCCCAAAATCCTTCTCCTTGAAACAATTGAAAACCCTTAGCATAGTCTAAGGAAATAGGGATTTTGGAGAGGGAATGATCCTGCTTTTTTTCGCAAGAACATAAAATCCACGTCCCAATAATTACCAACCACAGTGCTATTTTGGAATGAAGGGGAGAAAGAAAAAACTTGGCCATACCCAATGTTACAGTTTTTTGCCAAGGTACGCTCTGCAGCACAAGTAGACAAAATTTTCTTTTTTAGTTCCTTCAAATTCATCTATCGAACCTCTGCAACTACCTAACTTGGTAGCTTTGTACAAATGGCTGTCCATTAGGAGCTACCCCTTCTAAAACCAACCTGCCACTGAATTTTTCTAGATAGGGCCCCAAGGTTTTTGGATCCTTGGCTGGAATCTCGTTGACATGGGTGATCACAAATCCCTCCCTAAACCCTAAATCTCTGAGGTAGCCCGCACTTAGTCCACTTATTTTTACTCCATAGGGAAGCTTCAGTTTATCCCGATCTACCGCATTGATGGCTTCCAACCTTGCCCCTAAAATTTCGGAAGTGTAAAACTCCCTTTTGGTAATGCCTGTTCCTCCTTCGATATTTTGGAGAGTCAAGGTAACGCTGGACGGAGAGCTTCCTCGTTGGTATCCTACGGCTACCTTATCTCCAGGGTAGTAGTAGGAAAGTGCTTCTTCAAAACTTCCCTTTCCAGTAATCTTCCAGTCGCCAATTTGAGTGATCACATCGTTCTTTTGAAGTCCAGCTTTTTCTGCAGCTCCATCTCTGAGCAAATGTGTGACCAGCACTCCTTCCATACTTAGGAGGGACATGTCTTCGGCTAGTTCTGGGGTAATCTCTGCTACCTCTACACCAGGAATAGCTTTTTGAACTTCCCCATGCCGAATCAAATCGTTGGCCACTTTGACAGCTACGTCCACAGGAACGGCAAATCCATACCCAGTGTAGGATCCTGTTCTAGAAAGGATTGCCGTATTGATTCCTACCAGTTCCCCCCGCACATTGACCAATGCACCTCCAGAATTTCCAGGATTGATGGGTGCATCAGTTTGAATAAAACTTTCCAAAGGAAAATCCCCGCCCAAAATATTGATTTGCCTTTCCTTGGCAGAGACGATGCCCGCAGTGACGGTGGAGGTGAGATTAAAGGGGTTGCCTACGGCCAAGACCCATTCTCCGATTTGCAAAGACCGGCTAGATCCCAACTTTATTTCAGGCAGGTTTTTGGCCTCAATCTTGAGAACCGCAATGTCCGTGTTTTTATCTGTTCCTACCAGTTTGGCCGAGTAGGTTCGTTTTTGATGCACCACTTCTATGGTTTCCGCACCGTCGATCACGTGGTGATTGGTGATGATGTATCCGTCCTTAGAAAAGATCACCCCAGAGCCCGTACTTACTTGCTGGCTAGGAGTAGTACCAAAAAAGTAATCAAACATGCTGTAGCGTCGGTAGTCCGTTCCGCTGAAGTTTTTGATAAACACGACCGAGCCCGTACTGAGCTGAGATGCCGCGGTAAAGGATTCGGGTATCCCCGTCACTGGCACTGTAGGGGAGTTGGAGGAAAATTGGGAGGGAGTGAGTTGGAAATTTGGATTTATTCCCTCCAGATCTGATGCAGGAAGAGGAAAGCTAGTCCAGGCAATCGCACCAGCTATGCCTGCTACAAAAGGGAGGGCTATAGATTTTACAAAAGTTTTCATATCGATTACAGGGCTTTTTATCTTACAAGTAGAAACTTTTAGGACAGAAATATTTCTTGCTTTAAGAAAATTTTACAAAAAAAAGTAAACAAAAATTGGCCCAGCAGGTAAAAACTGACGAGTTGTACCTAGAATTCGCAGCCAATTGGTAATTTTGTCAGTTGGGACCACTGCCAAGTTCTTCAAATTATTGCAGTAGTGGCCTGATTATCATCTACATGACACAAAACAAACGCGTAGCCATTCTTGGGTGTACAGGAAGTATAGGGACTCAAACTCTTGAAGTGATTGCCCAATTTCCTGATTTATTTTCCGTAGAAGTACTCACGGCCCAGAATAATGCAGACTTGCTTATCGATCAAGCCTTGACTTGGTGTCCCAATGCGGTGGTCATCGGAAACGAGGATTTGTATCCAAAAGTCAAGGAGGCACTTGCTTCTCGACCTATCAAGGTCTATACGGGTCAGAAAGCCATTGCCCAAATCGTCGAAATGGAAAGCATAGACGTGGTGGTGACAGCCTTGGTAGGGTATTCGGGATTGATCCCCACGGTCCAAGCCATCAAAGCAGGCAAGCAAATCGCCCTAGCCAATAAGGAAACCCTAGTGGTGGCTGGGGAGTTGATTACAGCGCTGGCAAAACAATACGGAGTGAACATTTATCCCATTGACTCCGAGCATTCTGCCATATTCCAGTGTCTGGTGGGAGAATTTCAGAATCCTATCGAAAAAATCATCCTTACTGCTTCTGGAGGTCCTTTTCGGGGAAAAGACAAAGCCTACTTGGCCTCAGTCACGCGGGAACAAGCCTTGAAACATCCCAATTGGGATATGGGAGCAAAGATTACCATTGACTCTGCCTCCCTGATGAATAAGGGATTGGAAGTCATTGAAGCGAAATGGTTGTTTGGCTTGAGTCCTCAACAAATCGAAGTGGTGGTTCATCCTCAAAGCATCATCCATTCTTTGGTTCAATTTGAAGACGGGTCCCTCAAAGCACAACTTGGATTACCAGACATGCGTATTCCTATTCAGTTTGCCTTGAGCTATCCCGATCGATTGAAAACCTCTTTCGAGCGTTTTGATTTTTCAAAGTATCCTCAACTGACCTTCGAGCAGCCCGATATAGAAACGTTCCGTAACCTACAGCTGGCTTACCAGGCCTTGGCTGCAGGTGGAAATTCCCCTTGCATCTTGAATGCTGCCAACGAGGTGGCGGTAGCTGCATTCCTGAACCAGCAGCTTGGATTTTTGGAGATGTCAGACCTAATCGAAGAAACCTTAAATCGATCTAAATTTATTGCCAAGCCAGTTTTGGAAGATTATATGGAGACCGATCAACAAGCGAGAGCATTTACAGAAAATTTACTTAAGTCTAAACGATAAATGGAAACTTTAATCATGGTAGGGCAGCTGCTGCTAGGATTGTCTATCCTAGTGGGTCTTCACGAGCTGGGTCACTTACTTACCGCCAAGTTATTTGGCATGCGTGTAGAAAAATTTTCAATAGGTTTTCCTCCTAAAATTGCCGGATTCCAATGGGGAGAAACAGAATATTCTATAGGAGCCATTCCCTTAGGGGGCTTTGTAAAAATCGCGGGAATGGTAGATGAATCTTTGGATACATCTAATTTGAGTTCAGAACCTCAACCTTGGGAATTTAGATCCAAGCCTGCCTGGCAGCGCTTGATTGTCATGCTAGGAGGGATCATAGTCAATGTGATTACTGGTGTTATCATCTTTGTTGCCTTGGTCTATTCCAATGGGGAGACGTATTTTTCCAGAGATCAAGTGCTACAGCACGGAATAGTAGCCTACGAATACGGAGAAGCCATTGGTTTGAAGACAGGTGATAAGATTATAGATATCAATGGTCAAGATTATCAAAGCATTGCAGAACTCAGTAGTGGATCTGCCTTACTCAGTGAAAACGGGTACTATACAGTAGATCGAAAAGGAGAAATAATCAAAATCTCTATCCCTAGGGGCTTCATCAATACTTTTAACTCTGAAGAAGCATTTAGCAAGTTTATCGCCATTCGCTTCCCCTTTAAGGTAGTTGACGTCGAGCCTGGAAGTGGTGCTGAGGCCGTAGGGATCTCTGCTGAAGATAAAATAGTAGCCATCAATGGGCAGCCTATAACCTACTTTGACGAAATGCAAGCAGCCTTAAAGCAGGTGACCAATCAAACCGCTCAGTTGGTGCGACAGAAAGGTGCCGTTTTAGATACTTTGGCTATTCCGGTGACTGCAGAAGCAAGAATAGGTATTACCATTGAGCCTTTGATCCAACCTGTAAAAAAAGAGTATGGTTTGATGGAATCCATGGTTAAGGGGACCAGTCGAGCTTTTGGTGCGGTGATTGTCAATGCCAAGGCATTAGGTAAAATGTTTACCGGGGAAGTATCTGCCAAAAACGTAAGTGGACCCATTGGGATGGCAAAAATTTATGGAGATCAGTGGGATTGGGTAAAATTTTGGAGCATCACGGGTTTAATCTCTATGATTTTGGCCTTTATGAATTTGTTACCTATTCCAGCTTTAGACGGAGGCCATGTGGTATTTTTGCTTTATGAAATGGTTTCTGGTCGAGCGCCTTCGGATAAATTTTTAGAATACGCCCAAAAGGTAGGAATGGTTATTTTGTTGGCTTTGATGGTTTTTGCATTGGGCAACGATATTTTGAAATTGATATTTTAGATCTCCTGCCAAATTGACTAAAATAAGTTTGGCACCTCTATTGAACAGTTAGGACTACCTGGGGTTTTTTCTGGGTAGTCCTTTATATTCACGAAATTACTGACAGCGGTGCTGTCAATCTGTCTATATGAGTCGATTCGAACATGCTTTCTTTCAAAACCTTATGAACGGCGAGTTTGCCTCCGAAGGTGATTTGATTCATTTGTTTACAGACGAAGAAAATCCTAGCAACGGAGTAGAAGCTTTTGGAGAAGAAATCCCCATCCTATCTGTTCGCAATACGGTTCTATTTCCAGGAGTGGTGATCCCCATTACCGTGGGAAGGCAGCGCTCTATACGCTTGGTTAAAAAAGCTCAAAAAGGAGATAAGTTTATAGGAGTCTGCGCCCAGATCCACTCCAATCAAGACGATCCTTCTTGGGAAGACGTGTATCAGGTCGGTACTTTGGCGAAAATTATTAAAATGATCGTGTTGCCCGATGGCAATACCACCATCATTATACAAGGGAAAAAGCGTTTTGCCATCCGCGAACAGATCACCGATGATCCCTATTTCATTGCCAAGGTGGATTATTTGGAAGAGAATTTTCCAAAAAATTCAAAAAAGATCAAAGCCTTGGAAGAGTCCTTGAAGGAGGCAGCCGTCAAAATCCTTCACCTAAACCCAGAAATTCCAAGAGAGGCCCAAGTGGCACTAGATAATATTGACAATACGGCTTTCCTTACCCACTTTTTATCCTCCAATATCAATGCACCTGTAGAGTCCAAGCAGCGCCTTTTGGAAATCAACGATGGGGTGGAGCGAGCGACTCTGCTTCTGGAATTGATGATGAAAGACATTCAGATGCTGGAGCTAAAATCTGAAATTCATAAAAAGGTACATACCGACATCGATCAACAGCAAAGAGATTACTTTTTGAGGCAGCAAATGAAGGTCCTCCAAACAGAACTGGGGGAAGAAGGTCCGGAAAAAGAAGTGGAAGAGCTTCGCCTAAAAGGCATGCAGAAGGCATGGCCCGCTGAAGTAAAAAAGCATTTTGAAAAGGAATTGGATAAAATTTTAAGGATCAATCCCTCGGCAGCCGAATATCCTATCGCGCTTAACTATGCCGAAACCTTGGTGGAGCTTCCTTGGAATGAATTTACTCAAGACAACTTTGACCTGAAGCATGCTAGAAAAATCTTGGATGAAGATCACTTTGGTTTGGAAAAAGTAAAAGACCGAATCATTGAATATTTGGCTGTCTTGAAATTGAAAAATGACCTCAAGGGTCCCATTTTATGTTTGTATGGGCCTCCGGGGGTGGGAAAAACTTCCTTGGGAAAATCCATAGCAGCGGCATTGGGGAGAAAATATATCCGCATGTCCTTGGGAGGCTTGCACGACGAAGCCGAGATTCGCGGGCATCGCAAAACCTACGTAGGAGCCATGCCAGGAAAGGTGATACAAAACATGAAAAAAGTGAAGATCTCCAACCCCGTATTTGTGTTGGATGAGATCGATAAACTTTCTTCTGATTTCAGAGGAGACCCTTCCTCTGCTTTTTTAGAAGTCTTGGATCCTGAGCAAAACAGTACTTTTATCGACAACTACCTTGAAGTTGAATATGACCTGAGTAAGGTTTTGTTTATTGCCACAGCCAATTCTTTGGATAGTATACAGCCTGCTTTGAGGGATAGAATGGAGATTATCGAAGTCACAGGATATACTCAGGAGGAAAAATTGGAAATTGCCAAGCGCCATTTGGTGCCCAAGCAGCGTCAAGAACACGGATTAAAATCCAGAGAAATAAGTTTTGAAAAAGCTGCTTTACAAAAACTCATCGAGTCCTATACCCGTGAATCTGGGGTGAGAAATTTAGAACGGGCAATCGGTAAGGTGGTGCGTCATGTGGCCAAATCCATTGCCATGGAGGAGCCCTATGAATCCAAGATTAGCGCAGGGGCAGTTCGAAAAATATTAGGTGCTGAAATTTTTGATAAGGAAATCCACCAAGAATCCGACGTAGCTGGAGTGGTTACAGGCCTTGCCTGGACCAGTGTGGGAGGGGAAATCTTGTTTATTGAGTCCAGTCTTAGCAGGGGCAAAGGAAAGCTGACCCTATCGGGACAGCTTGGCGATGTTATGAAGGAATCTGCCGTGACTGCACTTTCCTACCTCAAATCCAAGGCAGATCTTTTGGGTATTGACCATCGCATGTTTGATCAGTACGATTTGCATCTGCACATCCCGGCAGGGGCAGTACCGAAAGATGGTCCTTCTGCTGGCATTACCATGCTGACCGCCATGGCATCTGTGTATACCCAGAGAAGGGTCAAGCCCAAAATTGCCATGACCGGGGAGATAAGTTTGATTGGTAAGGTATTACCTGTAGGTGGGATAAAGGAAAAAATCCTGGCGGCCAAGCGAGCAGGGATCAAAGAAATAATCTTGTGTAAAAAGAATCTTCGAGATATAGAAGAGATTGATCCTCATTACCTTAAGGGAATACAATTTCATTACGTGGCCAATGTCGATGAAGTGCTGGAATTGGCGTTGACCAAAGTCAAGGTCAAGTATCCCTTGCAGTTTACCTTTAGTGCTGATACCAAAAATTCTGGGTGATCATCTAATTTAAAATCAAAGACTACGGAGTATTTCCATTCATCAAGTTTCAACTCATTTTTCCACCATGCCAACCCATTTCTCCCTCACCCCAAGACAGATCGTAGAAGAATTGGACAAGTACATCATTGGACAGCATGATGCTAAGCGGAATGTAGCCATTGCATTGCGCAACCGCATCCGCAGAATGAATGTGACCTCCGATATTCAAAAGGATATTGTTCCTAACAATATTTTATTGATTGGAAGTACTGGGGTAGGAAAAACAGAAATTGCGCGCCGTTTGGCAAAGATTGCTAATGCTCCCTTCACCAAGGTGGAGGCTTCCAAGTTTACCGAAGTAGGCTACGTAGGCAGAGATGTGGAAAGCATGGTGAGAGATTTGGTAGAGCAAAGCGTGCATTTGGTGCGCGACTCCAAAAAAGAAGAAGTAAAACTCAAAGCTGCAGAGGCCGTGGAGGAGAGTATATTGGATATTCTGATTCCCTCGGTAAAAAGCCCAGGATTTACTCAGGGCAGTTCTCCAGATACGCTTGGCGAGCCTTCTTCAGATGCCGAACTCAATGAGCGTACCCGAGAGCGGTTTCGGGAAAAGCTAAGAAATGGGGAGTTGGATGAAAGAAAGATAGAAATCCAAGTCAAAGCGACCCCTCCGGTAGGTATCGGAATGGTAGGTAATGGCATGATGGACGATGCTAGCATGGCCGGTCTTCAAGACATGCTTTCGGGCATGATGCCTAAAAAAACAAAAAAACGTAAGCTTACTATCGCAGAAGCCCGCAAAGTGCTCTTGGAGGAGGAGATGTCCAAATTGATTGACTTTGATGAAGTCAAAGAAGAGGCCATTCGACTTGCAGAAAATAACGGAATCATTTTTATTGACGAGATCGATAAAATCGCATCCAAATCAGGTAAAAATGGTGGAGGGCCTGATGTGAGTAGGGAAGGAGTGCAACGGGATTTGCTTCCTATAGTGGAAGGTTCTTCGGTGACTACTAAGTACGGAATCATACATACCGATCACGTCTTATTTATTGCTGCAGGAGCTTTTCATGTAAGCAAACCTTCCGATTTGATTCCTGAATTACAAGGAAGATTTCCCATTCGAGTAGAATTGCAATCCCTTTCTCAAGAGGATTTTCAACGCATCCTCAAGGAACCTAAAAATGCCTTGATCAAGCAATACCAAGCCCTTTTTGAAGCGGAAGAAGTTTCTCTAGAATTTACCGATCAGGCAATCGATGAAGTGGCTAAATTGGCTTTTATCATCAATCAGGAGGTCGAAAATATTGGAGCCAGGAGATTGCATACCGTGATGAGCCACTTGCTCAACGAATTTTTGTTTGAAGTACCTGACCAAATCGGTCCCAATTCCAAAATCATGGTAACCCAAGAAATGGTGCAAGAACGCTTGAGTACCCTGGTAAAAAATAGGGATTTGTCTCAATATATCCTTTGATCTTCTTTTTTGAGGTTTTCGGTTTTAGTCAGCTTTCTTCGGGTAATCCACAAACCAAAAGGAAACTGTTTCTGCCTTGAACTCTTCCCAGCGGGAAGCAGCAAGAGTAAAACCCAATTGTCCAGAGGTCGGAAGATTGTCTATTTGCACTCCTAGTTCTTGAATCAACTCCGTGAGGCCGGGATTATGACCTAGGAGCAAGAGTGTATCTACGCTATCTTTCTGGTGGTGTATGGCTTTTAAAAGTTGGGAAGGAGAGGCATGGTACAGGGATTTTTCATAAATGATCTGCTCTTCCGGAATCCCTATGATTTTCGAGGTAATTTTAGCCGTCTCCATGGTCCTCAAAGCCGGAGAACTGAGTAGCAGTTGGGGAATCACTCCTCGATTTTTCAGTGCCTTTGCCATCTTGGTGGCATCCAGTACTCCTCGCTCTGCCAAGGGTCGATCGTAGTCTTCCATCCATGGATTTTCCCAGGAAGATTTGGCATGCCGCATCAAAATAATTTTCTTCATTTTGCGATAAAAAAAACGAAAATTTTGTTTTTTTTAAATGAATATTTACATTTATACCTCATTTCATTTCAAATTTCACTATTTATTATGTTTACCGGGACAGTAAAATTTTACAATGAAGCCAAGGGTTTCGGATTTATTATTGATGACGAAACGCAAAACGATGTGTTTTTGCACGCCACTGGCTTAGTGGACAAAGTTACCCAAAATGATAAGGTTTCTTACGAAATCAAAGAGGGTAAGAAAGGTCCAAATGCAATCAATGTTAAAAAGGTCTAAGCTATTCTATAGAATATTTTAGTTCATGAAATCCCCCAATCCTAAAGATTGGGGGATTTTTTTTCTCCTTTGTAAAAACCTTGGAAGCTTGAATTTGTTAGATGTGTTAGACCTTAAATTTTAATTTTCCATCTTGTTTCTAGCCTTAGTTTCGGCTTCGTAATTGAGGTTAATTCTTGTTAATTTTGACACATTACAGGATAAACGGCGTTAAACTTGTCAAACGCGTTTTTCCAAACGTAGAAATTTATCAAACCAAATAAATTTAAAAATTATGAGTAAAAAGCTGTTCTTTCTTGGAGTACTGGTAGCAGCCTTAGTAGGAGGCGTAGTTGCGATTGCGGGAGTAAGTTTTCTTTTACGGCCACAGAATGCTGACTCCTTTGACGAGAAACAAAAATCTAGTTTTGTCAACCTGCTTTCTGGAGGAGATTTTACCGTACCCGATGGCATCAATTTCATCGCTTCCGCCGAATTGGTGACCCCTGCCGTGGTGCATGTCAAAAGTGAAGTGGGATACACTTCTAGATCCCAGAGAGATCCTATCCAGGAGTTTTTTGGAATACCCGAACAGGGGATGGGACCTGGAAGACCAAATGCCATGCCAGTCAGTTCAGGTTCTGGAGTCATCATTTCCCCAGATGGGTATATCGTGACCAATAATCACGTGAT
>Ga0315906_10011233_pt1 | contig 10449 bp, 6 predicted proteins | sample LakEriMetagenome_4_FD_203526 | JGI IMG/M metagenome (GOLD analysis project Ga0315906, IMG submission 203526) | Freshwater fungal communities from buoy surface, Lake Erie, Ohio, United States - Buoy 2 MA122 | ecosystem: Environmental > Aquatic > Freshwater > Lake > Lake biofilm | place: USA: Lake...
GGGCGGTAACCAGGGTAAGAACTTTTTTCATCAGATTGGTTTTTGTATGGGTTGGGTTCGGTTAAATTTTATTTCAATTTTGAAGTTAACGTTTCAGAATAATGGATCCTTTGTATTGCTTGGGAGCAGACTTCCCATCAGAGACAAAAGTAACATAAAAATAAGTTCCGTTGGAGACATTGGTGTTGCTGCGATCTGTTCCGTTCCAGCCCTCCAACCGTTCGTCGAATTCGGCAACCAATACCCCGGATTTATCGAAAATCTTGGTTTGATGCGTCAAGCCGTAAGCCAAGGGTATTTCGAAATAATCATTAAGTCCGTCGCCATTAGGGGTGAAGATATTCGGAATATTTTTCGTTAAATACTGATTATTAATTTCTTCTGTGTTTTTTGTTTCGGTCGTAATGTCAGATTTAACACCTGTCAAGTCCTTTTTTTGCTCCACAGCTGGCTCCTCTGAATTAATTATTAATGGTTGACTACCGGATTGGATGGTTGCGTTCAAATTGGAACTCTGGCTGATGTCGGTTCTCGACAATGGATCGGTTATTGGTTCTTTGCTAATTCCTGAATTTGATGGTAAAGATTCTTGCTGGATAATAGGTTGTGTAGTTCCAGACAACCCATCGCCCTGATTTTCAGAATCTTTTGTTTCAGATCTCTGCGTCGATTCAGCGCCCTCAAGGGAAATGTCTTCTGGGATTGAAGGTTGGCTCACAATCGTTTCAACCACAGTGCTTTGAGAAACATCTTCGTTGTCGGTGGAATTCAAGTAAATGAATGTCCCAATTGTTCCACCGCCAATAATCAAACCCGAAACAACCAATGTTTTAATAATACCGCTGGATTTGGCTATGGAAACTGCTTTGGCCGCGGGACCTGCAACTGGGGCATGCAGATTACCTTGGATACCGGTCCAAATATTTGGATCGACCGGCTCCTGGTGTTCCGAAAGCTTATTTCGGAATAGTTCTGCTATTTCGTCTTTGTTGGTCACGGTTTTCAAATTTCGGTTTGCTCCAAGCCGGCAAGCATTTTCATAAGATGGCTTCGAGCCCTTGAGTATTGTGATTTGGATGTGCTTTCGTTGATGCCCAGTATCTCACCAATTTCTTTGTGTGAATAACCCTCAATGGCATACAGGTTGAATACAGTGCGAAAGCCATTGGGAAGTGATTGAACCAGCTTCATCAAATCTTTGGCGTCTAGGTTATCACTGGTTTTTTGATTATCAATTGCATCCCAATTTTCGTCTAACTCGCTGATTGTTAATTTTTTATTTTTCCTTAACTGATCCAATGCCGTGTTAACCATGATTCGCTTTACCCAACCCTCCAAGGACCCCTCATTTTTAAAAGATCCTATCTTCCCGAACACCTTGATAAACCCGTCTTGCAATATGTCTTCTGCCTCTGCACGATTTGCAGTGTATCTTAAGCAAACGGCTAACATCTTGCCGCTGAATAGCTTAAACAATGCTTCTTGGGATTCAGGGTGGTTACTGATACATCCTGCTACCAGTTCCTGCTCCGACATTGTTTGCTTTTTCATGGGTTAAGACTCACTTGCGCTTCCCTAGGTTGCACGATAATTGTAAAATTAACCATTGGCGAGACTTATAGGGATTTGTAGGGGCGGGTCACGAGCATATTATAGCTACCTTTGCGCTCCCTTATGGAACATATTCGGAATTTTTGCATCATCGCCCACATCGATCACGGAAAAAGCACCTTGGCCGATCGACTTTTGGAGTATACACAAACTATTTCCAAAAGGGATTTGCAGGCACAAGTGCTCGATGATATGGATTTGGAGCGGGAACGTGGTATCACCATCAAGAGCCACGCCATCCAGATGGATTACGAATTGGACGGTAAGAAATACGTGCTCAATCTCATTGACACCCCCGGTCACGTTGATTTTTCATACGAGGTTTCACGTTCCATCGCCGCTTGTGAAGGTGCACTTTTAATCGTGGATGCCGCCCAAGGTATTCAGGCGCAAACCATTTCCAATTTGTACCTGGCTCTTGAAAATGACTTGCATATCATTCCCATCCTGAATAAAATCGACCTCCCCTCAGCAGAGCCGGAGGTTGTAAAGGATCAAATCGTGGATTTACTGGGATGTAAACGCGAGGAAATCATCCCTGCCTCGGGTAAAACCGGTATGGGTGTGTTCGATATATTGAGGGCGATTGTAGAGCGCATACCTTCCCCAAAAGGGAATCCCGATGCCCCTCTCAAGGCCTTGATCTTCGATTCGGTTTTCAACTCTTTTAGGGGTATTATCGCATATTTCAGGGTCATCGATGGCCAAATAAAAACCAACGACCACGTAAAATTCGTAGCTACGGGTAAGGATTATAAAGCAGATGAAATCGGCATTCTCAAGCTTGAAAAATCACCCCGTCAAGTGGTAAAGGCGGGAGATGTCGGTTATATCATTTCAGGAATCAAAGAGGCCCGCGAAGTGAAAGTGGGTGACACCATCACTACAGTTGAAAACCCTTGTAAAGACATTATCACAGGATTTGAAGATGTGAAACCAATGGTTTTTGCAGGCATATATCCTGTAGACACCGACGATTATGAGGAGCTCCGATCATCCATTGAGAAGCTACAGTTGAATGACGCATCCCTGGTTTTTGAACCAGAATCATCGGCTGCCCTGGGTTTCGGATTCCGCTGTGGTTTCCTTGGCATGTTGCACATGGAAATCATCCAGGAGCGCTTGGAACGTGAGTTCAACATGACCGTAATCACCACGGTCCCTAACGTTTCATACAAGGCATATCTCACCAGTGGTGAAGAGCTCGAGGTGAACAACCCGAGCGACTTTCCAGACCCATCTAAACTGGACCGTATCGAAGAGCCTTATATCCGCGCCACCATCATCACCAAATCGGAATTCATTGGACCCGTGATGGGGCTTTGCATAGGGAAGAGAGGAACGATTGTTAACCAAAGCTACCTCACCACCGACCGTGTGGAGTTGATTTTTGAGATGCCCTTGGCAGAGATCGTATTCGACTTTTACGACAAATTGAAATCCATCTCCAAGGGATACGCCTCGTTCGATTACCACCAAATCGGTTACAAAACCTCAGACCTGGTTCGTTTGGACATCCGTTTGAATGGTGATCCCGTTGATGCGCTATCTGCTCTTATTCACCGCGACCACTCATACTCTTTCGGTCGAAAGATTTGTGAGAAGCTAAAGGAGTTGATCACACGTCAACAGTTCGAAATCATTATCCAAGCTTCCATCGGAGCCAAAATCATTGCCCGTGAAACCATCAAGGCATTGAGAAAAGACGTTACGGCAAAATGCTACGGAGGTGATATCTCGCGTAAGCGGAAACTGCTCGAAAAGCAGAAGGAAGGTAAGAAGCGTATGCGCCAAGTGGGTAACGTTGAAATCCCCCAACAGGCGTTCTTGGCGGTTTTGAAGCTCGACTGATCCCTTATTTAGACTCCTGAAGGTCGAATTCGAAATACTCCATAATGGGATTTGCCAGCAGTTTTTTGCAGGCCTCTTCGACTTTTGATTTTGCTTCGTCCTTGGTTTGCGCTTCAATCTCCAGAGTGATGTGCTTGCCTATGCGTACGTTTTCTATCTCGGGCAACCCAAGGTTTTTCATTGAGGAAGTAACGGCTTTTCCCTGAGGATCCAAAAGTGCCTTCAATGGCATGACGGTGATACTGGCTTCGTATTTCATGTCTTTATATCGGTTTTTGATTTTTTGAAATGTAAAAATGAGCTGATGATGTAAAGTAGGATGATGGCAGAAATGCCTGCAAAACGCAAAGTGACCAATAAAATCATGGAGTTGATGATCAGCAGGTACTGGGCCCTGTTCGTTTTCCAATCAAACGATTTGAACTTAAGGGCTATCATCGGCAGATCGGAGTTCAATAGCCAGGCCACAATCAGACTTGTTCCACATACGAAAAAGGGGTTCAGTATCGTTGGAGTCAAGTTGAGGTGGTCGTGCTCCACAACCAAGGCCAACCCTATCATTAAAATGGTAATGGCCGGGGTGGGTACTCCAATGAAGGAATCCGACTGCCTGGTGTCGAGGTTGAACCTTGCCAATCGAACAGCGGAGGCAACGGTGATAATCAATGGAAAATGTCCGAATATGATGGAGGTTATCTCAGTAGGATTAAGGGAAAATGGAGGGCTCGACAAGCATAGCTTGCAACCTATCAGCCCAGGTACCAAGCCAAAGGACACCATGTCTGCCATGGAGTCCAATTCCTTCCCCAGTTCCGAATTGGCTTTCAGACGCCTTGCAGCGAACCCATCTAAAAAATCAAAAACTAAGGAACAGGCGATAAAGATGGCCATCATGTTCACATTTCCCATGAAAATGAATATGATAGCTATGCATCCGCAAACCAGGTTTAGGCAGGTGATGATATTAGGCAGAAGGTTCAGCATTTGGAGCAAAACCCAAAAATAGCCAATTGATCGGCTTGCTGATGAACCTGTTCGTTTCTTTGATTGTTATACTAGTAGTGTTTTGATTTCTAAACTTCGTTTTAGCTACATTTGATTTGAGATTGACAACTCTATAAAAACACCATGACCCAATTCAGCATTAAATATCCGATTGCCTCCTTGCTCCTATGTCTGTCATGTCAGTTGTCCATTGGTCAAAACGCACCAAAATACAGCAACGAGTTTTTAGCCATCGGGGTAGGGGCAAGGGCCCTTGGTATGTCGGGTTCGGTTGTGGCCAGCACCAATGATGTAACCTCAGGTTACTGGAATCCCGCAGGCCTCGTCTTAGGCAAAGGCGATCTTCAGATCGGATTGATGCACGCCGATTATTTCGCAGGAATTGCTAAATATGATTATGGTTCGATTGCTGCCCCCATCGATGCGACGCGCACTGCAGGGGTATCGGTGATTCGTTTTGCCATTGATGACATAATCGATTCGACAGACTTGATTGATGCCGATGGGAACATCAACTACGATCGCTTGAAGTCATTCAGCGCCGCCGACTATGCGTTCCTGTTCAGCTATGCAATGAACGCCCCAAAAATTGAAGGACTCCGATATGGGGCCAATGTAAAAATCATTCATCGTAAAGTAGGTGATTTCGCCTCAGCCTGGGGCTTCGGCATCGATGCAGGTGTCCAATACCAAAAAGGAAACTGGGGCTTTGGAGCCGTCGGTAAGGACATAACATCCACTTTCAATGCTTGGCGTTTCAACACCGAGAAGTTGGAGGACGTTTTTGCGGAAACAGGAAACGAAATCCCTGAAAACGGAATGGAGCTGACCCTTCCTCGATTGATTTTGGGTGCATCCTACAAATTCAAGATCGGAGAGAAATTCACCCTGTTACCCGAGGCCAATCTCGACCTCACCTTCGATGGCAAACGAAATGTTCTAGTCTACGCCGATCCTGTGAGCGTTGACCCTCACATGGGACTCGAGGCAGGTTATCGTGATTTCATTTTCATACGCGGTGGCCTTGGTAACATACAGCAGTTTGAGGATTTTGACGGGAATGATGGATGGAAAATGCAACCGAATTTCGGAGTCGGATTGAAAATCAAAAACGTATCTATCGACTACGCCCTCACTAACATTGGTGCCTCGGGCGAGTCCTTGTATTCAAACATCTTCTCCCTCAGATTTGCACTGTTCAAAAGAGCAAAATGAAAAGAGCATTACCATTGATTCTGTTCTTGTGCAGCTCCTTGCTGGCCCTCTCTCAGCCCTATGGCAATGAGTGGATTCGCTTCAGCCAGGGACAGCCGCATTCGGACCAGCAATATTTCAAAGTCAAGGTATGGAATGAGGGAATCTTCAGGATCAGTTACTCCGATCTCCAATCGGTTTCCTTCCCAATGCCCGTTAATCCTGCACGACTGCAGTTGTTCCATAAGGGAGTAGAGCAATTCATCTTGGTTGAGGATGGTGGTGACGGCTCATTCGACCCCAATGATTACATAGAGTTCTATGGTCGAGGTAATGATGGTTCATATGATAAGCAGCTTTATCGAAATCAAAACAACCAGCCCCATGACAGGTTCAGCTTATTTACAGACACCGCTGCTTATTTTCTCACGGTAAACATTGATTCTACGATTCAAAACCGCCGGATGGTTTTGGAAACCGACACCAATTCAACAGGATTCACCCCGGTTCCATGGTTAATGGTTGAGGATTCTTATCATCCCAAATCAGATTACTTGATGCGCCGTCTTGCCGACATCAAGGATTCCGAATACGACGAAGGTGAAGGCTACTACAGTGGGCCATTGACCACCTCGCAGGTCAATTATCAGTTTTATTTGCCCAACATCAGTCCAGACCCCGTGGCGCCCTTGACACGAATAACAGCATCAACCATGGGCGGTAACAATACCGGTTTTCAACACGCCATCACCTTAAGCTATGCCGGATTGAATGTTACCAAATATTTCACCGGATATGAAACGGTTCGCTTTGATACGGTGGTTAACAGTAATGCCGACATCCAGGTGCCGCTCTCTTTCTTGGCCTTGATTCCAGGAACAGGTGTTACCAACCGAATCCATGTTTCATACGTAAGACTCAAATACCCGCACAAACCTGATTATGCTGGTGAGTACGCTAATGTGCGTAGGTTCGACGTACAGGGTTCATTTGGTAACGACAAGGCGTTGGTTCAACTTGCCAATGCGAACACCAATTCGGGACCGGCTCGCTTTGTGGTTTTGTCGCAAGATACTGTTAAGTCGGTTACCACCACCACCAACGGCAGCACCCTCTCGGCACTTGTTCCCCTCTATGGTTCCGACAAAACCTGTCTGTTGATAGATTCCACTTTCACAGCTACCAATGGGCGTTTAATCATTTCGCCAGTATCATCAGACCCCACCTCTTTTGCACGTTTTCGCAATTTCAGTGATGGAAATGGGGCTGATTATCTGATCATCACCAATGATTCACTTAAGCAATCAGCAGCCGATTACGCCAGTTACAGAAGCTCTACCGGATTTACTCCGCTGACCGCCTATGTTCAAGAGCTTTATGATCAGTTTTCCTATGGTATCGATCAGCATCCGCTATCAATCAAGAATTTTTGTCGCTTTGCCAACGATGTGTTCACCCTTAAACCGCAAAACCTGCTGCTACTAGGGAAGTCCATCAATCCAACTAGGGTCAGGTACACGGGCACGAACAGTTTCTCCACTACGCAAAACAACTGGAAGCTGAACTATGTTCCGACCTTTGGATCGCCACCATCTGATATTTTGTTCACTAGCTTTTCAGCTCAGGACACATTTCCCAGACCGGTTTTCCCTGTTGGCAGGATCTCAGCGAGAAGCAATGCCGATGTTTACGCTTATCTGGCCAAGATTTCCGCACACGAATCACAACTACAGCAATGCCCTCAGGAATGGCAAAAGCGTATCCTTCATTTCGGTGGTGGAAACACGGCCTCGCAGCAACAGCAGATAAGAGACATCCTGTATCAATACGAGCAGACTGCAAGGGATACTTTCATGGGTGCATATGTTAAAACCTTTCTGAAAACCAGCACTGACCCCATTCAAATCGATTTGTCTCAATATCTGCAAAGCTTGATCGATTCGGGTAGCACGTTGATGACCTTCGTTGCGCATGCAGGTGGATCGTCATTCGATATCAGCACTGACATCCCTCAGAACTACAACAACAAGGATCGATATCCTTTGGTGTTCGCAAACTCCTGCTTTGTAGGAGACATCCACGATGGAACCCGTAGGATCGCCGAAGATTTCGTGCTCTTGCCCGACAAGGGTTCAATTGGATTCCTGGGTCAACCGGATGTAGGTTTGTTGGACAACCTCCAATATTACGGTAGGGAGTTTTACCGTCAGATGTCGCTAGTCAATTACGGTTCCTCTGTAGGTCGAATCATGCAAGCCGTTAATGACTCCATTTTGAATCTTCCTTTGGTGACGTCAAACTTTAGCGGGTATTTCATTTTCAAGTCGGTTATGACGGGTATGACCCTCTCCGGTGATCCAGCACTGGTGTTGAATTCCTTCGACCGAACCGACTATCAGATAGACAACTCATCCATATCATTCACGCCAAGCACCATCACATCTGACTTGGATACCATGATGCTGAATGTCGTGGTCAAGAACCTTGGTAAGGCAACTTACAATCCATTTGTACTTTATGTGAGCCGACTGCTTCCTGATGGAAATACGCTCATTGAAACCGACACGATCATTGATTATGTGGTACTGCAGGACACCATAAGTTTCAAAATCCCAGTGGATGCCACCCGCTCGGTTGGGACAAACTACTTCAACGTTTATGTCGACTACCTGGGTTCAGTGGATGAATGCAACGAAGCCAACAACATTGTCCAAAACGTCCCTCTCAATGTACGTTCTTCAGACATTGCTCCTGTTTATCCATCCGAATTCGCCATAGTTCCTGAGTCGAATGGATTCCGCCTCAAGGCATCAACTGTCGACCCGTTTGCCCCAGGTCGCAACTACAAATTCCAGATAGATACGGTCCGTTCATTCAATTCTCCATTCTTAAAACAAGGTCTTGTATATGGAACCGGTGGCGTGATTTACTGGCAACCTCCTTTCACTTTACAGCCGGACTTGGTTTACTACTGGCGTGTCAGCCGTGATTCCCTACCCACAGACTCGATACACCCTGAATGGAAGGAAAGCTCATTCATCCATAAACCTGCTGTCACCGGTTGGTCTCAAGCCCATTATTCCCAGTTCTACAAGGATGAGTTCACAAACCTGATTTATAATGAACGTTATGACTCCACTTACAAGTTTGTGTCCACATTATCTTCATTGGAGGTTAACAATTACCTGAATATAAGTGCATCCTATAATCCTAACTTCAAAATCAACAACGTACTTATCGACTATGCGGTATGCACTGCAACACCTTCGATGCATATCGTAGTGATAGATTCTTTATCGCTCAAGGCATGGTCTACACGAGACCATACATTTGGCGAAGCCAACAGGTTTGATTTCAATACCAACGCACCTATTCCTCCATGTAATGGACGTGGGCGACCTGATTTCTTTTTCATTTTCCGAATGAACGATGCTGCGTCCCGCGACTCCATGTTCAACATGCTTCAAAACGGAATTCCATCAGGAAATTATGTCATTGCCTATACCTCGTTTGGCGGCTTGTTTTCCAATTGGAGCCCACAGCTTAAAGGTCTATTCTCCTCTTGGGGAAGCGACAGTATCAACTTCCTTAACGACACTCAACCTTATATCTTCTTCACGAAAAAGGGTGACACCACCTTCACTCAGGAAGTCATCGGCGATGCAAGCCGTCCTGCAATTCAAATCCTGGCAACGCTAGGAGGCAATTGGTCTAAGGGTTTTGTCACATCAGTTCCCATTGGACCCGCCTTGGGATGGAATGAATTGCATTGGTTCCAGGAGCCGATAGATGCGGTTGCCGGTAAGGATTCCGTTTATGTGGATGTGATTGGCATTACACCAAACGGAACAGAAGTTCCATTGCCGGGATTCACCCAGATTCCAGCAGGCACCTACGATGTTAACCTGAGCTCCATCGATGCTAATCTTTATCCGAAGCTTCGACTCAAGGCATATGTGCAGGACGATAGTCTTTATACTCCTCCACACCTCAGGCGTTGGCAGATATACCATACCGGAGTCCCTGAATTTGCCCTGAACCCATCCAAGTTTTTCAGCTTGAACAAGGACTCTCTTCAAGAGGGTGAGGAGATACAAGTCCGTATCGCCGTAGAGAATGTGGGAGATATTGATTCGGATTCATTGCTGATGGGGTATTATGTTTTGGATGATGCCAGGGTCAGACATGACCTCCCTTCGGTTCGTTACAAACCATTGGTTGTTGGCGATACCGTTGTTTCCTCGGTTACCTTGAATACCCGAAACTACGGAGGTCTTAACTCGTTGTGGATTGAAGCCAATCCCCTGGGTGACCAAGTCGAATACTACAGGTTTAACAATCTTGCTGAGATTCCATTCCGGGTATCAAAAGACATCATTAACCCCATTCTGGATGTGACTTTCGACGGTTCTCACATCATGAACGGTGATATCGTATCTGCAAAGCCAGCAATTCAAATCCGATTGAAGGATGAGAATCCTTATCTGGCACTTGACGACACCAGTGATTGGCAAATATTCCTGAAGGATCCAAGCGGTGTTTCACGAAAGCTCGTTTTTGAACCATTGGCGTGCTCCGGTCCCGCTTATGAATTACTCAAATGGTGTCCAGCAGACCTTTCTGGCAATCAGTTCTCGATTGAGTTCAATCCGCACTTCATGTCGGACGGTATTTATGAGCTCACAGTGCAAGCAACTGATGCCTCCGGCAATTTGTCGGGAGCCAATAGCTACAAGATCAATTTCGAAGTGATCAACAAAAGCACCATTTCCGAAGTCATCAATTATC
>Ga0315906_10011234_pt1 | contig 10449 bp, 8 predicted proteins | sample LakEriMetagenome_4_FD_203526 | JGI IMG/M metagenome (GOLD analysis project Ga0315906, IMG submission 203526) | Freshwater fungal communities from buoy surface, Lake Erie, Ohio, United States - Buoy 2 MA122 | ecosystem: Environmental > Aquatic > Freshwater > Lake > Lake biofilm | place: USA: Lake...
CTGGACGACCACCTACAACCAATGGCTTGAGAATATTCAAGACTGGTGTATTTCACGCCAGCTCTGGTGGGGGCATCAGATTCCGGCCTGGTACGCACCAGACGGCCAAGTGTTTGTCGCACATACCGAGAAAGAGGCGATCGATCAGGCACATGCCGCTGGTGTGACGGGTGCACTCTCGCGCGATCCAGATGTGCTCGACACCTGGTTTTCGTCCGCGCTCGTGCCCTTCACCACGCTAGGTTGGCCGCAAGAAACTCCGGATTACACGCGCTACCTGCCCTCAAGCGTGTTGGTCACGGGCTTTGACATTATCTTCTTTTGGGTGGCGCGGATGGTCATGATGACGACGCACCTAACAGGCCAGGTGCCCTTCAAGCATGTTTATGTGCATGGGCTTATCCGAGATGCGGAAGGCCAGAAGATGAGCAAGTCCAAAGGGAATACGCTAGATCCCGTTGATCTTATCGACGGTGTTGATTTGGATAGCCTAGTGACCAAGCGCACCTTTGGTCTGATGAACCCAAAGCAAGCAGGTTCCATCGAGAAGGCAACACGTAAGCAATTTCCAGACGGAATTCCAGCCTTTGGCGCCGATGCCTTGCGCTTTACGATGGCCGCCTACGCCACGCTCGGTCGAAACATTAACTTTGACCTCAAGCGCTGTGAAGGATACCGAAACTTTTGCAACAAGCTCTGGAACGCAACGCGCTTTGTACTGATGAACACAGAAGGACAAGACCTGACAGTCGCACCGGCCAGTGCGTTGAGCTTTGTCGACAAATGGGTTCTGGGACAATTACAACAACTGGAGCTCGATGTCGCCAAAGGCTTTTCCGATTACCGCTTCGACAATATTGCCAATGCGCTCTATCACTTCGTCTGGGATGAGTATTGCGACTGGTACCTCGAACTCGCAAAGGTTCAAATCCAAACGGGTAACGCTGAGCAGCAACGGGCAACGCGTCGCACGCTTATTGAGGTGCTCGAAACAGTCCTACGACTGCTACACCCGATCATGCCCTTCATTACTGAAGAGCTTTGGCAAAAGGTTGCGCTGGTCGCTGGATCTCGCACGGCGAGCCAGACGACAAGCGTGTCTGTCCAGCCGTTCCCGCTTGGTGATGCCAGCAAAATTGATGAGGTAGCGACTACGCAACTGAACGCGCTCAAAGCACAAGTAGAGGCTGTGCGTGCGTTACGTGGGGAAATGAACCTGTCTCCGGCCGCACGTATCCCTCTGATTGCCGAGGGTGTGAAAGACCAACTGGAACAACACGCGCCCTACCTTGCAGCGCTAGCCAAGCTATCGGAAGTTAATGTTGTGGCCACACTTCCTGAGGACGGCGCACCCGTGCAGGTTGTCGGCAACACGCGTCTCATGCTCAAGGTTGAGATTGATGTCGCTGCTGAAAAGGTTCGTTTGGATAAGGAAATTGCCCGCCTCGAAGGCGAAATCGCCAAGGCGCAAAGCAAACTTACCAACGAGTCTTTCGTTGCACGCGCGCCGGCGGCAGTCGTAGAACAAGAAAAACAGCGTGTCGCGCAATTTGGTGAAACACTCGGGCAAGTGCAAAGCCAACGGGCACGCTTGGGTTAACGCAAGGCACTGCGCAACGTGAGGATTAGCTCAGTGCAGCCAGAAATTTTTCATCGGCCGCACTGAGCAGACCGCGCGCACGCGCCTGAGCGATCAGGTCAGGACGCTTTTGCAGTGTCAGGATTAGAGACTGCTCGCGGCGCCAGCGTGCAATGAGCGCATGGTTACCCGACATCAACACCGGAGGGACGGGTTCACCGTCGAAGTCGTCTGGTCGCGTGTAGTGCGGGCTATCGAGCAAACCCGACAGCGACTCTTGAAACGAATCCTGCAACGACGAGTCGCCGTGATTGAGCGCGCCTGGTAACAAGCGCACTGCTGCGTCAATCATTGCAAGCGCGGCAATTTCTCCGCCTGACAAGACGAAGTCACCGAGCGACCATTGCGCATCAACCGCGCGGTGAATGAAACGCTGATCAATCCCCTCATACCGACCACACACAAAAATAGCGCCCTTTGAGGCGGCTAATGTTGCAGCATGCTGTTGACCAAATTTTTCGCCTGCAGGTGACAACAAAATGACCGGAGCGTCTTGGTGTAAGGTGTCCTGCTCAGCGCGATCATGCCTGACCGTTTCCACGCTCTTGAGTAAGGGCTCGACCATCATGACCATGCCAGGACCGCCGCCGTAGGGTCGATCATCCACGGTGCGATGAACATCTTGCGCAGAATCACGCGGATTCCATGTTCGCAGCGACCAGAGCCCTTGCTTGTGCGCACGACCCGTAATGCCCGAGTCTCTGACAACACCAAACATTTCCGGAAACAACGTAATCGCGTCGATTCGCATACGCAGCACCTTGAAATTAAAGATCAAATGGCCAATCAGTTTCGATGCGGCGCTTTTTGATGTCTACATGTTGCACGTGGGCAGCAACAAAGGGAACTAGCACCTCTTGTGGACGGCCTTTAGCATCAAGCATCGGCAAGGGTGTCGCCTTGGGGTCCGCTTGCAAATCAGCAGAATCGACAAAGCGCTCAACGCGCAAAATTGCATGTGCACCGTTATCAAGCACTTCTTGCACCTGACCCATCAACTTGCCCTCGCTGAACACCTGACAACCCATCAGATCAACCCAGTAGTACTCATCAGAGTTCGCTTGCGGGAAATACTCGCGCGAGACGTAGATGGTATAGCCCCGCTTCGACTCCGCAGCATCGCGATCTGACACACCCTCAAGCTCCGCAACAACAGTCAAGCCTTGAGGACGACACTGTTTCACAGCGTGCGGGATGCAACGAGCCAGAAGAGACGAGGGAATACTGGTGCTTGGGGATGAGTCAGGAGGCGCGTTGAGCAGCCCCGTAGGTGGACAAAGCCACCAAACCGGTGCCGCGCGCAATACCGTGCTTTGCGAAGAATGCGGCTGAGCTTTAACCCAACCGCGCACGCCGTAGGCTGATACGATTCGACCTAGCTCAACTAGATCATTTGGCGCTTTTGCTGCGCCAATATCAACCATGACGAACAGACCGGCTCAATTAAGCCGCAGTCGCGACTTTGGCCGAAAAGTCTTTAACCAAACGAGCAACAGCCGGCGACAGTTGTGCGCCAACGCCAGTCCAGTGTTTTACACGATCAAGCGCAATGCGCAGACGCTCTTCGTTTGCATTAGCAACAGGGTTGTAAAACCCAACGCGCTCAATGAAACGACCGTCGCGGCGATCACGGGAATCGGTCGCAACGAGGTTGTAAAAAGGACGTTTCTTGGAGCCGCCACGGGCTAGGCGAATCACCACCATACGTAATCCCTTGAAAATGTTCAATAAAAATGCTCAGCTACATTGCCGAGATAAGCCCACAAGTATAGCACTAAAGACGCAAAATGTCAGATCTGGGATATTTATTTGAGCCTGCGGCGCAAGTAATGCGTGACACTCTCGCTCTCGTCGCGCTGTGCCAGCAATTCATTGCCAGTTTGACGACAAAATGCCTGGAAGTCACGTACGGCACCCCGGTCCGTTGTAATAACCCTTAATACATCCCCGCTTGCGAGTGTCGCGAGTGCCTTTTTTGCTCTCAAAATGGGGAGCGGGCACGCCAAACCCGTTGCATCAACCGTTTGATGCACTTCGCTTGGCACAACACCTACAACGGGCTCAGTCATATCCTCGAAACCTCTGAATTAAAGCTTTGCTTCAACCCAAGCTTTAACACCGGCCAGCGCACTCGGCAGCGCTTGCGCATCCGTACCACCACCCATCGCCATATCTGGTCGACCACCACCTTTACCGCCAATCTGCCCAGCAACAAATCCAACCAGATCACCAGCCTTAACCTTGCCCGACCAGTCTGCAGTAACGCCAGCGACGACGCTGATCTTGCCATCCGTGGAGGTAGCAGCCAAAAGCACCACGGCTGACTTCAACTTGTCTTTCAGTTGATCCACCATGCTGCGCAAATCCTTAGGATCGACGCCTTGCACCGGAGTCACCAACAGCTTTACACCTGCTGACAACACAACAGCTTGGTCGCTTAGCGCGTTACCAGCACTCGAGGCTAGCTTCGCACGCGCTTGTTCCAGCTCTTTTTCAACCGACTTTAATTGGTCTTGCAGCAAGGCGATCCGCTCCGGCAGATCAGCAGGCTGGGTCTTGAGCGCGGAAGCAGCTCTTTGCGCTGTGGCATTTAAGGCTTGCACCCAAGCCAATGCGTTAGCACCCGTGACGGCTTCGACACGACGCACGCCAGCAGCCACCCCACCCTCTGATACCACCTTGAACAAACCAATATCACCCGTACGGCTGACGTGTGTACCGCCGCACAATTCGCGCGAAAACCCGATATCGAGGACTCGAACGGTATCTCCGTATTTTTCACCAAACAAGGCCATCGCGCCGCCTTTGACCGCATCGTCGTAACTCATGACCTGCGCATTAGCGGCTTGGTTTGTCAGGATTTCAGCATTAACAATTTGCTCAACACGTTGAATATCTGCATCAGACATTGGCGCGTCATGTGCGAAGTCAAAACGGGTCTTATCACCATCTACCAGCGAACCACGCTGCTGCACATGCCCACCGAGCACCTCGCGCAGCGCTTTATGCATCAAGTGCGTGGCAGAGTGATTTCGAATCGTTCGGGCACGCTGCTCTGCATCAACCGTTGCCAGCAGAGGCATTCCTACCGTCAGCTCGCCAGCTTGTACGCGACCATGATGCCCAAACACACCAGGCTGAATTTTCTGCGTATCAAGGACCTTGAAGGCTGTCGTACCGGAGGTTAAGACGCCCACGTCGCCAACCTGCCCCCCGGACTCGGCGTAGAACGGTGTGGAGTCCAACACAACAATGGCATCTTGGCCTGCCACAACACGCTGAACCTGCGTCCCTTCCACATACAGTGCAAGTACTTTTGCTTTGCGTTCGAGATGCTCATAGCCCTCGAATACCGTCTGTGCGCCCGAGTACACGAGACCTTCGGCCATTTTGAACTTACCGGCTGCGCGAGCCTGATCACGCTGACGATCCATCGCGACATCAAAGCCAGCTTGGTCGACCTCAACGCCACGCTCACGACAAATATCCGCAGTCAAATCGACTGGAAAACCGTAGGTATCGTAGAGCGTGAAGAGCGTATTCCCATCAAGCGTTGCAGCCTGGCCTTTAACCGCAGCAGGCAACGCTGCAAGCGCAGAGTCCAGAATCTTCATACCGTGCTCAAGGGTCTCACCGAAGCGTTCCTCTTCTTGGCGCAAAACCTGCTCGACACGCGCAGCATTCTTTGCAAGCTCAGGATAAGCATCACCCATCTGCTTGACCAGGTCAGGCACCAACCGATGAAAAAACGGCTTGGTTTGACCAAGCTTATAGCCATGGCGCAGCGCTCGGCGCACGATACGACGCAGTACATAACCACGGCCTTCATTGCTCGGGATTACTCCGTCAACGATGAGAAAACTACAAGCGCGGATATGGTCGGCAATCACTTTAAGTGAGTTTTCCGCGAGGTCCTTGCATCCGGTCTCTCGAGCAGCGCCCGCAATTAAAGCCGCAAACAAATCAATTTCATAGTTCGAATGCACGTGCTGCAACACCGCCGCGATACGCTCAAGTCCCATCCCTGTATCCACACACGGCTTTGGCAATGGAGTTAGCTTGCCAGACGCATCACGCTCAAACTGCATGAACACCAGATTCCAGATCTCAATGTAGCGATCACCATCCTCTTCTGGTGATCCGGGTGGGCCACCCCAAATCTCTGGACCATGGTCAAAGAATATTTCAGTGCAAGGACCGCATGGTCCCGTGTCAGCCATTTGCCAAAAGTTATCCGACGCATAGCGGGCACCTTTGTTATCCCCAATACGCACGATGCGCTCGCGGGGAACACCAATTTCTTTTTCCCAAATGCCGTAGGCCTCATCATCCTCTTGATAAACCGTGACCCAGAGTTTCTCTGGTGGCAGGCCATATACTTTTGTGAGCATCTCCCAAGCGAACGCAATGGCGTCGCGTTTGAAGTAATCGCCAAAACTGAAATTGCCCAGCATCTCAAAAAACGTGTGATGACGGGCGGTATAACCCACGTTTTCAAGGTCGTTGTGCTTGCCGCCGGCACGCACACTACGCTGCGAAGAAGTGGCACGCGTGTAATTACGGGTGTCTTTGCCTGTAAATACATCCTTGAACTGCACCATTCCAGAGTTGGTGAACAACAAGGTGGGATCATTGCCAGGAACGAGCGACGACGAGGGGACAATCGTATGCCCTTGGGACTGGAAAAATTGTAGAAATTTTTGACGGATTTCGGACGTTTTCATCGTGCTATTTTCTGCGTGCAGCATCTAGGTTGTAAAGACCCGGTTTGCGGGTCAACGAGCACCGCTCGACCGGGCAAGCGAATGGAGCGTCGATTATACGGGTACGACTCGTTTCTGGCTCTCGAGCGGGACAACCGGCGACCTCGGTCAAAGGCATAAATACGCGCTGTACTCGTGCAGAGACATCACAGGATGCTTCCAAACTGACATCAAAAAGGGCTCATAGCCGCTCGGGCAGGTGCAATCGCCCGTTTTAGGATTGCGCTTTCTGACGATCCAATCGTCATTTTCGAAGCACGGATAACCCGATAACTCCAAATAGCCGCCACCGTTTCCGCGATCTACCCGCTCCCACCGTCGATTTCGGCAGACCAGCAGCCCAAAATCATGACCCCGCGCAATCAGCCCCTCCTCGGCACATACACCGTCGGCTGCGGCCGATGCACCGACCTGCAAATACTCACCTGCCGAAACGCGTCCCTGTGAATGGGTCGCGCCACCAATTTGCAAATCCTTAGCCACACTTAGACTTCCTTTAAGCGATGTGTCACGTAAATCATCTTGACGTAAAAAAACAGCATATTGCGTTGAGTCATAGAAACTCCGAACCAGAAGCGAGCCACGAGGCAGTTTCGGCATATCCGAATACGGGGGGTTCAATACGTCAATGGTAGCTCCCCTAACCCGCGACTCCGACAGCGACGTCACCGCAGCAGCAGAGCCACCAATCGTCGACAAAAGAAGCCCGACTCGCGTTACTTTTTCGGCCTCGCTGCCTGCCTGCACCCCCGGTACCGCAAGCAGGGAACCAACAATTTTGCATCCAAGCCGTAAACAATCCCCCTGAGGCGGATCGATTCGTAGCCATACAGAATAGGCAAGCGGCGCTTTTAAGGGAAAGCCTTGAGGAAGATGCCCGGCGGTAATTAATTCATCAAGCGTTGGACGCCACACATCGCGATACACAGAGCCACGCGCATTTGACTCTACGAGTCCCACTAAGGCGTCGGACTGTCGATGCAACATCTGGTCAAGTGCCTGCTTGATACTCAGCAACCAAACACCTGTCGCTCGTGTCGCAGCATCCTCGGCATGCTGCATCCAGGTCGACGCAGCCCAGGTACCGATCAACGAGGTGATCGCAATAACGACAATCAACTCGATCAAACTAAAGCCGCGCTGATGTGCTCGGGAGGCAGCAGAGCGCTCCGGTCGTGGAACAGCCTGCCGCATTAGCGCACCACAAACGTAAATACATTATTGTCCCCGGCCGCGCACTGCGCGTCAGCTAGTAACGGGTTATAGGGCATGAATGGCTCAGCCATCGCGTTCTTCACCGCGACAGGACCGTTAGTACCGGCTATCGTCACATGCTCAGCAATCCGCTGCAAAATGGCAGCTAAGCCAGGGCATGCCGCTTGATTAACATCACGCAAAGTAAGCGCGAAAGCAGTCCCAGATTGTCCTCCTGGCAAGGCATGCGGCTCAAGGTGGATCCCACCCTTACCAGAGGATCCTGAACCTAAACCGTGCACGACTCGGGCACCTGACCCTACCCCACTCACGAGCAAGACACTCGACGTGCGTAAGGCGTTAGCCAGAACGCCGGTGTTGATGCCGTCATAGGGTGCAATCCCAAAGCCTTGAGTCGTCGCCTTCATACGCGCCACGAAACGCTGCAACTCCTCGGCCACACGTGGCACCTTGCTCTCAATCACATAAGACTGGATCGCCGGGATACCTAAAATTGCAATCAACATCACGATTGTCGTCACGATCGAAATCTCAACAAGCGAGAACCCACTCTGCCTATTTTTCTTTTGTTGCACGTCGCATAACTTGTGCTCATGCACCCCTGACATAAGAACCATCACAACCCCTTATTAAAATTATCGAAAAAATTAGTGCGCGTAGTGAATCGTCAATGCGTATCGAAGCTCATCAAAGACTTGAAAGTGCCAAAACAAGACACCAAGTACGATGGCTAAGGCGCAAAACAACAAAATCCAGCGCAAGAAAATAGCTTGCTTGTGAATACTGTGTAAGCTTTTTGAGGCTAAACGTTCACCGGTGCGCTCCAACGCAGTATCCAGGCCAAGTGTGCACACCATATCAACGAAATACCACCAGATATCAGAATCTATCAGGCCAGTGTCCAGCGCCTCAATCACAGAGCACCCTTGGTCAATACCCTGGAGCATGCGCTGCAAATGCCAGTCAAGCCAAGGACTCACATGCCTCGCCTGCAATGTGAGCGCATGCCGTAGACGGGTTCCTGCACTGCCGCGTCGATCAAGAAGGACTCTAAGCAAAGACAAGAACCGTATGCTGTGCAATCGTCGATATAACAGCCAGACCCCAAAATGGTCGAGTTTGCGACGCCAGACACCCACCCCATTAGGCAAAGACCACACCACACCTAGGACCATGCCAAGTAACACGAGCAGAGCGAGCAACCATAATGCGCGCAACCATGTCGCGCAAAGTTGCAATGCATTTGTCCATTGGCCATACAGTTCCACAGGCACGGCCGAAAAAACCCGAGCCAAATGTTCTGCGGTGTAAATTGGAATTGACATCAAGGCACCTATCGCCACCAGCAGAGCGACAAAGCCAACCAAAGCGGTTTGCACGAACATCGATTTGGCGCGATCAAGAAGCCTGCACATTTCTGAGAGCTTTCGCAAGGTTGACACCAGTGCTTGGGCACCCGTGCTTTGCGCATTCTGTATTGCGATTAGATCTTCCAGCGGAATCGAACCAAACCAGGTCGCAAACAAATCTCCTCCAACAAGGGGATATCGCTCAAGCCAAACTTGGCTGAGCGCCCCTCGGCAGTTACGCTTGCGCATTCGTTGGGCATCGTCCTGAAATATTGAGAACAGCGTTTTGGTACCGCCCGTTCCATCGATGAGGTCAGCAAGATATTGGTAATAGTCGGCTCGTTGGGAGCGAAATCGCCACGCTAAATATTTCAACCAAGATCCTTGAAATACTTCTTCCAATAAGTCGCTTGCGACCAGCGCGCGCAGAATCGAATTACGCATGACTACTCTCGCTAGATACTCGGCACAAAAACACACCAAAGCTTGCTTCGACCTCTCTAGGGTCGATCTGCCCAGCGCTCATTTTGTACAAAGCACATTCAAGTGCTGACTTTCCCTGCATATCCGGATCGGTGAACAACGTTTTGGGTCGTGTTCGAAACCAGTGATGCATCTGTGTTTGATCACCTCGATACAACAAAGAAAATAGCTTGGCATCTTGTGTTGTTGAAAGCATCTCGGCCACGACCGTGCGACCCATTGTGCCGGACATGAACGGAACATCACTCTGGCATTGAAGGCATCCCGCTGCATTGCAGAAGCGCAAAGAAGACGCGGAAATCCCAAACAGTCGCTCGACACTGGTGGACCAGCCTCTCCACCAAGACTCAGATCTCTGCACATGCCCAGAACAAGCCAAGCCTCCCCCACTCAAAAACTGCTCAAAGTCGAGCGCACATTGCGGACACAGCTTGCGCAGAAGAACTTGATACACCAAAAGTTTCAAGACCCCCGGCGCGGATAAAAAATCTCTGGGAATACCGATAAAGCTCGAGCACAGTCGCTCTGGTATCAAAAGAGCCGAACCTGCATGCACTGTCGTGTAAAGACTGACGCCCGTCGCGGCCAAATCCACAAATGCCCGCCCAGACGCCTGATCACGGATTTCCCCTATGAGTAAATCGTTCATTGCTGACCGCTTGATCACCTTCAACTTTCGATCAAATGCAGAGCTATCGTCGCCATGAACGCTGCGAGTCACCGTATTCTGTAACGCGTTAGGAATCGCGCACTCAACAGGATCTTCTAGCGTAATCACCTTGCGATAGGCTGGGATCGCACGCAATAGCGAAGCGATCGTTGTGGACTTTCCAGAGCCAACTGTTCCCGCGAGAATAATTGCCCCCCCCTGTGACACGCACGCTTGCTCAAGGGCACTCACCTGAGTCGGCAAATAACCCAAGTCTGATAGCGAAGGAGTCGATGCATCCGAGTCGAGGCGCAACAAGCGCAAACAAACTGATGGGCCAGAGTCCGTGGC
>Ga0315906_10011236_pt1 | contig 10448 bp, 20 predicted proteins | sample LakEriMetagenome_4_FD_203526 | JGI IMG/M metagenome (GOLD analysis project Ga0315906, IMG submission 203526) | Freshwater fungal communities from buoy surface, Lake Erie, Ohio, United States - Buoy 2 MA122 | ecosystem: Environmental > Aquatic > Freshwater > Lake > Lake biofilm | place: USA...
CCATCAATTAAAATGGTGTGGGATGATGAATTCCAAGTTTTTGTAAAGGAGCCTGACAAAATGATTATTACTTGGAGAAAATAAATAATATAGTCAGGTGGCGGAATTGGTAAACGCAATATGCACCTCCAGGGTAAAAAGTTACAGGTTCGAATCCTGTCCTGACTACAAAAAATTAAATTATGAAAGCAACATTAGTAAAACATCCAAGTAACTACTTTGGATTTAGAAAAGACAAAATGTACCACAATGGTACTCTTAAAACAACTCTATCATTTGCATTCGGTAAATACAGGTTGTTATTAAGTTAAATTAAAACGGTCAAGTCAGGTGGCGAAATTGGTAGACGCTTATGGATAGGGCATCAGTACTGAATTCCATAAATATGATGTACACATAATACAGGTTCGAATCCTGTCCTGACCACAAATATTTTTTAAATCTTTAAATCTTTAAATCAAAATGAATAAAGTAACTATCCTATGTGGCGACCCTTCAAAAATAGATTATTCTAAAACTGGATTTAATGATCCTTTTTTAGAACGTAAATTTCTTCATCCAAAGTTGCAAGTTGGTTATACTGAAAAGTTCATAAAAACAATTACTAAATTTAATACTATTGATCCAAATAGAAGTTGTGATGTAATGATTACAAATTCTGATCATATTATTAATAGATTAAGGGTTGCTAAGAAGAATAAAGAGATTGATGAATTGTATATTGAATTTTATCCGTTTGAATCTGATAAGGTAATAACAATAGCAGTTGATAAAAATGGCACATGCTCAGAATATCCAATAGGGTTTTTAGATGAAATGGCTGACGAGATGTTGTTAGATATTAAATGGGAAGAAGAAAAGTTAAAAACAAAAATATGTTCTACGAAGCAAAAAACAAGAAGGATTTCTTAATTGGATGGATTATTGGTGCTATCTTTATGGGTAGTATGTGGATAATGTTTAGTTAATAAACCAGTCAGGTGGCGGAATTGGTAGACGCTAGTCAGAGGATGCGCATTTATAACCCTCATACAGGTTCGAATCCTGTCCTGACTACTAACTTATTTAAAAAAATAAAAATTATGAATATGGAAAATATAATTTTAGAAGTAGGTAAAACTTACAAGAGTAGAGATGGTAGATTAATAAAAATTATCAAGGGTAATCCACCAATAGAAGGGAAAAGAGATGGATGGGATGGAATTTATTTTGGTGAAAGCATTGACAATAAAAAACCAAAAATAGACCATGAAAGATATGTTTTTGATGGAAAGTGGTGGTCTTATATTTCTGGCTTTTCAATGTTTGGTTATCAAGAATTATCTGACCCAAAAATGGATTTGGTGGAAATCGTAATGTAGTATTTTTACCAAAAAAAAAATTGACAAAATTAATATAAAAAAAACTTACAACAATGGCACTAATATATCTTATAGTAGATAGGGAAGATAAAATCCCAACACTAACAGCTACCAGTATGGAAAAGGCTAAAAATCTTTTGGATGAATATATGGGAATGCCCCCATATTACCAGGATAAAGATGTAGAATACTTGGGTTATGAACCTTATTATTCTAAATATGGTGGAGACATATTTGAGGGTATTTACAAATATAGATTTGAGGGGGAAATACAAGAATACAATTTGTATTGTATGGAAATTGATAACTTAAATTAAAAATACTTGATAAGTTATTTGGAAATTAGAATAGGAAAGTTTAATTTTACATCAGAATATTACTCACCAATAAATCTTCAATAAGATGTTTACAGCAAAGACCAAAATCTCAACTTTGTCTAAGTACCAGGTTGCTAAACTTGCTAACATAATTGTTGAATTCTGTCAAATCAATCTTGGTAAAAAACGTAACAAACAATTTCCCAAACTTGTTTTGTCCTATAAGAATGAAGAAGATTGGGGTTGTTATGATCCTCAAGAACACATTGTTTATGTGTATGTGAATAGTATTCCAAATGTATCTGAGTTGTCAAAAACAATCATACACGAATGGACACATACCAAACAGAACATCATTGGTGAGTATGGAAGATTGTATCGTAAGCATGGGTATGACGAACACCCAATGGAGATTGAGGCATATGCTTCTGAGAAAATATGGAATCGTAAATCATTATATTACTTAAGAAAAAAATTGAACTAATGGACTTTTTATATCATAGTATTTTTAAAGAGAAATTAAAGGAATTTGGATTTGATAATCCCACCTTTGAAGACTTATATTTATTTGCCGAATCAAACAACATTAATTGTGTTATTGATAAGGTGAATGGTAAATGGGTTTATAGGATCTATTGTAATGAATATGTATTTGACGATTGTGACGAATATGATGACTTAGATAAATGTGAGTTGGATATGTTTAGACACTTGATTATGGATTTAGAGTTCATTATGGGTATTGATGAAGACTGGTATTATACATTAACTGATGAACAGAGAAAACAAATTGAGAGGGGACTGGAAGATGTTAAAAATGGTAGAGTTGTCCCTCACGAGGAAGTGATGAAACAAGTTAAGGAACTTTTTAAATAAAACTGCGGTTGTAGTATAAAGGATGATTATGTTGCCTTGCCAAGGCAGTGATATGGGTTCGATTCCCGTCAACCGCTCCAAAAAATAAAACAAATGAGTAAAGAATATCAAAAAGAATATGAAGCGTATATGAAAAAAGTAACAGATGCTTTTGTTGATATGCAGTCTAATAAGATAAATGGAACGATTGGACACGATAAAGATAGTGTGTTTTATGAAGTGATGTGGGAAGGTGGGTTAGATTACAAATTTGATTTGAATTGTAGTAAGTATATAAAAGGAGTTACTTTCGAAGAAATGAAAGAATGGAACGCTAAGGTTGCTAAAAGATATTTGGTAGAAAATACACTATCTTATGATGAATGGGTTGTAAAATATAAAAACTCATAAAATTTTTGATATTGAATATAACGATTGAGAATATAAGTATGTGAGCGTGGCGGATTGAGTAGACGCTAAATTGATTTAACCACAGGCATTAAATCATAGATTAAGACCTTTGAGCTGGTTTGATTCCGGCCACTCACATTACTTATATTCTTTGGTATAAAATCGTTTAATGTTGTTTATCATTTGTTATAGTTAGTTATTTTAAATTTAAGATTATGAATATAGAAGATTATAAAAAAATTGAAAACGAAATCGGTGATTCGCATAAATTGGAACTTCATAAATTGAGAACTGAATATGTTGAAAAGAACAAGAAGTTTAATATTGGTGATTTCGTTTTCAATGTAACAGGAATAATAAAAGTTGATAAGGTTAGTTATAAAATTTTCTTTGATAACATTGAGATTGTTTATTCTGGGTATAGATATAAGAAAGTAAAGAATGAAATATCACGAACAAAGGATAAGAAAATTTCTTCTATGTGGGAATCTCATAATCTTAAATTGTTAAGAAATAATTAACTATAACGTATCGGGGCTTTGCGTAGTAGCCCTTAGTAAAAACTTAAAATTAACCACGACACTTGATAGGGCTATTACGCAAAACCCTTGTTATGTGCCGTTAAATTTAAAACGATGAACTTAGACGGATTAAAAATAATTGGTAATGACGTTTACAAATGGTGTGAAACTGGTGATTGGTTGCTATCAGGTAAGATTGTAAACGGAATAGATGGTGCTTATATCCAGTGGTATGCTTAATGGCACATAACGTGATGCAGCTAAACGCTGTTGGCGATTTGAAAAACTGAATTATCAACTTAAAATAAAGTAACAATGGAAAACGAAAATTTGAATACAGAAGAAACCGCCAATAGCGATTTAGGTGCTGTTAGCGGTAGTTTATCTGACTTTGATATGTTGGATGAAGATAAAGGCGATGGCTCTTATTGCTGTGGTAAAAGAATGGTATTAGCTGCATCTGGAATAGTATATGAATGTTTGAAGTGCGGTGGATGGGAATATAGCAGTTCTTAAATTACCGCTAACTAAGAAATATACTCAATAATCCCCAACACCAACAAATTCAAGGGTTTGGATCCGTTGAAATACAAGATTAGAAAATAAAATAGTAATACTTATAATTAAAAAAAATGAAATTTAAAGTAGGAGATAAAGTTTATAAACCGAAAGGTTACAAGTTCCCAGGTATTGTTGTATCCGTATTCCAAACAACTGCTGGTGAAACACGAATTGTCGCAGAATTGATTGACAATGGAATGTTACATATATTTAGTGAGAGTCAACTTGAACTTGACAATTAAAATCATTAATTTACTATGAAAAAAACACCACTACAGAACGTAATCGATAGACTTGAAAAATCATCTAGAAGAGAAGGTATAGGTAATGAGGAAAAAAGAACATTGAATATGGTTATATCATATCTTTGGGATGAATTAGAAAATGAACGACAAATTATGTCGGAAATATTTGATTCAAGTAAAGAAGAAAATATGGATGTAACAGGAAAAATATGGATTAACAAAGAATTTATGGACTTTCAAAAATTTTTATAATGGAACAAAAAAATCAAGGTAAAACTGAAGCTCAAAAAGAATTCGCATTATTGATGTTTTCAGGAGCAATGCTTGGAATAATCGTATTGGGTTTGATTTATCTCATTAAGGTGGGATTTGGGTTGTAGTAATTAATACCCCCTTGTTGGAATTGGTAGACATCAATGACTTAGGATCATTGGCCGTAAGGTGTGAGAGTTCGAGTCTCTCAGGGGGTACAATTAAAATTTAGGATATATAATCTCTAATATGTTTACCGAAAGGTAAACCAACATGAACATGTTCTCCTGATGGATTATGTCCTCTCCATTCTGATATTTCCCCAATATAACTACCGACATTAACTTTATCACCACTTTTCAGTTTAACATTTTTTAAATGGGTATAAAAAATATCAGGATACCCATCAATACCGCCTATCACTATACCTGTTCCGTAAACCTTACCAGAATTCTGTCCATAATCTTTGATAAAACGAACAAAACCTTTGGTAAATGAATTAACTACCGTACCTGCAGGTGCAAACATATCCCAAGCATTATCCGATTCCCAATTACCTAAAGGTCTTGCCCCATGATTTTTAGGTCCGTTTTCGATATCAACTTTAAATTTATTTTTAATGTCCAATTTGTTTTTAATTACATTACCTGAACGACTGGACGTATCAACGATGCTTGATGATTCATCTTCACTATCTTTGGATTTTTCACCATAAAATTTAGTATCAACATAATCTAATGGATCAACCAAAGTTCCATTTTTAGATAATGTATAATGTAAGTGAGGTCCTGTTGAAAATCCGGCACCTGGATCATTTTTTCCTCCTCCTGTTAAACCTAAAAGTTGTCCTCGTTTAACTTTATCACCTAATTTAACATTTATTTTGCTACAATGACAGAATCGACTTTCTAATCCATTATCATGTTTAATCCAAATTGAACCTCCGCAACCACCATTTTTTCCCATGTCGGATTTAACCACTTCTCCATAACCAGGTGAATATAATTCAGTTCCTGTTTGAGCGTGTAAGTCAATACCTGAGTGTGGTGTTGCGGTGTCTAATCCAGGTCTTACCACTCCGAATTTACCATTCTCCTTGTAACTAAAAATTTTTAATGGTGACGTAAGTTTATCTTTTGAAACTGGATCCGACTCATCATCATTTTCTTCTTCCACATCAGATTCTTCATCTTCAATATCGGGTAAAAGAAAATTTAATGCTTTAACTAGTTTTGTTTCTTGTTCTTGAACACTTTTAATAATTTTGTTATATTGTGATTCTGATACTATGATTTTCATTAAATTATTTTTATTAATAAATATATTTAGTTGGAACAATTTATCACACTGTTACGTTAAAGGGGTATAAAATATAATCAAAATGAAAAACAAGAATAAACTCCAAATCACAATCAACGCCATCGGTAATGGTACAAGATTGGAATATCTTGATAAACATCCTCATGGTTTTGCATCAGTTACCAAGGTTCATAAAAGTTCAAAAAAATATTCACGTAAAAATAAACAAGTTAATGAGATATAAAGTATATTTGGACGATGAAAGAACCCCTAATGACAAAACTTGGATTGTTGTCAGAAATTATAATCAATTCATCCAAAAAATGTCTGAACTCGGTTTTGATAATATTGATATTATTTCATTTGATCATGATTTGGGTGATGCAACAATTGAAGAAAAAACTGGATATGATGCAGCAAAATGGATGGTTAATGAATATTTGGAATGTTATGACAATACAATTCATTTTCCTCAAGTTTATGTTCACTCGGCCAATCCTATTGGATCTGCTAATATTATTGGTTATGTTAATGGTTTCTTAAAACACATTAAGAAAAAACAAACCGTTGAATTAAAAATAGAACCTTTCACCGTTAAAAATAAATAATAATGAATTCAGACATTTTATTAATCGCTAAATTATTCAAGAAATATAATTTGGCTGGAGATATTCATAAATGGGCTCACGAAAACAAATTCAAAATTTTTGGAATTCCATACCATGACAAACTAACATTTGATGAATGGTTGGAAATAATTGAGGATGATACTAAACAAAGAACAGTAGTTCTAAGTGCCCGTATTTCATATGATATTATTAAATATTATTTCTCAACCAGTGTAAATCAATTCTTATCTAAAATCTCTGAATGTGATTTAAAAGTTGTATCAGTAAAAGATGCTGTTGGATCAGATTTTCTTTCTTGTTCTTTTGATTTAATCATGAGTTTAAATGGGCAACTCATTCCTTTTGAAATTAAATTTACTCAAGATCATTCTGCATTTTCAGGAGCAACTCACGCAACAAAAAAGGTAAAAAACTACCTCCTTTTTCACTTCCAAGCAAAAAGAAATGTTAAACTAAATTCTGAAGAAAGTTTTTTTGATAACATGTTTATGATGGTTGCTCATTTTGGTATGGATAAATGGGTTGGGGAAGCAAAAGACAATTCAAGTTTTACTACACTTAAATTTTCATCAAAGGTTGATTATAGTGAAAATATAATTTGTGGGGAATTCAAAAAGAATAAAGTTTGGTGTAGAATGATGCCTTCACCAATTGAATTAATGAAATAAAACGTTATATTTTAAGAAAAAAAGATGAACAAAATAATTTATGGTAACTCCGTGGAGGTGTTAAAAACACTTGAGTCTAACATTATTGACTTAACCGTAACAAGTCCTCCTTATGACAATTTAAGAACCTATAACGGTAAAATAAAAGATGAAGTCTCATTTGAAGATGGGTATAGTTTCCCATTCGTTGAAATGGCTCGTGAACTATATCGTATCACAAAGGATGGTGGTGTGGTTGTATGGGTAGTAAACGATCAGGTAAAAGATGGTGGTGAAACTGGTAGTTCTTTTAAACAAGCGTTAAAATTCAAAGAAATTGGTTTTACTCTTTATGATACAATGATATATCATAAGAATGGTGCTCCATTCCCTGAAACTGGTAGATATTCACAGGTTTTTGAATATATGTTTGTTCTATCTAAAGGTAAACCAAAAACTGTAAATTTACTCAAGGATAAACCAAACAGATGGGCGGGACATACGAATTTCGGAGATCCATCTAAAAGAGAAAAAGATGGTAATCTGAAAAAGGTTGATAAATTTGCTGTAGCCGAATTCGGAACTAGATATAATATTTGGTATATAACAAACGGTAAAGGATATTCAACAAAGGATGACTTTGCTTATCAACATCCTGCGATATTTCCTGAGTCCTTAGCAGAAGATCACATCTTATCGTGGTGTAATGAAGGTGATTTGGTGTTAGACCCAATGTGTGGTAGTGGAACAACTCTTAAGATGTCAAAATTGAATAACAGAAACTATATTGGTATTGATATAAATGAGGAATATGTAAATCTATCACAAAGAAGAGTTGATATTGTAACTCCGTATAATAGTGAAAATCCTAACCCAAAAGTTAAATTTATTTTATCTAAGGAGGATGCTTTGGCGAAAAGAAAAAAAACTCCTATCATTGATGAAAATTTATAAACATGAACATTTTCTTCTTGGATTATGATGTTGTCAAATGTGTTAAATACCATTGTGACAAACACGCAGTCAAAATGATTTTAGAATACGGACAACTTTTGTGTGGTGCTCATCACGTAACGGAATCCAAATTGGATATCCCTTATAAATTATCACACAAAAACCACCCCTGTTCAATATGGGTTAGAGAGTCGTTATCTAATTACTATTACCTATGTGAACTTGGGTTGGAGTTGTGTAAGGAATACACCTATCGTTATGGTAGAAGACATAAAACCCAAGATGTGATTGAGTGGTGTGTAATGAATCCTATCAATGTTATTGATAAAGATTTCACTGAACCGCCCAAAGCAATGCCTGATGAGTATAAAGTTAAGGATGTTATCCAATCATATCGGAATTACTATATTGGGGCAAAAAAAGATTTTGTTTCATGGAAGAATAGAGAGATTCCTTATTGGTTTTATGAAGAAAAAAACTTACAATTGGTGTAATCAAAATATTTATTATTAAATTTACACAATATGAATAATTTATTAACATCCGTATTTATCCTACTTATGATAAAACTTCGTGGGAGGAGAAAAGCATGATACACAAACTAACAAAATTTCAAAAAGGGGTGTGGGAGAAAATAAAACCTTTAATAAGGGAGGAATTTGATTCCCAGATCACATTTGATGACGAGCTTCAAATAAAGTTTGATATAGAAAACGGAAAAGTCATCATAGAAATTTTTCCTAAAGATGAAGTTTTATTACATGTCAAATTTGAATCGGAAGGTTTTGAAAAATATTTTTTTAACAGTAGTAACTTAGAAAGTTTAACAGAAATTTTAAAGAAAAATGAATATCAATGAAGCGTATGAGTTTGTAATGAACAAACTTGAAAGATTGAAAAACGAAGGGATTGAAGTTACCTTGAACGAACCTATTAAAACTTCTGCATTAATCGAAAAATATAATAATCCACACAGATTACCCGTTGACAAATGGATTAATATATCTTTCAGTTTGGATAGAGAGACTGATATCCAAAAAATTCATGATATGGAGAATTTATGTAAAATGGTTGGGATATATTTCGATACTAGATTTGGAAAACTCCAGCGAGATTGGGAAATAGATTGGTCTTTTAGATTAACCCCTTAAAAAAATAAAACGATATAACAATGGGAACAAACTACTACAGAATACCAAGTGTTCAAGAAATGGAACAAAGAAAAACTAAGTTGATTGAAGATGTAACAAACTTAGAACTAACTCCATCTATGGTTGAATCTAACTTTGCTGAGGTTGAAAGAGGTTTCGATAGATATTCCGCTTGGGATGTCTTTACTGAAGATACTTCAATCCATTTGGGTAAAAGAAGTAGTGGTTGGAAATTCTTATGGAATTTTCACGATAACAAATATTACTCAAACAAAGAAGAATTGTTTAATCTCATAAGAACTGGTAGAATAGTTGATGAATATGGAACTGAAATGGATGTTGAGGAGTTTATAACTATGTCACTCGAATGGGGACAACCTGATGGATTTGATGGAGAAAAATATCGTAGAGAACATCCCCGTCAATATCACTACGATTTTGAAATGAAGGAAGAATATATTGATGGGTTAAGAGTTTCACCTAATAATAATTTTTGTTAAAATGGAAAGGAAATTAGCAAGCATACAAATTGTAAAAGAAATCAAACCAATACCTGGTGCTGATATGATTGAAGTTGTTAGAATAAACAACTGGGATGTTGTATCTAAGAAAGGGGGATACAAAGTTGGTGACTTCTGTATCTATTGTGAAATAGATTCATTTCTCCCAATCAGAGAAGAATTTGAATTCTTAAGAAAAACATCTTACAAGAAAATGTCAGATGGTACTGAAGGTTTTAGATTGAGGACAATCAGACTTCGTGAACAATTGAGTCAAGGTTTAATACTACCTATTCATATTTTACCTTTGGGTGAATTGGTTAGTGAGGGTATGGATGTAACTGAAATGTTGGGTATTATTAAATACGAACCCCCAATTCCTGCTGAACTTAATGGTATCGTTAAAGGGTTTTCTCCATCTTTTTTAAGAAAAACCGATGAAGAACGTATTCAAAACTTATCTGATAAGTATGAGGCAATTAAGAAATCTGGTAAGGATTTCTATGTCACTGAAAAGTTGGATGGGACTAGTGCAACATTCTATCTTAAAGATGGGGAATTTGGGGTTTGTGGAAGAAATTATGAGTTTTTGGATAGTGAAGATAACACCTTTTGGAAAGTTGCAAGACAATTGAATTTGGAGGAATCTTTATCCAAATTGGGTTATAACATCTGTATTCAGGGTGAATTAATCGGAGAGGGAATACAATCCAATCCATACAAGATGAGAGGTCAGGTAGTTAGA
>Ga0315906_10011237_pt1 | contig 10448 bp, 7 predicted proteins | sample LakEriMetagenome_4_FD_203526 | JGI IMG/M metagenome (GOLD analysis project Ga0315906, IMG submission 203526) | Freshwater fungal communities from buoy surface, Lake Erie, Ohio, United States - Buoy 2 MA122 | ecosystem: Environmental > Aquatic > Freshwater > Lake > Lake biofilm | place: USA: Lake...
TTATTTAAAAGCTTTACAAACTTTACTCCTTTCACACTTCACCAGCGATCATGAGCAATATCAAGCGTGTAGCGATTTTGTTTTCCGGCGGGCCAGCACCCGCAGCCAATGCGGTCATCTCCTCGGCTGCCTTCTCGCTTTTGCAAGCCGGTGTCGAGGTCATCGGGATCAAGCACGGGTACTCTCACTTGATCGATTTCGATCCTGCGAAACCTTTGGTCGAGGGAAAGCACTACTTGCGATTCACGCTCGAGTCGCTTGAGTTTATGAGAACCGAAGCCGGGATTCGCATCGGCACAGCCCGAGCCAATCCCGGTAAAGTCGTCAAAGGCCCAGCGGACTTGAAGGATGCCGAGAAAACAGCACCCCTACGGCGATGCTACCAAGCCCTTCGATCGTTGGATGTCGATGCGCTGGTGAGTATTGGTGGGGACGATACGCTCAAGACCGCTAACAAGATGAAGCTCTTTCAAGAGACGCTGCCAGCAAGCGAGAAACGAATGCCAGTGATTCATTTGCCCAAGACGATCGATAACGATTACTCTGGAATCGATTTTACCTTTGGTTATTTCAGCTCTGCTGAGGTGCTGGCCAATGAAATCCGAAATCTCAACCGCGATGGTGCCGCTTCCCAAGCCTATTACATCGCAGAAGCGATGGGCAGATCGGCTGGCTGGCTTGCCTACGGTGCGGCCATCGCCGGCGATGCTTGCATGGTCTTGAGCGTCGAAGACATCATCGGAGAAATGGAAACCACCGAAACAATCGATGACAACGGAAAGAAGCTCACTCGCAAGATCATGAACATGGAAGCGATTCTTGCGAAAATGGTTTCGATGATGCTCGCCAGAGAGAAACTCGGTCGCAACTACGGCGTGATCGTCATCGCCGAAGGCCTCGCGGAATACCTCCCAGAATCCTATTTGGCAGGTATCCCTCGGGATGATTTTGGGCACCTTGCCGTCGCCAATGCGGATATCGGTAAAATCGTCGCCAAGTCGCTCGCGGAAGCTTACAAAAAGGCAACCGGCAAAACTCGAAAGGTCAACGGATTGCAGATGGGTTATGAATCCCGATGTTGCGTACCGACGGCATTCGACGTCATGCTAGGCTCTCAAATCGGTATCGGTGCTTATCAAGCCCTGATCGAACAGAAGCTAAACGGCGTGATGATCTCCGTAGGTGGTCAGTTCGATCTGTCGTTCGTCCCCTTCGAACAGCTCGTCGACCCGGCCACGTTGGTCACTCGTGTGAGATTCATCGAACGCACCAGCGATTTCCATCGACTCGCTCGTTTGCTGGAACAAAAGACGAACTGAGCCTTCTGTGGAAGGCTTCTCGAAGCAAATCCATCGGCTCGGTAAGTCCATCGACTCAGAGGGCACTTGAATTGAACGCCACATTCTTCCCGCCTAGGGCTTGCTTTCGTTGGGTGCTCGGATTCTTTATCCCGGCACTCATAGCTTGGTTCCCTCCGGTACTTCAAGCTCAAGAGGCTTCCAAGTTATCTGCGGATTCCATCAAAGACATTGCGGCCGAGATTCTCGACCAAAGCGATCCGGATAAGCGCGAGAGTCTCATCTCCAAGAACAAATCATCGGCCAAAGAGCTGATCATCCAGTGGACCCAAGATTTGGTGCCCTACGAGCAGCGCGCCAAAGACACGGATTTGGAGTATCAGCGCATTCCATCGATTTGGAGAGTTGCGATTTTAGCGGTGCGAGATCCGGCCACGAAAGACCAAGTCTTACCCGAACTTGTCGAACTGGCCTTACCCAGTGCTTCCGGGAAGATGCGGGATTGGCAGTCTGTGGTTCTCGGAGGCGCGATCATCAACGGCTTGGGCTTAGAAAAACTCTGGCCTAAAGTTGAACTTGAGAAACTTATCTCCGAACATCCGGCTTGGAAGCCCCGTTGGGAGCGGGCCTTGGAGTTATCCAAATCCGACGCTTACGATGCAAAGATTCCTGCTGGAACCCGGTACGATGCAATACGCGTCTTGGCAATGTTGCCTGCCGAGCAAGCCTTGACCAAGATCACTCCATTTTTGGATGACAAGGCCACGGATCCTGCGATCCAAGAAGAGCTTCAAATGGGTGCCGTAAGCGCGCTGAGCGATATCGAGCATCCCGGAATGATGGAACCGTTGTTGGCAGCTTACACCAAACTCGCACTAGGAAATCAGGCGTTAGCTCGCGAGGCGATGCAGCGTACCGATCAGCGCAAGCTTGCATGGGATATCTATCAATCAGATCTCAAAGAGCAAGTCTATTATCCATTGCCTCTGACACTCGATCATGCCTTCACCGAGGGGATTGAAGGGCCAGCGAGCGATTCCCAAGGAAATGTATATGCGGTGAATTTTCTCAAGCAGCAAACGATTGGCAAGGTGGATCGTTGGGGCAATGGGAGTCTTTGGGCCAACCTGCCGGATCGAGGTACTGGAAACGGAATCGTTTTCGATAGCCAAGGAGATTTGTTAGTTGCCGATTATGTCGAGCACAAAATATGGCGGATCGATCGAGTAACGGGCTTACCATCGCTTGTATGCCATGAGCCTGCGATGAACCAGCCCAACGATTTAGCGATCGCAGAGGATGGGACACTCTATGCGAGCGATCCCAATTGGGGCGATGGAACAGGTCGCGTGTGGAAAATCGATCGCCAGGGAGTCGCAAAAATTGTCGCCGATGGTATGGGAACGACCAACGGCATCGATGTCAGCCCAGACGGAAGGTACTTGGCAGTCAATGAATCGACCCAGCGCAAGATCTGGCGATTCGAGATAAGAGCCGATGGAAGTCTAGGCCAAAAGACCTTATGGAAAGAGTTTGCAGACCATGGATTCGATGGTATGCGTTACGACCAGCAAGGGAACCTTTATGTAACCCGCTATGGTAAAGGAACCGTCGTCGTGCTGAGCCCCGAAGCAGAGATCTTGCGAGAGATCGATGTGTTGGGATCAAGGCCAAGCAATATTTGTTTCGGGGGGAGCGATGGCAAGACTGTTTGCGTTACCGAAGTCGAACATGGTCGTTTGGTGCGATTCCGCGTCGAACATCCCGGCAGGATGCCTCGCTTTAGCGAGCAACATACCCGGGCCGATTGGATCGAAAAGATCCATCGTTTGGGAGATGGAGATGCTATCGAGGACGAATTCGACCTTCGATCTTTGGCCGATTGGGAACAATCTAGATCCAAGATCAAGCAGCGATTCGAGAAACTCCTTGGGCCTATGCCTCCAGTAGGTACACCGCCCTATATGGAACTGGTGTCGGAGGATCTTGTTGATGGAGTCGTTCGAAAAAAGTACCGAATCAAAATCGAGTCAAGCGTCGCGCTAGACATCTACCTGCTGATTCCAGAGGGACTCCAGCCCACCGATAAGCGGCCTGGAATGATTGCTCTTCATCCGACCAACTCGATGACCATCGATGAGATCGCTGGGGTCGAAGCGCAGGGACCTAGAGCCACAGGTTTTGAGTTTGCAAAGCTTGGGTATATCGTGGTCTGTCCAAAATGTTTTTTGTGGCAAGACACCCAGAGCTTTGATCAAGCGGTCGCACAGCATCGCCAGTTGCACCCCACGGCTCGTGGGATCGCCAAGATGGTTTACGATGCACGGCGGGCACTGGACGTTCTGATGTCGATCCCTCAATTGGACTCTCAAAGAGTTTTTGCGATTGGTCATTCCCTTGGGGCTAAAGAAGTGCTTTACCTCATGGCCAGCGACGAGCGAATCATCGCTGGAGTGGCCAGCGAGGGAGGAGTGGATTTAAAGTCCACCAACTGGGAAGCTCCTTGGTATTTGGGGCCTGAACCCAGGCTCGAAGGCCGCGACTGGGGGCACCAGGAACTTCTTGCTTTGATTGCCCCAAGACCCCTCTTGGTGATGGGTGGACAGAGAGGGCCGGGGGCCGCCGACGGCACCCAGAGCCTGAGGGTGATGCGCCAAGCGTTACCATTCTGGAACATCGTCCATTTCGGTGCTGACGGAAAAACCCCGACAAACCAGAGAAATCGCGTAGGATTAGCCCTTTGGAACCATGGTCAAGGTCATGTTTTTGGCCCGGAGCAATTCCAGCGAAGCCGAGACTGGTTCGACTTGGTCGGGTCGAAATAAGCCCAGTGTCGGTGGAATTCAAGGCAAGTAAAACTACACCTCTGAGATCTACCCAAAGTGTGAATCAGGCAGAGTTTACACATTAGAAAATTTATGAATATTTGTCGGTATTCTTGGCTTAAGGACTGCCAAAAGTTCGCAAATCCTGCATATTAGTCGACGTAGCCGAAAGGCGTTCTGGGTTTCTGTTCCTCTTCAGACAAATAGAAAGTTTTGAGTATGGCAATCAATCTGATGGACTTGGTCAAAACTGCGATCAATACCAGCGGTGTCGCTGATCAAATTGGCTCGGCAGTTGGATTGGAAAAGAGCAAGACGAATTCGGCGATCGAAGCCGCAATTCCAGTGTTGCTCGGTGGACTGATGAAAAAAGCATCGACCCCAACAGGTGCGTCGGAGCTTTCGAATATTTTCAAGAAGCAAGATGCTGAGCCATCCATTTTGGATAATCTCGGTAGCTTGGTCTCCGGTGGTGCAAACTCCAAGCTCTTGGGTTTGGGCACCTCTCTTTTGCCAATGCTCTTGGGTTCGTCCCAAGCTAGCATCGTTTCTGTTTTGATGAAGCTTTTGGGTCTTGGCGACAAGTCGGTTCTCGGACTGCTTGGATCATTGGCACCGATCGTTATGGGTGTTGTTGGCAAGCAAGCCAAGTCCGCAGGTGGTTTTGATGCGAGCATTTTGACCAATCTCTTGGGTGGTCAGAACAACTTCCTCAGCAGTGCTCTTCCTAACGAACTCAAGGGCGTGATGGGATTGGCTGATTTGGGCAAGGCTGCTAGCGATGCGGTATCGGGTGCTGCACGCACTGCGACCCAAACCGCTCAAAAAACTGTAGCCCAAGCTGCTCCAGCATCGAATCCACTCGGTTGGCTTTTGCCCCTCTTGGCATTGGCAGCCCTCGGATTCTTGGCCTGGAATTTCGGTCTCTTCGGTGGTGGAAAGAAGGCTGAACCAGTCAAGACCGCTACGAACCCAGGTGTTGTCGCTCCAAAGACCGCAACGGTTGACACTCCTGCTCCAGCATTGCCCGAGATGCCAGAGTTGCCAAAGCTCGAACTCCCAGGTGGTATCAGCATCGACGATCTGAAGACCAAGCTCACCGGCTCGTTCGATGGAATCGCCGACATTCTCGGATCGATCAAAGATGTCGACACGGCCAATGCAGCCAAGAGCAAGCTTGAAGAAGCGACCAAGGCTTACGCAGATCTGGGCATGGACAAGATGCCTGAAGCAGCCAACAGCGTCTTTGGCCCATTCCTCAAGCCTTACTTCGGTAAGGTTGGCGAGTTGCTCAATACCATCTACGCTATCCCTGGCGTAAAAGAAATCGTTGAACCGATCATCGGCCCAATGGTTTCCTCGGTAGCCAAGCTCGTCGGCTAATTTTTTAAGTCGTACAAGTTGAAAAAATCAATAAGCCTGCGGAAAAATTCCGCAGGCTTATTTTATGGATGGTCAGGTATTTTAGTAGGCAGAAGCTCGGCTTTCTCGTACTCAGCGTCGCGGTACTCGTACTCGTACTCGTACTCGAAAACGCCTGAATCGATTCAAGACGATCACCATTTGAGGGAAGCTGTAACCCCAGTATCTGGCCCTTTTTTAAACGAAATCCCAATACTTCTCTTCGAGTACGAGTACCGTTTCACTGAGTACGAGTACGAGTACGATAAAGAACTATTGGTGTGAATTGCCAGCCACGATAATGCCGGATGGACCTTATTTTATGGATGGATACCAATCGTGCAGCAGCCCAAGTTCAACCCCTTGGACGAGGGCTTTTTGCTAACGAACTCGGGGTTCAGTTCATAGTACCGGTACTTGCCATCTTTCTGAATCTTCACCAGATCTGCATGGTACAAGATCCGCAGATGATGCGAGACCTTCTGAATATCCAATTCGAGAAACTCTGCCAAGTCCGAAACGGTAAATGGACAGGTCTGAAGGGCTTTGACGATCTTCAATCGAATCGGATCGCCGATGGCCTTAAGGTATTCGGCGCACCGTTGATCTGTTTGGTGATCTGCCTGGATGTCTTGCTTTGCCATATTCACTCACCTTTGTTTGCAGTATCCCAGAAACTTCGTTCATAGCAAGATGGATCGAGTTTTCCAATCGGAAACAATACGCTATAACATTCAGACGTTCGCACGAATGTTTGAAAGCTATTATTGGTATCGACCCCCGAAAATTCTACCATGAGGCGTAAACGATGAAGTTGGGTTTCATTGCTTGGCTAGTTGGATTGTGTATCGCTTTGGGACCCTATTCCAAGGCTGAGATATCGGTCATCTCTTGCCAGCAGGCGAAAGGTTTGATCGAGAATCCAGACCCTAAGCAAAGGCCTGTGGTCATCGATACTCGAGGCGGCTACAAGGATTACTTCAGAAGCCACTTACCAACAGCGCATCATTTGAATTTCGACACTCTGCGGGGGACCGATCATGGGGTGCCGGTTCAATACCTTCCAGAGGATTTAACCAAGGCCTTGCTGATCAGGGCGGGGATCGATCGCAGCCGGACGCATCTGCTCTATGCCACCGGGGACAAGCTACCCAACGACGAGATACTCAGCACCAGCATGGTTGCCTACGTTCTCGAAAAATTTGGGGTAACGGACATTCGAGTTGTCGATGGCGGTTTGGCGCATTGGAAACAACTTGGATACCCGACCACCCAAGAGTACTTTGGTAACCCCACGGGAAACCTTCCAGAGCAGACCAAAAGCTCGATTGGAATCGGAATCGAAGAGTTGCTTGAACTCAAAGACAAACCGAACGTGATGCTCATCGATGCTAGGCCTGCCAATGAGTACATCGGCCAAGACGACGTCTGGCTTCGCAAGGGCCACATCCCTGGCGCGGTGAGTTTTCATTGGGCAAGGCTCATGGAAAAAGACAACACCCACAAGTTTTTGCCCGCACAGCAGGTCGAAAAAGAGTTCGCTGCAGCTGGCTTGACCAAGGACAAACAGATCATTGTTTACTGCGGAACTTCGCGCGAGGGAAGCCTATTGCGATTCTATCTAGCCCACGTTGCTGGATTTCCAAATGTTCGGCTCTACGAAGGTTCGTGGAAGGAGTATGCATCGCTCAAGCATCTGCCCGTAGAGACCAAAGAGAATCTTGCGAAGTAGAACCTGGAATAGACTATTGTGCTGCTGGGGTTCCTTGTCTTATCGGTCGCTTTTGTCGCGCTAACCAACGGAGCGAATGCAAACTTTAAAGGTGTTGCATCGCTCTACGGTAGTGGAACAACCACCTTATCAAAAGCTCTCTGGTGGGGAACGATCTGCACGTTTGCAGGTTCCATGTGCGCGCTGCTTTTGGCCCAAGGCTTACTGAAATCCTTCAGTGGAAAAGGGCTCGTGAGCGATCGTTTACTTGAATCTCCGGCCTTTACCTGTGCGGTGGCTGCAGGAGCGGCCCTGACAAGCTTCATTGCCAATCGGATCGGATTTCCCGTATCGACGACCCATGCACTCTTGGGAGCATTGATCGGTGCGGGAATCGCCGCTGCGGGTATCGATCACGTCGAGTTGTCCGTTCTTGGAAAGACCTTTCTTTACCCGCTGTTGTTTAGTCCGTTGCTAGCGGTTTGTCTTGGTGCGATCGCCTATGAGTTTCTTCGATCGCTAGGAGCCGCTCAGAATCATCGCACCAAGACGTTAGACCGATTGCATTTCGCATCGGCTGGTGCGGCGAGTTTTGCTCGAGGCATCAACGACACCCCCAAGATGGCAGCCCTTCTTTGGATGGTTCCATGGCTCAGCAAAAACCAATCGATCCTACTTGTCGGGGTGTTGATCGCTATCGGTGCATTGCTGGACGCAAAGAATGTTGCCGAGACACTCGGCAAGAAAATCACGGACATGAATCCCGGTCAAGGTTTCGCGGCGAATCTAGTCACCGCGATCTTGGTGGCATCGGCAAGCTTTCACAGTCTACCGGTCAGCACCACGCATGTGAGTGTCGGAGCCCTGCTGGGTATGGGAGCTAGCACACGGCAAGCGAAATGGAAAAAAGTACAGGAAATCATCCTGGCTTGGATCACCACTGTCCCTATCGCTGCGATTTTTGCAGCGATGGTCTACTTGATACTGTCTTGGATCCCAAGCTAAGTTAGTATCGCTTGTACAACCTTGCCAGAGACGTCTGTAAGGCGATAGTCGCGACCACTGTGTCGGTAAGTCAATCGCTCATGATCGATTCCCATCAGATGCAAGATCGTCGCATGCAAATCATGCACGTGGACCCGATTCTCGATGGCCGATAGGCCGAATTCGTCGGTCGCACCATAACTGATTCCACCACGAACACCACCACCGGCCATCCATACCGTAAATCCATAGTGATCGTGATCACGACCCTTCTGTCCCTCGGATGTGGGAGCTCGACCAAACTCTCCTCCCCAAATCACCAGCGTCTCATCGAGGAGTCCTCGTTGCTTGAGATCCTTCAGCAGGGCCGCAATCCCTTGATCGCATGCGTCGGCCAATCGTTTATGACCACCGGCGATATCGTCATGTCCGGTGTCCCATGCGATGTCATAACCATCGATCGAGTGCGAGAGTTGCACACAGCGCACGCCTCGCTCGATGAGTCGACGAGCAAGCAGGCATCCCTTGGCGTACTCGCTCGATCCGTACATTTCTAAGGTAGCTTGGGTCTCTTGCTGGGTATCGAAGGCTTCGGGAACAGCCATCTGCATGCGAAACGCCATTTCCATTGTCTTGAGACTCGTCTCAAGCTGCCCGTCGGCTTGCTGATCCAAATGAAGGCGATTGATTTGCTCTAGCAGATTCAATTGCTGACGCTGTTGCTCTGGCGACCAGCGTGAGTTCTTGAGGTTCTTGAGCACACTCTCGAGGCGCATCTGATGGATATTGATGTAGGTCCCGGCATAGGCACCAGGAAGGAAGGCGTTGCCCCAATTGGCAAGGGTTCCTCGGGGTTGTGCATGCGGACTCATCGCGATAAAGCCTGGCAGATCTTGGTTCTCAGACCCAAGTCCATAAACGAGCCAAGACCCTAGGCTCGGTCGATTCGGCTGTAGGCTTCCAAGGTTCATCATCAGAATCGCACCGGCATGCTCAGGGATATCGGTGTGCATCGAATGGATAAAGCAGATATCATCGACACACTCGGCCACCTTTGGAAAGATGTCGCTGACCCACTTTCCGCATTGGCCGTACTGCTTGAACCCAAACGGACTAGGCATCAGTCCGTTCTTTGTATTGCGTAGTGACTTGCGATCGACCGATTCAGGGCGTTTGCCTGCATGCTCGGCAATCGCAGGCTTGTAATCGAATGTATCGACCTGCGAAGGCCCCCCTGGCATAAAGAGCTGGATGACTCGCTTGGCTTTGGGTGCAAAATGGGGCAAGCCTGATAGAGGATCCGCTAAAAGCTTGTCCTGGGATAGAACACTTGCTAGTCCCAGAGTTCCAAAACCCGCTCCGATGCGGCTGAGCATCTCTCGGCGGCTAGTAGGAAATCTTGAAAACATTCGTTTAGCCTCACAGGCGATCAAGGTAAATACATAAATTCATTTGAGCCCAGCAATGCTTGGCTGTAGAGTTCCCAACGAGAATCCCGCTGAGCTTGGTCTGGATCATCGAGGGCAACAAACTCAAGTCCGATCGCCATCTCTTTGTCGGTTGGAGAACGTTGATATAGCCATTGATAGGCCCGCTGGATACGGGCAGATTCGTCGGCAGACTCCGTAGTGATTCGCCTTGCAAAGGACTTGGCTCGCTGTTGCATAAAAGGGCTGTTGAGCAAAAATAAATACTGCTGTGGAACGATGCTCGATGGTCGCTTGGCCACCGAGGAACGCATCAGAGGAAAATCGAAGAGTCTTAGGAATTCATCGGTTCCAAAAACATCCCCGTTTCGGCTGACTTTAAAGTACAAGGTTCTACGGGGACTTTCGATATTGTCGATCGGCGGCCCACCGATCTTTAAATCCAACTCTCCGCAAACATACAAAAGCGAATCTCGCCAAACTTCGGCATCCATCCGACGTGGATTCATTCTCCAAACCCATCGATTGTCAGCGTCTTTGGAATAACAGTCTGGATCTTGAAGACTCGACATTTGATAAGAAGACGATTTGATGATGGTTCGATGCAAGTCCTTGATAGAACCGGTCGTTAGCAATCGGCGTGCTAACCAATCGAGCAGCTTTGGATGGGTTGGTTTTTCACCCAAGGCACCAAAGTTATTGGGTGTACGAACCAACGCCTCTCCGAAATGATGCATCCAAATTCGGTTGACAAAGACCCTCGCAGTCAGCGGATTTGACGGATCGACGATCGCGTTGGCAA
>Ga0315906_10011244_pt1 | contig 10441 bp, 7 predicted proteins | sample LakEriMetagenome_4_FD_203526 | JGI IMG/M metagenome (GOLD analysis project Ga0315906, IMG submission 203526) | Freshwater fungal communities from buoy surface, Lake Erie, Ohio, United States - Buoy 2 MA122 | ecosystem: Environmental > Aquatic > Freshwater > Lake > Lake biofilm | place: USA: Lake...
GCATCAGCGAGAAGACCATGCCGAGGGTCTGCGCCCAGTCGGGCAGGGTGGTGTAGTGCAGGTGGTGCGGTCCCGCCCACATGTAGATCGAGATCAGCGACCAGAAGTGGACGATGGACAGGCGGTAGGAGTAGATCGGCCGCCCGGCCTGCTTCGGCACGAAGTAATACATCATCCCGAGGAAGGCGGCGGTCAGGAAGAAGCCCACCGCGTTGTGGCCGTACCACCACTGCACCATCGCATCGACGACACCGGCGTAGGCCGAGTAGCTCTTGGTGAGCGTCACGGGCATCGCTGCGCTGTTGACGATGTGCAGCACCGCGACGGTGATGATGAACGCGGCGAAGAACCAGTTGGCGACATAGATGTGTTCGACGCGCCGCTTGGCGAGCGTGCCGAGGAACACCACGGCATAGGCGACCCATATCAGGGCGATCAGGATGTCGATGGGCCACTCGAGCTCGGCGTATTCCTTGCCGCTGGTCCAGCCCATCGGCAACGAGATCGCCGCGAGCAGGATCACCAGCTGCCAGCCCCAGAAGGTGAAGGCTGCAAGGCGGTCCGAGAACAGCCTGACATGGCAGGTCCGCTGCACGATGTAGTACGAGGTGGCGAAGATCGCGCAGCCCCCGAAGGCGAAGATGACGGCGTTGGTGTGCAGCGGGCGCAGGCGGCTGAAGGTGAGCCAAGGCAGGTCGAAGTTCAGGGCCGGGAACAGCAGTTGGGCGGCGATGACGACGCCCACCAGCATGCCGACCACCCCCCAGACCACGGTCATCAGCGCGAACTGCCTGACGACCTTGTCGTTGTAGGAAACCGCGTCCATCGAGCCCCCGGCGATAGAGATGAGATGCCTCTTTCGGGCGGCGCAATGTTCGCTTGGGAACCCTCCGCCTTGAATAGGTAGATGTCGCAGCGTCGCCGTACAAGCCGCAGTTGCGGCGTCGGCGCGTCGGCGTTCACATGTGCCGCATGGAGTCGCCAGGAGGCGGGAGAAATGAAGGACCGGACCCTACATCTCGGGAAGGCGCTCGTCGCGCTCGCGCTCATCGTGTGCACGGCCGGCGGTGTCGAGGCGGGGCAGCAGGAGGCGATGCCGTCCGGCGCACGGCTGTATCTCGATTGCGGCGCATGCCACGGCAGGGATGGCGGTGGCGTCGCGGACGGCTCCGTGCCGGCGATCGGTGGCCAGCCCGCGAAGGCGCTGATCGCCGCGCTTGAGGACTTCCGTTCCTCGCGTCGGAAGGACCTGCGGATGAGGCACTTCTCCGATCCGCAGCACCTCGCCGACGCGGCGGAGGTCGCGGCGGTCGCCGAGCACGTCGCGACGCTGCGCCGCACGACACCGGCGGGGACGGGCGATGGTCGGGAGCTTGCGCGGGGCGCCACGCTGTTCCGCAGCCGCTGCGCGTCCTGTCACGGCGTCGAGGGCGGGGCGAGCGAGATGCCGCCGCGCCGCGCGCTGGCCGGCCAGCATTCGGGTTACATCGAGCGCAAGATGACCGAGGGCGGCATCACCGCGGCGCAGGCCCGGCGACACGCCGCGCTCGCCGGCGAGGTCGGCCGGACAGGGGTCGCGGCGATCGCCGACCACCTGTCGCGGCTGCCACCGCCCTGATGCGGTTCAGGGCGCGGCGGACAGGTCGAGGTCGATCACCATGCGCACCAGTTGCGCCAGCGACTGCGCGCCCATCTTCTCCATGACCCTCGCACGATGGATCTCCACGGTGCGCTGGCTCACGCCGAGGTCGCCGGCCATGACCTTGTTCGCCTTGCCTTTGGTCACGAGCGCGAGCACCTCCTGCTCCCGCGGCGTGAGGGACTCATAGCGCTGGCGCAGCACATCCCGCTGCGCGAGCGACTGCCGGTTGGCGTGGTCGGTCGCGAGCGCGCGCTGCACGCGGTCGATGAGGTCCTGGTCGCGGAAGGGCTTCTGCAGGAAGTCGAAGGCGCCGTGTTGGATCGCCTCGACGGCCATCGGGATGTCGCCATGGCCGCTGATGAAGATGACCGGGATGACGGCGCCGCGCCGGTTGAGTTCCTCCTGCAGTTCGAGGCCGCTCATGCCGGGCATGCGGACGTCGAGCACCAGGCAGCCGGGCTGCGCCGGATGCCAGGCGTCGAGGAACTCCCGCGCGGAGGCCAGCGCGACGGTGGGCAGGCCGACCGATTTCAGCAGCAGGCGCAGGGAGTTCCGGACGGCGTCATCGTCGTCCACCACGAACACGGAGGCAGGTTTGGGGTTCATGACGTCTCGCGGCAGGGCAGTTGGAGGATGAAGCGCGCACCGCCGCCCTCGGCGGGCGCGTAGGAGAGCCGACCATGGTGCGCTTCGGCGATGGTCCGGCTGATGGCGAGGCCGAGGCCGGTGCCGGATTCTTTGGTGGTGCAGAAGGGGTCGAAGATCTGCGACGCCAGCGCCGCCGGGACGCCGCCGCCGTTGTCGCCGACCTCGATGGTCAGGGTGTCCGCCCCGTCGTGGCGGGTGCTGATGCAGACCTTGCGGCCCGAGGGCCGTGCCTCCACCACCGACTCGATGGCGTTGCGCAGCAGGTTGAGCAGGATCTGCTGCACCTGGATCCGGTCGACCATGGCGATGGGCAGGCCGTCCGCGAGCTCCTGCACCACTTCGACCTCGTTCAGGCGCGCGTCGCCGCGCAGGAACCCGATCACCTCGGTGACCAGCGGGTTGATCGCGGAGGGCTCCAGGCGGGTCTCGCGGTTCTGCACCAGCGCGCGAAGGCGCCGGATGATCTCGCCGGCGCGCTGCGCCTGCTGGTCGATCTGTTCCAGCGCGAGACGCACGTCGCCGTCCGGGTCGATCCCCGAAAGGTCCTGCAGCGCCGTGAAGCGCAGCGCGGCGTTGGCGTAGTTGGCGATGGCGGCGAGCGGTTGGTTGAGTTCGTGCGCGATGCCCGCCGCCATCTCGCCCATCGTGGCGAGACGCGAGACCTGGGTCATGCGTTGTTGTGCGGACAGCGACTCCTCGGCCGCACGCCGTGCATCCGTGATGTCCTCGCCCGACGCGAAATACCCCGTGAGCCGGCCTTCGGCGTTGCGCATCGCGATGGCGCGCCAGGCGATGAGTCGACGGGTGCCCGAGGACACCAGCACTTCGTGCTCGAAATACCGCTCCTGGCGCTCCTGTCTCGAGGTGAGCGCATCGAGTTCCCGGAGCACGACGCCACGCTGGTCCGGGGGCACGGCCACCTCCAGCCAGTCGCGTCCCAGCAGGTCCAGCTCCCGGTGCGCGAGCGTGTCGCAGCCCTTGCGGTTGATGAGTTGCACGCGATGATCCGCCGACAGGGCGAGCAGTATCACCTGCGCGATCTCGAGGTACATGTTCGCGCGGTCACGTTCGCGACGGATGGCAGCCATCGCTTCGCGCCGCAGCGTGATGTCGTGCAGAAGGCCGATGAACCGCGGCGGGTCCGAGCCGTGCACCCGTCCGACCGACAGGAACACAGGGAACACCGACCCATCCTTGCGGCGCGCGTCGACCTCGCGGCCGATGCCGATGATATGGGGCACACCGGAGCGCATGTAGCGCGACATGTAGCCGTCGTGCGAGTCGCGGTCCACGCCGGTCATCAGCACGCTGACGTTGCGGCCGAGGACCTCGCCCGCCGTGTAGCCGAACAGCCGCTCACCGGCGCGATTGAAGCTTTCGATGGTGCCGCGCGCATCGATGATGATGACCGCGTCGACCGTGGCGTCGAGCAACGTCTGCAGCTCGGGCTGGGCGTTCGTCGTGGCGGCTGCGGTGCGGTCGTCCAAAAGCGTCGACCTCGCGGCGACGGGCGGTGTCCGATGCTAACACGCTCGCCGCTGGGCGCCCCCCGGTAAGTACTTGCCGCAATGGCGACGACGGACGTTCGGTGCGACCGTGCGCGGACCCACGGAGCGGCCACGAAACGGGTAGCGGCACGGGATGCACGAGCGGTCCGATTCCTTCCATTCGATCCTGCTGTGCGCCGACCGTTCCAGCGAGGCGCAGGTGGCGCTGCGCAAGGCGTCGGTCCTCGCGCGCTATCTCGACGCCGACATCGAACTGTTCGCCTGTGATGCGGACCATCCTTGGGCGGTGTCACGGGCCGACGAGGATCCCGCGGCGCGGGCGGAACTTGCGGCGTCTCTTACGGCGAGCCGCCGTTATCTCGCGGCGCTGCGTGGATCGATCGCCGCGTCGGACTTGCGGCTCACCACCCGCGCAGCCTGTGCCCTGACCTTCGCCGAGGGGGTGGCGGAGCGGGTCCGCGAGGGGCAGCACGATCTCGTGGTCAAGAACCTCGGCGACGGACTCGCGGCGGACCTGGCGCTGGTGCAGGCCTGTCAGATCCCGCTGCTGCTCACCCGATCGCGTCCGTGGCGACCGGCGCCCCGCGTCTGGGTCGCGCTGGATCTGGCGGGCCCGAACAGCGATTCAGGTCCCCGCGCGGTCGCGGTCGCGCAGAGGTTGGCTCGGGCCTGCGCCGGCTCGTTCAACTTCGTCTACAGCCGCTCCAGCGCGGACCACCGTGGTGCGACGCCGGCCGATGAGCGGCGCGCCGCCCGGTCCTTGGGTGTCGCGACGACCGAAATCAAGATCCTGGTGGGCGATCCGCGCGTGACGCTGCCGGCCGCGCTGCATGCCGAAGCGGTCGATCTGCTCGTCATCGGCCAAGCCCGCGGCGCTGAGAACTCGCCCACGCGGGCGCGCGTCGAGAGCACGATGACCGAGACCCTGCTGGGCATCGACGGTTGCGATGTGTTGATCGTGCCGTCGGCGAGGGGCGGCTCAGTCGCCCGCGTCGCCGGTGGCGGCGCGTCGCTCCGCGAGGATGCGTCGCACCGTCATGACTGAAAACGCACCCAGCACCGTCAACATGGCCGCCATCAAGGCGGCGAGCCACCAACCGACGCGCCACGCTTCGTAGAACCCCCATACGACACCCACCGGCGTGCTGACCAGCAATATGGGCTTCGCGATGCGCATGCCACGCAGCATAATCTGCTCGGTCGTCTCGGACGACCGCCAGTCGGCGAAGGGCGAAAGTCGGTACTTGACGATTTCCGGGTGTTATATTCGAATATAACACCTATGCCGACGCTCATCATCTCGAAGATCCCCCGCATCATCCTCTGGACGCTGGGCGCCATCCTGCTGCTCGCGCTGCTCGGTCTGCTGCGTGTCCGACTCGAATCCCGTCCCGGTGGCCAAGCCACGCAGCCGCCTCTGGTCCGGGTGGTCGAGGTCCGTCCGGTTGCCGTACCGGAGGTGGTGAGCTTCACCGGCGCCATCGCCGCGCGAGATGAGGCGGCCATCAGCGCCGAGGGCGAGGGCGGTCGCGTCGCCGCGCTGTTCGCGGAGACCGGCGATCGGGTGCGCGCGGGTACGGTGCTCGCCAAGCTCGACACCTCGCTCATCGCGCCGCAGGTGGCCAGCCTCGAGGCGTCGCTCGAAGAATCCCGTGCAAACGCTGCCGTGGCCGAGGCCGATCATCGTCGCGCCCAGGCCGTGGCCGCATCGGGCGCCCTGTCGGTGCAGGAGATCGAGCGCCGCGGTGCGGCGGCGACGGCTGCGGCGTCCAAGGTGAAGGTCGTCACGGCGCAGCTCACCGAAGCGCGCGCCCGCCTGCGCCGCACCGAGGTGCGCGCGCCCTTCGACGGCATCGTGCTGACGCGCAACGCGGAGGTCGGTCAGCTCGCGGGTCCCGGCGGTGCGCCGATCTTCCGGCTCGGCCGTGCCGGCGCCGTGGAGATGCGCGGCAATGTCGCCGAGCGCGATCTGCCGCGGTTGGCGGTCGGGCAGGCGGCGCGCGTGCGCGTCACGGGCGTCGCAGAACCGTTCGTCGGCCGGGTGCGCTTGATCGGCGCCGTCATCGATCCGCAGACGCGGCTCGGCAGCGTCCGCATCGACCTAACGCCGCATCCCGACCTGCGTCCGGGCGCGTTCGCCCGCGGCGAGGTGGACGCCGGCTCACGCGTCGCGCCCGTCCTGCCGCAGACCGCCGTGCTGAGCGACGCCGCGGGCGAGTTCGTCTACGTGCTCGGCGCCGACGACAAGGTCGAGCGCCGCGCGGTCACCGTGGGCGGCGCGCGCGAGGACGGCGTCATCGTCGCCTCGGGGCTCAAGGGCGGGGAGCGCGTGGTCGCTATCGCGGGCCCCTATCTGCGCGTCGGGGAGCCCGTCCGGGTCGCGAAATGAAGAACATCTCGGCCTGGGCGATCCGGCACCCGACGCTGCCGTTGGTGCTGTTCTTCGTGCTCACCTTCCTCGGGATCGTGAGTTTCATCCGGTTGCCCATCAACCTGAACCCGGACATCAGCTTCCCGCTGATCATCGTGCAGGTCTCGCAGCCCGGTGCGGCGCCCGCCGAGATCGAATCGCAGGTGACGCAGAAGATCGAGGGTGCGGTGCGCAGCGTGAGCGGTGTGCGCAACATCAGCTCCCGCGCGAGCGAGGGCGGCTCCTTCACCTCCGTCGAGTTCGAGATCGGCACCCCCCTCGATCGGGCGCTCAACGACGTACGCGATGCGGTGAGCAAGGTCAGGGCGGACCTGCCCGACGGCGTCGACGAGCCGCAGGTGAACCGCGTCGACATCGAGGGCGGCGCGATCGCCTACTACGCGGTGTCCACCACGGGCCGCAGTCCCGAGCAGTTGAGCTGGTTCGTCGACAACAGCGTCTCGAAACGGTTGCTTTCGTTGTCCGGTGTCGCACAGGTGTCGCGCGGCGGCGGCGAGGACCGCGAGATCCGCGTCGAACTCGACCCGGCGCGGATGCAGGCGCTCGGCGTCACCGCCGCCGAGGTCAACCAGCAGCTGCGTCTGCTCAACCTCAACGCGCCCGGCGGTCGGGCGCAGATGGGCGGTGGCGAGCAGTCCATCCGCGTGCTCGGCACCGCCGCCTCGGCGCTCGAACTCGGCCAGACCCAGATCCGTGTCGCCGGGGGCGTCGTCGTGCGGCTCGCCGACCTCGCGGCGGTCCGCGATGCGGTGGGCGAGCGCCGGTCCATCGAGCGTCTGAACGGCCGTTCAGCCGTGACCTTCGGCGTCTCCAAATCGCGCGGTGCCTCGGACGTCTCGACGCTCGACCGCGTCGAGGCGGAGATCGCGAAGATCCGGGCGGACAACCCGGACATCGCCATCACGCGGGTGTTCACCACCGTCGAGAACACACGGCGGACCTACCGTTCTGCGCTGACCGCGATGATCGAGGGGTCGGTGCTCGCCGTGCTCGTGGTGTTCGTGTTCCTGCGCGACTGGCGCGCCACCGCCATCTCGGCGCTCGCCATCCCCTTGTCGGCGATCCCGACGTTCGCGTTCATGTACTGGATGGACTTCACGTTGAACTCCATCAGCATGCTCGGTCTGTCGCTCGTGGCCGGCGTGCTCGTCGACGACGCGATCGTGGAGATCGAGAACATCGTCCGTCACATGCGCATGGGCAAGTCGGGATGGCAGGCGGCGATCGACGCGGCGGACGAGATCGGGCTCGCGGTCGTCGCGACCTCCGCGACCATCATCGCGGTGTTCCTGCCGGTCAGCTTCATGGGCGGCATCACCGGACAGTACTTCAAGCAGTTCGGCCTCACGGTCGCTGCGGCCGTGTTCTTCTCGCTGCTGGTGGCGCGGCTCATCACGCCGCTCGTCGCGGCGCATACGCTGAAGCCGCATGCCGAGCTGCGGTCCGCGGACGGCCCGTGGATGAAGAGCTACCTCGAGGCGCTCCGCTGGTCGCTGGAGCACCGCCGGGCGACGCTGCTCGCCGGCACGCTGTTCTTCGTGGCTTCCGTCGCCTTGATGGTGGTGGTGCCGAAGTCGTTCTATCCGCGCTCGGACTTCGCCTCGTCGATCGTCGGCGTGGAGCTGCCGCCGGGCGTGCGGCTCGAGGATACGGCGCGCGTATCGTCGCAGGTGCGGGAGATCCTCGCGGCGCAACCGGAGGTCACCGACATCATCGAGTCCATCGGCGGCGGGGACGTGCGCACCGCGACGCTGTATGTGTCGTTGCTGCCGCCCGACGAGCGCAAGGTGGACCAGAAGGGCTTCGAGGACCGTGTGCGCCCGTCGTTCGCGGCGGTGCCGGACGCCCGGGTCAGCTTCCAAGGCGAGGACGTGGGCGGCGGCGGTCGACCGATCACCCTGTACCTGACGGGCGAGGATCCCGTGCGTCTCGAGGAGGCCGCGCGGCGTGCGGTGGACGCGATGCGCAAGCTGCCGGGCCTGCGCGATCCCCGCATCAACGGCGACCTCGAACGTCCCGAACTCCTGGTCCGGCCGCGGCTCGACCAGGCCGCCGAGTACGGCGTATCCGTGGCCGCGATCAGCCAGACGATCCGCATCGCGACGCTCGGCGATCTGCCGCAGAACGCGGCGAAGTTCTCGCTCGCGGACCGGCAGGTGCCCATCCGCGTCAGCCTGCTCGAGAGCTCCCGCTCGGACATGGCGACCATCGAGAATCTGCCCGTGCGCACGGCGACGGGCGGTACGGTGCCGCTGAAGGCGGTCGCGGAGATGTCGTTCGGCCGCGGGCCGTCCACCATCCGACGCTATAACCAGAGCCGTCGGATCGTCATCGACGCGGAGCTCGACGGCGTCGAACTCGGGCCGGCGCTCGCCCGGATCAAGGCCCTGCCTGAACTGCGCGAACTGCCGGACGGGGTGCGGCTGGTCGAGGTCGGGCAGGCGGAGTTCATGACCGAGCTCTTCAGCAACTTCCTGCTCGCCATCGCAGCCGGCGTCCTGATGGTGTTCGCGGTGCTGGTGCTGTTGTTCCAGCGGGTGTTCCAGCCCATCACCATCCTGTCGGCCTTGCCGCTGTCGGTGGGCGGCGCGGTGATCGCGCTGATGCTCGCCGGCAAGTCGTTCTCGATGCCCGCGGTCATCGGCTTCCTGATGCTGATGGGCATCGTGGGCAAGAACTCCATCCTGCTGGTGGATTTCGCGATCGAGGAGATGCGCGCCGGCAAGGACCGCGTCGAGGCGTTGGTCGAGGCCGGCCACAAGCGCGCCCGGCCCATCATCATGACCACGGTCGCGATGGTGGCAGGCATGGTGCCGGTGGCCATCAGCATCGAAGAGTTCCGCGTGCCGATGGGCGTCGCCGTGATCGGCGGTCTCGTGACCTCGACGGCGTTGACGCTGCTCATCGTGCCGGCGGTGTTCACCTTGGTCGACGACGTCGAGCGCTGGTTCGGCCCGCGCTTCAGCCGCCTGCTCACCTCGTCCGGGGAGACGGAGTCGGTCAGCGGTCCCAGAGCAGGGTGAGCGCCAAGGTGCTCGCCGCGATCCACGCGGTCGCGAGCGCGCCCAGCGCCATCGGCCGCCAGCCCTGCGCCACCAAGCGGCGGATGTCTGTCTCGAGACCGACCGCCGCCAGCGCCAGGGCGAGCAGCATCTGCGTGGCGAAGGCGGCCTGTGCGCGCATCGCTTCGGGGATCCAGCCCGTGCCGGCGAGCAGCACCATGCCGACGAAGCCGAACACGAACCAGGGCATGGGCGGACGTGCTTCGCCCGCCGTGTCACGGTTGCGGCGCGCCATCCACGCGCCGAGCAGGAGCACCAGAGGCGCGAGCATCAGCACCCGCGCGAGTTTGGCGACGGTCGAGAACTCGCCCGTCTCCTGACCGCGCGCGAAGCCGGCGGCGACCACCTGCGCGACCTCGTGCACCGAGGCGCCGGTCCAGAGTCCGTAGCCGCGATCGGAGAGCGGCAGCCAGCCCCCGAGCACCGGGTACGCGAACATGGCGATGGTGCCGAACAGCGTGACGGTCGCGAGCGCGTAGGCGACGCTTTCGTCGCTGTCGCGGACGACCGTGTTCGTGGCGACGATGGCCGACGCGCCGCAGATGCCGGTGCCGGCGGCGATGAGCTGCGTGAGGCCCGGCGATACCCCCAACCGCTCCCCCAGCCAGACCGTGAACAGGAAGGTGCTGACGAGGGCGAAGGCGAGCAGGGCGAGCCCGGCCACGCCGATGCCGAGGATCTCGGCGAGCGTCACCTGCAGGCCGAGCAGCACGATGCCGAGCCGCAGCGGGGCGCGCAGCGCGAAGGCGAGCCCCGGTCGGGCCGCGTCCGGCCGCCCGACCGTGTTGCGGACCGCCATCCCGACCAGGATGGCGAGCATCAGCGGGGACAGGGTCGAGACCCCGGGCAGGTCGCTCCATTTCAGTGCGAACCCGGCGGTTGCCACGGCGGCGCCCAACGCGAGTCCCGGCGCCCAGCTCCGCAGCCGATCCAGCCCGGAGGGGGATGAGGGGTCGGAGGGGTCGGCCGGGGGGGCGGAGGAGGGGTTGACCATCGGGCAGGGACTATACCGGACCCTTGTGTTAGACTCGGAAGTGATCGTTGCCTTTCTGACTGCATCTCTGGGCGCCTGAGCGCCGGTCTGCATCCCCGAATCGACATCGATCAGGTGGCTTCGGTGGCTTTTCATCGCGGCCGGTGTGTTGTTTAT
>Ga0315906_10011245_pt1 | contig 10441 bp, 11 predicted proteins | sample LakEriMetagenome_4_FD_203526 | JGI IMG/M metagenome (GOLD analysis project Ga0315906, IMG submission 203526) | Freshwater fungal communities from buoy surface, Lake Erie, Ohio, United States - Buoy 2 MA122 | ecosystem: Environmental > Aquatic > Freshwater > Lake > Lake biofilm | place: USA...
GAACAGCGCGTCGTGGTGGCGGCCATCCGCGTGCAGATGCGTGGACAGGATCCCGCGAGGCGAGGCCTCGCCCTCGACGCGGTCGACGGCCTTGAGCACGACGGCGCCTGCGCCGTCGCCGAACAGAACGGCCGTCCCGCGATCATTCCAGTCAAGGATCCGGCTGAACGTCTCGGCGCCGATGACCAGAGCCGTCCGGGCTTGCCCGACCCGCAGGAAGTTGTCGGCGATGGCCAAGGCGTAGACGAAGCCGCTGCAGACCGCCTGGACGTCGAACGCGATCGATCCCGGGCATCCGAGCGCTGCCTGGACGCGGACCGCCGTGGCGGGAAACGTCTCGTCGGGGGTGGTCGTCGCCAGTACGATGAGGTCGACCTCGCCGGCCTCTACACCCGCATGGGCGAGCGCGGAACGCGACGCAGCGATGGCAAGATCGGAGGTCTTCTCGCCATCGGCGGCGATATGGCGCTGAAGGATTCCGGTTCTTTCGCTGATCCAGGCGTCGCTCGTGTCCATCGTCGACTCGAGTTCCGCATTGGCAACGATTCGTGCCGGCAGGTAGCCCCCGCAGCCGATCACGATCGAGCGACGCAGGCGGTCCGGCGCGCTCACGGCGTCACGGCCTCCGCAGGCCGCGCAACTGAAAGTTGCGCGATCTCGCGACCGATGCGGTCGTTGATCCGGTTCGCGACCATGTCGGCCGCGACCCCGATGGCGTTGGCGAAACCGATGGCGTCGGTGCCGCCGTGGCTTTTGACGACGATGCCGTTCAGGCCCAGGAACATCGCTCCGTTGTACCGCCGAGGATCGGTGCGCTCGCGCACCTTCGAAAGGGCGTGGCGCGCGAAGACATAGCCAAGCTTGGCGGTCAGGGAGGACTTGAACGCACCGCGCAGGAATTCGCTGTACAGCCGCGCCGTACCCTCGGCCGTCTTCAGCGCGATATTGCCCGTAAAACCGTCGGTGACGACGACATCGGTCGTCCCCTCGGTGATGTCGTTGCCCTCGACGAAGCCATGGAACTGGCGTGCCAATTGGCCCGCGCGGAGCGTCGCAGCGGCGGCCCGGACCTCGTCATGTCCCTTCAATTCCTCAGAGCCGACATTCAGGATACCGATGGTCGGTTGCTGCACGCCCAGGACCGTACGGGCGAAGGATTCGCCCATCACGGCGAACTGAACGAGATTTTCGGCGCTGCACTCTACGTTGGCACCGAGATCCAGCATCACGCTCTCGCCCCGCAGTGTCGGGAAGAAAGACGCGATCGCCGGCCTGTCGATCGACTCCAGAGTGCGCAGGACGAATTTCGCAAGCGCCATCAAGGCGCCGGTATTGCCCGCGGACACCACCCCATCCGCCTCGCCTGCGCGCACCGCGTCGATGGCGAGTCGCATCGACGAGTTGCGCCCGCCGCGCAGCGCGGCAGATGGCTTGGCGTCGCCGCTGATCCGGTCGGATGTGTGGCGCAACTCGCTGGCCTCGGCGAGCCGAGGCTGGCCGGCCAGGAGCGGCCGCAGGGCCGCCTCGTCGCCGAAGATCAGGAACCTCAGGTCGGGCGCGCGCTCAAGGGCAAGAGCGGCGCCCTCGACCACCATCGACGGCGCCTTGTCGCCGCCCATGGCATCGAGCGAGATGAGTTTGCGTGCTGTCACCGGGGCCTCGCTTCAGGCGTGGGCCGCGGGGGGCTCGCCGGGATGCCGCCTCAGCCGGCCTTGGCTGCGGTCACTTCACGGCCGTCGTAATAGCCGCAGGATCCGCAGACATGGTGCGGGCGCTTGAGTTCGCCGCAATTCTTGCACTCGACATACGCTGACGTCTTCAGCGCTTCATGGGCGCGCCGCATGTCGCGACGGGAGGGGGAAACCTTTTTCTTGGGAACCGCCATGACACTTCACTCCTCGCCCGTGTTGGCCGCCTCATGCGGCTTCGGCGCATATCGATGAAAAGAAAGAACCTCGACCACGGGTCGAGAGCGGCGCATCTTTAGACAAGTTCGCGACCGCGCTCAAGCCTCGCCTGATCCACCCGTTCCGCGCCGCGCGAGTGCGGCGAAGGGAGAGGGTCGTACCGGCGATGCATCATCCCCTGCGTCCGACGCGGCATCGTCACCTGCAGCCTCGACATGATCGACCCAGGCCGCGTCCGGAGCACGGGGAAACGGGTCGAGCGCGAGATACAAGTGCTGGGCCACGATTTCGCCGACATCGAGCCGACCGTCCTCGGGAAGCGGTTCAGCGTCCTCGGCTCCGAGATCCAGTTCGGCCTGCTCACCGCGCGGCGGTGCCGCGAAATCGATCTCGACGCGCTCGTCGATCGTCGCCGCGACCGGCTTCAGGGTCATCACGCAGAGTTGGGTCACATGCGCCTGGACCCTGGCCGTCAGGCGCCAACGGCCACCTGCACGCGCCCTCACCGCACCAGTCGCCGCCAGGCTCTCGATCGACGGCAGCGAAAACCGGATCGCCAGGGCGGCGCATTCCTCGGCGTTGGCCTCGATGGCGAATCGGCACTGATCGCGCCGGGGGTCCACCGCGAGAAACCGCTGAAACTCGCTGTCGGCGTCGCCGGAGTTCATCGCGACACTCCCCAGTCTTCGAAATCGGGCCCCATCGCGCAAAACTCAGCCCAGCTCTGCCGTGCGATCCGCGCGTCGCAGGCCCGGATATAGGCCACCATCGCGGACACAGCGCCATCGGATACGCCATCGCGTGTGCCGAACAGGTTGCGGCGCAGCGCCGCATCGAGCGGCGCTGGATCAGGGTCGTCCAGCCCGTCTCCATACGCCTTGATCCGTCCCATCAGCGCCTCGGCCATCTCCTGCACCCGTCGCGCGACGCCGAGATCACCGACGCCCATCTCGCGCAGCGTCCGGTCCATGTCGGCGAACAGAAGATCATAGATGTCCTGCGCCAGCGTCGCGCCCTCCCCGCCCTCTCGCCCCGCACGGCGGATGACGAGAAAGATATGAAGGCATAACGAATCGAACCGCCCGTCGAGCGTGTCCGGAACGCCATGCTCACGGAAAGGCACGGGCGCCCGCGATTGCGCGGCCGCGGCCGCGTAGAGGCGTTCGGCCCGCGCCTGACGCGCGGCTTGCGGGCGGGAGAACAAAGCTGCGATCCGGTCTAGCATGGCCCCTGCGATGGATTGACACTGCGATGAGCGCGATGCGAACTAGGCCGCGCGTTCAAGCGCGCCAGGGTGCCGCGGTCACGGCCACGATGACCAGCCGGAACCTCTCCCGGCGCGAAAGGATTATATGCCATGCCGAGTCTCCCGTCCCCCCGCGCCGCGCGTCTGTCCTGGCTGCTTGCAGCCGGCCTCTTCCTCGCCGGCTGCCAGGAAACGATCGACGTTCGTGGCTTCGTGCCGGACGACGACAGCCTCGCGCGCATCCAGATCGGCCTCCAGCAGAAGGAGGATGTACGCGACCTGCTCGGGACCCCGTCAACGATCACGCCGTTCGGCGACGAGACCTGGCTCTACATCAGCCGGCGAACGAGTTCGCGGCCCTTCGTCGACACGACCGTACTCGACCAGCAGGTTGTCGCGATCGTGTTCGACGCGCGCGGCCTGGTCTCGGATGTCCGCAAGCTCGATTTCGCCGATGGCAAGGTGGTCAATCATGTGGCGCGGGTGACGCCGGCACCTGGCAAGGAACTGACCTTCCTCGAGCAACTCGTCGGCAATGTCGGGCGCTTCAACCGGGGTGGCGGGGCCTATATTCCTGGCGGTTCGCAGTCCCAGCCGCCCGGCACGCGCCGCTGAACCCCGCATCAGGGCGCGACGGCCACGGCCGCATCGCCCGGGCCCCCGAAGCCCGAAAACACGCCCCGAAAACACGAAGGCCCGGCAGCGTCCCCGCTGCCGGGCCTTTTTGTTGGCGTCCGCTGCCGGTTGCCCGGTTCAGTGACCGGTGGCCAGCATGGCGAGCAGAAGCAGCGCCACGATGTTGATGATCTTGATCATCGGGTTGACCGCAGGGCCAGCGGTGTCCTTGTACGGATCGCCGACCGTGTCGCCGGTCACCGCCGCCTTGTGGGCGTCGGATCCCTTGCCGCCGTAATTGCCTTCCTCGATGTACTTCTTGGCGTTGTCCCAGGCGCCGCCGCCCGAGGTCATCGAGATGGCGACGAACAGACCCGTGACGATCGTCCCCAGCAGCATGGCGCCCAGGGCGCTGAACGCAGCCTCCTGACCGCCGACGACGCGGACGACGAAGTAGAGGACCACAGGGGCAACGACCGGCAGGAGCGACGGAATGATCATCTCCTTGATCGCGGCCTGGGTCAGGAGATCCACCGCGCGGCCGTAATCCGGCTTCGCCGTGCCTTCCATGATGCCCTTGATCTCCTTGAACTGACGACGCACTTCGATGACCACCGAACCTGCCGCCCGGCCGACCGCCGTCATGCCCATCGCACCGAAGAGATACGGGAGCATGCCGCCCAGGAACAGGCCGATCACGACATACGGATCCTGCAGAGCGAACTGGACGTTCAGTTTCGGGAAGTAGTGCTTGAGGTCCTCGATATAGGCGGCGAACAGCACCAGCGAGGCGAGCCCCGCCGAACCGATCGCATAGCCCTTGGTGACGGCCTTCGTGGTGTTGCCAACCGCGTCGAGGGCATCCGTGTTCTTGCGGATGTCCTTGGGCATGCCCGACATCTCCGCGATGCCGCCGGCGTTGTCGGTGACCGGGCCATAGGCGTCGAGGGCCACGATCATCCCGGCCAGCGCCAGCATCGTGGTCGCCGCGATGGAGATGCCGTAGAGGCCAGCGATCAGGTAGGCCGCGATGATGGCCGCCGAGATCACGATCACCGGCAGAGCGGTCGCTTCCATCGAGACCGCCAGCCCCTTGATCACGTTGGTGCCATGGCCGGTGGTCGACGCTTCGGCGATCGAACGGACCGGACGATAGGCCGTGCTGGTGTAGTACTCCGTGATCCAGACCAGCAGGCCCGTGACGACAAGCCCGATCATCGAGCAGACGAACAGGCCCCAGCCGGTGAAGGACACCGATCCCGCCTTGAACACCGTGCCGAAGCCGATGAACAGATGGGTGGTCACGGCGATCAGGCCGATCGAGATGACCGCCGTGGCGATCAACCCCTTGTAGAGGGCCTTCATGATGTCGTTGTCGGCGGCCAGTTTCACGAAGAACGTGCCGACGATCGAGGCCGGAATACAGACGCCGCAGAGCAGCAGCGGGAAGAGCATCAGCGTCGACTGCGCCGCCGCCTGATCCTTGCCGACGAAGAACACCGCGGCCAGCAGCATCGTGCCGACCATGGTCACCGCGTAGGTCTCGAACAGGTCGGCCGCCATGCCAGCGCAGTCACCGACATTGTCGCCGACATTGTCCGCGATCACGGCCGGGTTGCGGGGGTCATCCTCGGGGATATTCGCCTCGACCTTGCCGACGAGGTCCGCGCCGACATCCGCACCCTTGGTGAAGATGCCGCCGCCAAGACGCGCGAAGATGGAGATCAGCGAGGCGCCGAAGGACAGCGCGACCAGGGCCTGGATGACCGTGGTCATGTTGTCGCCCTTCCAACTCAGCAGGACGCCGTAGTACCCGACCAGCCCAAGCAGGCCGAGGCCAACCACCAGCAGGCCGGTGATGGCGCCGGCACGGAAGGCGACGTCGAGCGCGGGTTGAAGGCCGTTCGTCGCGGCCTGCGCGGTACGCACATTGGCGCGCACCGACACGTTCATCCCGATATATCCGGCTGCCCCCGAGAGGATCGCGCCGATGGCGAAGCCGATCGCCACGTGCACCCCGAGAACGAGCAGCAGAAGCGCGAACACCACCACGCCGACGATGCCGATCGTCTTGTACTGGCGGTTCAGATAGGCCTGCGCGCCCTCCTGCACCGCGGCGGCGATCGACCGCATGCGGTCGTTGCCGGCGGGTGCGGCCATGACCTGGCCATAGGCCCACAAGCCGTAGACGAGCGACAGGACGCCGCACGCGATGATGATCCAGAAGGCCATTGTCATGAGGACTGCCTCGACGATTTATTGATTGGATGGAGCGGCTTGTCCGCCCCGGACCGCAAAACGGCGCGGAACATACGCAAAGCCTCCCGCCACTGCAAGGCGCGCCGCCGCGAGATCTCAGGTCCCCGCCACGCGGCGAAACCGGGTCAGACCAAGCGTGGCGACCAGCGCGACGCACAGAAAGGGGGCGCTGGCGAGATTTATCCAGGTCCACCCGGCCAGGGCATGAATGGCGCCGGACGACATCGCGGTGGTCGCGACCGTTCCGAAGACGAGAAGATCGTTGAGTGCCTGCACCTTGGCCCGTTCCGAAGGCCGATAGGCCTCGGTGACCAGGGTCGTTCCGCCGACGAACAGGAAATTCCACCCCAGGCCAAGCAGGACCAGGCCGACGAAGAAATTGAAAAAATCGAGGCCGGACAGATTGACCGCGAGGCAGACCAGCATCAGCCCTGCCCCGGTCCCCATGACCCGGGTCACGCCGAAACGCTTGATGAGGTCGCCGGTGAAGAAAGACGGAAGGAACATCGCCAGGGCATGCCACTGGATGACCGTCGCCGAGTCGCCATGACCATACCCGCACGCGACCATCGCCAGCGGGGTCACGGTCATGACGAAATTCATCACGCCATAGGCGATCATCGCGCCGCCGACCGCGACGATGAAGACAGGCTGGCGCGCGATCTCCAGCAAGGGACGCGCCTCGCCACCCGAAAGATCGCGGCGCGCCGGCGGGATCCGGATGAACTGGATCAGCACGAAAGCGACCACGGCGGTCAGGGCGAGCGCCGCGAAGGAGCCGGCGAACAGGTAAGGCGGCAGGAGTTCCGTGGTCCGCTTGGCCATTTCCGGCCCAAGGATCGCCGCGAGCACGCCGCCAGCGAGGACGTAGCTGATCGCGCGGCTCTTCCATTCCGGACGCGCGCCGTCCGCCGCCGCGAAACGGTAGAACGTCGCGAAACCGTTGTAGATCCCGTTCACGAAGGTACCCGCGCAGAACAATGCGAAGGATCCCTGGATCACGGCGTAGGCGCACAACGCGGTGCCGAAAAACCCGGCGACCGCCCCGATCGAAAATCCGGCGCGGCGTCCGAGGCGCTGCATCAGCATCGATGCCGGAAACGCGGTCAGCATGATCGCCAGATGCATCAGGCCGAGCGGCACGGTCGCGAAGATCTTGTTGCTGGCCAACATATGGCCGACCAGGGCCGACTCGACGATCATGGTCGTGCTGCCGATGCCGGTAAGGCCATGACAGACCGCCAGCAGGACGACGTTGCGCCGCGTCGCGTCGGCTTGAAGCTGTGACATCGCGACAGCTTGTGGCACGCGTCCACCGGCCGCGCAATCCGGCTTCAGGACCTCATGCCGGGCTGCTGGCTGATATTCCGGCCCGACTGCCCGACGACGAGCACGGCCTTCACAAGCCCCGGACCGACCAGTTCGTCGCAGGCTGACAGCATCGCCCGCCGTCCTGCCGGTACGTCCAGCCCCTTGTCCGCGGCATCCGGACGCGAACCAAGGCGGTTCCAGATGCGCACGAACGAGTCGCGCAGCCGCGGCATCGCCCGTTCGAGGGGCGTGATCGCGGACGTGTTCAAGAGTTCGAGCCTGAACAGGAGCATCTCGTGGCGTTCGACCGCCTTGCCCCGGAACACGGAGACGACGATGCGATCAAGATTGAAGAAGACCGGCTTGCCGTCGAGATCGCCTTCGCGCATCTGCTGCGCGCCGGCTGAGCCGGTGGCGCCCCCCCAGGCCACCGCGCCGGCCGCGGAATGGAGCATGGCCCGCCTCGAGATGACGCGCGGCAATGCCGGGAATCGGTTCGACATAGGCCTCATATGGCGCGCGCTTGGTAAACGCCCGATGAACGCGGCTCAGAAATGGGTCCAGCCGCCACGCGCCAGCCGCCGCATCGCGCCATCGGCCGCGCGGAGCACCACGCCGTCGCCCTCGACCAGGACGCCGATGCGACGCACCGGCGTCGTCGCCCGCATCCCTGCCTCCTGGATCGCGGCGCCAAGTTCTGGCGGTGCGACGAGCAGCAATTCGTAATCGTCCCCGCCCGACAGCGCCTGATCCAGCGCGGCCGCATCCGCCCCGATCACCGCCGAGGCCGCCGGAGAGAGCGGGATCTCCGGCAAATTCAGGACCGCGCCGCAGCCGGCAAGACGAAGAATGTGTCCGAGGTCCTGGACGAGGCCATCCGAAACGTCCATCGCGGCGATGCCGTCACCAGGGAGTTCGAGGCCAAGCGCGAGCCGCGGCCGCGGGATCCGGTACCGATCGACGAGGAACGCCCGTGCGGCGGGAGCGAGGCCCGGCATGCCGTCCCCGCGAAGCGCACGCAGCCCAAGCGCGGCATCGCCGATGGAGCCCGATACCCAGACCTCGTCGCCCAGCTTGGCCCCGGCGCGCCTGCGCATCTCGCCGGTTCGGACCTCTCCGATAGCGGTAATCGCGATCGTCAGCGGCCCGGGCGTCGACGTGGTGTCACCTCCCGCCATGGCGATCCCAAACTCTGCCTGGTCGGCGCCGAGCCCGGCAGCGAAAGCCGCGATCCACGGCTCGTCGATGGACGCTGGAAGCGACAGGCAGACCAGATAGGCGAGCGGCCGCGCGCCCTTGGCAGCGAGATCGGACAGGTTGACGCGCAGCGCCTTGCGCGCCACGAGATCGGCGGGATCGTCGGGAAGAAAATGCACGCCGGCGACCAGCGCATCGGCGGTGACGACGAGGTCCTGGCCGACGGCTTGCTTCAGGATCGCCGCGTCGTCGGTGAGCCCCAGGGCGAGCACCCGCTCGGCGCCGGCGAGCGGCGCGAAATGGCGCGAGATGAGGTCGAACTCACCCGGGCGTCGGCCCATGGCCCGCCCCGAACCCCTCCGGCCGCACCCGACGCGCCAGCGCGTCAAGCATCGCATTGGCGAAGCCGGTCTGAACGCCCTCGAAGAAGGCGTTGGCGATCGACACGTATTCGTCGGCGACGACCCGCACCGGCACGTCGTCGCGCGCCAGCAATTCGAAACACCCCGCCCGCAGCAGCGCGCGGATCACCGGGTCGATACGGTACAGCGACCAGTCACCGGGCAGGACCGACGCGATCAGCGCATCGATCTCGGCCGCGCGGATCGACGCGCCAAGCACGATCGCCGCGAAATGCTTCGTGTCGGTATGAGCGAGATCCGGTTGCCCTTCGTCGATGTCCGCGCCGCCCAGGCGATGGGCGCGGAACTCCTCGACCGCCGCGTGCGGATCGAGACCGACCGAATCGATCTGGAACAGGGCCTGTACGGCCGCCAGTCGCGCGGCGCTGCGCGATGCCGCGCGGCGCGGTCGCTGATGGGGTTCGGCGCGTGCGCCGTGCGTGTCGTCGATCGCGGATGGTTCGGTCATCGGCGGGTGCCCGGACGACGGACCAACCCGATCATGGCGAGACAGGCCGCGGCGGCTCCACCGCCCTTGTCGAGGTCGGAGCGCCGAGCGCGTCGCCACGCCTGGGCCTCGTCCTCGACGGTCAGGATTCCGTTGCCGATGGGCAGACGGCGCGCGACCGCGAGATCCATCAAGGCGCGCGAGCTCTCGCCAGCGACGATGTCGTAATGCGTGGTCTCGCCGCGGATGACGCACCCCAGCGCGACGAAACCGTCGAAGCGTCGTCCCGCCTTGGCAGGTCGGGCAGCCAGGATCGCGATCGCAGCCGGGATCTCGAGCGCACCGGGCACCGCGATGCGCTCATGGCTCGCTCCCGCCGTCTCGAGCGCCGCAATCGCCCCGGCCGCGAGTTCGTCGGAGATGTCCTCGTAGAACCGCGCTTCGACGATCGCGACGTGCGGCGCCTTCCCCGGAAGGCGCTGCGGGTCACGCGGGGAGAGGCGCTGGCGGGCGGATGTCGACGACACTGAGACCATATCCTTCGAGACCGATGAGCGAGCGCTTGGCGCTCGAGAGCAGCACCATGCTGCGAACGCCGAGATCGCGCAGGATCTGGGCTCCAATTCCGTAGTCGCGCAGTTCCGACGGGCCCTGGCTGGCAACGGCCGCGCCAGCCTGACCCGAGGCCCGCTGTCTGACCCGTTCGCTCAGGCTGGTGGCGCGCGGCTCGCGGATCAGCACGACGACGCCCTGTCCGGCGTCGCCGATCTCCGCCATCGCCGCGTGCAGCACGTCACCCCGGCCCGCCGCGCGATCGCCCAGCACGTCGTCGAGCACGTTCAGCGCGTGGACGCGCACGAGGACCGGCGCGTCGCCGTCCACGTCCCCCTTAACCAGCGCCACATGCTCGGCATAGGACGCGGTGTTGACGTAGACGATCATCCGCCACGTGCCGCCGAAGCGGCTTTCGAGCGTGCTCTCGATCCGGCGCTCGATGGTCCGGTCGGTGCGGCGACGATAGGCGATGAGGTCGGCGATCGCCCCGATCTTCAGGCCG
>Ga0315906_10011247_pt1 | contig 10440 bp, 8 predicted proteins | sample LakEriMetagenome_4_FD_203526 | JGI IMG/M metagenome (GOLD analysis project Ga0315906, IMG submission 203526) | Freshwater fungal communities from buoy surface, Lake Erie, Ohio, United States - Buoy 2 MA122 | ecosystem: Environmental > Aquatic > Freshwater > Lake > Lake biofilm | place: USA: Lake...
ATAGATCGCTTTGATTATAATCTGAGTACAACTAACGGTCGTGCCAGAACCTTTGTAAATAGTGGGATGGCTCCTTCCGGAAATAGAGCAATTACATTGGATGCAGCACAATATCTCGGTGCAGTAAATATCAATCAGTTGGTGGGTACGTACAATTTTTCTAATGTGCCTCAGGGGGAAGATTTACGATTGGATTTTCAATTTAAAAATCAGGGTCAGTTGAATTTGCCTTCTGGAATTTTGTGGATACGAGGTAATGATGATTCACCTTGGATCAAAGCTTATGAACTTACCAATGACCGAAATCTTTTAGGGATAGTGAGAAATGGATGGATAAACGTTAAGGAAATATTACTTGCCTCCGGCCAGTCTTTAAGTACATCTTTTCAGATATTTTTTCAGCAATCTGGCAGAGCCTCTGCTAACAACGGAGACTATTATACAGCGTTATTTGATTTAGATGATGGCATTACGATTGATAATATTCGATTTTCAAAAGCAAACAATGATTTGATGCTGATAAAAATCGAAAGTCCTGATTCTTTAATGTGTGCCTCAGGAAATTTTTCACAATCTGTTAGTTTAAAAGTAAAAAATCTTTCATCGAATGCCTTAACCAATATTCCTGTTTTTTATAAACTGGGTACTAATGCACCCGTGCAGGAAACCATTCCCGTCATTGCCGGAAATACTGAAATAAATTATACATTTTTAACGCCACTCTCTTTGGCAGGTTCCGGAAAATATAAATTGGATGCATGGGTTTCATTGCCAACAGATGATTATGCTGTGAATGATAGTATCATTGGGCATGAAATATTTTTAAATGAGTCAATAACAAACTTTCCGTATTTAGAAAAGTTTGAAAATGATGATGCAGGATGGTTTAAAAGTAATGCATATAGTAGCTGGTCTTGGGGAACAACAGATTCTTTAACTCGGTCAGTTATAAAAACCGCAGCTAATGGAAATAAAGCATGGTTTACTGCATTGTCGGGGGCGTACAACTCAAACGAATTCTCTTATCTATATACACCGTGTTTTAATATAAGTGCATTAGCGAGTCCTGTTTTAAGTTTTAGTCATATATACAGACAACAACGTGCAGCTGATATACATCTTCTTGAATATAGTACAGATAATGGTAATAGTTGGCAAAGGCTTGGCGTTCAAAATACCGGCACTAACTGGTATGATACAACCGCTAATTTCTGGAATCGTGATATTCAGCGCTGGCATGTTTCTTCTGCTGATTTACCTGTCGGGGTGTCTAATATTCGATTTCGTTTTCTTTTTACAAGTGATGATTTTACGCAATTTGACGGCGTCGGCATAGATGATTTTCACGTATTTGATAAGGCAACGATATATGAAGGACAAAATACAACAGTTTCAAAACAGGTATCAGGCAATGATTATATTCATTTTTTTGCTTCAAATAATATAATTGCATCTATTAATCCAATGGGTCAAAATCTTGGAGATGTACAAGTAGGGGTATTTATTAACAAGGACACAGTACGATTATTGAATAATCAGTATTATCTGGATCGTAATATTGTTGTGAATGCACAAAATGCACCGACAGACAGCGTTATGATAAGATTCTATTTTTCAGAGAATGATATCGTACGTATGCTGACAACAACTAAGTGCTCACCCTGTATTAAATTAAATGATGCCTATAGAACATCTGTCACCCAATACAGCGGGTTGCCAGAATATGAAAATGGAATTTTAAATGATGGTTTTGGTGGAGCATACCAATTTATAGATGCTACAAAGGTGGAAGTTGTTCCATTCAATAACGGATATTATGCAGCGTTTAAGGTGAAGTCTTTTTCAGAATTCTGGATTCATGCAAACAATTTTAATTTAAGTCAGGTTCCTTTGTCAGTTAATGACGTATCAGGTAGTCGTAATTTTATTAACAATACGCTTATCAATGCTGCTGGCCAGTTGATCATTAATCCAGCAAATCAAAGAGGCGTACAGGAAATAAATATTAGGCTTTTGAATGCCGGTGGGCAGGAAATCATGAATGTATCCAAACCGTACCAGCGTACCATTTTAGATGTGGGTAGTATTGCGCATGGCGTTTATTTTATCTCTATTGTCGATAAATCAGGAAAATACATCTACCGGTCGAAGCTTGTTAAGTAAGACCTGTCATTAAAACTGAATCCTTTTATTGATATAGTCTTTTACTTCTTTAATAGGAATTCTTTCCTGTGTCAGAGAATCTCTGTTACGGATCGTTACCATATTGTCTTCTTTGGTCTGATGGTCTATTGTAGCGCAGAAAGGAGTGCCTATGGCATCTTGTCTGCGATATCTTTTACCGATACTGTCTTTTTCATCATACTGACAATGAAAAGAGGTTCTGCATTCGTCTGTGAGTACTTTCGCAATTTCCGGTAATCCTTCTTTTTTTACCAATGGGAGAATGGCAAGTTTAACAGGTGCAATGGCTGGAGGAATGCTCAAATAAGTGCGGGTATCAGTTTTGCCTTCTTCAGCAGTAGGCACTTCCTCCTCTTTATAAGAAAGACTTAAGATTGTAAGAACCAATCTGTCTAATCCCACAGAGGTTTCAACAACATAAGGCACGTAGTTGCCGTAAGGTTTCCCATCTGCATTCAGGTCGTTATCAAAATACTGCATTTTCTTTTTACTGAATTCCTGATGACGGCTTAAATCATAGTCTGTTCTCGAATGAATACCTTCCAGTTCTTTCCATCCAAATGGAAATTCAAATTCGATATCCAAAGCGGCATTTGCATAATGTGCCAGTTTAATGTGATCGTGGTACCTGAGTTTGTCGGAAGGGATGCCCAGTTTTTTATGCCATTCCATTCGTGTTTCTTTCCAGTAGGCATACCATGTTAATTCAGAGCCCGGACGTACAAAAAACTGCATCTCCATTTGCTCAAATTCTCTCATTCTGAAAATAAACTGACGCGCTACGATTTCATTACGAAATGCTTTCCCTGTTTGTGCAATTCCAAAAGGAATTTTCATTCTGCCTGTTTTCTGTACATTGAGAAAATTAACAAAAATTCCTTGTGCGGTTTCGGGTCTCAGATACACGATATTGTCATCCGGATTGTCGCTGCTAACTGCACCGAATTCTGTTTGAAACATCAGATTAAACTGTCGTACCTCTGTCCAGTTGCAAGTACCACTAACTGCGCATTTTATTTTATTGTCGTCTATCAATTGTTTTACGCCTGCAAAATCATCTTTAGCCAATAGGCTTTCCATATTTTGAATTAAGGCATCACTTGCTTCTTTAGAAAGATTCAACGCGTGTGCTTCAATAAGATGATCGACCCGATATCTTTTTTTGCTGTCTTTATTGTCAATCATTGGGTCGCTGAAATTATCTATATGCCCACTTGCTTTCCAGGTGGTAGGGTGCATAAAAATTGAAGCATCAATACCAACGATATTATCATGAAGCTGAGTCATGCTTTTCCACCAGGCATCCCGAATATTTTTTTTCAGTTGGGCACCGTATTGACCGTAATCATAAACAGCGCTGAGTCCATCATAAATTTCAGAGGATTGAAATATATATCCATACTCTTTGGCGTGTGCTGTTATTTTGGAGAAAATAGATTCATTCGACATAAAGACATAAAATTTGCTGCAAAGATAATATCTCTAACTATAGATGGGGACTATCTTAGTTTGGGATTGTTTTGGTGCCTGTCGGCATCTCTTATCGTCTTTTTTTCAATATTTTTCATTAATTCACTTTCCAGATCAATATTCATTTGATTGGCGAGACAAAGAACCACCCAAAGAATATCAGCCAGCTCATCTCCTGCAGAAAGATTTTCTTCCTTGTTTTTAAATGACTGGTCGCCGTATTTTCTCACCATAATTCTGGAAAGTTCACCTACCTCTTCCACCAGAATGCCAAGATTGGTGAGTTCAGAAAAGTACCTCACACCGATTGTAGATACCCATTCATCTACTTTCGTCTGTGCTTCTTTTATTGTTAAGTTTTGATGCGCCATATTATTCTTTATTTTTTGTATCGATAAGTATTGTGACAGGACCGTCATTTATCAGCTCCACTTTCATGTCGGCACCAAATCTGCCTCTTGCAATACTTTTACCAAGTTTCAATTCCAGTTGTTGCATTACTTTTTCATAAAGGGGATTTGCTATTTCAGGTTTGGCAGCTCTTATAAAGGAAGGCCGATTACCCTTTTGCGTAGATGCGAAAAGGGTAAACTGACTGATTAATAAAATATCACCATTAATATCTTGTATACTAAGATTCATTTTCCCTGCATCATCTCCAAATATCCGTAAGCTGATCAGTTTCGAAGACAGCCATTCAATGTCTTCTTCATTGTCAGAATCTTCAATACCTAAAAAAATAAGTAATCCTTTTTTTATCTGCCCAGTTACTGTCCCGTCAATTTTAACGGAAGCTTTGGAAACCCGTTGAACAACAGCTCGCATATTTGCCAAATTGATTGTAAATTTAATGTTCATTACATATATAAAATGTCTATTGCATTTGATTTAACCGATGAATTACAATTTCGTACTGCGCGGAGCAGTGGTGCGGGGGGGCAAAATGTCAATAAAGTTGAAACGATGGTTGTGGCAGTATGGAATATTGCGGCATCCGAAAAATTGACGCAAACTCAAAAAGAGCTCATTTTTCAAAAACTTTCCCATCATATAAATAAGAAAGGGGAATTGATGCTTGCATCACAGGTATACAGAACACAGTTGGCCAATAAAGCAGAAGTAATTAAAAAAATCAACAGGAAAGTTCAGGCTGCATTGATTCCTAAAAAGCCACGTATTGCTTCAAAACCTACCAGATTGTCGGTGGAAAAAAGAATTAACCAGAAAAAGAACATTAGTCAGATCAAGTCGGGCAGAAAAAAAATTCGAAAAGAAGATTTATGAATCCTTTTGTAAAATCCTGCTTATTATTTGTTGCAGTGCTGTTGTTTGGTTGTAAGAAAACAAGCCCTGTTCTCAATGAGTTGACTGGTGCGCCCGTTTTATTTGCGGTACCATCAGGATTTCCGGAGCAGCATATGTTCACTACTGAACCACTTACCAAAGAGGGCTTTGCACTGGGAAAAAAAATATTTTATGATGGCATTCTTTCTAAAGACAGAAGTATTTCATGTGGATCATGTCATCAGCAGGTAGCTGCTTTTGGTACATATGACCATGATTTAAGTCATGGTATTTATAATCAGCACAGCAATCGAAATGCCCCTCCGCTTTTTCATTTGGCCTGGCAAAAGCAATTTGGTTGGGATGGCAGATATAGTCGTATTGAGGATATTGCAGAAGCGCATATACTTAGATCAACAGATATGGCTGGCAATTTTGCTGAGATTATAAACAGGATGACTGTTGATACTGAATATCCGTCTTTGTTTGAACAGGCATATGGCACAAAAACAGTAAATAAAGAACGTATTTTAAAAGCTATAAAACAGTTTGTGGGCGCTATAACAAGTGTAACAACAAAATATGATTCCGTTAAAGCCGGACTTGTTGCATTTTCATTATCAGAGGCCGATGGATATAGCCTGTTTAAACAACATTGCAATACATGTCATACTGAACCATTATTTATGGATGGAAGTTTTAGGAATAATGGGTTGCCGATTACATTGCTTAATGATTATGGAAGGCAAAGTGTAACAGGAAATATAAAGGACCGCAATAAATTTAAAGTACCCACTTTAAGAAATTTATTTTTATCGTTTCCATTTATGCATGATGGTCGACTAATTGCATTTAGTCAGATTTATGACCATTATGAAACCGTTGCGCTTCAAAATCAAGAAGGAGTTTTAGATCCGGCCTTAAGTGCTGGGATTCTTATGACAATGGATCAAAAAAATAATCTGTCAGCATTTTTGAGGACGCTAACAGATTATAATTTACCGATTCGGGAGGATTATCGTTAATGAAAGCGATTCAGGAAGACTTCTTTTTTTCAAGAAGGTTTTCTAATGCCTTTTTTTGATTTTCAACTTCTTGCTCTTGCTTTTGAATTTCTTTTATTTTATCTTCTTTTTGCTGTGTTAACTTTATAATTTTCTGTTCCATATTTTCTTTCTCTTCCAAAAAATCCTTTAATTTCTTTTCAGCACTTTTCGATTTTTCTTCCTGATTTTTTATTTCAATATTAAGTGCTTTTTCATTGGCTAATGCTTTGAATTCGCTTATAAAAGTTTCTACTCTTTTTTTTAATTTATCATCGCTGGAGTTTTTTATATACTGATCATAATTTTTAGCCATAGAGAAGTACACAATTGAAGCATCTTTTTCCTGCTTGCTTCTTCTGTCTATTTTAATAAGCACATCATATGGGTCATCGTCTATATCAGACAATTTGATATTTTTATACGACAGAATCCCTTTTTGGACTTTTGCAAAGAATCCAAGTTTTTCAAAATATTCTTTGATTGCAGCTTCTGTAGTATTTGCATTTTGATAAATTTCGGTAGTCATTGCAGGTACTTTTTTCCCTTGCCATTCAATCTGGTCAAATGATTGAGCATTGATAATGGCTGGGAAAGCGATAACAATTAAAAGCAGGCGTAACTTGCTAAGCATATTTATTTTTATTTATTTGCTAAGATAGGATGAAATTTATTTATATATCATCAGCGTAATAAATTGTATTTTGTTTCGTTATTTTTGGAATTAAATAATTACCCATTGAGCGGAATAAAAAAGCTGGCATCTCAAACAATATGGTACGGTTCTAGTAATATCCTAAGCCGGATGCTTAATTATCTTTTAACGCCTCTTTTAACCAGTCTTTTTGCCGCAGGCGATTTTAGTAAACTAAGCACTTTGTTTATTACTGCAGCTTTCATGAATATTATATTTTCTTTTGGGATGGAAACCACTTATTTTCGGTTTCTTAATGAAGAAAAAGAAAATAAGGTTTTTAATGGAACATTTACGACCGTTATTTTTTCTAGTCTTTTCTTTTCAGTTTTAAGTTTTTTTTTAATTGATTCTATAGCGGGCTTGATACAATTACAGGGGCATCCTGAGTACTTACAATGGGTTATACTGATTGTTATTTTTGATACCCTTGCCGCGATACCTTTTGCCAGGTTGAGACATACGGGGAGGCCTCATAAATATGCTTTTATTAAAATTTCCAATGTGCTTTTACAGATTGGATTAATTTGTTTTTTTCTCGTGTTATGTAAAAATGCGCCCCCTTCATCTTTTTGGTATGGTTTATATAACCCGAATATTGGTATAGGTTATGTTATTTTGGCCAACCTGATTTCGAGTGGGTTTACGTTAATTTTACTGATAAGTGAGTTGCGTACATATAAATGGGAATTAGAAATTACTTTTTTAAAGAAAATTCTCATTTATTCAACACCTTTACTCATTGTGGGTTTTGGTGGTATGGTGAATGAGATGATTGACCGAGTAATGTTATTGAATCTTTATCCTGCTTCTATTCAGGAGCGACATGTGATGAATGGTATTTATTCAGCAAACTATAAATTGGCAGTAGTAATTGTATTGTTTATTCAAGCATTCAGATTAGGAGCAGAGCCATTTTTTTTCAGGACATCCACACAGTCAGACGCCGCTCATGTTTATGCCCGCGTTATGAAGTTTTTTGTTATTACATGCTGCGTTTGTTTCTTGGGTGTTGTGCTTTTTTTAGATTTATGGAAATATTTTATGGGTAAAACGCATAAAGAATACTGGTCTGGGTTAGTGGTAGTACCACTTTTAATGGTTGCTAAAATTTTCTTAGGAATTTATTATAATCTTTCAGTTTGGTATAAACTTACCAATAAGAATTTAATGGGGGCATGGATAACAATTGGGGGTGTTTTTATTACAGTGGTACTAAATTATTTAATGATACCATATTGGGGTTATACGGCCTGTGCTGTAACTACGATTGTGTGTTATGGTGGTATGATGACCTTTTCTTATTATTTAGGACAAAAATATTTTCCTGTGCCTTATGATATTAAAAGAATACTTGGTTATATACTAGTTGCGGTTTTGATTTATATTATATACTTTTTGCTTGTGAGCGGAATGACAAATATTCCTTTGAAATTAATGATTGGCGCAGTACTCAGTTTCGTGTATGCAGCATTTGTTATTTTTACAGACAAGGCAGAATTCAGTCGGTTGCCGTTTATATCCAAGTGGATCGCTAAGTAAGAAATGGATTGTGTAATTTTTCATGCCGGATATTTGTTTCCGGCCCATGTCCCGAATATACTTTTGTTTCGTCCGGCAATGCCCATAATTGAGTTTTGATACTTTCAATGAGTGTTGGCATATTTCCGCCCGGCAGATCTGTTCTTCCGATACTTTCCCTGAATAATACATCTCCAGAGATGATGAAGTCCTGTTTTTTACAATAAAAACCAAGATGTCCGGGCGAATGCCCCGGAAGCCATAGTATATCAAGACAATCATTTCCCAGAATAATCTGATTTCCCGGATTTAAGTAAATGTAAGCGTCTGCATAATTATCAAAAGGGATACCCCACATTAATCCGGAAGCGGGAGCCATTTTCAATACTTCTACTTCCAGAGGGTGCAAGTGGAGTTTTGTATGAAATTGCTCGAATATCCATTTATTACCAAATACATGATCCAGATGACAGTGCGTATTCAGTAAATATTTTACTTGCAGTTGATTGCTGTTAATAAAGGAGGCAAGCGCTTCTTTTTCTTCATCAAAATAACATCCCGGATCAATAATCAACGCTTCTTTTTGCTCGTTATAGAGTACATATGTATTTTCTTGCAGTGGATTAAATGTAAATGCTTTCAGCAGAAACATGGCTTTATTTCCTTAATTTTAATATCTGCAAAGTTACATCGACCTTTGGGATTCATAATTATATTTATGCGCATGTTTTTTAGGATAATGGTGGGCGTTCTTGCTCTTTTTCTCTTCAATCAAACCGTGGTAGTAGCCCAGGTTAATATGGTAGAGTTTGGGAAAAACAGAGTGCAATACAATCGTTTTAAATGGAGCTTTTATCAAAGTCCCAACTTTAATGTTCATTATAATCAAAACGGTTTGGAACTTGCAAAGTTCATAACCCAGATTGCGGAACAGGATTTGCCTGAAATTGAAGATTTTGTTGAATTTTCTGTTCAGCGTAGAATCAATATAGTTGTTTACAATCATTATAATGATTATAAGCAATCCAATATTGGATTGGGGTTAGAATGGCCCAATGCAGGAGGGGTAACCAGACTGGTAAATAATAAAATGGTTGTGTATTTTAATGGGGATCATAATGATTTGCGCCGTCAGATCAGGGAAGGTATTGCCCGTGTTTTGGTAGAGACCTTGCTTTTTGGCGATGATATTGGCGAGTTTGCGCAAAATCAGGCCTTGCTTGATTTGCCAAAGTGGATGACAGATGGTTATATTTCTTATGTGGCCGAATCATGGAGTACACAGCTTGATAATCAATTAAAATCGGCAATGCTTGGCTACAAGTATAAAAACTTTTATCAGTTTGCTTTTGAACAGCCTAAATTGGCAGGCCATGCTTTTTGGTACTATATAGATGAAAAATATAAGCGTGAAAGCGTTACCTATATTTTATACCTCAGCAGGCTTTATAAGAATATAAATAAGGCAACACTTTCTGTTTGTAGAAAAAAACTAAAGAGGATCCTGAAAGATTTCATGCAATACAATCAAAATAAATATTTGCAGGATATTCGAGGGAGAAAAGATATTCCTTCTGGGAAGTTGACTTTGCTCAAAGAGATCGGAAAAAAAGATTACTTCCGTTTTCAACCGAATCCGAATCCCAAAAATAATGCTTATGTATTTGTTCAATACAAAAAAGGGGTGTCTAAAGTTATTTATACAGAAAGCTTTTTCAAGGAGTATGTTTTATGGAAAAGCGGCATTCAAAATTTAGAGGAAAGACCTAATCCCAATTATCCGCTATTGGCATGGGATCCCAAGGGAACACAGATAGCCATTGTAGTTTGGCAGAAAGGAAGATTAAATCTGCACATGTATAACGTATTAACGAAGAAAAAATCTATTACAGCGCAGCCTTTACCTTTTGAGCAAGTCAATGATGCACAATTTATGCTGGATGCCAATACGCTTATCATAAGCGGTGTAAAAGGCGGGCAGAGCGATATTTTTATCTATAAGATATCAGAAAATAAAACAGAACAGATTACCAACGATATCTATGATGATTTGGATGCATCTTTTGTTACTTTCCCCAATAAAACGGGTATTCTTTTTTCCAGTAACAGACCCGGTCCGATATCTGTAGACGGAGATACTGCTTTGCCGAGAAACAGATTTAATATTTTTTTAATCGACAACTGGAATCGTACCGAATTTAAACAAATCAGTCAACTGAGCCATATTCCTTTTGGTAATGCCAG
>Ga0315906_10011248_pt1 | contig 10439 bp, 10 predicted proteins | sample LakEriMetagenome_4_FD_203526 | JGI IMG/M metagenome (GOLD analysis project Ga0315906, IMG submission 203526) | Freshwater fungal communities from buoy surface, Lake Erie, Ohio, United States - Buoy 2 MA122 | ecosystem: Environmental > Aquatic > Freshwater > Lake > Lake biofilm | place: USA...
AAGGCCAGGTGAAGATAATTGCCTGTATTGAAGACCCGGCAGTGATCGAGAGGATACTTGCCTGCCTCTATAGCAAATCCGACGTGGCGACAATTCAGACTGGAGGGCCGCTGTTGCCAATGCCAAGAGCACCGCCGGCAGAGAATGAGTGGCTCTGGCCCGATATTGAATAGCACCCAAATAGCGCTCAGGGATGATGCGACGACAAGGCTTGCAGGGCGGCGTTTGCGTGATTGGCGGATAACGCCGGAAACAGGCACAAAATGGACCCAAGAAAAGCTGACAGATCTGCAGTTTCTGGTTGAGGCAGACGGTTTTTGCAAAATTCAGCTGCAATGCTCGGCCGGAAATACCACAACATTGCCCACAACATTGCAGGCTGACTTATCGAAAAGGGGCTTTATGCTTCCTATACCCCACTGGATCCTGCCGGGACTGGGCATGACATCGCCAGCGGAGATCGTGCACCGGCTGGCCCAGCCAGAGATCGCGGCCCTGTTGCCCCGGCTCGTTCGTCATGTCGATGCGGGCGGCCGCGTCGCCGCGTCCTGTAGCGCAGTCTTCGTGCTGCAGGCCGCCGGTCTGCTGGAGCGCCGCCGCGTGACGACGACGTGGTGGCTGGCGCCGCATCTGCAGGCGCTGTCGCCCCGCACGACGGTGGCGGCGGATCGCATGCTCTGCGTGGATGGCCCGATCACGACGGCGGGTGCGGCCTTAGCGCAGTCGGACCTGATGCTGCACCTGCTGCGCCAGCATTGCGGCGCGGCGCTCGCGACGCTGGTCTCGCGCATGGCGCTGCTGGATGCCCGCAAGGCCCAGTCGCCCTACGTCGTGCCCGAAGTGATGGCCGCCGGCGATGAACTGATCGCACGCATCACGGCCAAGGTCGAGGCCAGCCTGCCGCGGGCCCTTTCGGTGGCGGCCCTGGCCAAGCATTTCTGCGTGTCGGAGCGGACACTGTCGCGACACGTGCGTCGCGCCACCGGCCAGAGCACCGTGGCGCTCATACAGGGGGTCCGACTGCGGCGCGCACGGACATTGCTCGAGAGCAGCCGCATGACCGTCGAGCGCGTGGCCGAATCCGTCGGCTACCAGGGTTCGACCGCGCTGCGCCGGCTCATCAAGAAGGTGAATGGGCTCAACCCGAGCCACTTTCGGCCGGCGGAACACGGTGCGGGCTCGCCGCGCGAGCGTACGCAGGCCGCGATGGAACACCTGAGCGGCGATCTTCAGCCGGGCGCCGACCCGATCGTCGAGAGGTAGCCGGCCACGAGTGCGACCAGGTGCGCGCTCGTGCTGTCGGTCGCAGACTGCCGGGGTTGCGCCATCATCACGCGGCTTCCGTGTCGCCTTTCTTGACGCTGAGGATTCGGGTCGAATGGCCGAACCAGCCTGCAACCGTGGCCTTGTTGCGACGGCTGATCGGCACTTTCAGGTCATTGGTCAACAGGCAGGACCAATCGCCGCCGTTCTTGACGATCTTCACGATGGCGCGTCGTGCCACCCAGTGCGCGCGATGGACTCGCAAACCGGTCTCGCCCATGGCTTCGGCCGCCTGCTGCAGAGAGCCGAGAATCATGCAGCGTCCGCGGTCGGTGTAGACGTGCAGATAGTGAAGATCCGAGGAGATGGCGAGCACGTTCGTCCCCAGCGCCTCCGGCAGGCGCCCGATGAACTCCGCCCGCGCGGCTTCGGCATAGCGGCTGGCTTCCGACTTGTCGAGATCGGTCGGGACGAAACTGTTGTCGTCAGGGTCTGGTGGATCGCTGGCGGATCGGCGGGACGCGAGAAACGGCAGATTGAGAATCATCCAGAATCCCAGGACCTCCGGTGCCGACTCGAGAAACTCCACGATGACGGCCTGCCACCAGCCGCGGCCAGCGAACGCATCCAGCCACTCGTCGCCGTCATCGAGCGGATGCAGCGACGCGGGCAGTACCAGTTCGACCAGAACCCCAACCGGCGCGAGCAGCAACGCGCCGCCAATACCCGCCAACAGCAGCGAGAGCCATGCGGGCAGGCGGTTCATGATCCGCGGCAGCACGAGCCAACTGGCCGAATAGAGGGCTGCGAGCGCGAGACCGATGTTGATCACCCAGAACACGATCCTCTCGGGCAGTCCCAGGCCGCGACTGGCTTCCGGCTGCATCAGCACGAACGCAATGACGAGCAGACCCCCCACGACGGGGATGGAACGCGCCAGCGGCCAGATGCCGAAGACTGTTCCATTGGCGACTATCGTGTTGCGGTTCATGGGCACGCGTCCCTGCCACTACCAGGAGTACTCGAACGTGAGTCCCAACAGCGGCAGACTTTCCTCTTCTTCCTTGATGATGTCGCCGGTGAGTATATTGAACTCGGAGGGCAGTCCTGCCGGTCCTCCGTAGACATTCAGGACGTCGAGGAACAGGACCAGGTCAATCGGCCCGACCGGGCGCCGGTAGTCGACGCGAAAGTCGAGCGCGTGGAACGCATCGCCGCGGCCCACGTTCGTCCGGGTGATCTCCTTGGAGAATCGCAACGGACGATTCGGCGCGAGCACGTCGCGGTACGCGACGAAACGATCACCGGGCTGGCCGGAACCGTACCTCCACCGTGCCGAAACCTGCCAACGGTCGTTGATTTCCCAGCGGCCGCCGAGCGCGGCGAAATGCTCGCGATTGAAGTCCCAGTCGTACTCGCCTCGGCCGTCGTTGTCGTCCACCCGGAACTGATTCCACGAGTAGACGAAGTCGGCAGCCCAGCGGTTGGCGAACCTGCGCGTCAGCACGACATCGACCCCGAGATTCCTGCCTTCGCCGGAATTGCTGACCCGGCCGGTCGTCCGACTACCCTCGACCAGCCGCTCGTCGAGGCGTTGTGAGTACGTGTCCACCAGAAGATTGAGGTTCTCGCTGATCCGCCAGTCCAGGCCGACACCGAAGTGAAGGAGCTCTTCGCTCTGGAGGTTGAAGTTGTTCGGATCCCGGGCGCGCTCGAGGCTTCTCGGGGATTCGTAGAAGAGCCCGGTAGTCGCCGACAGGCGCAGCGAAGGCGAAAGGGCGTAGTTGAACGCTATGCGCGGCGAAATCAGACTCTCGTCGCTGAATCCATCGTAGTCATAGCGCACCCCCGCCCGCAGACTCGCTCGGCCCCAGTCGAACGCCTGCTCTCCATAGAGGGCGAAGTTCGTCTCTTTCTGGCTGAAGCGGGAGTTGATCTCCGCCGGTTGGAGGACGATGTAGTTCGCTCCGGGCGGGCGCGGATCGCCCGACTCGTAGATGTAGCGGATCCAGTCCTCGCGCAATGTCGTCGTGTAGTCGAGGTCGATGTTCACGAGCTGCAGGCCGGCAGCGAAGCGCCCGAGGGCGTTGCCCATCGTGACGTCGCTGCGCCAACCGATCTCCGTGTCCTTCTCGGTGACGGTGAGCAACCGTTCCCGGACCGGCACCTGGCTGGCGGGCGTCCCGTCCGGGACGACGTCGGGGAACGCCTCGCCCTCCGAGGACAGTCGGTCACTCTCGCGCAAGTACAGCCGATTGATCCACTCGCCGTCGTTGCCGAAGAACCGCCGCCAGGTGCCGCCGATCAGCGCGAGATCCTGCTCGCTGTTCTGCAGCGAAAGGTCCTCGATCCCTTCCTCTTCTTCCTTTGCAGCAAGGATGTTCTCGACGGTCCGCTCGTACTTTTCTGGCGCGTAGATCGCCAGAAACTCGACCTCGTCGCCGCTCTCCAGGCGCGTCTTCGTCTTCAGGATCACATCCGTGGACACGGGCGCGCCGAGATCGTCCTGCCCAATGGTCTCGAAGAACTGGCCAAAGTCGAAGCGCCGCGCCTGCAGGAACACAGACGTGTCGTCATCGACGCCGCTCGGCCCTTCGTACAGCAGTTCGACCCCCGCGAGGTCCACACGCAGTCGACCCACGGGCGACGGCGCGCCCTCGGCCACTTCGAACTGCAGCAGCGAACCTTTGCGGCCGCCGAACTCGGCGCTCCACCCGCCCGGCGAGAACTCGGCGCCGGCCACCGCGTTCGGGGCGAAGATCGAGTAGCGGCCGCCGTTCACGATGTCATCCTGCTCGCCCAGGGTCTGCTCGAAGTGCACGACCTGCTGCAGCGGGAAGCCGTCGACGATGATGAGGTTGTTCTTCGGGCCGTGGCCGCGCACCGAAAAGCTTGCGAACTCGCCGTTCGACACGACGCCCGGCAGACCCACCAGCGCACGCATGACGTCGCTGCCGCTGCCGGCGGCATTGCGCAGTTCGTCGCGGGTCAGGTAGCGATCGGCCGCCGCACCCCGAGGATCGACCCCCCGCGCACGAGCGACGACGAGGACTTCCTCGAGAGCCGAGCCCGTCCGCGGCAGCAGCTCGAATCGCAGTTGCCCGGTCCGACGCTCGATGACCCGGACGATCGGCTCGACGCCTGGAACGTATCCGTCCGCCGCGGCGCGAAAAGTGTAGAACCCGTCGGGGAGGTTTTCGAACGAGGCCGACCCGTCCGGACCTGTCGTAACCGTTTCGGCTGCTCCGTCTCTGGCGTCCGCAGTGACCGTGACACCGCCCAGCGGGCGGTTCGTCACGGAGTCGATGACGCTGACCGACATCCCCCCAGCGCAAGCGAAACCTGGGAGCGCAGCAATGAACACGGCAAGCCAGCCGCGTGGCCAGAGCGTACCGACAAATCGACGACGTAGCATGGGCTGTCCTCAGTTGGAATCACCTCGATCAGCCCCGCACGATACGAATCGATGGTTCGGGCACAACGCCCAGTTCAATCAACGGCGCCGAAACTTCATCAACGGTCTCGACGATCCATCGACGGCACCAACGGTTGGCTCGCGGACAATAATCTGGACGGCCCGATCTGCATGGCCGAGTCCGAGGACAGGGCCCCGATCATGGAATCCGGCCCGTGTATCGGCGTGTCGCCGGGCTCCCGCGGCGCCCCGCATGCCGCACGCAGGCTCGAGCTGACCACGCTGTGGCGGCGGACGGCCGCCCACGGCGATATCTCGCGGCGCGCTACGCCTTGCGATTCTTGCCGCGAAAGCGCTCGATCATGGCTTCATCCATGCCGAACTCCGCCGCGAGCTCCATCATGTGCTGCTTGGTCACGCGGTGGGCGTTCAGCTTGCGCGCATGCTTCTCGGTCTGCTTCATGACCATCTTGCGTACCAATGCCGGGATCTTCATCAGGTCCTGCATGGCATCGTCGTCCCAGGTGAGCTCGGCGCTCAGGTCCGCGGCGCGATAGCCGTCGGGGGTCTCCTTGAGCGGCAACTTGATGAGATTCTCGGCGCGCGTATAGAAGTACTCCTGACGGTCTTCGTCGCCGAGGCCGATCGGCAGGTCCATGCGCCGAATGCGCTCTTCGCGGCCGATCTGATCCAGCCCCTCGTCCACGACGATCGCCTCGATGTTGGCGATGACGATGCCGCTGCTCTTCTCGAGCTTCACGATCTCGTCGACCGTGCACTCCGCGATCTGCGGGCATTCGGCGATCGAGGGCGGCTTCACCTTGCGCGACGGCACCGTGGTGAAGCGCGTGTGCTCCAGCTCGTTGACGCCTTCGGGATAGAAGCGCGCGGTCTCCATGACGTCCTCGAGGTAGGCAGCCGGCGGACAGTTGATGACGAGCTCGCGCGTCGCGCAGATGTTCTCGAAGGTGTGCGAGTCCTGCCGGAACCCGAGCATCATGCGCGGGCGCTTGTGCATCGAGTCGTACTGCATGATGTGCGAGTACGGGGCGGCGTTCAGCCGGCCGTTGCGATCCAGCGTGGTGATGATCGTGACCAGCTTCGGGAACAGCCAGACGTCCGAATACCAGAACGGCTTGATCTTGATTTCGGTTTTCATGGGGATCGAGTCTAGGTCGGCGCCGCGCGGGGCCGCCGGTTCCGTGCAGCGCCTATCCGAGCGGTGGCAAACCCGGCCGGGCTCGCGCACCTCTCAATCCCGGACGCCTTCGGCGACGGGTCGCGCGGCCCTCGTCGGCCGCTCCTGGGAGAGCCGTCTCAGGCCGCCAGTCGTAGCTGCGGCTCGAGGCCCGCTCGCGCCGCGAGCGTCAGCAGCATGTCCAGGCTGAAATCCTGCCACTTGCCCCGGATCAGGCGCGACACGCGCGGCTGACTGATACCGAGCCGCCGAGCGGCTTCCGACTGGGTCCAGCCCTTCGCCTTCAGGTGCTGCTCCAGCCGGATCATGACTTCGGCACGAAGGGCCATGATCTTCGCCTCCGCAGGATCGAAGCCGAGATCGAGGAACACGTTCCCGCTGCCCTTGATCCGGCGGGTATCGGTGCGGCGAGGATCGCTCTTCCGGCTCACGAATTTGCTCCGATCATCCTGTAACGCACCTTGGCCAACTCGACGTCCGCCCTGGCGGTCTGCTGTGTCTTCTTCTGGAACGCGTGTAGCACATAAACGGCAGCGTCGAACTTCGCCACGTAGATCGTCCGATACGCACCCGAAGCATCGCGTACCCGAATCTCATAGGCACCCGGGCCAACCGCGGGCATGGGCTTGAAGTTCGAGGGCAGGCCGCCGAACTGCACGCGCATCAGTTCCACGCCGATTGCGTGCCGCACCCTCGGCGGCATCGCGATCAGGTCGTCCCGGCTGGAGCCCAGGAACTCCAGGGGCTTAATGAACCGCACTGGAGGCTTGCACCGACCCTGGCTCGGACTATATCGGTACTTGTATTTCTATACAATCTTTTGCATAGCTACCGACGAAGTGCAACTGTGTCGCGGTTCGACTCCGGTATGTTTCGGCGTTTGAGCTCGCAATCTGCGACCTCCATACTTCGTACGCTGGCGGGACCATCTGGAAGGAGAAGCCGGCTTGGAACTTGGCGCCGTTCCGTCATGCCGCCGCGACCAACCGTGGCGTCGGCACACCGCGATCTTCGATCTCGTGTCGTGCCGGTGCTCGCCATCGCCAGATCATCGGCCGGCGCGCGCGCGGTGACACGCCGCGAACCTGGCGCATTCACCCGGATATGCAGCTGGAGAAACCGCCCCGCCACTGCCGAACAGTTGGCAGGCATAAAGACCAAAAACCGACTATGTTGGAGGCGACCCCCACTCAGGAACGGACGCCTGCATGGTTTCGCTTATCCAACCCGCCAACGCGCTTGCGGGCAAGGCTCAGTACCAACGCCATCAACCGGAACGCACACTGCTCTACCAACTGGTAGAGCAACACTACCCTCCGTTCCGCTTTCTGATGGCCAGGACCGAGCGCCCGCTGCCAGACTTCGTGCAGCAGGCGTTCGACGCATTCCTCAAGTGCGGCCGGCTGGAGCACGGCTTCTTGCGAGTGCAGTGCCAGAGTTGCAAACACGAGGACTTGGTAGCGTTCAGCTGTAAGAAACGCGGGTTTTGCCCCAGTTGCGGCGCCAAGCGCATGGTGGAACACGCAGCCCTGCTAGTGGATGAGATTTTGCCCGAAGTGCCTTACCGCCAGTGGGTACTGAGCGTACCGTTCCAGTTGCGGTTTCTGTTCGCCAGCAAACCGAATGTGATGAGCAAGGCGCTGGGCATTGTCTACCGCACGATTGCCATGTACCTGATCCATGCCGCAGGCCACACGCACGAGACAGCCACCACAGGCGCCATCACCTTTATCCAGCGTTTTGGCTCCGCACTGAACCTTAATGTTCATTTTCACATGCTGTTCCTGGACGGGGTTTACGTCAGCCTCAAGTCGGGCAAGCTTTCGTTCAAACCAGTCAACGCCCCCACCAAAGACCAACTACAAGCCGTGGTGCAGCGCATCAGCGAACGCCTGGCCAAACTGCTGACCCGCCAAGGCCTGCTCACTCAAGAGGATGACAGCAGCTACCTCACGATCGACGCCCTCGACGACAACGCCCTGCATCACCTGCAAAGCCACAGCGTGACTTACCGCGTGGCCATCGGCCCGCAGCAAGGCAAGAAGGTATTCACGCTGCGAACCATTCCAGCCCAAGAGCCAGAAGACGGCCGTTTTAGCCAAGTGGGCAAAGTAGACGGTTTCAGCCTGCACGCTGCAGTGGCCACCCAAGCCCACGAACGCAAGAAGCTGGAACGTATCTGCCGCTATATCGCCCGGCCAGCTGTTGCGGAACCACGTCTATCGCTGACCAAGAGCGGCAATGCGCGCTATGAGCTGAAGACACCGTACCGCGATGGCACCACCCATGTGATATTTGAACCGCTGGACTTTATGGCCAGACTCGCCGCCCTGGTGCCGAAGCCAAGAGTCAACCTCACGCGCTACCACGGTGTGTTCGCTCCCAACAGCGCGCACCGGGCGCAAATCACCCCCAGCCAGCGCGGCAGAGGCTCAAAGCAAAACACCGGCACTTCCACCTTGATGCTTGACGACAAGAGTTTCATTGAAAAACGCGCAGCCATGACCTGGGCGCAACGCCTCAAGCGGGTCTTCAACATTGAGATCGAAGTGTGTCGTCACTGCCAAGGCCAGGTGAAGATAATTGCCTGTATTGAAGACCCGGCAGTGATCGAGAGGATACTTGCCTGCCTCTATAGCAAATCCGACGTGGCGACAATTCAGACTGGAGGGCCGCTGTTGCCAATGCCAAGGGCGCCGCCGGCAAAGAGTGAATGGCTCTGGCCCGATATTGAATAGCACACAAATAGCACTCAGGGATGATGCGAAGACAAGGCTTGCAGGGCGACGTTTGGGTGATTGGCGGAGAATGCCGGAAACAGGCGCAAAATGGACCCAAGAAAAGCTGACAGATCTGCAGTTTCTGGTTGAGACAGGCGGTTCTTGCAAAATTCAGCTGCAAAACTTGGCCGGAAATCTCACAACATTGCAGGCTGACTTATCGAAAAGGGGCTTTATGCTTCCTATACCCGGCGGCGACGTCGCCATCCGGGTGGAGGGCAGCGTCCGTTTCGCGAACTGATCGGCGGACTCGGCGCAGCGTCGACGAATCTAGCCGGTCCGCGCGTAACGCATCACGGCGAGCATCAGCACCACCGTCAGCGGGAAATCGCCAAAGCTCGTGTAGTAGAGCCAGGTGTCCTGGCTCGTGAACTCGGCGAACAGCCAATTGACGCCGGCCATGACGAGGCCGAGCACTCCGAGCCCGCCGGCGAGGCGCTGGGCGTCCATCGGTTGCGGCATGTAGCGCAACAGGCGAGCGCCGAAGTACCGGCCTTTCCTGAAGATGGCGTCCGACAGCGTGATCGTCGCCACGAGCACGCCCAGAATGGTGCTCTTCATCTTGACTGCCCAGTCGTCGTCGAAGAACCACGAAAACCCGGCGGAGACCAGCAACATCACTATGCCGAACAGCGCCAGACCGCCGAGCAGGTCGACCTTGACGAAGCGCTGCGCCACGACCACCACAAGACCTGCTCCCGCTGTCACCAGTGCCGACAGCGGCAGATCGTCGGTGGCTTTCACCAGCACAAAGAAAAGTGCGCCGATCGCAAGATCGACATAGATCGAATACTTGTTGCGGGCCCACTGCGCCGCCTGTTTGGCCTGCTGCTCCGCGAGATCTTCCTGCCGCCCCGCGAGACCCGGAAAGCGGATCTGCTTGCCGCGGTGGCTCTCGTGCACCAGCACGCCGTCGACGCGCACCGCGATGGCGGCCCGACGCCAGTCGATGTACCCCGCTTCCACCTCGAGCTGCCGGCCATCCGCGAGCGTGCAGCGCAACCGGTGGTTGCGCGTTCCCCCGGGCTGCATGACATCGGTGAAATCGCGCGCGAGCTCACGTCCCTCGTGCAGCAGTCGCGTCTCGATGGTCTTGAGGCCGACCGGCATCTCGACCATGTAGTCGTGCGTGCCGAGCCGGAACCGGAAACGGTATGTCCAGACCGCCATGGGATCAATCCGCGCTCGACGGCGAGCGATCAATGAAATAGTGGAGGAACTCCGCGGTCACGCCGCCGCTCTCGCGGGTGACGCGGTGACTGAAGCGAGCGCCGACTTTCTCCATGGCGCGCTGCGAGCGGGTGTTGTTCACGCCGACGTGGAACCAGACCCGATCGACGAAACGAAACGCGTGCGCGAGCATCAGCGCCTTGAGTTCCCGGTTGTAACGACCACCCCAGCAGCGCCGGGAAAGGAAAGTGTAGCCCACCACGATGTCGCGCGCCTCCGGGTTGTATTCGTAGTAGCCCGCGCGATTGACAGCAGCCGCACTCTGGCCGGAGATGCGGCTGCGGGCCGCGCATTGTTTGCCGGGCGCGGCAACTGCCTCGCCTGCCACCTGGTGGCCGGGCAAGGATCGCCGCTCGGCGGTGAACTGACCCGCTGAACCACCCGGACGACTTTGCCACCATGAAGTTCTTCATGGAACGCTCGGTCGAGATGATGCAAGCGGTGGGTGCACTCAAGATCGAGTCCTCGTACAGCCAAACGGGCCAAACCGGGGGTGTGCATCTGCTCGGCACCTGCCGAATGGGCTCTGACCCGGCCTCCTCGGTGGTGGATA
>Ga0315906_10011249_pt1 | contig 10438 bp, 9 predicted proteins | sample LakEriMetagenome_4_FD_203526 | JGI IMG/M metagenome (GOLD analysis project Ga0315906, IMG submission 203526) | Freshwater fungal communities from buoy surface, Lake Erie, Ohio, United States - Buoy 2 MA122 | ecosystem: Environmental > Aquatic > Freshwater > Lake > Lake biofilm | place: USA: Lake...
TGGCGCGGCCGTGCCGCGCCCATCCGCCGCCGCTCAAGGTGTCGCGCCGTCGCCGCCGTCCCGAAGACCGTCAACGGCGGGGGAGTTGGCCCTGCGGCGTGAGCTCGTCGATGATCCGCGGGATGTACTTGGCGAGCACCTCCGCGAGCTGGTCGCGATCGACACCCTTGGTGCGGGCGAGGCTCTCGAGCTCGCGCTGGCCGAAGACGTCCTCGATCTGTCGGCGATCGACCGGCTTGTTGGGGCCGGTGCGGACCCACGAATCGACCTGCTCGCGCATGCCCTTTTCCTCGAACTGGCGGACCACGTCGGGGAGCTTCTGCGCGCCACCACCGCCGAAGATCTGCCCGAGGATGTCGCCCAGGTCATTGGCAGAGGGCATCCCCTGGGGCTGCTGCTGGGGGGCCGGTCGGGCCTGCGGTTGCCGCTGCGGGGCCTGTTGCTGCTGCGCCGCGCCTTCGAGCACCTGCTTCAAGATCTCGCCGAGAATGTCCATGAATGGGCCTGCGTCTACCTGGAGGTGTGGTGCGGTCCGGCATCGGGCCGGTCCGTCTCGCAGGCAGTCTACGGGTGGCCGGGGCCCGGGGAAAGCAACCGGCGTCAGTCGACTGAAACCGATTCGCCGCCCGCTCGGGTCGCCAATTGGCCGAGCGTGCGCACGGACGTGTTTTCCGCCAGGAACCGCACCGCACCGTCGCACATGGCCACGTTCGCGCCGCCGACGTGGAAGCCGTACATGAGCCAGCCGTTCTCGTTGGAGCCGTTGATCTTGAAGAGTGACGGCGGCATGTTGCCGGCTGTCGGCCCTGAGGTGCACCACCCCTTGGTTTTCTCCCCAAACGCATAGGGATTGTCGTTCGTCGCCCAGGCCCCCCCTTGGGCCCGCGCGCAATTCACTCCCGCGGCATTGTCGGCGTTGGCGGGATAGCGGGTTCCCGCTCGCCAGACGTCCTCGCGGCCGCCACACTCCGCGAGCAGGATCGTCTTCGCGAGCCCGTCGGTAATCTTCGCGAGCGTGCACTTGGGCCGCTTTGCGTTTTTCGTCGACGCGCAGCCCGACCACTCTTCGGTCGCTCCCGGCAGCGCGGCCGTGGGCCAGTCGGGAAGCGAAGCCAGGACCTTGAAATTCGATCCCGTCCCCGCGACGAGGAAGTAATCGGTGCATGCCCCGGTCTTCCGCGGCGAGTCGATCTTGTCCTGGATCCGATTCGGCTCCGGTGCCGAAGGGCATTGCAGCACCCTGATGTGCGTCCGGGCGATCGCGCGGTTGCCGCTGACGGGTTCGTCGAGAACGCCGGCCGTGCCTCCGTTGACGGCGACGCCGTTGGCATTCAGCCACCAGTCCCGCTGAAAGTCGTAGGTTTGCAGCAGACCGGCCTCCTCGACGTAGGGCAGCACGTCGGGCGCCCAACTCCGCTGCGCCATGCGGAACTCGCTATTGGGCGCGGCCGTGCAGTTGCTCGACCGCTTCAGCGGCGGCAGCAGGGAGCGCGCGGTTTCGTAGTTGTGGAATGCCAGCGCGACCTGCCGCAGGTTGACGCCGCACTGCGTCCGCCGGGCCGACTCACGGGCGTTCTGCACGGTCGGCAGGAGCAGCCCCACGAGCGAGGCGATGATCGCGACCACCACGAGCAGTTCGACGAGGGTGAACCCATGCGGATGCTGCGGACGGTCGCCGAACGTGGGGGACGAGCGGTCGTGCATGGGGCGGGCTCCGGATGTCGTCTCCGCGAGACTAACGCCCCATCGGCCGTCTTTTGCCGCCAATCCACCGCCGGTCCCCGGTGAAAATTTCTCCGCCACGCGATGCTGAAAATTTCACCGCGGCCCTGCGATCCAGGGTCACTCGTCGAGGCCGAGGAGCCTGAGTTTCGTGCGGAGCGTGGCCCGGTCGAGGCCGAGAAGCCTGGCCGCCGCGGTGCGATTGCCGCCCGTGTGGGCGAGCGCCTCGCGGATGAGCGCGGCCTCGGCCACCTTGAGCAGCCGGTGATGGAGATCGGGCTCGGCCAGTCCGCCGAACGACCGGCGGGCGGCGGCCGCCCATTCGCGAACGGCCGTGGCCACGGCATCCGCCGCCGGCTCGACGGTCACGTCGTCAGGCAGGGCGACGGGCGGCAGGTGCTCAGCCGCGAGCGCATGGCCCCGCGACACGACCGCGGCGAACTCGACCGCCTGCCGCAGTTCGCGGACGTTGCCCGGCCAGGCCCGCGCGACGAGCGCGGCCACGAACGCATCCGTGACGCTCGGCGCGCGGGGCCGCCGGAGCCGGGCCGCCTGGCGGCCGAGGAAGTGGGCCGCGAGTGCGGCCACGTCGTCGAGCCGTGCGGCCAAGGGCGGCATCTCGACGGAGCCCGAGCGGAGCCGATCGAGGAGTTCGGCACGAAAGCCGCCCGCCGCGACGAGCCCACCCAAGTCGGCCGCGGTGGCGGCCACGACCCGGGCGGCCACGGGTCGCGACTCGACCGCGCCGATCCGGGCGGCCGTGCCCGTCTCGAGCATCCGCGCCAGCCGTGCCTGGACCGCCGCCGGGGCCGCGTGGATTTCGTCGAGCAGGATCGTGCCGGAGCCGGCGAGTTCGACGAGGCCCGGGCGGTCGCCGACGCCGAAGACCTCGGCCTCCACGACGTCGCCCGCGAGGGCGCCGAGGCTCGTGGCCACAAATGGCTCGGCGGATCGCGAGGACCGCGCGTGGATCACCCGCGCGGCGAGCTCCTTGCCGGTGCCGGGAGCGCCCGTGACGAGCACCGGCACGTCGGTCGTGGCCACGAGCGCGATCCGTCGGAACACCTCCTGCATCGCCGGGCCCGAGCCGACGAGCAGGGGCGTGCCGGCGTCGGTCTCGGACACGGGCACGCCGGCCGCGGCGCGGTCGGTGACGGCCCGCGCCACCACGTCCGACACGCGGTCGAGGTCGAACGGCTTGAGGAGGTAGTCGAAGGCCCCGGCCTGCACGGCGCGGACCGCCGTGTCGAGGTCGCCGAAGGCCGTCATCACGACCACCGGCGCCGCCGGCGCGAGCGCCCGCAGCTCGGGGATCGCCGCGATGCCGTCGCGACCCGGCAGGCGGACGTCGAGCAGGATCGCGTCGGCCGCGAAGCGCTCGCAGGCCTCGACCGCCTCCTCGGCGCTCGCCGCGACGGCCACCTCGTGCCCCTGGTCGGCGAGCAACTCCCGGAGGCTCCAGCCGATGGCCGGCTCGTCGTCGACCACGAGGATGCGGCTCATGACGCGGTTCCTGCGGGCAGCGAGAGCGAGAATCGCGTGAGGCCGCCGACGCGGTGCCACGCAAGTGAGCCGCCGTGGGCTCCGGCGACGGCCGTGGCCACGGCGAGGCCCAGGCCGATGCCCTCCGGCTTGCCGGTGACGAAGGGCTCGTGGATCGTGTCGCGGATGCGCTCCGGAGGGCCGGGTCCGGTGTCCTCGACGACGAGATCGACGCGGCCGTCGTGCTCGACGGCGGAGAGCCGCACGGTGCCGTCGCGGCCGGCGGCGTCGATGCCGTTGAGCGCGAGATTCACGAGCGCCGCCCGGAGCGCCTCGCGGCGGCCCACGACCGCCGCCGCGGCCGGCCCGCACTCGAGCCGCACGCCGGCGTGGTCGCAGCGCGGCGCGGTGAGGTCGCGGACCTCGCCGAACAGGTCGGCGATCTCCACGCGGACCGGCGGCGACTCGTCCGGCCGGCCGAGCGCCAAGAGCCCCCGCACCTCCTCCTCGAGCACGTCGAGCTGCCGGGCCGCCACGTCGAGGCTGTCGTCGGGCCGGTCGCGGCCGGCGGCGCCCGGGCAGCGGCGGCGGTGCAGGCCGATGGCGAGCTTCGCGCCGGTGACGGCGTTCCGCAGCTCGTGGGCGAAGCCGGCGGCCAGTTGGCCGAGGAGCCGCTGCCGCTCGCCGGCCACGAGCGAGTCGCGGAGTCCGGCGAGCGTGCGGCTCATCTGGTCGACGCCGGCGGCGAGGCGGCCGATCTCGTCGGTCGCCGCGGCCTCCGGCCCGAGCGTCTGCCCGAACTCGCCGGCCGCGATCCGCGCCACGTGCCGTTCGACGGCGCCGATCCTGGCGGCGAGCCGCCGCGCGGTCGCGAGCCCCAGTGGCACGAGCACGGCGAGCATCGCCGCGGCAATCGCGGCCTCGGGCCAGAGCGCGTCGGCGAGCGTGCGCGCGAGGCCCGGCACGGGCGTGAGCACGAGCACGGTTTCGGGCCGGACGCCCGTGAGCTTCACGATGCCGATATGGTGCGTGACCCCGTCGACGACGCCCGTGCCTCCGCCGGCCGCGGCGACGGCGGCAAGGTCGGTGCGGGCGAGCGCGGCGGCCGACAGCGTGGCGGGCCCGGTGGCGCGGTCCGCGGGGTTCCAGACGACGAACTCGCTGCCGGTGAGGCGGGCGAGCGTGTCGAGGATCGGCTGCGACAGCGGAAACCGCGCCGTCGCCAGCGCGTCGGCCAGCCGCTGCCGGGCGGCGGCCGCATCGGCCAGGGATCGCCGCGCGGCCAGCCAACTCGACGCGGCCACGCTCGCGATCACGCCGGCGAGCAAGAGCCCCACCACCGGAGCGATCAACTGCCGGGCCAGCGACGGGGAATGACGCGGCGTGGTCATATTCGCTCACTCTACCCGGCGGCGGACCGGCCCGCCGCGGCGTATGATCGGGCCATGCGCACGTGGCTGGCGGTGATCGTCGTGACGGCCGGGCTGGCCGCTTCTGCGGCCTGGGCCGGGGAGCCGGCAGGGGCGTTCCCGCCGGAGCTCGTCGCGTTCGGGCCGGCCTCGCCGGCGCCGCTCTTTTCCGGCGGCGGCCCCGACGCCTGGGATCGCGACCTCAGGGAGCGGGGCTGGATCGACCGCGACGGCGACCGCTGGCGGCTCTGGTACACGGGATCGAATCCCGACCGCGACCCGATCCGCCGCGTGGGGCTGGCCGTGAGCCGCGACGGGCTCAACTGGATGCGAGCGAGCGATGCTCCGCTCGTGGCCGATCGCTGGGTCGAGGACGTGTGCGTCGTGCCGGCCTGCGGCCGGCTGTGGATGTTCGCCGAGGGCGAGTCCGACGTGGCCCACCTGCTCGCGTCGCGCGACGGCCGCGGCTGGCGGCCCTGCGGTCCGCTCGACATCCGGCTGGCGACCGGCGCGCCGATTCCCGACGGCCCCCGCGGCACGCCGGCCGTCTGGCTCGAGCGGGGCACGTGGCACCTCTATTACGAGCGGCGCGACGAGGGCGTGTGGCTCGCGACCTCGCGGGATCTCCGCACGTTCACGAACGTCCGCGACGAGCCCGTCCTGGCCTGCGGCCCCGAGCCCTACGACCGGCACGGCGTCGCGTTCGACCAGATCGTGAGGTTCCGCGGCCGCTACTACGCCTACTACCACGCGAGCCCCGCGGCCGACCGGAGCACGTGGCAGACCTGCATCGCGACGAGCGTGGACCTCGTCCACTGGGAGAAGTGGCGGGCGAATCCGCTCCTGCCGGTCGACCCCGAGCACCCGAAGCGGTCGAGCGCCACGCTCGTCCACGACGGCGAGCGGCATCGGCTCTACACCACGCACCCCGACGTTCGCGTGCGATTCTCGATCGACCGTGTGCCGCGTCACTGATGCTGCGGCGGCATCGGCAGCATCAGCAGGAAAACGTCGCGGCGGCGTTCGTGTGGCAGACGGCCGTCACGAGCCCGTCGAGCCAGTCGCGGCGGTCGGGGAGCCGGCCGGTGGCCACGTCCGTGCCCACGAGGTCGCAGAGGATCCGCCGGAAATACTCGTGCCGCGGAAAGGAGAGGAACGACCGCGAGTCGGTCACCATGCCGATGAAGCGGGACAACAGGCCGAGATCGGAGAGCATGTTCAACTGCTCGCGCATGCCCCGCTCCTGGTCCATGAACCACCAGCCGCTGCCCCACTGGATCCTGCCGGCGGTCACGCCGTCCTGGAACGATCCCGGCAGCGCGGCAAAGAGCGCGTTGTCGGCGGGGTTGATGTTGTAGAGCACGGTGCGGCCGAGGGCGTTTTCCCGCGCGAGCGTGGCCAGATACCGGACGAGCCCGGGCCCCTGCCGGGCGTCGCCGATCGTGTCGCAACCGGCGTCGGCGCCGAGCCGCTCGGCGAGCGGGGGGTTCGGGTCGCGGAACGGACCGAGATGCAGCTGCGTGACCCAGCCCGCGGCGTGGTTGAGCCGGCCGACGTGGAGCATGAGCCAGACGGCGAATCGCTCCGCCTCCGCCCGGGTGGCGTCGGTGCCGGCCAGGGCCCGTTCCCAGATCCGCGCCGCCTCGGCGTCGGTGCACTCGACGTCGGGCAGATATTCGAGGCCGTGGTCGGTGGCCCGGCCGCCGGCGGCCGCGAAGTCGGCGTGGCGACGATCGAGCGCCTTGACGAGCCCGGCGAACGTGTCGGCGCCCGCACCCGCGGCATCGGAGAGCCGTCGCACCCAGGCCCGCAGTTTCTCCGGCGCGTGCACGGTGAGGGCCGCGTCGGGACGGAACGTGGGCACGACGCGGGTGGAACAGCCCGAGGCCGCGATTTTTCCGTGCCACTCGAGCGAGTCGGCTGGATCGTCGGTCGTGCCCACGAGGTCGACCCTGAACCTCCGCAGGATGCCGCGGGCGGTGAGATCGCCCGTGGCGAGTTGCCGGTTGGCCTCGGCCCAGATGCGGACGGCCGTCGCGGGCTCGAGCACGTCCTCGATCCCGAAATACCGCCGCAATTCGAGGTGCGTCCAGTGGAAGAGCGGGTTCCGCAGCGTGTGGGGCACGGTCGCCGCCCAGGCCCGGAATTTTTCCTCTGGCGCGGCGGCACCGGTGATGAAGTCCTCCGCGACGCCGTCGGCCCGCATGGCCCGCCACTTGTAGTGGTCGCCGGCCAGCCACACGGCATGGAGATCCTCGAAGCGACGGTCCTCGGCGATGTCGCGCGGGGAGAGGTGGGAGTGGTAGTCGACGATCGGCAGCGCCGCCGCGACGCGGTGGTAGAGATCGGACGCCGCGGGACAGGAGAGCAGGAAGTCCGTGTCGCAGAAGGGCATGGTGCGGGAAGTGTAGCTCCCGGCCCGCGCGGGGAGGAATCGTCGGGCAGGCTGCTTGGGCGTCAGCGCGGGCGACTGTCCACCATCCGCAACGCCGTCTCGTTGTCCCGTGCAGCCAAGCAGTTGCATCGCGGCCCCTTGCCCGCCGGCCCGGCCGACCCCCTAGGGTGCAGGTGCCGGAAGGGCTCCGCGAGCGACGCTCGTGGATCCCACGCCGGAGTCGATCCTCGGAAGACGAGTTGCTGGGTCGTTCGCCCCCGCGCGTGTCGCGGTGCGTGGCGCGGCCCCGGCGCAGCGTAGGCCGACATGCGGGCGACCCGTTCGCCTGCACGAGACCCGTCGTCGCGCCGACACCCATGCCGGCGCGCGTGAGGCGCAGGGAGGCGGTCGTCAGTTCCGCTGAATCGATGAGGTATCGGCATGCGTTCGGTGGCGCGCACTCTCGCGGTGGCGGTCGTCTGGTCGTGGTTCGCCGTCACGATGTTGACGGCCCGGAGCACGGACGTGCTCGAATACAACTTCAACAAGGGCCCGGCGGGCTGGTCGTCGCCGGAAGGGCAATGGCTCTATTCGGCCGAAGGGAGCAACGAGAAGAGCTGGAAACTGCCGCTCACCGGCAAAAATCCCCCGGCCAACGAGCTCGTGTCGCCCTGCTTCACGATCACGTCGCCGACCGTGCGGTTCGATCTGCAGCAACATCGCTTCGCGTTCGGCTCGAGCGGCACGGGCACGTCGGTGACCTACGTGCCGCCCGCCGGGCAGGTGCAGGTGTCGTTCGACGAGGGGTTCCATTGGCGCGGCGTGCCGCTCGACCGCTGGTATCCCTTCGTCGAGCCCGGCGGCGGCAGCGACACGCCCCCCACGCTCGACCCGGGGGCGTTTCCCGACGGCACGCAGACGACGCTTCTGGACGACGGCTACGCGTTCCAGGGCATGTCGCGGGGCTACGCCGACAAGAACCCGAAGTTCATCAAGAGCGCGTTCCTGCTCGACGACCTGCCGGTCGGCGGGTCGCTGCGGTTCAGATTCGTCGGCGACCTGGGAGGCATGGCATTCCAGGCCGCTCCTCTGCGTCCCATCTGGGACGTGAACCACGTGCAGATCAAGGGCGTCGTCGAGGGGGCGTGCATGCCCGAGCCGGGCGGACTCGCGCTCGCGGCCTCGGCCGCCGGCGTCAGTATCGTGGCGTGGCGGGGTCGATCTCGACGGACCAGGCGTCGATGCCGCCGGCCATGTTCTGCGCCCCCTCGAAGCCCTGCGCCCTGAGCCAGCGGGTGACGCGGAGGCTGCGGCCGCCGTGGTGGCAGTGGACGACGATCCGGCCGGCGCGGTGGGGCTCGAGCAGGTCGAGCCGCTCCGGCACCGTGGCCAGCGGCACGAGCACGGCGCCGGGGATGCTCGCGATGGCGTGCTCGTCGGGCTCGCGGCAGTCGAGGAGCAGGAATGATTCGCCCGTGTCCCGCAGCCGTTTGACGGCGTGGACGTCGAGCTCGAGCGGCAGGTCGGGGGCGATCATGACGCGGTCATCCTACCCGCGCCGCCCGCCGGCGGTGATGCGGCACGGGCGGCCGCGTCCCGGCAGGCTGCGCAAGACCGGTAAAACCGACCCGCCGGAGGTCTCGTGCGTATCATTCCCTGGCCACGTTCGGCCGCGCTTCTGCCACGGAGGGCACGATCATGGATCCCCACTTCCACGAGTATCTGGCGGCGATCGCCGGGATGCACGACGTCTACGGCGACCGTCCCGACGAGCACCCGACCGAGTTCCACGACGACCATGCCGGCGTGATCGTGGACGAGCTGTCCGCCGCCCATGCCGCCGCCTGACGGGACGGCTGGATCGCGGTCGAATCCATCCGCGCCGCAGTCAGTTTCCGACGCTCAGGCTGGAACCCGTCTGCTTCGGCGGATACTTCCGGAGCGTTGCCATGTGCCGCGACAGTCGCTCCATCACGTCGTTGTAGAGATACGTCTTCTGCTGGGTGAGCGTCGCCCGCGGCCCGGGCGCCTGATCGTAGCTCTCGTAGGGATCCTGACGGACGTTGAAGAGCCAGGCCAAGTCGAGCTTCGTCGTGGAGCCGTAATAGCCGTCCCGAGTCAGGAAGTGAGCCTTCCACTGGTTCATGCGGATGGCCTGGATCCTGGACTCGGCGTAGTAGATGTATTCATCCCGGGCCGACTCCTTCGCAGTGCCGCGCCAGTAATCGAGATTGTTCACCCCGTCGATGTGGTTTTTGTGCTCGACGGGGGTGCCGAACATGTCGCCCGTGGCGATCCGCTCACGGACGTCGGGCACGCCCGCCGCCGCCGACAGGGTCGTGAACACGTCCTCGTGGCTTTGGATGCCGTTGCGCTCCGATCCCGCGGGAATAGTGCCCGGCCAGCGGACGAGCATCGGCACCCGCACCCCGCCCTCCCAGGTCGTCATCTTCTCCGAGCGGAACGGTGTCGTGCCGCCGTGTGGATACGTCGAATGCTCGACGCCATTGTCCGTCGAGTAGATGACGATCGTGTTGTCGGCGATGCCCAACTCGTCGAGCTGCTTGAGAACCATCCCCACGTGCTCGTCGTGCTGGATCACGCCCGCACCGTAGTCATCGTGGTAGCTCGTGTGCTGCTTCACCTGTTCGCGATACCGCTCCGGCACTCGCGTGAACGTGTGCATACGGGTGGTGGCAAACCACACGAAGAACGGCTGGCGGGCCGCGTGGGCCTTGTTCATGAAGGCAATGCCTTCCTTGACCAGTTCCTCGTCGACGGTCTCCATCCGCTTGCGGGTCAACGGCCCTGTGTCGACGATTCGCTGTTTGCCGACCTTGCCGAAGCGAGGGTCGACGGTCTCGTCAACCGTGTCGGTGGCCCAGGTGTGGAGCACGCCCCGTGGGCCGTGGCGCTTCTTGAACTCCGGATCGGTCGGATAGTCCTCGTCTTCCGGCTCCTCCTCGGTGTTGAGGTGGTAGAGATTGCCGAAGAACTCGTCGAAGCCGTGCAGCGTAGGCAGGTGTTCGTTCCGATCGCCCAGGTGGTTCTTGCCGAACTGCCCGGTGGCATAGCCCCGTGTCTTCAAGACCTCGGCGAGCGTGGCATCCTGCGGCTGCATGCCCACCGGCCCGCCCACCATGCCGACACTCGTCAGGCCGGTGCGGATCGGGTACATCCCGGTCATGAAGGCGGCCCGGCCGGCGGTGCAGGAGGGATGCGCGTAGTGGTCGGTGAACAACGCGCCTTCCTTCCCGATGCGGTCGATGTTGGGCGTGCGATAGCCCATGACGCCACGGCTGTAGATGCTCAGGTTCGTGAAGCCGACGTCGTCACCCCAGATGACGACGATGTTGGGCTTCTGTTTGTCCTGGGCGGAGGCGACGCCCTGGAAGAAGATCGTCCCCGTGAGGAACGCGACTGAGAAGACCGTCGTGAACTGGAAAAAACC
>Ga0315906_10011251_pt1 | contig 10436 bp, 7 predicted proteins | sample LakEriMetagenome_4_FD_203526 | JGI IMG/M metagenome (GOLD analysis project Ga0315906, IMG submission 203526) | Freshwater fungal communities from buoy surface, Lake Erie, Ohio, United States - Buoy 2 MA122 | ecosystem: Environmental > Aquatic > Freshwater > Lake > Lake biofilm | place: USA: Lake...
GGTCCACGTGCGTCGTGATCTTCGCCAGGCTCACCGACACCCCCAGCTCGAACAGGGCCCGCGCAATCTGGTACAGCAGCCCCCGCACATCGTGCGCAAAGACATCGATGACCGTCGCGGTTTCCGAGACCTGGTTGTCAATCACCACTCGCGGGGGTTCCCGCAACTGCGGGTCGCGGATCATCGCGGTCAGCGGTCCCAGCCGCCGCGAACGCTCGAACAACTGCTCGACCGACAGTCCCCCCGACACCACCTGCCGCAGCGACTCCTCGACTTCGCGAATGCGAAACTCGGGTGAGGGGCCAGAGAAGTCTTCGTCCAGTACCTGGAAGCGGTCGATCGCCACCTGCTGCGTGGTCGTGCAGATGTTCGCCGTCAGAATCGACAGCCCCCGCGCCGTCAGAGTGCCACACAGCCGGCTGAACAGCCCGGAGCCCGGGCTGTCGGCAGTGATGATGCGGAACTCCAGCACCCGGCTCTCATCGGCCTGGCGGCCGGTGACCGACAGCGGGACGCGATCGAGTTCCCGGACGATCCGCAAATCCTCCAGCACCTGCTCGGGAGGGGTGGCGGTCAGGTAGTGGGCCGGCAGGCTCTCGACCAGGGCCCAATCGGCGGGCGAAGCCTCCGGCCCGGAAGTCGCTCCCGTGGCCGAGCCCTCCGCTGCAACGGCCTCTGCAGTTGGGATGGCAGGTTCCCCCGGTGCCGGCGCCCCGGCTTTGCCCGATGGATCGGCAGCGGTCGGCCCAGGCGCCGCCACCGCAGCAGTGCCCCGTTCGACCGTGGGCATGGCCACCGACGCGGCTCCGGCCCCACCGCCCGCATCACCCCGCAACCGCAGGGCCAGCTCGCGACGGAGCGGTGTCAGGTCGCGGGTCGCCGTGCCGGTCAGGTTGGCCAACGCTCCCTCGTACAACTGCCCCAGCAGGTCTTCCTTCCAGCTGGTGAACGTGTGCGGCCCCACTGCCAGCATGTCGGCGGCACTGTGCACAAACAGCAGTCGCAGCCGCTCGGCCCCACCCACCTGCCGCGCGAACTCCAGCAGCAGTGTCGGGTCGTTGAGATCCCTTCGAAACGCGGTGACAGTCATCGACAGGTGCTGTCGAACCAGGAACGCGACCGTGTCGGTGTCGGCCGCGGGCAGTCCCAGCCGAGGTCCCACGCGGCGGGCCAACTCTTCGCCCAGCACACAGTGGTCTTCGACATACCCCTTGGCGGCGTCGTGCAGGAGCAGGGCCAGGTGCAGCAGGTCGCGACGCCTCAGGCCCCGCGCCGTTTCCGCCAGCACGCCCCGCTGGTCGAGCAGCGATTCAGCCGCCTCAATCGCCCGCAGCGTGTGTTCGTCCACCGTGTAGGCGTGGTACTGGTTGAACTGCAGCAGGCAGCGAACATGCTGGAATTCGGGCAACACATATTCCAGCAATCCGACGGCGAACAGTTCCCGCAGCACGCCCCCCACGCCCCGCTCGTTCCGCAAGATCGAGAGAAAACGTTCCGCCACCTCGGGAGCCGGAGGCTGCGGCCAGCCCGCTGCGGCCTGCCGGATCGAATCCCCCAGGTCGGCCGGAACCTTCACCCGGTAGCCCGCCGCCAACTCGTACATCTGCAGCAGCAATCCGGGGTTATTCAGAACCAGTTCCCGGCTGCGGCGCGTGGGGAAAATCTCGCGGGGAGTCACCTGGAAATACAGGTTGTCGCGCCGCGAGGTGCAGAAGCGCCGGAACTGCTCCCCCAGCTGCCCGGGGCGATTCCGGTGCACAAAGCGGGTGGCGATGTCGGCGATCGCCGTCACATGCAGCAGGTACTGTCGCATGAACTGCTCGACCGGGCGCTGGGCGGCATCCCCGGGGAAGCCAAACAGGCCAGCCAGCCGGACCTGCTCCTCGCGAGTCAAGATCTCCTGCGGTTTCCCCGCATGGAAATGGAGCTCGGTGCGAATGCGGAGCAGAAACTGGGACGCTGCCACCAGGCGGTCCGCATCGGACCGGTCGAGATGCCCCCCCAGCCGCAGCAGGTCGAGATCGGGTGTCCCATGGGCCGCGTAGCCAATCCACTGCACCAGTTGCACATCGCGCAGTCCCCCGGGAGAGCGCTTGACGTCGGGTTCGAGCTGACGGTCTGTGCCACCATACTGGGCCCGTTCCGCCGCCCGGGCTGCCAAGCAGTTGCGATAGAACGTGGTGTAACGTCCCCGGCAGACGGCGCGATCGTAGCGGGTTCGCAACCCGGCATGCAGCGCTTCACTCCCCCAGAGCAGCCGGGTCTGCACGAGAGCCGTGGCGAACACCGGATCCTGCCCGGCGAAGTTGACCGCGTCCGAAAGCGAAGCGACCCGATGCCCCAGCTGAATCCCGGCATCCCAGCAATCGCGCACAATCTGAGAAACCACCTCGTCGTAACCGGGCGGTTTGCGATTCTTCACCAGGAAGAGCAGGTCGACGTCGGAGTAGGGGACCAGCTCACCCCGACCACTCCCTCCCACGGCGATGACGGCAGAATCTTCCCGCAGCACCTGCTGGGCCGCCGGCCCACTCCGAGCGAAGACCGCCTCGAACAGGTCGATCAGCAGGCGGTCGATCGAGTCGGAGATGAGGCTGGCGGTCTGCGGGACGGGCGTACCCCCCTCAACACTCCGCCGGGCGGCGTCGCGCAGTGCCTGCAGTCGAGCTTTAAGAGAACGCAGTCGCTCGAGCATCTCGCCGGGCGACTGCGGTGCAGGGGGGACCATGAAGGACGGAGCCCTGGGGGGCTAGACCGCCGACTCGCCGGTCTCGCCCGTCCGAATCCGGACCACCTCGCTCAGGTCGGTGACGAAGATCTTCCCGTCGCCAATCTGACCGGTCCGGGCCACCCGGGTGATGATGTCAATCGCCTCCCGCAGCAGCGAGTCGGCGACCACCACCTCCAACTTGACCTTGGGCAGGAAGTCGACGGTGTACTCGGCACCCCGGTACATCTCCTTATGACCCCGCTGGCGACCAAACCCCCGCACCTCGGTGACGGTCATCCCGTCGATCTTCGCGGCGGTGAGGGCGTTCTTGACGTCTTCCAGCTTGTAGTGGCGAATGACCGCTTCGATTTTCTTCATCGATCTCGACTCCCGAATCTCGTTGTCCGCTCCGGACATCCCGGAGATGGCTGACAGCCGCCAGCCTGAAAACGGATGAGCGCATGCCCCGTGAGTGTAGCACTCCCCGGCCTTGGGATCACAGGAACCGGCCCCCCACACGGGGAGGCCGGTTTCCCCGCAGCCCCGCTCACATAAAGATGTATCCCTCTTCGCCGTGCTGGCTCACGTCGAGCCCCATCAGCTCGTCGTTCTGCGTCACCCGCAGCCCCATCACCGCGTCCAGCACCTTCAGCAGCACCAAGGTGCCCACAATGGCTACCACCGCCGAGGCGCCAATTCCCACAACCTGGTTCACCACCTGACCGGGGTTCCCCTCGATCAGCCCTTGGGCAGTGGTCGATCCGGGCCAGACCGCCCGGGTCGCGAAGACCCCGGTCAGCACCGCCCCCAAAGCGCCGCCCACCCCGTGCACCCCAAACGCGTCCAGGGCGTCGTCGTAGCCCAGTTTCGCTTTCAGATTGCAGGCGTAAAAGCAGACCAGGCCCCCGGCCAGCCCCATCAGGATCGCCGCCAGTGGAGTCACCATCCCGGCCCCGGGCGTGATGCAGACCAGCCCGGCCACCGCTCCCGAACAGGCCCCCAGGATGCTGGGTTTGCCCCGTTGCACCCACTCGGCTCCCGCCCAGGCCACCACCCCGGCCGCCGCCGCCATGTGCGTGGCGACAAACGCGTTCGCGGCCAATGCACTCGACTCGAGCGCGCTCCCCGCGTTGAAGCCGAACCAACCCACCCACAGCAACGCCGCACCAATGCAGGTGTAGGTCAGGTTGTGCGGCGGCATCGGCTCTTGCCCGTAACCCAGCCGACGCCCCAGGATCAAGGCACACACCAGCGCCGAAACGCCGCTGCTCACGTGCACCACCGTTCCCCCCGCGAAGTCAAACGCCGGGAATTTCGCCCCCTTGTTCAGTGGGTTCAGGAAGCCGAAGTCCGACCACACCCAGTGGGCGATCGGGCAATAAATCAGCGTCCCCCACAACACGCTGAAGACCACCATCGTGCTGAACTTCATCCGCTCGGCGAACGCCCCGCAGATCAGCCCCGGTGTGATGATGAAGAACATCATCTGGTACACCATGTGGACCGATGTCGGGATCCCCGTCAGCCCGTCGGCGAACATGGGGGTCACCGCCTGGCTTGCTGATTCATCCCAGTAGGGCAACACCCCATTCATCAGGAAGAAATCACCGCCCCCCACAAGGCCCCCGGCCACATCCTTGCCGAACGCCAGGCTGTAGCCCCACAACGCCCACACCAGCGACATGATTCCCATGAGGAACACGCACTGCATCATCACCCCCAGCACGTTTTTCTTCCGGACCAGGCCGGAGTAAAACATGGCCAGACCAGGTGCCGTCATCATCAGCACGAGTGCCGACGAAATCAGCATCCAGGCGGTGTTGGCCCGGTCGAACTTGGGGGGCAGCACACGGGGGTCGGGGTCTTCGGCCAACGCGGGAACCGCAAAACAACCGATGCAGAACACGGCCACCAAGGCCATCCGCACAAATCTTCGCATCTCTCACTCCTCAAGCGCTCGGGTAGTGGCGAAACTGACATCACTCCGAATGCAAACCCCGTGCCAGCCCCATCGGTCCCGGCCGGTCGCCGGTCTCCGGCCGCACTTCCCCTCCCCATCCCCACTTCCACCACGCAGTCCCACCCCATGCAGATCCGGCGAGTCACTCCCCACATCATTGGGGCCGAACGCAATTTCCTCTTTGTCGTCATCGAGACCGATTCGGGCCTCCGCGGGGTGGGGGAGGGGGGGATCACCTGGCGGGAACAGGCCATGGCTGGCTACATCGAGTCTCTCACCCCGCTGCTGCTCGGGGCCGACCCGTTCCGCACCGAGCACCTGTGGCAACTGATGTGGCGGAGCGGCTTCTTCCCCGCCGCCCAGGTCGGGGCGGCCGCCATCGCCGCCATCGACATTGCCCTGTGGGACATCAAGGCCCAGGCCCTCGGTGTACCGCTCTATCAACTGCTCGGGGGCCTCACGCGCGACCGCGTTGCCTGCTACCCCCATGTCCGTGGACAGTCGGCCTCGGAACTCGCCGAGGCAGGCCAGCGACTGGTCGCCGAAGGCTTCCGCTTTCTCCGGACCGAGATTCGCGGGGGGGGTGACGGGGCGGTCTTCAACCCCCGCCCGGCACTGCGCCAGGGGGCCCGCGACCTCGCCGCCCTGCGGGCCGCGGTCGGTTCCGACATCGAACTGCTGGTCGACGTGCACACCCGCCTCGACCCCGCCGATGCCGAACTGTTCTGCGAACTTGTCGCCCCGACCCAGCCCTTTTTTGTCGAAGACCCGTTGCGGTGCGAGAATCTCGCCAGCTACCGCCGGTTGTCGCAACGGGTCCGGGTCCCCCTGGCGGTGGGCGAGCAACTCGGTTCGAAGTGGGAGTTTCGCCAGCTCATCGAAGAAGATCTGCTCGACTTCGCCCGCATCGACATCTGCAACGCGGGGGGCATCACCGAGTCGTGCAAGATCGCCAGTTGGTGCGAGACCCACGGCATCAGGCTGGCCCTGCATAATCCGCTGGGGCCCGTTTCGACAGCCGCCTGCCTGCACCTGGATCTGGCCTCCAGCCAGTTCGCGGTGCAGGAACTTCCCCGCCGGCCGGGGAGCTACCTGACCGATCTGTTCCCCGTGCAGGTCCCCTACGAGGCGGGGCACCTGCTGGCCCCCACGCAGCCCGGACTGGGAATCGTGATGGATGAGTCGCGCGTCTCAAGCTATCCACCCATCCCGGCGGGCCGCTGCCCGCTCTGGCAACGGGGAGATGGAGCCTTCACCAACTGGTAACGCCGGCCAGTACGCTGGGACTGGTGCCGCAGACAACCGGCACCGCTGACAGTAACGCGGCCGCTCAGCCCACGCAGAGCTGGCGTGGTTCGCCCCAAAACTCGAGGGAGTCGATTGTGTTCGAGGTGCTGTCGGGCTGGAACCTGCGGTGGTTCGAGTTTGTCACCCGTGGCTCACTCACCACGGTGGCCGCGGTGTTCGCGCCGGTCGGACTGCTGCTGGGGTGGGGGGTCGTGCGGTTCAGCGAACGGCTGATCGCCCGCGAGCGGGGGCACGCCCAGCGACTGCCCACCACCTGGCGGCTGCTCGCCATCGCCGGGGCCACCGGGCTGGCCGCCTTGCTGCCGATCGCCGTCGTTGGCTGGCAGTGCCAGTCCCTGGTCGAGGGAGGTTCGATCGACTGGGTGCAGTGGCGGCTCCCCTATCACCTCGCGCTGCTGCTGCTGTTGCTGGCCGCGACGCTGGTCGATCTCGACTGTTACATGATTCCCGACGAAATCACGCTGGGGGGAGCTGCCCTGGGCTTCCTGGGGGCCGGGCTGATCTCCAACCTGCAACTGATTCCGCTGTGGGTCGACTGGAATGCCTGGCAGATCGATGTCGGCCCCGCAATTCCCGACTGGATCCGCCAGCGTCACCATCTGCACGGGTTTGCCTGGAGCGCTGTGGGGGGGCTGGTCGGAGCCGCGCTCACCCTGTGTGCCCGCTGGGTCTCGCAGGCGGTGCTGCGGGTGGAATCCCTGGGCTTCGGCGACGTGACCCTCATGTTCATGATCGGCTGCTTCCTGGGGTGGCAGCCCGTGGTCTGCGTGTTTCTGCTGGCCCCCCTCTGCGGAGTGGTGGTGGCGCTGCTGCTCCAGTTTTCGTCGGGCCGCCGCGCGTTGCCTTACGGTCCCTGCCTGGCGGCTGCCGCGGTGCTGGTGCTCTTCACCTGGCGGGCCCTCTGGACCCGCACCCGCGACCTCTTCGGGCATCCCCCCACCCTCGCCGGGCTGGCGGTGCTGGTGATTGGAGGCATGGCCCTGTTGCTGGGCCTGTTGCGACTCTACCGCTCGATACCCGTGGCCCGACGATAGGTGCCGCGCCAGCTGGGCCCAAGCGCTTGGGGCCAGTCGCTGAGGCCCATTCGATTGAGCCCGCAAAAAGGAGGAATGCGAGGAGAGCCGGGTGACAGCTCGCCAGCCAGGCGTCAGCAGCCCCGCAACCCGGCCTGAAATGACCAGGAGCGGGTCACACCAACCGCAGGGCAGGGCAGGGCAGGGCAGGGCAGGGCAGGGCAGGGCAGGGCAGGGGAGGGGACACGTCCTCCTGCGGCACCCGCTCAGATCATGTCGAGCTTGCGATGGCGGGTGGTGGGGGGCCGACTGCAGTCGGCACACAACCCATAGACTTCCAGCCGATGCCCTGTCACCCGGAAGCCATGCTGCTGCGCGACCTGCTCCAGCAGCCCGGCCAGGGGCTGGTTCTCGAACTCCGTCAGCGTCCCGCACTTGCTGCAGATCAGGTGATCGTGCCGGGGATAGCCATAGTCGTGCTCATACACATCCCGGTTCTGGCTCCGGGCAACTTTCCGCAACAGTCCCGCTTCCACCATTTCGTTCAGCGTGCGATAGACAGTCGCCCGACTGACGCGCTTGTCTTCTTCGACGGCAGCCAGTCGGTCGACCAACTGGTCACTGTCGAAATGCTCGTGGCAAGAGAAGACCTCGGTGACCACCGACGCCCGTTCGCGTGTCAGCCTCATGCCCCGCGTCTGCAGGTATTCACGAAACTTGTCCGACGGGCTGACGGCCACCTCGACCGCAGGCAGATGACTCACAAACAACGCTCCTCAATGCCACTCTAGGTGTCCGACCCCACAGCCGGGCTGCCCCACTCGGCCAGCATCCGATCGACCGCAAGGGTGAGCTTTTCCGGGGTGTCGTAGCTGCCGTCGGCAATCGCCGCCCGAATCTGTTCCAGCCGGGCCGCCCGTGCATCGGCAACCCCGCCCGAAGATTCCAGCAGCGCCCGCGCCGCGTCGGAGATCTCAACCTGATCTCCCGCCACTTGCGAGGTCGCCACCGACTCGGTCGGCGTCGCCTGCACACTGTTCACCCGTCCGACGGGCCCCGCCCCCCAAGCTGATCCTGCTCCGCGCACTTCCATGTGGGCACTCGCTTCTTTCTTAGGTGTTTCCCCGGCAAGAACTCGCAGCCAAGCGAGCCTCCCCAGAGCCTCAAGTCTACCCCAGCCGCCCGGATCCCTGCAACACGCAGCTTCCGGCGACCTGCCCCCCACAGCTGCAAGTCTTGTGCCGGAAGCCCTCTCCCGGTCAAAAGCCCCGCTCCGCCTGAACCCCGCTCAGCCCCCACCAGCCCCCCGATCAGGGCTTCGGTCGCCGCCCGAAACAGTACAAATGCCCCACAGTTCTCAGGAAAATCTGATTGTCCACCAACGCCGGGGTCGCGTAGCAGTTTTCTTCAAAATCGGCGGTGTGCAGCACCTGCCAATCCGCCGCGTCGCTCACCACCGTCAGCCGGCCACGCTCATCCAGTAAGTACAATTTTCCATCCCCCGCCACGGGCGAACTGTAATAGTCCCCAGCCGCCTCCAACCGCCCCTCCTTCTGCTTTTGCCCAGTTGCCAGCTTCAGGCTCGTCAGAATTCCCTGGTCGCGAATGGTGTACAAAAAATCCGATGTCGCGACCGGGGAGGCACAGAACGGAACATGCTTCGTCTGCGTCCACGCCACGTGCGACTCGGTGATCTCACCCCGCCCACCGGGCTTGATCGCCACGATCGCGTTCCGCCCCACCGCGAACAGATTCCGGAACAGGTCGTACTCCGCCTCGCTCAACGAACCATTCTTGTCGCGATCGACCTGGCTGAACCGCATCGCGATCGGCCCCTCGGGCAACTCCTCTTCCTCCAGCGTCCCGTTCCCGTTCTTGTCGAACTGCGGCAATGCCTCGGCGAACGGCGCCACCATGAACCGCTCGCCCCCCACTTCATTCCCCGCGGCGAAGCCCGAGGCGAACAGCATGTTCTCGGGCCCCACCGTCGGTGTCGCCGACACAAACCGGGCAATCCCCGAGGCACTCCACAGCTCGGCTCCCGTTTCCAGCGAGTACCCGGTCACCCGCAGCGTCCCGGCCACCACCACCTGCCGTTGCCCTTCGACCGTCCAGATAATCGGGCTGCCGTAATTTCGCAGGTAGTCGCTCCGATCGGCCTTCCACAGCACTGCCCCGGTCCGCACATCCACCGCCATCAGGAACGAATCGAGGTCGTGATCCTGGCTCAGCACCACCCGCCCGTCGCAGATGATCGGCGAAGAACCGGCGCCGAACGTGTTCTTGAACGGGCCGAGCGGCAGCGTCCACAACCGTTTGCCAGCGGTGTCGAAGCACTCGAGCCCATATGACCCGAAGAAACTGACCACATGTCGCCCGTCGGTCGCGATGGTGCACTGGGCATGGCTGCCAATCCGATGGATCTCCTCGAGCGCGGCGTGAGGCGTCTCCTGCCGCCAGACTTCGGCCCCCGTTTCACGATCGAGAGCCATGGTCAGCAGGTGCTCGTCCGCGACCGCCTGCAGGTAGATGCGGTCGTCGGTCACCACGGGCGATGAGTGCCCGGGAGGCAACTTCACCTTCCAGGCCACGTGCCGACTGTCGGGACCAATATCGGGCGGAAGCGAGCGCGTGTTGACCGCCAGCCCCTGGGCGTTGGTCCCGCGAAACTGCGGCCAACTCCCCCCCTGGGCCACCAGGCTCGACAGGGCCACCAGCGAGGCCAACACCGTCAACCACACTGGGACGCTTGCCCGGCGTGACAGCGGGGCCCGCTGGGCCGGGGCGACAGAATCACAACTCGTTCGGCGGTGGCGCATGTCGGGCATGTTGGGGCAAAAGGAAGAAGCAAGAACCGCGACGGGGACGGCCAGATCTGCGGAGCGCGGGAGCAACCCGGATTCACGCGTCGCCGATTCAATCAGAACCGCCCGGCGATTGCCAGACAGACACTGTTGCACAGCCTCGATCGGCCAAGGCCCTGTCCATGAACGGCTTGCGAGATCCGTCGTGAGGTGTCAGCCGCTTTGCGAGACCAAGTCAGGAGAGGGGAGAGGGGAGAGGGGAGAGGGGAGGACGGATGTGGACACACGGGGCGACTCACTCTTGACAGTCCGATCGCCTCCGTCGAGAAGTGGGGGCTGGTGTGGAGAGGTTCAAACCCGTTTTCCAGTCGAGTGGACTGCCACTCCGCGAAGATCAAGCTTCCGGTTGGCCACACTCTGTACTCCATCGCAGTCGCTGCGCCCTGATGCGCACTGGCTCGAGAGGCTCGCATGCGATTGCTGGGACTGTTCGCCAAAGCTCCCGTCCCCGGTCAGGCCAAGACGCGACTCATCCCCGAACTGGGTCCCGAGCGTGCCGCCCAGGTCGCCGAGGCCTTCCTCCGCGATGCGGCCCAGCGGTTCTCCCCTGTCGCCGAGGCCCGCTGGCTCTGTTACAGCCC
>Ga0315906_10011252_pt1 | contig 10436 bp, 6 predicted proteins | sample LakEriMetagenome_4_FD_203526 | JGI IMG/M metagenome (GOLD analysis project Ga0315906, IMG submission 203526) | Freshwater fungal communities from buoy surface, Lake Erie, Ohio, United States - Buoy 2 MA122 | ecosystem: Environmental > Aquatic > Freshwater > Lake > Lake biofilm | place: USA: Lake...
CTCGTCTTCATGCCAGAGTGGCGAGCTGGCTTTGCCTTTCGTTGCGATCTCTGCATCGGACATGGCCTGAAACGCGGCGACTTGTTCGCGTAGGGCCAGCAGGCGCTTCTCACGTGTCGCTTCGTCGGCGAGAGGCAGAAGCGGGGGGTCCTCAAGGATAAGTCTTGAAATGCTGTCCGGGATGAGTCCCGCGCAGGTCGCGGCGGCTCGTGCGCCAACAGAATGTCCCATGAGGATAACGTTGTTCAGTTCGAGCTTACCTATCGCCTCAGCGATATCCCGCCCGGGATCATGGTCGTCGCCATCAGAAATGCGTGAGCTTTGGCCGTGGCCGCGTGCATCGAGCATTATGATGTCAAAACTAGCGGCCAGCGCAGTTGCAACCCTGGACCAGCACAGCCCGTTGTCAGTGAGCCCATGCGCCAGCACCAGCGGGCGGGCGTTCACGCCGGTCCGGTGGTAGGCTAGCCTCCCTTGCGCGATCGCAACCGTTCCTGACCGCCAGGCGGATCCGGGTGATGGCGTTTGGTGTGACACCACGCCTTTCACCATGCGTAGGCTTCGGGTGCGGGGCCGCAAGCAGGAAATATCGCATCGATGCGCGCCAGTGTCTCCGTGTCGATGCGTACTTCGCGCGCCCGCAGTAGGTCCGAAAACTGAGCACGTGATCCTGGGCCAATGATCGCGGAGGTCACGCCCTCCCGCTGAAGGAGCCAGCCTATCGCGACCACGGAGGGAGACTCGCCGATTTCCTCGCAAAGGCGCGTGAAGTGTCCGAGCTGCGCCTCGCGCGCCTTCGCTGCAGCTTTGATGTGGTCGGACCGGCGGCGGCCTGCCGCATCGTTGCTTGGACCGGCGAGCAGGCCTCCTGCGAGGGGGCTCCACGCGATCATGCCGACGCCATACGCGCGGCAGGCAGGTATGACCTCCAGCTCCGCTCTTCGCTCGATCAAGTTGTAGAGGCTCTGTTCCGCGACGAGGCCAAGATTGTGCCTTGCCCTGGCCGTTTCACTCAACTGGGCGATCTTCCAGCCTGGGAAGTTACTGGAACCGACATAAGTGATTTTTCCTTGGGCGATCAGCCGCTCCATCGCCTGCCAGATCTCCTCCGGCGGGGCGGTCCGATCAATATGGTGCATCTGATAGAGATCGATGTGATCGACATTCAATCGCCTGAGACTGGCGTCGCACGCCATCTGGATGTGGCGGGCCGACAGGCCTCGATCGTTCACCTCCTCCGACATGGGTTCGTAGACTTTCGTCGCCAGGACGATTTTCCCGCGCCTTGTCCTGTCTTGACCGAGCCATCTGCCGATGATGGATTCTGACGCGCCAAGCCCGCTTGCCCCGCCATACTGGTTCGCCGTGTCAATGAAATTGACGCCGTGCTCGAGCGCGTCGTTCAAGATCAGGGATGCTTCGGCTTCTGGCGTTCTGGGACCAAAGTTCATCGTGCCCAGACAGAGGGAACTCACCTTGAGAGCTGATTTTCCCAACTGACGATATGTCATTGTTCTGGATTCGGCAGGGCGTGTCAGGGCGCGCGCAGCGTTGTCCCGGTCTCCAGCACTTGACTGGAGTCGGCGACACAGAGGTGGGCGAGCCGCTGGGCGCGGTCTGAGAGTTTCTTGAAGTCGTTGTAGGCAATTCCAGGGACGATGGGTTCTCGAAACCAGGGTGCATAGAACTCCAGGTTCGGGATCGATCGAACTTCATCCGAGATGTTGGGTGTTCCCCCGTGCCAGGCGCGAACATCGCGGATCATCACGGCTCCTGCCGGGGCGGGACAGACGGTGCTGAGGCGCATCCATTCGGGCTCGTTCGCCAAGGTGGGTATTGGAGTGCGGGAGTTCTGCGTGCCGGGGATCTGCCGGGTCGGGCCATTGAGGCGCGTGACGTCCTGAGGCAGGAAGTTGACGGCCACATACGGACACGGCAGGTCGCGGATCGACAGCTGCCCGCGAGGATCGAAGAACGAGCTGAAGCGAGTTGTGGAGTTGTCTGCCCAGTCGCGAATGTCGGAATGGAGCGGCTGGTAGCCTATGGCGCCCGGCAGGCAGAAATCGCCGCTTGCGGATCTGAGGACGTAATCGGGCGAACCGAAAATTGCGGCGACCGTGTCGGTGACCGCCTCAATTTCGAGAAGCATCTGCCACTCGGGACGGTGCAACTGGCTCCGTGTAAGGCTGGACCCTCCGAATGAGTAGCGGTGCGAGCCTCGGTTACCATTGCGATCGCGATCGAGCTTAAGGATCTGGCTGACGACGTCGTCACATCCTTGTTTGAGGATTTCTGTTTGTTCGTCGTTCAGAATTCCTGCGATGACAACAAAACCGTCTCTACGAAACAGTTCAACCGCATGGCTGATGTCGGACCTCTCAAGAATGTCCAGACCCTTGATTCCGTTGTTGGCCTCAAGATGCTGGCGCAGCGCCCGGACGTCAGGATCATTCTTCCATTCCATCCCGCCGTAAGTCTGAATCTCGCTGTCAGCCTTGGTGCGCATGGCGTCTCCAAACATTGTGACGTCTCTCGATGCAGCAGATGCTGCCATCCTATTGGACAAATCGTCAATAGCCGTTCGCGCCTCTCCAGGTCCAAGGCGCGGCAGGGTTGGCGTCCAAGGCCGGGTGGCTGGGGCGTGAAACGCGTTCGGGTGCGGACATCCCCTCGTTCTTAGATGTCAGTGTCTACAAATGGGCGGGGTCCCGCCTGATCAGCAGGCCCGAAGGGACCTGCAATTCAGCCGCGACCCTGCCACTGTTAGCATCGTGACGTGCTCGGCGAAGTGGGTCAAAGCTGTCATTCGCGGTGCGCTTGGTTCTAAAGTTCGGGGGCAGGTCATCATCTCTGCCGCGACTGATGATCGAAGCTTTGAAACGCCGAACCGGGCGGGCGCGGGGTGAACCATCGATCGAGCCCTAGCGCGCCCGATCCGCGTCCAATATCGTAAACACCGGGGCTGCGAGCGGGCGGATCAGCATCATGTCGGTCTTTGAATTCTACACCGTGCTGCTGTCGTTCGTCGTGTCGCTGGGTTTGGCAAGCTTGCTGGGTTCGATCGTCCGGCTCTTGCAGGAAGCAGATCGCGTCAAGTTTTCATGGCCTCATGCGCTGTGGACTGTCACGATCTTCAATCTCCAGATCGTCTTCTGGCTGAAGTCGTGGGCCTATCGCGACTCATTTGACCTGAGCGTGTCGACTGCCCTTCCGCCGCTTGTGCTGGCAATCATCGCATTCTTTGCCTGTGGTCTGGTCTCGCCGCACATTCCCGAAGATGGGAACGTGGATCTCCAGGACTTTCACGCGCGTCAGGGCCGGAAATACCAGACAGCTGCGGCGCTGTTCATGTTGGCGGCAATTGTACAGGCGGCGCTCATGGACGGCTTTTTCACGACGGCTGCCATGGTGACTGACAGCGTGTTTCAGTTTGGCCTGGCAATGCTTGCCATAGCTGCTGCACTGACCCCCCGGAGTCGCTGGATGCAGGTCGTCGCGCCAGCAATATGGGTGCTTAGCATATTGTTTTTTCTCCCGCGACTGTTGGAAGCCTGACCCGGCAGCGCTCTCCTGCTCGGGTTCTTCGGCAAGAAGCCGTTTTGCGTCAGGCAGGACCTTCAGCTTCCGATGATGAAGTGTTGCAGAGCGGATTGCCAGGAGACGGCGTAGAAGGTTGGTTCTGGCCGGGGAACCAGTTGGATTACCAATGCCGGAATGTGGGCGGGTCCCGCCTGATCAGCAGGGCAGACGCCACCGGCAATTCCCGGGCGACCCTGCCAGTCGCAACATCATCGGAAGGGCGTGAAGTTGGGGCCCTCTCGAGACGGCCGGGTCTCAGGCTCTTGAGGACCAAAAAGCTACCCGCACCGACCGCCCGGTGTTAGGTGTGGCATTGTCGCCGGCTTGGGCGAGCCCCGGGGAGGCGAGCATGACAGGTCGCGGACTGGCTCTCATGCTAGTGTTTTTTGCGCTGCACGGTGCGGCGTTGGCGCAGGCGCCTAAGGCATACGAACCTCCGCGTCTTGCTGACGGACATCCCGACCTCCAAGGGGTTTGGACACGCCGCTGGATCACCCCCCTCGAACGCCCCAACGACGTCAGTCAACTCGTTGTGCCGCCCGACGAAGCCGCGAAGATCTTTCAACGAGTGATCGCACAATCGATTGCCGCAGACCCATTGAACCCAGCGCGCCCCGATCCTGATGCAGGTTCGCTCGCGGTAGTCCGCGGCGAGTACCGCTCGTCGCTGATCGTCGATCCGAAGGACGGAAAGCTTCCGATGACCGAACAGGGTAGGGTTCGGTTGCAACGTGGGATTCCGGCGGGCGTGGATAACCCGGAAGAGCGCTTTCTCACCGAGCGTTGTCTAGGAGGGATTGGTCGTGTTCCCCTGCTGCTCAACCCGGAAGGTACGCTCCTGGAAATCGTTCAGCCTCCCGGTCAGTTCATGATGCACTCCGAGTACTTTGACGAAGTCAGGGAGTATCGGCTCGGCGCTCCTCGCGGCCGGGTCGCAACGCCGGGTTGGAAGGGGGAAGGGATCGCGTGGTGGGAGGGGGACACGCTCGTAGTCGAGACCACCTCATTCCGACCCGATGAATATAGCCGCCGATCAGTGTATGGAGGTTTTCCGATTGCACAGAACACCAAGGTGACCGAACGATTTCTCCGCGTGTCAGAGAATGAGATTGTCTATTCCTATACCGTTGACGATCAGGAACTCTACACTCGTCCCTGGACTGCCGAACTCAGTCTGACGCATTCCTCGGACAGGCTCTACGAGTCTGCCTGTCACGAGGGTAACCACTCGATGACGAATATCCTGCAAGGCGGACGGGTTCAGGAGCAGCGGGGCGCCGCGCCGAACCACTGACCGTCCCTAGGCGGCTCTTGCCCCCGAACCGGAATTGCTACGACCGTCGCATTATGGGCGAGGTCCTGCCGCAACGCAGCGTTGTCTCTGACTGTCCGCTGTTGATCGACTCAGCCGGACTGCCACAATCCGCACTCAGGAAAATTCGGAGCCCACTCCGGCCATTCGCCGGGTCTATCTCCCCTGATCCTTGCGCAACGCGACGCACACCTCGAAGTCGCGCTCCTCCGGCGTCTCGCACACGTCCGGCTGTGTCTTGGTGTCGAGCCAGTACTGGTAAATCCCCGTCTCGCGCATCAGCGGCAGGAAGCGCGGATCGGCGCGGATCGGGCGCGCCCTCGGCGCAAATATGGCTCGTCCCGATTGTTGCAAGCCAACTGGGTTGGACCGCTTCAGCAGCGGGCCCATGATCGTGTAGGCGGCGTCCACCTGGCCCAGCAGGCTCAACGTCACTATCGCGTCAATCGAGGTAATGATGCCCGCCCTCACACACCCCAGCAGGCGACTTGCTCCCGCCGCCCTGACGGCCGCGTCCGTCGCGCGCGCAGCCGCGGCCACATCCCGGTAGCAGGCGACCAGTTCGACCGACACGGCCGGCGGCGCCGCGGCCAGGATAGGCGCGATGTCCTCGCCATCGCCGATGGCTATTGCGGCGCGGCTGGACCAGGCATCCACCGACGCCAACCTTCGGATGCTGGAATCAAGCACAGTCCGGGCTTCCAGCGTCTGGCCAGCAGACCAAAGGGTATTGCCATAGGGGCTCAGAACCCAGGAACTAAGGGGATAGGCGACTGCGTTCGCTCGTCCAAGCCGGGCGGCCTCGGTGTTTCTTCCCACCATGTTGAAAGAATTCATCTGGAGGATGGCGTTATTATCCATCCCCATACGGTCGCCGCTTGCGTCAGCCGCCTGCAACGCCGCGTTCATAGCGGCGATGATGTCCGCAAGGGGACGATCACTGGCGATGTCATGCGTCGCAAGGGTGACGCGTGCAGGATGGTATGTTGGCCTGAGCGCCAGCTGACGCTGCAAGGCGGCCCGTGCCTCCTGCAGCATCGCCGGCCTTTCGGCGTCGCTTGCATACACGCTCTGGTTGTTCCAGCCCCTGGCGATGCGGCGCTGTACTGTTAGGGAATTGGGCGCAACCTGCTCCGCGTCTCGCCAGAGCGTGACATACTGCCGGTCATAAATATTGCTGAGCTGGCAGGCCCGGGTGACGAGGGCGAGAGCAGAGGCATCCTCGCGCACCATGTCCGGCCGCACGGAGATCAGGCATTCGAGAAGTGTGCTGGCGCGACCTGCCGCCATTACCGGGAGCCACTTGCGCTCGGCGGCCCCGCCCGTCAGCGTCTCCTCCCACAGAGTGGCGCGGGTATCGGCGTCGTCGAGCCGGATGTTCACGGTAATCTCGTCGCCGCTGGCGCGCACATCGCCGCCGAGGGCATAGCGCGCGCCGAGCGCTGCGGCCTTGTCCAGTTGCCCGGTCAATGCCACGCCCTGCATGTCGCCGCGCGCCGCCGACTCGATCTGCAGGATGCGCAGCGCCGCGAAGGTTTCCTCTGTCGCATTGGTTGCGATCTCCGAGGCCAGGGGATCGCTGCTCGCTGTTGTGAAGCCGAAGAAAGCCGTGCGCTGGGCGGCTGGGGCTGCGGTCGGCTGGCTGGCCTGCGGGCCCATCGCGAACATCGCAACGGCAGCGATGACGGCGACGCCCGCTGCTGCGAGACCCGCGAGCACCGCAGGTCGCTTGAGCAGAGGATTCTGCACCGGCCTGATCTTTGGCGCAGTGCCTGCTTCGCCAGAAGGCGTGGTCAGCTTGCCCAGTGCGTCGGTCAGCTGCTTGAGCGCCGCGCCGTCGTCCCGCGTCCATTTCGAGAAGTCGATGACCTGGAATTGGCGAAACCCCAATGGAGGCATCGAGCCGTCGAGCGTGATGGGCAGGAGGCGGCCCGTATCCCGCCCCGCGCCGGCTTCGTCGGCGACCCAGTGGCTTTCTATGGAGGTCTTGCTCCACACGACCAGAACGACCTTCGCTGCGTTGAGTTCCCCCTCCGTCTCCTTGAGGAAACGACCGCCGCCGGTGAGCTGCCTGTCCCACCACACGGAATATCCAGCAGCGGCGATCCGCTCCGCCAGCGGCTCAATCGCCGCGCGGTCTTCTCGAGAGTAGGACAGGAAGATATCGGCCATCGCTACTGGCCTGCCTGCGCTGAAGCCTTCAGCTCCCGACAGAACGGAACGTCTTCCGTCTCGCAAGCATCCGACTGGGTTTTGGTTGCCCGCCAATAGTCCATCAGCCCCAGCTTCTCGACCAGCGGCAGGAAGCGTGGATCAGCACGCATGGCGCGTGAGGTCGGCCAGAACAGCGATTCGATCGGACTGCGGTTGGAGATTAAAATTGTCAGGGTCTGGTTGCTGGCTAGTATGAACGCTGCGTCGACATCGCTCAGGGCGGCGAACGAAGCAAGCGCGGCTGCCTCTGTGATCGCGCCCCCGGCGAGGCAATCAGCCACCGTCATCGCCGCGGCGGTGCGGGCCTTTTGTTCACTCGACACAGCGCCCTTCCGGATATCGCGCCAGCAATCTACAGACCGCTTGGGAATTATCGAAGGTGGCGATTTCAGCATTGCTTCACTATCGCCCGCGCCGAGAAAGACGGCAGAACTGATCCACAACTCCCAGGGCCAATAGTCTGGTCGCCGTGAGAACATTTGCTCAAACGCCGCCTGCGCAGCCAATCTCTGTCCGCGGAGGGCAGATGCATCGGCAAGAAACACTGGTGCATCCCTTTGAAGCGGATCGTTGGTCATCGCGAGCTTTAAAAACGGTTCAGCCTCTCGGATGCGCCCTGCCATGAGGAACAGTTTGCCGAGGTCAGCGCTGATGCGCGAGTAGTGTTTACTGGCAGCGCGCAGCCCCGGCACCCCCAACTCGGCCAGGTAGGCGGTCTCCAATTCTGCCATGGAGGCGCCCTTGGCTCTCGCGAGCATAAGGCGGGCTACGGCGAGACTCGGCAATTTCGGATCGAGTTCCGTCGCCTGCTTCAGCGCCGCTTCCGCCTCGGCAATGCGCGCAGGCTGTGCCGACTCAGGAAGGCCCGGGGCCGAACCCGCCAGATATCGCGCCAGCCCGCTTTTGATTTCGGGCGAGTCCGGGTCGGCGCTGGCAAGGGCGCTATACGCGAGAGCCGAGTCTTCTCTATTGAGGGCCCTGGGATCGCGGCATACATCGGCAACCAGCTTCAGCAGCTCGCTGGTCTCACGCGTCAGCTGTGAGCGTTCATTAATAAAACAGCGCACCGTGTCAGCTGCCTGGAACGCCGCCTGGGTCGGCAGAGAATCGGCTTCGGCGGCCGCGCCGCTGATGCTCCGTTCCGACAGCGTCGTCCGAGAGGAGACGTCTTCGAAGCGGATCGCGATACTGACCTGTCCGTTGTCGGATCGAACCTCGCCACTGAGGGCATAGAGCGCCCCGAGCTCCGCGGCGCGGGCAAAGCGCTTGTCTTTCGGTGTGTCGAGCGTTTCAGTTCGGGCGGAGGTTTCGAGGCGGGTGGCGCGCATGGTCTCGAAGACTTCGTCGGTGGCAGCTTCGGCCATCGCCCTCGCAGCGGGGTCATCGCTAGCCGTGGTGAAGCCGAAGAATGCGACGCGCTGGCTGGTTGGCGCTGCGGACGGCGGGCTCGCCTGCGGGCCCATTGCGAACATCGCCACAGCGGCGATGAGTGCGACGCCGGCTGCTGCGAGGCCGCCGATCATCAGCGTGCGTCGGGGGATGGGTTTGCGCGCTATCGGCGCAGCGGAAGGCGGCATCGCACCCGATGAGCCGATCAGACGCCCGAGAGCCGAGCGGAGTTCGGTGAGCTGCGCCTCGTTGCCAGGCTTCCAGTGCGAGAAGTCGATCACCTGGAACTGGCGAAAGCCAAGAGGAGGAGCTGTGCCGTCGAGTGAGATCGGCAGCAGCCGTCCAGTGTCGCGACCTGCGCCGGCTTCGTCAGCGACCCAGTGCGAGCCGACGGACGTCTTGGTCCACACGACCAGAACAGCCTTGGCGGCCTTCAGCTCGGCTTCGGTCTCGTTGAGATAGCGGCTTCCGCCAGCGAGATTGCGGTCCCACCAGACGGAGTATCCGGCGCTGACAAGCGCTTCGGCCAGCGGCTCGACACGGGGCCGGTCGTCTCGCGAATAGGAGATGAAGATATCGGCCATGACGCCCCCGGCCTGAAGGCCTCAACCTGACTAGCAGACACAACCTCAGATCGCCAATCCGGCCTGAAAACTGTGAAGATTACGAACGTCGGCTTGTGGGCGATCACCCGCCGCGTCCGTAACGGCAGGACGACTGGCAGCTCTTGGCCGACTCTGCCGGATCGCCACAATTTCGACTTCGGGTGACTCGGGGCCCTTTCCGGACATCCGTAATGATGGGGTCAGGGCTTCGCCGATGCCTTCAATTCGCGGCACACGGGGACATCCTCGGTCTCGCAGAAGTCGGGGCCGTGGCCGCTCGTCTTCCAATACTCCATCAGCCCCTCTTTCTCGACCAGCGGCAGGAAGCGCGGATCAGCGCGCATGGGGCGCGACGTTGGCCAGTAGAGAGACTCGAAAGGCTTCGGACCGCGACCAATGCCGACAATTGTTGCTGTCTGCTTTCTTGCCAGTGCGAACGCCGCGTCGAGATCGCCTAGGGCGGCAAACGAAGCAAGAGCGGCTGCCTCTGTGATCGCGCCCCCGGCGAGGCAATCAGCCACCGTCATCGCCCCGGCAGTGCGTGCCTTCTGCTCTTTCGAAACGTTGGCTTTCCGAATGTCGCGCCAACACTGAACAACGTCGGCCGAGATGGCGCTCGGCGGAGAGGCAAGGAGCTTTTCAGCATCACCGGCGCCAAGAAGCACGGCTGAAGCGAGCAAGGCTTGTCCGCCGTTCGAGCTAGGCTGGCGAACAAATGTCTGTAGGAGCAGATTCCCAGCTTCCGGCTGGCTGGCGGCTGCCAGCGTCACGACGTACCCATATCGAAGGGCAACACTGAAGAGGCCAGTTTCGTAAGCTGTCTGGAAGTATGGAAGCGCCGCGCGCGTGCGTCCAACAGACGTGAGAAGGTCGGCGTAAGTAATGTTGACCGCGCCGTGGCCGTAGGTCTCCCAGATGCCGTCGGGCGCGCGTTGCAGGCTTGTCGTCAGCAGGGTCTCTACTTCGGCCGGCGACTGGCGCCGACTGGCGAGATATGCACGCACAGTGGCGACGTGGAAGCCGTTCGGTTCGAGATCGATGGCGCGTGCCACCGTCTGCTCTGCTTCGGCCATCTGCGCGGGACGCGCCGCAGGCGTAGCGCTAGGGAGGCCAATGACCAACCATTCCGCAAGCAAGCCCTGTAGGTCTCCATCCCTCGGAGCCAGCTGGGCGAGCTTGCGCAGCGCCCGCAGCGTTTCGGGACGCGCAGCGCCGCGCCCAAGACAGAAAACTGCACTCTCTACCGGCAGGTTCTTGTCGGGTGAGCTTTTTCCAAGGCGGGAGGCTATCAGGACCACGCATGAGCCCATCTCGGTCGCGCGCGTCGCCGCACTGGC
>Ga0315906_10011253_pt1 | contig 10436 bp, 11 predicted proteins | sample LakEriMetagenome_4_FD_203526 | JGI IMG/M metagenome (GOLD analysis project Ga0315906, IMG submission 203526) | Freshwater fungal communities from buoy surface, Lake Erie, Ohio, United States - Buoy 2 MA122 | ecosystem: Environmental > Aquatic > Freshwater > Lake > Lake biofilm | place: USA...
TTCCGAATGAAAAATTAGGCTTCTGCCGGAGTGCTTTCCCCTTGTTTTTCTGCGTGCTGTAAAAGTGCAGACAGTACGCGTTTCGCAGGAGACTGAAGCAATCCGATTACTTCTCCGATCAGCTCGTTCTTCGTTTTGATCTGAGTCAGTGCTTTCAGCTGATTATCTCCACTATAAACATCTCCGTTGATAAATGCTGCCTTCAGGACAGGCTTTTCACCATTGCTTTCTTTACGGAAAGAACTGATGATGAGTGCCGGTTCTTTAGGGTTTTCTGAAAAAAGTAACGCAGTTACATTATGTAGTGAGTCATAAACTCCGGCGTAGCGCTCAGCATCCAAAGATTCTAGCGCTTTTTTAATGAGGGTATTTTTGGCCACCTTCATTTCAATTTGCTTATCGAAGCAGGCACGGCGCAATTTACCAATTTGCTCAACGGAGAGTGATTCTGTATCTGTGATATAGAAATTATTGTACTGAGAGAACTTTCCTTTCAGCACTTCAATCACTTCATTTTTTTGATCTTTAGTCATTTTATTCGGTTTTTAAACCCTGAAAGGATTAGTTAATAAAAGTTTTTGTATCAACTGAAATACCCGGACTCATTGTGCTTGCCATGTAGATACTTTTCAGATAAGTTCCTTTTGCTGTAGATGGCTTCGCTTTTACGAGCGCATTGAGAAGTTCCTGTGCATTTTCAGCAATTTTCTCAGGAGCAAAACTAATTCTACCAATTGAAGCATGTACAATACCGGCCTTATCAACTTTAAAAGCAATCTTACCGCCTTTAACCTCATTTACCGCAGCTGCTACATCATTAGTAACAGTACCGGTCTTTGGGTTTGGCATAAGGTTACGCGGACCAAGTACTTTTCCGAGTTTACCGATTTTAGGCATCACCGCAGGTGTTGCGATGATCACATCGATATCTGTCCAACCACCTTCTATTTTTGTAATGAATTCATCCAAACCTACATGGTCAGCTCCTGCTGCTTTTTCATCCGATTCTTTGTCGGGTGTGCACAGAACAAGAACTTTTTTTGTTTTACCTGTTCCATGAGGAAGGGTAACGGTTCCTCTGATGGCCTGATCAGCTTTTTTAGGATCAACACCAAGACGCACGTGTACGTCAACGGAACTATCAAATTTTGTACAGTTAATTTCTTTTACCAGGGAGGAAGCCTCTTTGAGGGTGTAAACTTTATTGGCATCCACCTTCGCCTGGGCAACTTTTCTTTTTTTGGTCAATGACATATTTTAAAGAATTTATGTCCGCTTATGCGAACAGGTGAATGATTAATTTTCCCAGGGAGCTTTTCCTTCTACAGTAATTCCCATGCTTCTGGCCGTTCCGGCAACCATGCTCATAGCGCTTTCCAGCGTAAAGCAGTTCAGATCAGGCATTTTGTCTTTTGCAATAACCTCTACTTGCGCCCAGGTAACCTTGCCCACTTTGGAGCGGTTAGACTCTTTAGATCCTTTCTGAATCTTAGCAGCTTCTAAAAGTTGAATAGAAGCAGGAGGGGTTTTGATGATAAAGTCGAAAGACTTATCGGAATAAACTGTGATGAGAACGGGAAGTACTTTACCCGGTTTGTCCTGCGTTCTAGCGTTGAACTGCTTGCAGAACTCCATAATGTTTACGCCCTTGGAACCGAGCGCCGGACCTACCGGAGGTGCTGGATTGGCTTGTCCGCCTTTCACCTGCAACTTCACGAATCCGGAGATTTCTTTTGCCATTTTAAATGTTTTTTTGGTGATAACGTTTCGCCTAAGCGAAACTCCCAAATTCTGATGCCTGATTTATGTAATCAGTATCCAAAGAACTTTTAGGGAGCGCAAAGGTAATTGATCCTGCTTAATGATCCAAAAAATATGATAGCCAAATAAAAAAGCCCGTCTTGAGGACGGGCTGAAGCTTTTTAATAAAAAATCAGGAGATCTTTTCTACCTGCATATAATTCAATTCTACAGGAGTAGCGCGGCCAAAGATCTTTACGGTAACACGCAATTTCTTCTTTTCATCATTCACTTCTTCGATTACGCCATTGAAGTCGTTAAATGGTCCGTCAATTATTTTTATGGTTTCGCCGATGATAAATGGTTCACTCAACGTCATTCCTCCGGCATCAGACATTTCATCAACTTTACCTAACATTTTATTCACTTCAGCCTTACGAAGGGCAATCGGGTGTTCCTTACCCAGAAAGTGGATGACATTATTTGTGTTGCTGATCGTTTCTCTGATTTCATCGTTTATCACTCCTCCCTCAATTTCAATCATGACATAGCCGGGATAAAAATTACGTTCGCGAACGACTTTCTTTCCATTCTGCACTTTGTACACTTTTTCAACAGGCAGAAATACCTGTTTCACAATTTTATCCCAACCACTGCGTGATATTTCTTTGTCGAGGTATTCTTTTACCTTTCTCTCTTTACCACTTACCACCCGAAGTACATACCATTTGCTGGTTTCTACTGTTCCTGTTTCCATGATTACCGCTTATTTAAAAAATGAGTAGACGAGATCAAGCAGACCCGCAATACCGAAATCCATTGCCCAAACAATCAGAGTAATGATGATGGTTGAAACCAATACAATCATTGTTGATTGTTGTAACTGCTGCCAGGTGGGCCAGGTCACTTTTTCAATCAGTTCCCGGTATGAGTCCCTAAAATAGGCTGTCAACTTGCTCATTGAATATTTTTTTAATTTTTGATTTGCAATCAAACCGGTAATTATCCGGTGTTTTGCTTTGCACGGGTACTAGGATTCGAACCCAGACTGAAGGTTTTGGAGACCTCTGTACTACCGTTATACTATACCCGTATACTTTAGTATTATTCTTTTCTACTTAAGAAACAAAAGTACTCAGGGCATGCCTAAGTACTTTTGCAAATATAAGATAGAAACAAGGCTTCATTCTTTTGAAATGAAGCCTTTTGTTTTACTTCAGAATCTCTGTTACCTGTCCGGCACCAACTGTACGTCCGCCTTCACGGATCGCAAATTTCAACCCTTTTTCCATCGCAATAGGAGCGATCAACTTAACCATCAGGTTGATATTGTCACCAGGCATTACCATTTCAGTTCCTTCAGGAAGAGTTACTTCTCCTGTTACATCCGTTGTACGGAAATAGAACTGAGGACGATATTTCTGGAAGAAAGGAGTGTGGCGACCACCTTCCTCTTTGCTCAGTACGTATACTTCACCCTTGAATTCAGTATGAGGAGTGATAGACTTCGGAGCACAGATAACCATACCACGACGAATATCTTTTTTCTCAATACCACGAAGGAGAAGACCGGCGTTATCTCCCGCTTGTCCTTGATCCAATAATTTTTTGAACATCTCAACACCTGTTACAGTGGAGTTTAAAGGAGCTTCTACCAAACCTACAATTTCAACAGCTTCCCCTACTTTGATAACACCGCGCTCAATACGTCCGGTAGCAACTGTACCACGACCTGTGATAGAGAATACATCTTCAACGCTCATCAGGAACGGAAGATCAACAGGACGGGGAGGAAGAGGAATGTAGCTATCTACAGCTTCCATCAGTTCTTCAACTGCTTTCACCCATTTTTCTTCACCAGCGAGTGCTCCTGTAGCAGAACCTTTGATAATAGGCGTGTTATCACCGTCAAAGCCATAAGAGCTAAGCAGGTCACGTATTTCCATTTCAACCAGTTCGAGTAACTCAACGTCATCAACCAGGTCTACTTTATTCATGAATACAACAATCTTAGGTACACCTACCTGACGAGCAAGCAGAATGTGCTCCTTTGTTTGAGGCATCGGACCATCAGTAGCGGCCACAACCAAGATAGCGCCATCCATTTGGGCAGCACCTGTAATCATGTTTTTTACGTAGTCAGCGTGACCAGGACAGTCAACGTGCGCATAGTGACGATTAGCTGTTTGATATTCCACGTGAGCAGTATTGATGGTGATACCGCGCTCCTTTTCTTCAGGGGCACCATCGATTTCATCATACTTTTTAGCCTGCGCCAGACCTTTCTTAGAAAGGATGTCTGTGATCGCAGCTGTCAGAGTGGTTTTGCCATGGTCAACGTGACCAATGGTTCCTACGTTTACGTGCGGTTTCTCCCGCTTAAAGGTCTCTTTAGACATCTTATTTGTTTTTTATTTATTGTTTACAAAATGGTGAAACAAGTTAAAAGTTAAAAGTTGAAAATTGAAAGTTAAAAATCGGATGATGTATGAATGATCCATTCTTCCAACTTTTAACTTTTAAGTTTAAACTTTTAAGTTAATTCTGAGCCGTTGATGAGAATTGAACTCACGACCTCTTCCTTACCAAGGAAGTGCTCTACCACTGAGCTACAACGGCTGGTAGTGTCGCTCGTTTTTCGGTGCTCGTTTTTCGGTGTCCGCAACGATATTCCGATTGAGTATTGTGAGTTTTCTCACATCAACAACTTATTTAAAAGAACTTCTTTGAGCGGGAGACCGGGCTCGAACCGGCCACCTGAAGCTTGGAAGGCTACCGCTCTACCAAATGAGCTACTCCCGCTTTTATCTTTTTCGCAGCAAAGTTTCATAGCTGCACTTTGAATTGCAAACTCTTAGTCTGACCTCTTCTGCTAATTCAAAAACTGTGGGCAGGAGAGGATTCGAACCTCTGAAGTCGAAAGACAGCGGATTTACAGTCCGCCCCATTTGGCCACTCTGGAACCTGCCCCTTTCTGCTGCTCTCGGACCAACCGGGAGGCCGTTTCCGACATATTAAGAAAGAGCCACTTGTCGGACTCGAACCAACGACCTGCTGATTACAAATCAGCTGCTCTACCAGCTGAGCTAAAGTGGCTTTTCGTACAACAGTTATCAAAGACCTTTGGTGTAAACACAGGTATACACCCCCATTTTTGGGAAGGCAAAGGTAAAGGAAAACATGAAACAGAAAAATTTTTTACCCGAAAAAAGAATACTGTTTTTGATACAAAAAAATGAAAGCTGAAAGTTTAAGAAGCAGCAACTTTTTCTTTCTTCCTTTTGAGCTGATTGATTGCCGCATCCAATGCTTCGTCAAACGACTGTTCGAAGGATTTGGATGACTGCTTAACGAAAACCTGCTGACGAGGGATGTGAATTTTTATCTCTGCAATTTTATCTTTGATTGTATGTACAACATTGTCAAGCTTAAGAAAAACATCGACTTTCACAATGCGATCATGAAAACTTTGCAATTTGGTTACCTTTTTTTCTACGTAGTCGATCAGTTTTGAATCAGCATCAAAGCGAACCGCCTGAACATGTACAGTCATAGTTTAGATTTTAAGTTGTTTGAAATAAGGTTTAAAGCCAAAAAGACTTAAAAGAAGAGTCAAAAAATCTTCTTCCCATCCTCTTTTAAAATTACGTGAATTATGGTTTTATTTCAAAAAATATTACAGGAATTTATGCTTTGGGATGAGCTTTCTTGTAAACATCTTTTAACTTCTCAATCGTATTATGAGTGTATACTTGGGTAGCGGCCAGACTGCTATGCCCCAGCAGTTCTTTTACTGCGTTGAGTTCGGCTCCGTTATTCATCAGGTGGGTGGCGAAACTATGTCGTAATACATGCGGACTTTTTTTCTCAACCGTTGTGGTTAAAGAAAGATATTTTTTGATCGTCAACTGAACATATCTGGGCGAAAGTGGGCGACCCTTCTGATTTACAAAAAAAGACGTGTCAACATCCTCTTCTGCTATAAATAAAATCCGGTTTTTACGATAAAGACCAACCTGTTCTCTCATTCCTGGCCCAAAAGGTACGATACGTTCTTTGTTTCCTTTACCTAAAATCTTTATCTGACTTTTTGAAAAATCAACCTGTTTATCTTTTAAATTAACAAGCTCACTCAGGCGCATACCGGTTGCATAGAAAAACATTAAAACTGTTCGGTGCAAAATCCCTTCCCAGCCCTCCGGAAATTCAACATGCTGAAAAAGGGTATTCATGTCTTTTTGCTCTACAAAGACCGGCAACCTTTTTTTGACTTTCGGAGATACGATGGTTGTCATCGGAGATGCAGAGATTACTTGAAGCTTTAGGAGATACCTGAAAAAGCTCTTGAGTGTGGAAATTCGCCGGTTGATACTTCTCGAAGAATCTCCTTTTTCCTTCATGGATGCAAGCCAGCTTCTGATCATTGCGGAAGAAACTTCCTCCGCCTTTTGTGTTTCAAATAGCTTTCCTGTGAATTCAAAGAAAAAAGCAAGATCAGACTGATAGGAGGATATAGTATGGTGAGAATACCTCTTTTCGAAGCGGAGGTAATTCAAGAAGGTATTAAAATGTGGTTGTTCAGGATGGATCATAAATACAGATAGCCGTGAAGTTAATCATTTCACGGCTATCTGAAAATATATTCGGTAAATCAGAGCTCGATTTTCCCGCTTACAATTTGCTGGCGGTAAACTGCTTTCAACACTTCACCCCTGCGTCTTACAGAAGGTTTCGTGAAAGACTGACGCTCACGGAGCTGAAGCAGGGTTTTGCTTTTCTCAAATTTCTTTTTATACTTTTTGAGCGCTTTGTCAATGTTTTCGCAATCTTTGGAATCAATAATCAACATAAGTGAAATAAAATTAGAGGCGCAAAGATAAAAGGTTTGTCCGATTTTCCAAAAAAAAGCATCTGATAAAATAATGCATCAAAACAAATTCCCACCTTTGCAGCCATGTTTACAGGTATTATTGAAACAACAGGAATCATTACAGACATTCAAGAATCGGGATCTAACCTAACTTTCCTTATCAGCTCACCGATTTCCGACGAACTCAAGCCCGATCAAAGTGTAGCACACGATGGTGTATGTCTAACCGTGGAGGAGGTAAACGATGAAGGCTACCGGGTGACTGCAGTAGCTGAAACGCTTAGTAAAACCACGCTTGCAACATGGGAAAAGGGAAAATCTGTGAATCTGGAAAGATGCCTTATAATGCCGGCGAGGTTGGACGGACATATAGTTCTCGGTCATGTAGACGCAATTGGCACCTGCTTATCGGCAGAAGAAATCGGAGGAAGCTGGATATTTCGCATTGGGTATCCTGCCGGATTCGCAGCACTACTGGTTGAAAAAGGCTCAGTGTCATTGAATGGCATATCCCTCACTGTATTTAATGTTTTGGAGAACGAATTCTCGGTAACCGTCATCCCATATACTTATTCACATACAACTATGAAATGGTTGTTGCCAGGACATAAAATCAACCTGGAATTCGATATACTCGGCAAATACGTACAACGCAACTTGTTAATACAGCAAAGACCGTAAAATTACCGTAGGGAAAAAAACCAAGTTTTCCGCTTTCCTACACCACGTGGCTTTTCTATCTTGCAATCGTTTATTTCCGAATCCAAACCCTCTGAAACCATGCGAAAGCATTTATCTATTATCGTACCCGTCCGTAATCAAAACGAATTTTTACGCCCGTTTTATTACGATCTCCTGAAACATATCGGATCCTTTGATTATGAAATCATTTGGGTGAACAATGCCAGTACCGACTCAAGCTTTGAGGAGATTAAAGATTTAATGAACAAAGATTGTTCAATCCGATGCATCACATTAAAAAATGAAACTTCTTCAAGAGCAGCAGTAATCAGTGGGCTAGACTATGCAAAGGGTGAATTCATCGTTGTCATGAGAGGTGACCTGCAGCATCCGGGCTCAATGATACCAGAGATATTAAACATGCTGGAAAAAGGCAGCGACATTGTGAATATGCGCCCCGAGAATAGCATGAAGGCTCCTGGTATTAAGCGTATGATTTTTGATTTTGTTTATCAATTCAACCCCAAAATTAATATTGAACCAGTAACAGATATCAGTGATTTCCGGGGTTTTCGTAAAGAAGTGGTAACTGACATACTTTTTATTCAGAAACATCATTTCTTCATGGAAGAATTTTTTAACTGGAATGAATACAAGAGCACTGAACTAAACTATTTCAACCGGAGATATGCAAAGCACTTACACAAATACAGCAATGCAAATCTTTTATATAATTTAAAAATCATAAGAGATCAGGCAAGTCCGGGTCAACTGAGAAAATTTGCTTTTGCCGGGAAAGCAACATTTGCTTTAAGTGTGTTTAGTATCTTTTCATTCATCATGATGGATCTGTACAATTTAAATGTTCATCCGATCTACTATTCGATAGCTATTATTATCGGCATTTTGGGTCTGCAACTTTTAATACTTAGTAATTACAAAAGGAAATTAAAAGAAGATCTTTTTTACTGCAGCAGAAGCAATCAGTATCTAGTTGATAATATTTATGATAGCAGTGAGCCTGTTGAAGTAGCGAATTTAATAAAAGAAGAAAATAAAATCAGGATCAGAAAGGTATCATAGCCTTTTCTTTTAAAAAATAAAAACCTGGTTTATCTCATCAAATACATTTTTCCGTAGCCCCTGTTAAAGAACATGTCTGTATTGACATCATTCGGGGTGTATTTGTCAAGAGACTGCCCGTTTTTATTGGTCAGCACCCGATAGAGATATACACCATTAGCTAATTGGTTGCCATACTGATCGGTACCATCCCATTTAAACTCTGTGATATTTCTGCCTATTCTAATTGGTCCAAGCTCATTCATTGTAATTTCCCGAACTACTTTTCCTGTTATTGTCAAAATCTGAATACGTATATTCTGAGGTACCTCAGATCCAGTCAATGTAAATACAAATGCGGTGGAAGAAGTAAACGGATTGGGATAGTTCAGAAGATTTGAAATCATTGGCTTATTAACGACCTGGAATGCAACTTTATACCCCAAATCACTCGCTTCGTTCCCAACCCGGTCATTGGCAGTGATCGTTAATTCATATTCACCATCCTGCAGAAGATTTGGAAACAAATCTATTACTGCGGTATTTTCCCCTGAATTCAAATTAGCCGGTGTAAACCTGGCTGAATCGGTACCTAATTTATACTCTTTCACAGATCTGTCGGGGAACCTGATTGTTGCTTTCATGCCGGCAGTATCACTTAATGCCATAAACTTACTTTCATCTTTCAATTTGGCTGTGATATGCGGTTTTGATGAAACAATATCACGATTCAGTATATGAACGCCGTCAAACGTAACATCAAGCCAAGGTTGATACACATCCGGTTTGACGAAGAAAGACCTAAAAATGAAGTTATTGAATAGATACTGTTCAGGTTGGTCATTATCAGGATTAACAAACAAAAACAACGAATTCAAACCAGGGAGATCCTTCGTATCAATTGTGTATGAAACCAATATCGTATCTCCACTCACTATTGGTTTCTTTTTCCCAAAAGGAATTTCTTTTGGAACATTATTTCTATCGGTAACTATAAACTTGAGCTTCAAGCTATCGAATGCCAGTTCGCTAATGTTTTTAAAAGCAATTTTAAAATCAAGAGGCTCACCAAGGTCTAATGTGTCTTTAAAGTCAAATCGGATATTGGGAGCTACGGCTCCTTCAGGCACCATTTCACCTGTAAGTCTCCAGTATTTTAATTGAAAAGGAGTCAGACTAATAGGATCCTGACTAAACATCTTCATTCGCATGAAAGGATACTGAGCAGCATCAACAAATGAAATGCTTGTATCTTTTGCCTGATTAACTACTGCAAGTAAATTTTCTACACCTGTTTGAGTTTTTCCATACAAGTGAAATACAGTAGAATCACGAGGCATCTGCCCTCCAGGATAGTAACCATCCCATTGGAAATTTTCCCATTTCCTGGCTGGTCCAAGCCATGGGGTCTCAGTATAACCTGCTGTAAACTGAGCAGGCATATCAACCCCCACATCTATATAATCATTAGCATTTTCACCAATATATTGGTAGATAAATTCCGGATTTCCTTTTTGATACACAAAAGCAAAAGGGAGGTTTCTGGTAAATTTATCTATCTCTGAAAAACCATTATTGATCAATGAGTGGTAGATGCTATTCCCTGATCCATAAACTGTTGTATCGGACATCCAGTTTGAAATAAAAGAATTATTTAGACCTGCAAAGTTTGGCGCACCAGTTCCTTGGTTGATTATAAGCACATAATGATCATTGGGGATCTGATTCAGAAATAACCGCATATTATTCCTTGAGTTTCTGTCTGCCATTGAAAATTCAAAGAACTTTCTGGTTTGAAATGATGCGCACGGAAACAAACTGTTAAATCGTCCAACATTTCCTACAGGAATATTCTCCCATGCTCTTAATGATCTAGGCTCAAATACATAAACAGAAAACACATTAAAACTACACCTCCAGGCATCAACATATTCCAGATCTATGTACACCTCATTTAAGTCAGCGCCATAAAACGGGAAGAGACCTGTTTTAATCTTGAGTTTTCTGGAAATATCCTGAAATTTAAACTCTCTACTTGAAGAGTCTAACGACATTTTTTCGAAGTTATTCTCAGTAAACTGGT
>Ga0315906_10011254_pt1 | contig 10435 bp, 7 predicted proteins | sample LakEriMetagenome_4_FD_203526 | JGI IMG/M metagenome (GOLD analysis project Ga0315906, IMG submission 203526) | Freshwater fungal communities from buoy surface, Lake Erie, Ohio, United States - Buoy 2 MA122 | ecosystem: Environmental > Aquatic > Freshwater > Lake > Lake biofilm | place: USA: Lake...
GTATGTTCGAAACGGAATTTATTTTCAGCCTCAAAAGACTTGTAATCAAGCAATAAATTATCCGGAGTTTCAATTAAATTTTTGTAGCGCGTTGATGTATTATTCAGCATATTTCGGCTAACCACGAAATTCTGGTATGAATTTTTGGAATAATGCACCCAATTGACACCAACTGTATAGTTCCATTGATTTTGAATTGGAAGATTGTTTAAGATAAAACTGTTGTATTCTCGCTGTGTGGAATCAGTGACTTTTTCATTCACTTTTTGATATAGTTGAAATAAATCAATCGCGCCTAGTCCAATGAAAGTAACTTTGTTCTTATCATTAACGTTCAGGTTCACTTTATATTGAAAGTCATTGTATTCAGGTAATATCGGTAGCTTTAATGCTGTGAAAAGAAATTGCAAATAAGACTTTCTTGCAGAAAATATGAAATCAGCTTTCTTTCCAAGTGGTCCGTCAAATGTTAAGGCAATGTCACTTGAACCTAAAGCAAAATTCGTAATCAAGGCATCTTTGTTTCCATCTTTTTGTTTGAAAGAAAGCACTGAACTTAATCCATTGGCGCGATTTGCGGGAAAGGCTCCTGAATAAAAGTCCACCTCACGTATGAAATTCACGTTTAAAAGTCCAACAGGTCCACCGCTGCTACCTTGTGTTGCAAAGTGATTGATGTTTGGAACTTCAATTCCATCCAAATAAAATTTATTTTCACCTGGAGACCCACCTCGAATGATGATATCGTTCCTAAACGTTGCTCGAGAAGCGACACCCGGCAAAGCAGCAATTACTTTACTCACGTCACGTCCAGCACCTGGAAGTCGTTCGATTTCTGTGGCATTTAATGTTTTTAAGGAAACAGGAGATTCCGTTTTTCGCACAAATGGACTAGCTTTCACAACAACCTCTTTATTTTCCAGTACAAATTCTTCCATCGCGAATTCTAAATCCACAGATCTCGCATTTGTAACAGTAATTTCATTAAGTATTAACTCTCTAAATCCTGGTGCTGTTGCTTTAAATGAATAGACTCCAGGTGCGATTCCTGAAAATTCGAAATTACCGATGTCATCCGTAATTGTTCCTTTTGTTAATTCAACAATTTGAACTTTCGCTTGTGGAATTCCTTGATTATTTGAATTATTGTATACACGTCCCTTGATTAAACCATTTTGAGCAAAAGAAAAGAAAACGAAAATGTTTGTAAGAATAAGTATAGAGAATTTCATTGATTTGATTTTGATTAGATACAAATGAACGAGGTTAATTGTTTAGACTTTAGCTATTAAAATGAAATTTTGAAGAATATGTTTTCCATCCGGCGTCATAATGGACTCGGGGTGAAATTGCACTCCATAAAGTTTTTTTTCAGGAAATTCCAAGGCCATTAAAACATTCGTTGCGCTTACTGCTGAAATATTTTCATTCGGAGCATCTTTTACTTTCCAAGAATGGTAAAGACCTACTGAAATTTTATCATTCAAATCCTTGAATAGTCCATTTTTGCCCAATACAATAATCTCCTCAGAAACACCGTGTTTGACTTGTTCTTGATTTTCCAATTCCAAATTGAGGTATTGAGCAATCCCTTGCAGTCCCAGACAAATTCCTAATACCGGGATTTTCCCTTCGCAAATCTTCAAAATAGTAAAGAGATTCTTCTTTTCAGTTGGCAACCCTGGCCCTGGTGAAAGAACGATAGCATCGAATTCTACAATTTTATCCAAGTCAACTTGATCTTCCAAAATTGTCGTGACGGAACAATCCAACCCTTCCAGGTAATGCACCAAATTATAGGTAAATGAGTCATAAAAATCAACTACAAGTAAGTTCACGTGACACGAATTTTGTTACTTTGCAAAAGTAGAAAACAAAAGACTTAAAAGTACGATGAGTAAAAAAGCGATTCAAATTCCAAATGCGCCTGCTCCAGTTGGTCCATATAGCCAGGCAATTATGTCGGGAAACACACTCTATGTCAGTGGTCAAATTCCGCTCAACCCTGAAACAGGTATCTTGGAAATTGATTCAATCGAAAATGCGACACATCGTGTTTTGAAAAACATTGGTAAATTGCTTGAAGCGGCCGGATTTGAGTTTGAAGATGTTGTGAAATGCTCCATTTTCTTGAAGGATCTTAATGATTTTGCAATTGTGAATGGAATCTATGCATCCTATTTTCCAGGAATTCCCCCAGCGCGTGAGACGGTTCAAGTCGCTAGATTGCCTCTCGACGTAAACATTGAAATTTCTTGCATCGCGGTAAAAAACTAATGTCAAAAACCACAGTTGATTTATCGGTAATTATAGTTAATTACAACGTTGTTTATTTTTTGGAACAATGTTTAAACTCCGTAATTGCTGCATCTAAGAATTTGAAGGTTGAAATTTTTGTGGTAGATAACAACAGTGTTGATGGATCAGTGGAATTGGTTCAAGAAAAATTCCCTCAAGTCAGTTTAATTGCAAATAAGGAGAATACTGGTTTTTCGAGAGCGAATAATCAGGCGATTCAATTGTCATCTGGGAAGTATATTTTACTGCTCAATCCCGATACAGTTGTTGAGGAAGATACGTTTGAGAAAACAATTAAGTTTATGGACGAGCATCCCGATTCAGGTGGTCTTGGTGTTCGAATGATTGATGGAAAGGGTAAATTTCTTCCTGAATCAAAACGTGGATTTCCTTCGCCTTGGGTCGCTTTTTGTAAGATTTTTGGTCTATCAAAAGTTTTTCCGAAATCAAAAACATTCGGTCAATATCATTTGGGTTATTTATCTGAATTTGAGATCAATGAAATCGATGTTTTGAGCGGTGCTTTTATGTTAATGCGAAAAGAAACATTGGACAAAGTAGGACATTTAGATGAAACGTTCTTTATGTATGGCGAGGACATCGATTTGTCCTATCGAATTAAGTTGGGTGGATATAAGAATTATTATTATCCAGAGACCAAAATCATTCACTACAAGGGCGAAAGCACGAAAAAGAGTTCTGTGAATTATGTCTTTGTTTTTTACAAAGCGATGGTTATTTTCGCCAAAAAGCATCTTTCTGCAAACAACGCTAAATTGTTCTCTTTTGCAATTAATTTGGCCATTTATTTTAGAGCATCAGTTGCGATACTAAATCGATTCATTCAAAAAATAAGCCTTCCTTTCTTTGATTATTTGATTTCATTAATAGGGTTGTTTGTACTTGCCAATCGTTGGTCACAACAGGATATTCATTTCCCGAATCGCGCTTATTTTATTTCATTTCCACTTTATGTTCTTGTTTGGTTGTGTTGTAATTTTATAAGCGGTCTTTATGATAATAAAAACAACAAATTTTTGATTTGGCAAGGAACTTTTTTGGGAACAGGTTTCATTTTGATTTGTTATGCTTTACTTCCGAAAGAATGGCAATTTTCTCGACTTTTTACAATTATTGGTTCATTTTGGTATATTGGTCAATTTTATCTCTCTCGGGTAATTACCAATTTGTTTCGGAACAATCGTTTCTCATTGCCTGATGTACCCAAGAAACGATTTGCGATTATTGGAAATGAAATGGAGTTTCATCGGGTTGAACAGTTACTTTCAGAAACTTATCCGAATATAGAGGTAATCATTCCTGTTTCTGTTGCAGAGCGTTTTTCTAATTCTGCAGGTGATTTCAATCAGATCAATGAAATTATTAAAATCCACAAAATCAATGAACTTATTTTTTGTTCTAAGAATTTAACAGCAAAGGAGATTATCACAGGAATGTCAAAAATTGATGGACATGACATCGAGTTTAAGATTGCGCAACCAGATACTACCTATTTAATTGGAAGTAATTCGATTGATTCCTCAGGTGACCTATACATTTTGAATTCTAATAATTTAAGTAAACCTGAAAATTTACGTTCAAAACGAATGATGGATATTTCTTTTTGTATAATTTTTCTCATAATGTCTCCTTTCATTTTATGGTTATTTAAAAATAAATCTAAATTTATAATAAACTTAAAAGACATTCTTTTAGGAAATAAAAGTTTCGTAGGTTACGTTCATAACGATAAGTTTGAAAATCAACATTTACCAAAAATTAAACCTGGGATCTTGAATCCATATAATGTTCAAAAAAATGTATCGGATGACACGATTGAGCGGCTAAACCTAATGTACGTGAAAAACTTCAGTATCCTCCTTGATATTCAAGTAATTGTATCTAATTGGAGAAATCTAGATTTTTGAATTAGTGCTAATCAATAAATTAGGTCTAGCAAATTAAAAAGTTCATTTCTTCTTTTAAGGCAAATTGGCAAATTGTTTAAAAACAGAATTAATCAACCTTGCTATAGCACACAATTTCATCTATAAAGAAATGAGGTTAAATTTGGATTAAAATTTATTTAACCAATACTGCTGGTGCCGCAGCTAAAATTTCCGAACTAGTTTCTGAAGCAAATTTCTCGAAATTAGAGATAAATTTTCCAGCTAAACTATTCGCTATTGAATCATAAGCAGTTTTATCAGCCCAGGTATTTCTCGGATTTAATAATTCAGATGGAACTCCTTCACAAGATATTGGAAAAGCTAAATTAAAAATTGGTAACTTTTCAAATTGGACATTGTTTAATTTACCATTTAGCGCAGCCGTAATCATAGCTCTAGTATATGAAAGTTTCATTCTACTTCCTACACCGTAAGATCCACCTGACCAACCTGTGTTGATCAACCAAACATTAATATTTGTCCCCTCCAATTTAGCTCCTAATAATTTCGCATATTTTGCAGGGTGCAAAGGCAAGAATGCCGCTCCAAATCCAGCTGAAAAAGTAGTTGTTGGTTCCGTAATACCAACTTCCGTTCCCGCTACTTTTGCTGTGTATCCAGACATGAAGTGATACATAGCTTGTTCCTTTGTTAATTTTGAAATTGGAGGTAAAACACCAAAAGCATCAGCTGTCAAGAAAAAAATATTTTTTGGCGAACCCCCAATTGAAGGATTAGCAATGTTGTCTATATGATTAATTGGATAGGACACACGCGTATTTTCGGTGATGCTTCCATCTGTGTAATCAGGTGTCGAGGACTCATTAGCAAAGCCAATATTTTCAAGCAAAGCTCCAAATTTAATGGCATCATAAATTTGAGGTTCCTTTTCTCTGGATAAATCAATGGTTTTAGCATAACATCCCCCCTCAAAATTGAAAACAGAATTCTCTGACCAGCCATGTTCATCATCTCCTATTAATCGACGATCAGGATCTGAAGATAATGTAGTTTTCCCTGTTCCTGATAAGCCGAAGAAAATTGCTGTATCTCCTTCGTCTCCAATGTTAGCTGAACAATGCATAGAGAGTACATTTTTCTCGTGAGGCAAAATGAAATTCAAGGCAGAAAAAATTCCTTTTTTAATTTCTCCAGTGTAACCTGTTCCACCAATTAGAATCATTTTCTTCGTGAAGTTCAGAATTGCGAAATTATGTTGGCGCGTACCATCAATTGATGGATCAGCTTTAAAACTTGGCACGCATACCACATGCCAATCAGGATTAAAGTTTTCGAGTTCAGATTCCGATGGTCGTAAGAACATATTATAAGCGAACAAATTTGACCAAGGAAGTTCTGTAACGACGCGAATATTCATCCGGAAATTAGAATCGGCACAGGCATATGCATCACGAACATAAACATCTTTCTCATTCAAAAATGCCTTCATGCGATTGTACAACGAATCGAACTTCTCAGGAGAAAAACCAATGTTTACGTCACCCCACCAAACAGCATTTTCAGTGATTTCATCTCTTACGATAAAACGATCTTTTGGAGATCTACCCGTAAATCCCCCTGTCTCAATCGCCAATGCACCAGTGTCCGTCAAAATACCTTCTCCTGTTATTATGCAATCTTCAATTAATTCAGAAGGTGTTAAATTCCAAAACTGCGTTCCGAGATTTGCAAGACCAATAGACTTAGATAAATCGGCATTTGATCCGTATTTTCCTGTTAATTCCATATTAAATTTTCTTAGCAAGAAGCTATGTTACGTTGCAAAATTAAATTTTAAAGCACTATAACTTGACGATTTTGATTAGTTTTTTCCAACAACCATAAAGAAACATGTTGAGAAAAAAAAATATAGAAAAGAAAAAAAATATGTATATTATTCTTAGTGTTATTAATACACTAAGGTGTTTGGTTTATTATTTGTTAAGTGATTTTTAATTAATTGAATTAATGTTGATATTACAGATTTAAAATATGAATCAAGTAATACTTTAACTATAATTTTGTAAAAAACTAATTATGACTTCAAAAAATGGAATAATAGGTCGAATAGCTGCTACTTTGAGTTTGATTTTGCTTTTCTCATTCTGCGTTGAACAGAAAAATTCAAATTTCGAATATGTAAAAGCACCAACTAAATGGTATTCAAATGAATTAAGCTATTTAAATGAATTGAAACCATTCGAACAAGCAATGGAATATGAAAAATCCATCATTATTTTAAAAAATGAATCATCAATTCTTCCATTCGGAGATTTAAAAACGAATATTTCATTAGTTAGTATGGGTGGTGAATCAACTTTTTTTAGAGAAGGAATAGAATTGTTTACGGATATTCCATCAATTCAAGCTCCAACGTCTAATTTATTGCAAGACGTTCAATTTGAATCCACAAAATATTCTAACTATGTCATAATTAGTGTTCATGCCACGAATAAAATGAATGTTTCCGACTCAATAAATGAAACTATACTTAATAGACTTCCAAAAACATGTAAGAAAATATTAGTTGTATTTGGAGCAAGTGATTTTGTTAACTCAATTAACCCTGAAATGTTTGACGCCATTGTTTTGGGACATGAAAACCATCAAATTGCTCAAAATAGGGTTGCCCAATTGTTATTCGGATCAATCGGATCGAACGCTAAAACAAAAGACAAACTTAATAATTACGTAATCGGTTCAGGAATAGAAATCAAATCTAACGGTCGATTAAAATTCACTTCCCCAGAGGAAGTTGGAATTGACTCCCTTCAATTAAAAAAAATTGATGAACTTGCTTTAAACGGAATTAAATTGGGTGCATATCCGGGTTGTCAAATAACTGTTGCAGTTGATGATAAAATTATTTTTCGCAAAAGTTTCGGCACACATACTTATGAAAATAAAGATAAATTAGTTGAAAATGATGACCTTTACGACATTGCGTCCGTTACAAAAATTGCTGCCTCTACCCTACTAGCAATGCACTTGAATTGGAAAAATGAGTTTAGTCTTGACAAATCGTTGAGTGATTATATTCCCAATGTTACTGGTAAAACCAATTATGGATCAATTGTAATTCGTGATATGATGGCTCACCAAGCCGGGTTAACTCCTTTCATTCCTTTTTACAAAAGAACCATAAAAAATGGACAACTTAATCGGGATATCTATTCGAATACACAGAAAGAAGATTATGATTTAAAAGTGGCAGATGCGATTTACATGAAACGAAGTTATTTAGATAGTATCTACAAACAGATATTATCAACTCCTCTTGGCACCAAGAAATATGAGTATTCCGACCTATGTTATTATTTCACTCAAAAAATATTGGAAAAACAGATTGGAATGCGTCAAGATCTCTACCTTTTGGAAAAAATCTATAAACCAATGGGACTCCGAAATGCAAGATATCTACCATTAAATTATTTTGAAAAATCCAGAATAGTTCCTACGGAACGAGACATGGTTTTTCGGAAGCAATTACTTCATGGAACAGTTCACGATCCCGGAGCAGCAATGCTAGGAGGTGTTGCAGGTCATGCCGGATTGTTTTGTAATGCAACCGATTTAGCTAGAATTATGCAATTGTTTCTGAACAAAGGAAGTTACGGTGGACTGCGATTTTTTGATGAGAAAACTACAGCAGAATTCACAAAACAACAATTTGTAGGTAACAGACGCGGCGCTGGTTTTGATAGACCCAATGCCAGTGGAGGTGGAACTTGCGACAAACTTGCTTCTCTTCAAAGTTTCGGTCATTCTGGTTTTACAGGAACATTGGCTTGGGCTGACCCTAAGGATAAGGTGATCTTTGTATTTCTATCCAATCGTGTTCATCCCGATCAAGATAATTGGAAATTACGAGATATGGGGATTCGAACGGATATACAACATGTTGTTTACGACGCGGTAAACTCGAGAAAAAAATAACATTTTTTCAGAATAAATCCCAGGTGATGAAAAAATTAGTTAGCAGCTACAGGAGATCCTTCTCTATGGTTACGTAAGTATCTATGCTGATCAGTTGGGTTCCGATTGTTTTAATGATCAAGTTATTGGTTCAAATAAAAAATAAGAAGGGATTATAGGATTAATAAAGTATTACCAGCTTTTAAATTTAATTCTAAACATAACATTTTGAACTGACCTATGACTTTTCAATTGAATTTAAAACACCTTTTACATCTTGATGATTGAGAGCAATAAACTTTTTTTTGCGTCATTTTTTAGAATAAATCGAGGAGGACACAGCCACTGTTTAAGGCTATAGATAAGTCGGTAAACTTTTTAAATAAATATTATTTTTTACCGAGCATTCCTTGCTTTAAATCAACTGAGGCTGGCTTTGAACCCAACCAAATAGCGAAAAGTGCCTTTTTAAAATCTAAACCGGGAATTGTTCCTTTTGCTGTTCCATTCTTTTTAACGGTTACTCCTTTTTCGGGAATAAATTCCAAATTGATTTTATCACCAATTTTAAATTCATCAGAAAAGAAACCCATGAATTTTTTGATTTCTGCATCTGTAGCCTTTCCGTGACCTGCATTTTTGAAACCTTCATTTACCGATTCAATAAATCGTTCACGTGTAACACTACTTGAAATGATTTTAATGTGAATTGCTTGCTCGTCATTAGCATAAACGATTTTACCTGGCTCATCTGTTTTTTTAGTAACATACAATGCGGCCGCATACAAATCAATCCAATATTTTTCTCGTACACCTCCCCCATTCAATTCCAATGTCGCGCTACCAACTTCAACGGATGTAGGAAATTTAACTCCTCCGTATGTTTTTGTAGATTGAGCGTTTAAAGTGATACTAGCACCTAAAAATAAAGTAATAAATAACTTTTTCATACAATCAAATTTTAAATTAAACAAAACACTATAATTCAACATTTCTAAACCAATTTAAACTTCGAGAATAAATATAAATAAATATTCCTGAAACACCGAGATTCGTTAAAACCAAAACTAAAGGGACATTCGCGGGAGAAACAAACAAATAACTTTGAGCAACATAAAGCAGTGAATAAATGATATACAAATGAAAACCCAACTCCTTGCGCTTGAACATGAAAATAATTCCAGCTAAACCTGCCCCCGCAACCAAAGCCGCAACGAATGTGTAAAGAAAGAAATTTTGATACATTGCATCCAGCATAATTTGCAAATTTCTAATCAACTCCTCCAAAAATTGAACATCATTTTTTTCAACCTGTTCCAAAGATTTTGCCAATTCCAATTTAGACTCTGTAATTTCTTCTTGACTCGGTTTACCCAAAATGATTGACATTAACGACGAAAGAATCGTAGAACCCGTCCCGAGCAAAGAAATTATCCCAGTAACAAGCAATAATTGAGGAATTCTAGATTTTTGGGGCTGTTTAAATTCATTCATTACTGACATATTGTTTCATTATTTTCTGAACAAAATCCTTTGCTTGTCGCATTTTAAAAGAAGCAAACTCGTCCTCCTCGATAAAATTAATTTCTTTTCTCAAAGAAGCATGCAGCTCATTAATTAAAGAACTGGATTTTATTGGTTTCCTAAATTCAATTGCCTGGGCAGCCGTCAACATTTCAATTCCAAGAATGGAATAACAATTGTCAATGACTCGATAGAGCTTAGTTGCAGCATTTGCTCCCATACTAACGTGATCTTCTTGTCCGTTACTAGAATCGATTGTATCTACGGATGCAGGCGTGCAAAGTTGTTTATTTTGACTTACAATAGATGCACACGCATAATGAACAATCATTAGGCCCGAATTCAAACCTGGTTTTGCAACCAGAAAGGCCGGTAAATTGCGCGTTCCAGAAATTAATTTATACGTTCTACGCTCAGAAATACTACCAAGTTCAGCTAAGGCAATTGCCAAGTAATCCATAACCAAGGCCAGGGGTTGACCATGAAAATTACCTGCAGATACGATGCCATCATCTTCAGGGAAAATTGTTGGGTTATCTGTTACTGCATTAATCTCTCGTTCAACTAGTTGACTACAAAAATCGAGTGTATCTTTCGTAGCACCATGCACTTGGGGAATACAACGAAATGAGTAAGGATCCTGAACATGTTCCTTTGAACGTTCAATAAATTCACTTCCCATTAGAATATTACGAATAAATTTAGCTGTTTCAATTTGACCCTTTTGATTTCGAATGGCATTGACATTT
>Ga0315906_10011258_pt1 | contig 10433 bp, 9 predicted proteins | sample LakEriMetagenome_4_FD_203526 | JGI IMG/M metagenome (GOLD analysis project Ga0315906, IMG submission 203526) | Freshwater fungal communities from buoy surface, Lake Erie, Ohio, United States - Buoy 2 MA122 | ecosystem: Environmental > Aquatic > Freshwater > Lake > Lake biofilm | place: USA: Lake...
GACATCCTCACCTTCACCGAAGCCGGCGGGCTTGCGCGCTCGGGGCTCAACGCCGCCGGGATCGCGATCACCGCCAATTATCTGGAAAGCGATCGCGACTATGTCAGGCTCGGCGTGCCGCTGGCGCTGATCCGGCGCAAGATCCTCGAGACGCCGCATTTCGCGCTGGCGCTGCGTGCCGCCTACGCGACGCCTAAATCGGCCTCGAACAACCTGATCGTCAGCCAGGCGGGAGGCATCGCCATCGACCTCGAATGCGCGCCAGACGAGACGTTCCAGGTCCTTCCCGAGCACGGCCTGCTGGCGCACGCCAACCACTGGCGGAGCCCGGTGGCGCTCGCCAAGCTGCGCGATACAGGCATCGCCAACACGCCCGACAGCCTCTACCGCGACATCCGCGTCGACGCGCTCCTGCGCCCGATGCTTGGTCGCATCGACCGCGCCGCCGTCGCCGCGGCGCTGGCCGACGATTGGCAATCGCCCTGGGCGGTCTGCCGCCCGCCGCATCCCAACGTCTCCGGCATCGTCACCGCCACGGTGGCGACGATCGTGATGGATCCGGCGCTGGGCGAAATGGACGTCGCGATCCTTCCCGCGCTCGGCGGCGACTTCGTGCGCTACACGCTGGCGCCAGGCGATACCGCGCCCCGCGCCCTCCATCCGACCACTCCGACAACCTCGCAAGGGAGCCCCAGATGACCTTCCTCCGAACCGCAGCCGCGGTGACGCTCGTCGCCGCGGCATCGCTCGCCGCCGTCGCCGCCGCGGCGCAGCCCGCAGCCGACACGCTGCGGGTGCGACTGAACGCCGACATCCGCTCGACCGATCCCGGCGTGAACCGTGACGGCAACACGGACGCCGTCGTCCTGCATGTCGTCGAAGGGCTGGTCGGGTTCCGCGACGATACCTCTGTCGGGCCCATGCTCGCCGAGCGCGTCTACGTCGCGCCCGACGGCCTGTCCTACACGTTCCGGCTGCGCGAAGGCGTCCGGTTCCACAACGGCGCGCAGCTGACCTCTGCCGACGTCGCGTTCGCGTGGAAGCGCTACATGGACCCTGCCACGCAGTGGCGCTGCCTCCCGGAATTCGATGGCCGCGGCGTGTCGAAGGTGACGGCGATCGAGACCCCCGACCTGCGCAGCGTCGTGTTCCGTCTCGAGCGTCCTGCGGCGCTGTTCCTGACCGCGATGGCGCGGGTGGATTGCGGCAGCGCGGGGATCTGGCACCGCGACTCGCTCGATGCGGACGGCAAGTGGAAGGAGCCGATCGGCACCGGTCCCTTCCGCCTCGGCGAGTGGCGGCGCGGGCAGTTCGTCGAATTGCTGCGCAACGACGCATACGCCGCGCGCAGCGAACCGCGCAGCGGCCACACCGGGGACAGGACGCCGCGCGTCGGCAAGGTCCGCTTCGTCGTCGTCCCCGATGCCTCGGCCGCGAAGGCGGCGCTGCTGGCGGGCAATCTCGACATCATCACGGATGTTGCCGCCAACGACGCCAAGGAACTGGCGGCACGCAACGACGTCCGCGTCGAGAACGTGTCCACCATGGATATGCAGGCGATCCTGTTCCAGACCAACGACAAGCTGCTCGGCGACGTCCGCGTCCGCCGCGCGCTGGCGCTGTCGCTCGACGTCGGCGAGATCGTCGCCACGGTCAGCGAAGGCCGCTCGAAGGCCAATCGCTCTCCCATTCCGACGCCGTCATCGTTCAACACCGGACCACATGCCACGGTGCCGGCATCCAACATCGACCAGGCGCGCCGGCTGCTCGCCGAGGCGGGATATCGGGGCGAACCGATACGCCTCGCGACGACGCAGCGCTATCCCGCGCTGTTCGACATCGCGGTGATGGCGCAGGCGATGGCCCAACGCGCCGGCATCCGCATCGAACTCGACGTCGTCGACTGGGCAGCGCTGCTCGACCGCTACACCAAGGGCGACTATCAGGCGATGGTGTTCAGCTACTCCGCGCGGCTCGATCCGTCGCTGTCCTTCGACATGTTCACGGGACCGAAGGCCACCGAGCCCCGCAAGGCCTGGGACAACCCGGAGGTCCAGACGCTGCTGCGCGAGAGCTTCACGACGGTCGACCGCACGCGCCGTCAGGCGATCTACGACGAGTTGCTGCGCCGGCTCCTCGACGAGGTTCCCATCGTCGCGCTCTATTCCAGCATCGACTCCGCGGCGGTACGCCGGAACGTGTCGGGCTATGCCGGATGGGCGCTCGGCCAGCCGCGCCTGTGGGGCGTGTCCTTCGCCAACTGACCGTGCGTAGGGGGAGCGCCAGGCAGTGATCGGCTATCTGCTCCGCCGCCTTCTTTGGGCGCTCCCCACCCTCGCGCTGGTCGGGGCGGCGGTGTTCGTCCTCGTGCGCATGATCCCGGGCGATCCGGTCCTGATCATGCTCGGCGACGCCGCCACCCCCGACCAGATCGCCGAGGCCCGCGCGGCGCTGGGTCTCGACCGGCCGATACCCGTGCAATTCTGGCTCTGGGCCCAGCACATCCTGGCGGGCGATCTCGGCCACGCGCTCACCAACGGCGAGCCCGTCGCCGGCCTGCTGCGGACGCGCTTCGCCACCAGCGCCGCGATCGTCCTTCTTGCCGTCGGGCTGGCGGTGGCGCTCGCGGTCCCGGCGGGAACCTTCGCGGCGTGGCGGCAAGGCGGCATCGCCGACCTCGCCATCGTCGCCGCCTCCACGCTGCTTCTGTCGATCCCCAGCTTCTGGCTCGGCCTGATGCTGCTGCTCGTCTTCGGGCTGCATCTCGCCTGGCTGCCCGTGGTCGGCTATGTCCCGATCTCCGAGGATGCGCTGGCCGGGCTGACGTTCCTCGTCCTGCCCGTGATCACGCTGGCGCTGGTCGAGGGCGGCGTGCTCGCGCGGATGGCACGCGCCAGCGCCGTCGAGGTGATGCGTCTCGACTATGTCACGCATGCCCGCGCCAAGGGCCTGCCGGAATCACGCGTCCTGGCGCGGCATGTGCTGCCCAATGCCTTCGGTCCGACCTGGACGCTGATCGGCCTCGTCCTCGGCAACCTGCTCGGCGGGATCGCGGTGCTCGAGACGGTCTTCACCATTCCCGGTCTGGGCAGGCTGCTGGTCGACGCGATCTTCAATCGCGACTATCCGGTCATCCAGGGCTGCCTGCTCCTGACCGCCGGAATCTATGTGCTGGTCAACCTCGTGGTCGATCTCTGCTATCCGCTCTTCGACCCGCGGGTGACGGCCCGATGAGGCGCTTTGCCGCCAATGCGTGGATCGGTGCGGTGCTGGTCGGCGGCTTCGTCGCCATCGCCTTGCTGGCGCTGATCTGGACGCCGGCCGATCCGCTGGCGCTGAACCTGCGCGCGCGTTTCCGGCCACCGGGCGGCCCGTTCCTGCTCGGCACCGACGAGTTCGGGCGCGATGTGCTGTCGCGCGCCATGGCGGGGGCGGCGACCAGCCTGTGGATCGCCACGACATCGGTCGGCCTCGCCCTTGTCCTTGGTGTCGCCGCGGGGCTGCTCGCGGGCTTCGCGCGCGGGGCCGTCGACCGCATCCTGATGGTGGCCAACGACGCGCTGCTCGCCTTTCCCGGCATCCTGCTGGCGCTCGCCGTGATGGTCGTCGCCGGCGCGTCGCCGACCAGCCTGGTGCTCGCGCTCGGCCTCGCCTACGCGCCATCGGTGGTGCGGGTCGTACGCGGCGCCGTGCTGTCGCTGCGCGAGCGCGAATATGTCGAGGCCTCGCGCGTGATCGGCAACGGCGCAGCCTATACCGTGCTGCGCCATGTGCTGCCTAACTGCATCGCGCCGGTCGCCGTCCTGGCGACCAGCATGCTGGGCTTCGTGCTGCTGTCGGAAAGCGCGCTGTCCTTCCTCGGGCTCGGTGTCCCGCCCCCGGCGCCGACCTGGGGCAACATGCTGGCGGCGGCGCGCCCGCATCTGCTGAGTGCGCCCTGGCTTGGCCTGGTCCCCGGATCCTGCATCGCGCTGACGCTGCTCGGCTTCAACCTGCTGGGAGACGCGCTGCGCGACTGGCTCGACCCTCGGATGGCGCCATGAACGGCGGCGCGACGCCGGCGCTTGCGGTCGAGGGCCTGATCGTCGAGGCGACCGACGGTACGCGCGTGCTGGACGGCGTGAGCTTCGACGTCGGCACCGGCGAGATCGTCGCGCTGGTGGGCGAAAGCGGCAGCGGCAAGACGATGGCCGCGCGTGCAGCGCTCCGTCTGCTGCCGGCCGGGCTGCGGCAGACCGGCGGCCGGATCGCGCTCGCGGGAACCGATCTGGGCGCCCTGTCCGAGGACGGCATGCGCCAACAGCGCGGCCGGCGGATCGGCCTTGTCTTCCAGGAGCCGATGTCGTCGCTCAACCCATCGATGCGAATCGGCGACCAGCTCACCGAGGCGCTGGTCCTGCATGACGGCATCGCGCGCGAGGAGGCGCTGACACGCGCCCAGGCGATGCTCGGCCGGGTCCGCATCGCCGATCCCGCGGCTGCGCTGCGCGCCTATCCGCACGCCTTCTCCGGCGGCATGCGCCAGCGGATCATGCTCGCATCGGCGATGCTGCTGCGGCCGACTTTGCTGATCGCCGACGAGCCGACCACGGCGCTCGACACCCTCACGCAGCGCGAGGTGCTCGACCTGCTGGTCGAACTCACGCGCACCGCGGGCACCGCGGTTCTGCTGATCACGCATGACCTGGGCCTCGTCGCCCGCTACGCCGCACGCGCGGTCGTGCTGCGCGCGGGCCGAGCGGTCGAGACGGGGCCGGCCGCGGCGCTGCTGCGCGCCCCCTCCCACCCCTACACACAAGGATTGGTGGCCGCGCTTCCGCGTCCGCCGGCCCGCAGATCGCCCGCTCGCGGCGAAGCGAACGGCGCGGCGGCGGTGCTGTCATGCCGCGACGTCGAGATCGGCTATCCCGGGCCTTGGCGTCTGTTCGGCCGCGACCGCGGGCCCGCCGTCGTCGCCGGCGTCTCGCTCGACCTGGCGCCGGGGGAGATCCTGGGCCTCGTCGGCGGATCGGGGTCGGGAAAGACGACGCTGGGGCGCGCGCTGCTCGGCGTGCTGCCGATCCGCGCGGGATCGATCGCGTGGCGCGGCACCGCGATCGCGGGCGCGCCGCCGACGATACGTCGTGCCCATCGGCTGGGCTGCCAGGTCGTGCATCAGGATCCCCACGGCGCGCTCGATCCGCGTCAGCGCGTGCGCGAGATCGTCGCAGAGCCTTTGCGGCACGCCGGTGATCTCGATGCAGCGGCACGGCGGCGGCGCGTCGACGAGACGCTGGACGAGGTCGGCCTCACCGCCTTCGCCAGCCGCCATCCGCATGCCCTGTCCGGTGGCCAACGCCAGCGCGTCGCGATCGCGCGCGCCATCGTGCGCCGCCCCGCGATGGTGATCGCCGACGAGCCGATCTCGGCGCTCGACATGTCGATCCGTCGCCAGATCCTGGACCTGTTCCGGGCGCTGCAGGCGCGCCACGGCTTCGCGTGCCTGTTCGTGTCGCACGATCTCGCCGCGGTGGGCGAGATCGCCGACCGCGTCGCGGTGATGGATGCCGGACGGATCGTCGAAATCGGCCCGGCCTTCGACATCCTCACCGCGCCTGCCCATTCCTATACGCGGCGCCTGATCGAGGCCTCGACCGCGATCGAGATCCTGTCCGCCGCCGCACGCAGCTGACCGCCAGCCAATCGGATCCAAGCCAATCCAGACAACCATTCATGCCAAGACCGATGGCGGCCCCGGCCTCTTGCGGGCTGACCCGCCGATCAGGGGACCTGACGGCGCGCGACCTTCGAACTGGTTGTCTGGATGCGATCTCTAGAACGCGACGGAACCGTCCACGACGGTGATCGAGTGGCCGCCGATCCAGATATCCGGACCTTTCCGGTCGACGAAGACACGGCCGGCGCGGCCCAGCGCGGTTCCCTGCGACGCCACATAGGAATCGGGCGCGAGACCGTCGCCGATCAGCCATTGCGCGATCGCGGCGTTGAGGCTGCCGGTCACGGGATCTTCCTTGGGCGGCACGCCGGCGATCAGCGCGCGCACCTCGAACTGCGCGTCGGGCCCGTCGACGGCCGGATCCCATGGCGCGACGAGACCCAGCTTGAGCCCGTCGAGCCTGGCATAATCGGGCTTCACCGCGAGCAGCTCGGCGCGCGATCCCAGCATCGCCGCGACCCAGCCCGGCCCGTTGTCGGCCCAGCGCGCCGCCTTGATCGAAGAGGCATCGAGGCCGATGCCGCGCGCGATCGTCGCGACGACCGACGGCTCGACCGCGCCGGAACGGATCAGCGGCGGCGCGGCGAAGGCGAGGCGGTCCCCGTCGCGGCGGATCCGGATCAGCCCGACGCCGCATTCCTGGACGACCTCGGCGGCTTTCGGCACGCCTCCGGCGGCGAGCCACGCATGACAGCTGCCGAGCGTCGGATGCCCGGCGAAGGGCAACTCGCGTTCCGGCGTGAAGATGCGCACACGGTAATCGGCCCGCGCATCGGTCGGCGGCAGCAGAAAGGTGGTCTCGCTGAGATTGGTCCAATGGGCCAGCGCCGCCATCTCGGCATCGCCGACGCCCGCGGCGCCCAGCACGACCGCGAGCGGGTTGCCCTTCAGCGCGACCGCGCTGAAGACATCGACCTGCTTGAAGGAAAACCGTCTCATGCCGCGTCGATCCCCGATCGTTGAGACCGTCACTCTAGACATCGTCCGCCGCAGACGCCGCATGTTTCGAGGGACGCCGACGCGCAGATCGCCGACGCGCAGATCGCCGACGCGCAGATCGCCGACGCGCAGATTCCGGCGGATCGCCGACGATCACATACGAAAACCGATCGCCGCACGCGCGATCGGGCCGGGATGCGGGCTCGGGTTCCGGCTGCTGCAGCCGCGGATCTTCGGCTATGAGGAATACGAAGACAGGGACATTTTCGTTCTTGATTCCAGCGCACGAAACCTCCATTTATCCGGGCGTCATCAAGACCGGGTCGACGCCCGGACCAACCTGCCCTCCCGGGCAAGGTGGTGTCCCGAAAGGGGATGAGGCCTCCCGCAGGAGGCAACCAAACGGGCGTCGACCCTCCAGCATGAGGAGGGTTCCATGAAACGACAGACCTGACCGCAGCAACGGCCGCGCCGCGTGCGCGATTTTCCATCATGTATCGGCCCGCCCAAGGGCCAGGGGATTTGAATCCAGATTGCCGTCCCTGGCGTAAAGCCGAATCGGCTAAAGCGGAGTGTCTCGCGATGAAGTCCGTCGCCCCTGATTTCGTATCCAATTTCGACCAGCTCCCCGCACCGCGCCCGCGCGTTCCGGAGAGCCCCGCCGCGACGCGCGACGCCGACGCGGTCCTGCGTATCCTCGAAAGACTGCCCGACACGGCGCTGTGCGGATTGCTCGACACGACGGCGGGCAAGGTCCTGTTCGCCGACGCGGCGCGGGCGGACGCGCTGATCGAGGCGGCACAGCGCAGCGAATGCGCGGTCGAGGCCGTACGTCTCGCGGACGACGCCTTCAGGATCGATCCGCGGACGCCGGCGAGCGACCAGTCGGTCCTGATCGCGCGCGCCCTCGTGAAGTGGCGGGCCGGCGAGGAGGCCGCGATGCGTGCGTGGCTGCTGTTCTTGTCGGCGCATAGTCACGCGGATGCGGGGCTCTGGAAGATGGCCGCGCATCAGTATTGCACCGCGGGCGCGCTCGACCCGGTCTTCGCGTGGAGCGTCAATGACGCCGCGTGGATGGCGGCCACCAGCGCGGATCCGGGCGCGCATCACGGCGATTTCGCGGTGGCGATGGCGGTCGCCGCGTGCCAGGCCCGTCTCTGGGGAAACTGGTCGATGCTCGACACGCTCGCCGCCGCCTATGCCCGCGATGGAGATTTCGCACGCGCCGTGCCCTGGCAGGAGATGGCGGTCCGCCTGTGCCGGATCCAGGCGCCGGACGACGTCGCGAACGCGCTGACGCGGCTCGACAGCCTGCGTGCGGGCCACGCGATCGTCGCGGGCGACGCCCCCGTCGCGGCCTGCGCGGCCCAGTTGGCGGCGCTCGACAGCATGGCGCGCGTTCTGGCCACGCCGTTCGACACCGGGCGCGACGCGATGGACGTCGTCGCCCAAGTCGAGGATTCCGGGCTGTTCCATCGCAGCTGCCGCCCCCGGCGCTGGTCGCTGGACATGTTTCTCGACAATTTCGACGACGCGACGGCTGGCCGGATCCTCGCGCGGTTCGCCGACAAGCGGGTCGAGGGCGCGATCTGCTACCGCGAGATCGACGCCGCGGGACAGCCATCGGGTCCGGCGGCGGCGATGTTCTTCGGCGCGGACCTGCCGCTGTCCGAGGCGCAGGTCGCGATCGATCACGAGGTCCGCGGTCCCGATGGCGAAATCCTGCCGCCGATCGGAGTCTACCGCCGGCTCCGCGGCGCGGCGGCGGCACCGACATCGCCGAGCCTTCACTGAACCGGACGGGGCGACGCGCGCCGTCGCCCCGCGCACCGCGCTCGTTCTCCCAGGAAAGCAGACGATCCCATGCCCATCCGTTCCGGCCGCTTCACCTCCCAACCCATCTTCGAAGGCCATCCCGACAGGCTCGCCGATCGCATCGTCGACGGGCCCGGCGATGATGCGGCCATGATCCAGGGGCTGGCGGGCTGATCATGTCGAACGAAGATCCCAGCCGAACGCCGCGTCACGACAAGCCGATCCCCGCGCCGCTCGGCGCGGGGGAGGACGGTCTCTCGCGCGCGCAGATCGTCGAGCGCATCGTCGCCGCGATGCGCAAAGTCGCGACATCGAAAGCCCTGCTGCGCGTCGAGCGGCAGGAGGACCCCAGCGCTGCGTGGCAGCACTATCTCGATGGGCGGTTCACATTCTGACGCCGGAAGAGAAACTCGCGGCACTCGGCTGGCGCGCCTATCTGCGCGCCGCGCGCGCCGATCACACGCGCAACCTGGGACGCCCCTGGTACGTCGCGCAGGACAGCCGCGAAAACGGCATCGCGCAGCGCTGGCGCTGGCAGGCGCATCGCTATGCGGAGTGGTATGTCGCCGAGGTCCTGCGGATCGACGGCTGCGTGCGCGCGGTCGACTGGGTCGCCATGGGCGATGTCGTCTTCGTCGCGGCGAGCGTCGTCGTCGACGGACGCTCCCGAACGATCAAGTTGCCGTCGCACCTGCACGGCGGCGCCGCGCGAGACGTTAGACCCCGCCGCGGCAGGCATCGTCATCCGTCATCCAGGCCTGTCCAGCGGTGAAATCGGGACCGTCCGACCACCGCCTGGACCGTCCGCGACCCGTCTCGAGACCGGAAACGAAACAAGAACATTTGCGCTCGGACGGCGGACGCCTATAGTCCCCGGCCCATCGCATCAGGACGCGCCCGCATGCAGCCCATCGCCGCCATCTCGCAACAGATCTGGGACATGAAATACCGCCTCAAGGACGAGCGCGGGCAGCCGGTCGACAACGACATCCCGGACACCTGGAACCGCATCGCCGCGGCGCTCGCCGAGGCGGAGGAACCGGAGGTGCGCGCACGCTGGACCGCGGAGTTCCGCTCCGCGCTGGAGGATTTCAAGTTCATCCCCGCCGGACGCATCGTCGCCGGCGCCGGCTCGGCGCGGCATGTGACGCTGTTCAACTGCTTCGTCATGGGCACGGTGCCCGACGACATGTCCGGCATCTTCGAGCATCTGCGCGAGGCCGCGCTCACGATGCAGCAGGGCGGCGGCATCGGCTACGATTTCTCCACCATCCGGCCCAAGGGCGCGCGGGTGAAGGGCGTGGGCGCCGACGCCTCGGGCCCGCTGAGCTTCATGGACGTGTGGGACGCGATGTGCCGCACGATCATGTCGGCCGGCCATCGCCGCGGCGCGATGATGGCGACGCTGGCCTGCGACCATCCGGACATCGAGGCCTTCATCGACGCCAAGCGCCAGCCCGGGCGGCTGCGCATGTTCAACCTCTCGGTCCTCGTCTCCGACGCCTTCATGACGGCGGTGAAGGAAGACGCGCCCTGGCAGCTGCGCTTCGGCGAGACGGTCTACCGCACGCTCCAGGCACGCGAGCTCTGGGACCGGATCATGCGCGCGACCTATGCCTATGCCGAACCCGGCGTGATCTTCATCGACCGCATCAATGCCCGCAACCGGCTGCATTATTGCGAGTCGATCCGCGCCACCAATCCCTGCGGCGAGCAGCCGCTGCCGCCTTACGGCGCCTGCCTGCTGGGGTCGGTCAATCTCGCCGCGCTGGTCAAGGCGCCCTTCACCGCCGAGGCCGCGCTCGACGAGGCGGAGCTTGACCGCATCGTGCCGCTGGCCGTGCGGATGATGGACAACGTCACCGACGTCTCGCGCTTCCCGTTGCCCGCGCAGCAGGACGAGGCCAAGGCCAAGCGCCGCATCGGCCTCGGCGTGACCGGTCTCGCCGATGCGCTGATCATG
>Ga0315906_10011264_pt1 | contig 10431 bp, 16 predicted proteins | sample LakEriMetagenome_4_FD_203526 | JGI IMG/M metagenome (GOLD analysis project Ga0315906, IMG submission 203526) | Freshwater fungal communities from buoy surface, Lake Erie, Ohio, United States - Buoy 2 MA122 | ecosystem: Environmental > Aquatic > Freshwater > Lake > Lake biofilm | place: USA...
TTCTAAATGATACAAAAGACCCTCTGATAATAATAATCGATTAACAGTTTCGTCTAATTTTATGCGAGTGCAGCAATTCATTACTTTAAATTAACCAATTTATATTTAGTGGTCTCTATTAGAGATACTATTTCATCCACTTGATTTTGAATATAACTATCTTGTGGAATTTGTTTTCTAGTGGTTTCTACGAATTTGCATAAAGCTTCAAAATAAGTGACAAAATTATCGTCTTCTCTTAATGTTGCCGCCATTTTATATCCACGAATGATCCCGTATCTACCCTGAATAGATTCTACGAGATCATCAATCTTGCCAATGATGCCTTCATAGTAGTCTCCAAGAGCACCGTGTGCAGCATGGGAGCCAGGTCCATTAACTTGCCAATGGTATATGTGAGCTTGATTTCTAGACTGTAGTAATGTGCCTATAAAAAGTGTTAATTGTTCCATTATTTTTTATCTTTTTCGGTTTTCTTTTTGTTTTCTTCTGGTTTTTTAGACTTTTCTATTTGTTCAAGTTTTGTCATAAGATCGTCTACTTTATCCATTATTTGTGCTATATGCTCTTTGTGTTTAGAAGCACTTTTTGGATCTTCTTTAGCCATATCCATGTGCTCTTTACGCTTCTTTTCAAGAGTATCAATGGCTTTTTTTAGTTTATCTGTAACAGTGCCTTTTTTTTCTTCGAGTGCTTTTTGTTTTTTTCCGTATTCTTCGTATAATTCGTTTGCAACATCTTTTGCCATATCTTCGTCTGCAAAAGTAGCGTGAACCTGGTCAGGCGCTAGTTGATGTCCTGCTCCGATACCCATTAAAGGATCTATTGGTTTTACTAATGATGTTAATTGACAACCTGAATATGGTTTTTGGACAACGAATAGTTGATTTATCGCTCCAGGTATAACTGGATTTTCAGATTCTTTCAATTGTTTCTTTTTGTTTGTTTTCATTTCTGCATGTATTTGTAAAGCTGCTATATAGTCATTTAAATTTCCTTTTGTGCATCCAACTTTTTCGCCCCTTGATCCGTCTGATTTCTTTTTATAAACGCACTTGTTTTTTCTATCTATAGAATAAGGCATGTGTTTTTAATAAATATTTTAAATTTTAGTGTTTTTAAGTTTTTCTATATTCGATTTTATTTCACTGTAAACTTTAGTTTTATCTATTTTTGACCAATCTTCTATATCTCCATTTTCTGTTACAAATGTATTGTTTTCTTTCATCCACGATTCTAAAGCCATTTCAAAATCTTCAAGACTAGCATTTTTATTATTATTAACGATATTACTAGCATAATCTTCCCATTTGCCCTCTAGTTTTATTTTTGTTTCCATTTCTGCTACGCAATCTAAACACATTTTATGTATAGCATACATTTTTTTATTAACTTGATCTGTGCGTAATGGCTTTTTACAATTAGGACATAATAATGGCATGATAGCCAAGTTTTTTATTTTATCTATCTTTGTTATAGATTGTTTAATTCCATTTTTAATTGTCCACTTTTTTCCGTTCTCTTCCCAGATTTCTCCATCTGTACGATCTTTAATGTCCTTCTCATATCCAGACTGTATCTGCGTACGATCTCCTGCGTTACCTGTAATTATATTACGCATTCTTTGTACCGTACTCTTATTAAACTCTCTTTTTAAACTCATAAACCAAATTTTTGAAGTATTGAAATTGTTTTGTCTGCATCTGTATGTCTAATTCCTATTCCACCAGCATCTCTCCATGGAATTGTATTTCTATAATAATCATCTATTAGTATAGAATTTTTAGGTTCGTAATTATTTAATACTATATGCTTGTTTCCTGTTTGTTCAAATATGATGTCTTTTGGTTGGGGATTCAGATTATTTTTAATCCACAATAATTTACCTTGTTCAGCATATTTGAATTTACTGGGACTCGATAATATCATCGGAGAATAATCTGCTATGTATGCCCATAGTTTTTCAGCTCCTGGAAACCATGGCATCTCTGACCAATATTTGATTCCAACATCATCGATAGCTTTTTTCAGTATTTCTGGACCTTTTTCATTGGCGTATTCTCTCGGTAACACTCCGTAGTAGTGATCGAACTGTTTTTCAAAATCGCATAAGACTCCATCCATGTCACAAAATATATTGAACCTCGTAGGTTTGCTCATTTCTAGAATTTCTAGTAAACGAGATTCATATATCATATTGTTTTTTGCTCCGTATTTTCTCATAATCATTCCTGACACTGCGTTTGCTTCGTTTTCGATATTAGTTCCATCACCGCCTGCACCCATATAAAGCATGCTATCTTCATTTTGTTTGTGATGAACTAATTCGTGGGATAGTGTTCTTAGTATATCTGCTAAATTTCTTTTACCTATATAAACGTATAATGTATTGATTCTTGGATCGTATTTACCAAAACTCGTATTTTCTTTAGCCCACTTATCATCATCAAAAAACACCATTTTAGGAAGCTTATCGATGTTTAAATACTGTTTACAGAACAGTAAAAAATCTTTTATTATAGATGTTTTTTCTTCTGGCGTCATTTTATTATCTTGGTTAGTAAACCAAAAACTTTTTTAGTTATGCCCTTATTATAAGCTGAATCCGGTAAAAATTTTGCGAATGCTTCAAAATCTCCGTTTTTTAGAGCTTGTCGCATTTGCGTTGCGCTTATTCTGTCAAATTGATCTGGTATAACTATTTGCTTTACTTTTTCTGGGTATTTTTCTTTAAGTTTTGAAAAGTATCCAAGATTTTCAGCCTCTTCTTTTGCAGCTCCAACGTATATCGTTTTTACTTCAGGATTCTGTTCTATGTACCTAAATATATCTTTTATTGGTGTGCCTTCTGTTGATTCTTTAACGCGTATTTTACTATTTGGTTCAGACAATAAATAATCTTGCCATATTTTTAAACTGTCTTTTGATGTTATTCCAAATTTAGATACGTTACTTATTATAACATATACCATATTAACATTTGGTTGATTTGCCAAATATTTAGCGGCTTCAAAATGACCTTTATGAGGAGGTTTAAATTTTCCGGGATAAAAACAAGGTCCTGTTAATTCGTTAACTTCTTTTAGTATATCCTCAATGATCTCTTTTCCTATTAGTGAATAATCACGCATTAACAAAATTATTTAGCTTTTTTACTATTGTTTGTGGATCATCGAAACTTAATTGGTTTATATTTTTAATTTGCGATAATATCTTATCGTTCATAGCTTTTATTTTCGCCAAAGACTCAGCTTTTTCTTCAGGCGTTTTTTCTTTGCCTCGTACTTTAAATGGATCGAAAAATTTTCTTTTTATTTCTGGATTTGATGGATCGAAGTTTGGGAACTCTACATCCGTCTCATCGTAAGCTTTATAGACTATAAGATTTTTTCCAAACAAATTCTCATAATCTTTTATATTATCAAATAAAGATGACCAACTTCTTAGTATTATTGATGGCATTAATGTTCTGCCTCCTTCTTCGCCTCTTCTAATATTCCTGCTTAGAGATATATCAGGCGTAACAAATACAAGAACCATCATAGTCTTATAACCTAAAGACTCTAGCTCCTGTTTTTTCTTTGCCACCTCTCTTTTAGATGCACCAGTACCATCAATAATTATATCTTTTAAATCTGTTTTCGATTTTTCATATCTTTGTTTGTGCATTTTTTGCGCAGATCCCATTGCTTTAGCCGCTGCTGATAGTTGTTCTGGTGATGTATACTTTCTAAAATCCAATGGCAAATCTGACTTTTGTAAAAGAGGTTCATAGATATCGTCTATATTTAGTACAATAAAATCTCCAATAGTGTCAATATACTCTTTTCTAAAAGATGTTTTACCTGCTCCAGCAGAACCTGCCATAAAAATAGCTAGTGGTTTGTTATTTTTTTCTTCTAAGAATAGAGATTTTAGCGATATCATACATATAAATATTAGACTTATAACTTAATGCTGTTAGGTAATGTAAGCATTTCTATTTCTTGTTCAGGATTCATCATTCTGTACGTTTCGTATGTGTGTAAAAACATTTTAAAATAATCGTCTATAGGTTTATCGCCTTCTTTTAATTCCCATCCGTTTCCTTGAATTCTTTTGCCTGTTTTATCTGCACCTCTTTTACTTGACTTTAACCACAGTACGCCTGTTCTATCTACTTTTTGACCAAATGTTTCTTCATACGCTTTAGTGTATGCTGCCATTTGTAAAAAATAACTATTGTGAATCATTGTAGATGTTTTAATATCAATAACCCATATCTCTCCATTCAACTTAACTAATAGATCAAGAGTCCCAGAATATTTGTGAGTATCAGAATACATAAATTCTTCAGACATTAGTAGTTCTGGTTTGTACGTTGTCCAAAAATCATAAAACCCTAATATCATTTTCCACACATGAGTATTATAATTTACATGTCCATCGTGATCAATCCACCTTACTTCTTCTCCTTTGAGGATCTTTTCTGCAGCATGATGTACTTGATTTCCCTCATCGCCAGCTCTTCTCATAACTATATCTGCATTATGTCCTGTGTCTTTTAGCCATGTTTCAAAAAAAGCTCCTTTAGGAAAATATCCTAAAATAGTTGTTACAGATGGATAGAAAACCCCAGGAGATCTCTGATAGTATCTCGCGTCTGGTAATGTGATTTGTCTAAGTTCAGGATCGGTTTCCACGATCATTTTTAAGCGTTTATCTTTAAAGATATTACTTGATTTTTGAATCATACTAATTGCATTTTTTTGGTAAATAAATCTGCGAATGTTAGCTGTTTTGCGTTGTGCAAAAGTTTTATCATAGCTTCAAATCCCAGATCAGAAGGGTCTTTTCCTCCTAATTCTATTAGATAGACTTCTTTTCCCATATTAATTAAATTTTCAGCATACGTTAAGGCTTCCTCTAGCGCATCGTTATCTAATGCGATGTACACCGTCTTAACTTCAGATTGAGCCAATCTTAGCATTAAGGCTTTTGGTATTGTTTTTCCAAATAACGGTATAGCATTTCTTTTTATCGCGATAGCGTCAAAAGAACCTTCGCACAGAATAACTGGAATTTTCCAATTTATATAGTATTCGAACCCTATTATGTCAGTTTTTGAGCAGCTTGGAGCGTCATATTTAAGTCTTGCATCTTTTTCAAATGATCTGGCTATAAAATAATTCAGCTTACCAGATTTGTCATATGAAGGCACAATAATCCTATTTCTATATCGACCCGATGAGCAATATCCAATATTGTATTTTACAATATCGTGATCAGTTATCTTACGATTTTTGAGATAACTTATAGCGTGTCTATGTTCTATGTTTATACCTTTTGGTATTATACTTAACGGTACAAATTCTTTTGGTAATTCAACAGATTCAAAATCTGGTTTTTCTATAACGGTTTTATCTCCATCGAAATAGCTTTTCATTTCTTTTTGCTTGTCTACACTTATTCCCAATTTTTTTAATAATGAAACAGGAGATTTACCTTTGGTAGGAGGATGACAAGTCCAACAGTTATATTGACCTGTTTTTATGTTTACCACTAATTTTGGCTTTTTATGTTTGCACACCGGACAATGGAACATATGATCAGCTCCATTTTTGTCGGGTTTTGATTTACCTAAAACCGATTCGAGTAGTCCTAAGATGTATTTACTATTATCCATACTATAAATTTGCAATAATTATTCTATATAAAGAAGCTTTTTTTCTATGTACTAAGAAAAAAAATTTTCTTTGTAAAAATAAAAATACAATATTGCATATATTAATGTGCAAAATTGAGCTCTATACCGTAGCTTGGTGGGATTCCATGAGCGAGTCGTAGATCAATTGGTATAGCACTACCAGGCGCGAGACAAATACGTCAGGTATAAAAATAAATATGCTAAATAAAAGCTATCGAATATCGTAATAACGACGGGGTAATTTCCGCAGGGCGATAGAAATAAACTAACATATTAAAATGGAGTCACCGAAAAAAAAGATAATACCCTGTTAATAATTGGGATATGCAAAAAAACAAAATAATATGGTACAGGAAAACAACATCTTTAACAAAGATTTTTTAGCTGCGTTGAATGAATTATCAATTGGAGAAAATGAACTTGATGGAATATACGCATATCTTTCAATGTTTAGTGACGATATTAGTACTGAAGAAAAGGCTTTTTGGGCTGTATTACTAGAAAAATTTGATCCTGAATATAATGAAGAAATAGATGAAGAAGATACAGATACTGAGTCTTGACGATTGCGATAAGTGCAAAAAATATAAAAATTTGTTACGCGAATCGATGGTAGTATATATTGATATATCATGCAATGATTCTAACAATTCTAAATTTTGCGATAGTGTAGAAAATATTATCTCGTGTGATTTATACCCAATAACTATTGTCGATAACAAATATATCGTATCATTAACAATGGATTACCAGAAACTATCAGGGGTTACCACTGTTGATAATCAATTTATAATGTATGCTCACTCGATAAATAATATGCATAATATCGTTATGAATTTGTTACATTTATAAAAAATAGTTTATGAAAAAATTAACAGCTGAACAAATCAGCGAAAATCTGGAAAAGTTTTATGCATATATTGAAAAATATATAACTGGAGAACGGAAAGATCAACTAATCAAATTCTATAATGCAGTGGAATATGATCTTGCTACAGCACCAGCAAGTACAAAAGTATCTCATCACAACTGTTTCCCAGGTGGATATTTGGACCATGTTTTAAGAGTCGTTGAAGCTGCACTTGTGTTAGATCGAGTGTGGGATAAATTTGATCAGAAAAAAAATTATACTTTAGAAGAATTAGTTTTTTCGTGTATCAATCACGATCTAGGTAAGTTAGGATGTGACGGAGAATCTTTTTACATTCCGAACGATTCAGATTGGCATATTAAAAACCAAGGCGCATACTACAAAATAAACACAAAAATGTCGCACATGAGAATCGCAGACAGAAGTTTATATTATTTGCAAAGATCCAACATACCAGTTACAGAAAACGAGTTCTTAGCAATAAAGTTACACGATGGGTTATATGAAGAAGGTAATAAACCATACTACATAACGTTCTCTGAGGACACAGCAATAAGATCTAATCTACCATATATCATACACCAGGCAGATTTACTCGCATCAAAAGTAGAAACACAAAATAAATAATATATGATTACAACAATAACAATAATTCTTTGGGTAGTTACAATACTCTCATGGGTAATATATAATCTCTATAATAAAAATGTAAAGTTAGAGAATACCGTAATAAAACAATCGAATTTTATAAACAACATCTTATCCACATTTAAAGATCTAAATAAAGCAGTAGAGCAAATAGACGCAAAGATTTGGGTACAATCCGATCCAGAGTTAACCAATCTTTTCGATTCTGTAAAAGAAATACAATCAAGGGTAAAAGATTATTTAGATAATAACTAATTAGCATGGAATTAGAAACAAATTTAGACTTGGGTTTAACCAAAGTTGGTAAGCCAAGAAAAAGAAAACCTAAGACAAAAAACGTATATTTTACAGAAGAAACAGAAAACGCTATTCTGCAATATAGATCTGCTAAGACTTACGAAGAAAAAAATAAACTATACAATCAAAGTATTCACTATGCTTTTTATAAATTAGCAGAAAATATTATCCATACGTTTAAGTTTTACTATACAGACGTCGATAATATTGAAGATCTTAAATACGAAGTTATATCGTTTTTATTACAAAAAATAGATTTATACGATCAATCAAAAGGCAAAGCGTATTCGTATTTTGGGACAATTGTTAAAAGATATCTGATCTTATACAATCAAAAAAATTACAAAAAGGTAACTTCTAAAATAGATTTTCAAGAGATACACAACGAAGAAAACACAATTTCAAAGTTAATAGAACAGCCCAACGAAAATCCCATAGACAGATTAGACGTTATAGATATTCTGGTAAAATATTTAGAAGATAATCTTTTTGATCTTTTTGAAAAAGCAGACGAAATAAAAACAGCTGATGCTATCATAGAAATATTTAAAAAGAGAGACAAACTTGATATAACAAATAAAAAAGCTATATTCATATATGTAAAAGAAATGACTGATGTAAACTCAATTACAATTACGAAGGTGATAAAGCAAATAAAAATCATATACCGTAAGATACTCAATAGTCATATTGAAAATATTGATTAGCAATATTTATTCTAAAGATATGGAACTAGATAAGGAATTATTTGATGGCAAAAAAATATCTGATCTCGTCAAAGAAATATATGAAAAACATAAATCCCAAGACGAGAATATCTCCCGTGAAATAACTAGGTTGTCAGAACTTATATCTTCTCCTGGAGATGCTATCATTATTGTGCCTCTTCTAAAAGGTTTTTTTGATTCTAGTTTAAAAAACGATGAAGTTTTAATGAAAATACTCGGTATTTTTCAAAAAGCTTCTGAAAAAAGTCAATCTCAAGATGCAGATTCGTCAATATTATCTGAGAATGATATAGCTCAACTTTTTAAAGATGTTAACATTTTACAAATAGACGATACTAAAAAACTAAAACAGTAAAATGTTTAACGCGTATAAAAATATTCAGGGACAAGGCAAACAACTCTTAATAGCGAGGGTAAAAAAAGTTATTTTAGGTCCAAAGATAAATGATTCGACGGTGGATCCTGATTACACGAGCGAAAAGGATTTGGGTGCTATAAAATATGAATTACTATACTCAGGAAAAATGACCACTGGTCAACTTGATACGACCAAACCAGCTTATCCAATCCATGGATTTATTAGACAATATCCGCTAATTAATGAAATAGTTTTGTTGGTTCAGGGTCCTTCTGCTGATATGAATGATTCATCTCAGAATCAAGACCTGTTTTACTTTCCCCCGTTTTCTTTATTTAATTCTGCGCATATGAATCCTTTTCCAAATATGGAAGAATACGCAGCATATATAAAAAATCAATTAGTAGATACAACAAGAGCTGAAACTGATACTAGTTATCTATCGCTACCTGTAGGAGCTACGTTCGTGGAAAAAGATAACGTAAAAAATCTAAGACCGTTTGAAGGTGATACTATAATTCAAGGTCGATGGGGACAATCCATTAGATTTGGATCTACAGTGCCAACTATGAAATCATCAAATCCGTGGTCTTTGGCATCTAATGAATTATTAAATTCTGGTGATCCTATAAGTATTTTCGTTAATTCGCAAAGAAAATATGTCACTAACGTAGAAAAGAATTCTCCTACTACAGTGGAAGATATAAACAAGGACGGATCATCTATATATATGACATCTACTCAACCTATAATTATTGACGACATAAACACTTTTCAAATAAGATCTTGGAAGTTATCTACATCTGTTGATCCAAAAGTAAATGTTGTGGTAATACCTGAACAAGTTCCGAGATCTAACGAATTCATATCAGCGAAAGATCAAGACGATAAATCATTAAATATATAATGCTTAATCCTCAATTCCCATATAAAAACAACCAAATAATACTATCTTCTGATAGAGTAGTATTACACGCTAAATCTGATGGAATATTCTTATTTGGAAAACAAATGGTTGCAATAGCGTCTAACGGAACAGTTAATATAGATGCAAAAGAAAAGATCCTAATCGACTCTGACGTTATTGAATTAGGAAATGATGCTGTACTAAGAGGAGAACCAGTAGTTAAGGGGTATAAGTTAATAAACCTACTACTTGAAATGTTGACAACTATAAATTATTGCGGTACACAACTATCAGCAGTATCAAAAACGGGAGATGCTAAATCTTGGTTGATAGTTCAAGAAACAGGCATTGAGTTAAGAAACATGAGCGAAAGAATGGTTGGTTTACTTAGCGATACGCAAGGTCCTAATTTTATGCTATCTAAAAACACATTCACTAGATAATGGCAACCACAAAAACAGCGCAACCTCCTCGCACTTTAACTAAAAGTGAAGAAGCAAGTCTTCAAGTGGGATTTCAGTTAATGGGATTTAACGCTAAAGCGTCTAAAAAACTTACGCAACAGGTCGCAGGAACAACAGCTATTGGACTAAATCGATTTTCTACAGAATTTATTAAAATAGTAAAAAAAGTTGATAGAACAACGACGGATATCTTACAAGGAGTTCCAACTGATGTAGGAGCACAAAAAATAAATCCATTAAAATATGGGCTTATACCACTAGTTGAGTTAATGTCGTCCATTGATTTGTGTAATATACTAAATTACTTAATCGATCAAGTACCAGGAGGTAAAAAATTTAATCCTAATGATACTAAAGAAAGAGATACAGCATTAGGTAGAGCTAAATATAAATTACAATACGCAGCGTATAGAATACAGGGGTATATAGATGGATATTATAATGCAATTGACGATATATCAAATCCAAAAAA
>Ga0315906_10011265_pt1 | contig 10431 bp, 9 predicted proteins | sample LakEriMetagenome_4_FD_203526 | JGI IMG/M metagenome (GOLD analysis project Ga0315906, IMG submission 203526) | Freshwater fungal communities from buoy surface, Lake Erie, Ohio, United States - Buoy 2 MA122 | ecosystem: Environmental > Aquatic > Freshwater > Lake > Lake biofilm | place: USA: Lake...
ATCGCATCAGAAGTCGCTGATTTGTTTTACCACACGTTAGTAGCGATCGCACATCACCATGTTAATCTGCAATTGGTATACGACAAACTTGCTCAACGACGCTAAAAGCAAAAACTTAAGGTTGTGCTTGTCACAACCTTAAGTTTTTAGTACGCAATACTTAATTAATGCAGTAAGATTACCTATGAATTGATCAAAGGGTAGACAGCTGTGGCATCGAATAGTGTAGAGCGTTCTCAGTCTCTTACAGGCAGTATTTTAAAAGGCACTCTCAAAGCTGTTGGTGGCACACTGCTGGGCATTATCATGATTGGTGGTGCGGCAGTAGCTGGTGGTCTGGTTGGCTTAGCACTCAGTTTTCGAGATTTGCCCGATGTCAGAGTCCTTAAAGGCTATGTACCAGTTGAAACCACTTATATTTATGACATTAACGGTGGCTTAATTGCGCGGTTGCATGGTGATGTCAACCGCGAAGTTGTTACTCTTGATCGCATTTCACCACACCTTAAGCGATCGGTTCTCGCGATGGAAGATGCTTACTTCTATACCCATAAGGGTATTGATCCCAGCGGTATTGGACGCGCAATTTTAGCTAACTTTAACGCAGGTGGAACCGTTGAAGGTGGCTCGACATTAACGCAGCAATTAGTTAAAAATTTATTTCTATCCAACGAACGTAGTCTTAATCGCAAAGTCGCTGAAGCAGTTTTGGCAATGCGTGTTGAGCAGGTATTCACCAAGGAGCAAATCCTTGAGATGTACCTCAATCAAGTATTTTGGGGAAAAAATACGAATGGGGCTGAAACCGCTTCTCAGAATTATTTTGGTAAATCTGCTGCTGACTTAACCCTTGGGGAGGCTGCTATGTTAGCAGGTACGATTCAAGCGCCTTCAGTATTCAATCCAGTAGACAACTTTAGTGAATCCAAGAAGCGTCAGGGTTTAGTGCTTGATCGACTTCTAGAGCTTGGATGGGTCACCCAAGCTGAAGTCAAAGCCGCCAAGGCACAGAAAATAATAATTCGTAAGCAGGGGATCTCTTACGAAGCTAGCCGTGTTCCTTATGTGTCGCAGGCTGTAACGGCTGAGCTAGAAGAAAAATTTGGTCGTGATGTCGTTCTCCAAGGTGGATTGCGTGTCCAGACGACTATTGACTTAAAGATGCAGCGTATTGCTGAAGAAGTTGCAGCCGAAGGTCACAAGGATTTAGTTGATCGCGGAGCCTATGCCGACCAATTGTCTTTAGTAGCTGTTGATCCACGCACAGGATTTGTAAAAGCTTTGGTCGGTGGTGTGGGCGACTTTGACAAAAATCAATTTAACCGAGCTGTTTTGGCAAGACGACAGTTAGGCTCTTCGTTTAAACCTTTTGTGTACTATCTTGCCTTTGCTTCAGGTAACTATACTCCTGACTCAACGACTGATGATAGTCCAATGACGATTCCTGATGGTGATGAGCCGTATATACCTCGTAACTATGACAATAAGTTCTCAGGAGCCATGAGCATTCGTCAAGCGATCGCAGTTTCTCGAAATATTCCTGCGATTAGGTTAGGGATAGAATTTGGCAATGATAATGTTGTAGCTCTTTGTCGAAAATTGGGCATCAACAGTCCAATTCTCCCTGTTGTTTCTCTACCGCTTGGTGCTGCTGATGTAACTCCAATGGAGGTGGCAGGGGCTTATGCAGTATTTGCCAGTGGTGGCTACAAATCTAAAACGACATTAATTGCCCGTGTCACTGATCGCAATGGCAATCTGGTACTGGATAACACACCAAAGCCTGAACTCATACTTGATCCGATCGCTGTTTCTTACTTAACTGATGCATTGCGGTCAGTGGTCACGAACGGTACGGCAACCGAAGCGCAAATGAGTGATGGGCGACCTGTAGCAGGTAAGACAGGTACAACTTCGGACTTTCGCGATGCTTGGTTTGTGGGCTATGTACCACAGCTAGCAGTTGCAATTTGGATCGGCAATGATGATTATTCACCGATGGCAAATGGTGTGACGGGCGGTGTTTATGTGGTTCCGATTTGGCGTAAGTTTATGGAAAGAGCACTAGCTGGACAACCGATCGAGCAGTTCCCTGTGCCTAGTGAAATCCAAGACAAAGAAGGCAGCAAAAAGAAAAACTAAAACAAGTAGAGCAGAGATCTGCTCTACTTGTTTAGTAATGGTGTACGGCGGAGCTTTACACCATTACTTAATTAACTGGCAAGAGATTATGTGGCAACAAATTTTATTTATTTTGCGATTATTTGTTTATTCAACGATCGCGTCGGCAGTAATTAAATATGCTGCACCTACTTGGGACTTGTTGGTAAATAATTTGACCATAGATGTGATGGATGTGATCGCGATATATGCGATTACTTTACCCGTTGGTTTATTTGCCTTTGTGCTATGGCTTAAACGTTAATTCAAAGAATTGTTAAATGAGAAGCGGCGAAAAGCGCCGCTTCTCATTTAACAATCTTTGAAAAACTTTTTGTCATTACAAAACAATTACGACCGTCAGGCAAAGTCTCATAGCTGATAGTGTCAGCAACTGTCTTGGCGAGCATTAAGCCTCGTCCACCTGTGGGAATATCATCAATACTTTCAAAATCTTGGCTCTTTTGCGCTTCTAAAGCAGTCCGTTCAATTTCAGCTTGCAGATCAAAGGGTTCACCAAAGTCCCAAATCCTCATCTCCAGCAAATATTCAACCTCATTGATCGCAATCTCAATATCTATAGGAGTTTCTTCAGAAAGTCCCTCATGTGCATAAGATACTACATTGGTAAACACCTCAACCAGCACAAGATTGCACTGCATCCAAGTTGGTTTTGGTAATAAATTTTGAAATTGCTGAAACCACGCTTGCAATTTAGCAAGAGCATAAATATCACTGTTAAGTTGAATGAAGTATTTCTCTAACACTGATGACTTAATCTGACTGACTTTCTAAATAATCTGACATTTTGACATTTTTAGGTTGAAACCCAACTACTGACGGTTGTACCAGCGCATTAAGACACCTGCAAGTTTTTCTGAGTCATGACATACGGTTCCGTTGGGTTTCTCTTGCATGATATTGGCAATCAAAACAGGACAGCCAACAGCAGCGAGACTATCACGATCTAGAACCGTAAAATGTGACCCAGAGGAGGCATAGTGCTGTAGTGATCGCTCAGAAGGTGGATGCTTCTGGGCTAAAACTACATCAAATAGTCTCACACCTGCTATCTCATCTAAAACTCTTACATAGTCAGATACAGCATAACCGTCAGTTTCACCTACCTGACTCATGATATTACAAAGATAGATCGATGGCACATTGCGATCAATTAATGTTTGAAGTATTTCAGGTACAAGCAGGTTAGGAATAATACTGGTATATAAACTGCCAGGTCCAATTACGATCAGATCTGCTTCGTTGATATCTTCGATCGCTTGAGGTAATCCCTTAGGATTATCTGGATTACAACCAATATGTTTAATCTTGCCTTTAGCTTCAGTAATATTCGACTCTCCCTCCACATAGCGTCCATCTTCAAATTCAGCCCATAAAACCATGTGATCAAGGGTTGCAGGCAAAACACGCCCACGCACAGCCAAGACTTGTGAACTAGCAGCGATCGCCTTTTCGAGATCACCTGTCACTTCACTCATCGCCGTAAGAAATAAATTACCAAAACTATGTCCAGATAGCCCCTCCCCCGTTTTAAAACGATATTGAAATAGTTCGGTTACTAACTTTTCCTCATCAGCAAGGGCGGCAAGACAATTACGAATATCGCCTGGAGGCAATACACCATGCTCGCGTCGTAACCGACCAGAGGAGCCGCCATCATCAGCAACGGTGACGATGGCAGTAATATTGGCGCTATATTGCTTAAGTCCACGCAATAGATTTGATAAACCAGTACCACCACCCACGGTAACAATTTTAGGACCACGATTAAGTTTGCGATGGGAGACTAGCAACTCTAATAGTTCTTTGTCTTGATTGGGCATCAAAACTTGGGTGATCGAGCCGAGTGCGCGTTTCTGACCCAGCCATAATAGTCCGATGCCGATTGCAAAGGCGATTGGTCCGCTCATATTGCGGGGCAAGATGGCAACCAAGGTATCGATCGAGTTACCAATCAGGCGGGATAGAAATAAGATTGGGGTTAGCCTAGCGGAGATGGCAATCCCTAAAACAATTAGGACAATACCGATGATGCTAACTAGTAACCATCGCTTGACAAATAGTCCTGGTAAAAACCACTGAAACCCTCTCAGCCACTTTTTTCTCGTAACGGCTGGACGATATCGTTTTGCTGATGGCTTTTTTGGGGGCTTCATTTAGCATCCTATAATATGTACCAGCACTTCGCGGGTATGCCCCAAATTGCGATGTTCCCAGACAAAGATTCCTTGCCAAGTGCCAAGGGCAAGTTTACCATTAGCGATCGGGATCGTTTCTGATGTTTTAGTTAGCGTACTGCGAATATGGGATGGCATATCATCGACTCCTTCCGAGATATGGCGATATTGACTCGCATCTTCGGGAATCAGTTTTGCAAAAAATGTTTCTAGATCTGCTAACACATCAGGATCAGCATTTTCTTGAATAATTAGACTTGCTGATGTGTGGCGCAAAAAGACATTACATAACCCTATATTTACCGCTGATTGGACTAACACTGCTTCCACTTGACGGGTGATGTTATGCAATTTTTTACCAATGGTGCGCAATGCTATGGTCTGCTGCACCATTGTTTGCACGGTGTGTTGTTGAATTGTAATCATAATTTAGAATTATTCTATAAAACTGAATTCGTCGAATCATAGTCTTTACAGATTACAGAGCGTTGTATTTACATTGCTTTGCACTCAAAATCAGGCGAAGATAAATTTTGAAAGCTTTGCAAAGCAAAGCTTTCAAAATTTATCTTGTAGCTCGTTTGATCGACAATTGCTGTAAGTCCAAATCCCGACGTTTATCACCATAAAGAACTGCATTGGGGAAACATTTTCGTAACTCATCATTTTGCAACTTATCGACAAAGCGACTGTTGATGATCATAACAAAGCGTTCAAATGGGGTATGTGGAAATTGCTGTGTAATTCTATCTACATTGTGAAACAATTTGTCGTCACATAAATGAAGGGTATCTCCTGCATTCAGAACAACTTTGGCAATTGGCTGCGTCCCTTCTTTATCATTGTAAAGATAATTAGTTGCTCCACATACGTTTTCGCGAGAAAGCAAAACAATACTCAGCGCTGTGCATCCGTCAGCATGAATGCCCTGCCCTTGCAAAGGATCAATATGTCCATGCCCTCGAACGCCAGTGATCTGCATCAGAATCGGTTCTCCCACACCTATTCCCCAAATCTTTGCCCAATTAGCTACAAATGCTTGAACATCAGTTCGATCAAGAAAAGCCTTCTCTAGAGGCTGGTAGTAGCGATTCTTGTTTGCCATTGTACTAGCGTCGTTGTATTTACCACTCTGCGCCATAGCACATTCACCCATATCTTGGACATTACCATCTTTTAGTATGTGCAACCAAGACATTCGTTTAAATCGAGACTCTACATATGGATCTGGGGGGAGATCTCGAAGAAATGAGCGCCATGCCGATAAATCAACACTTTGTGAGATATTGCGAATACTCCAATACTGCGTGTTAAGTTCTTTTTTTACTGCAATTGGGTTGATAAGTGTATCAAACCCAGTGATTGGAGGAAATAGCGTCTTTTGTTGCATTGAATTGGTTAATTCTAGTAAAGATTTTTTAGCAAGTTTTACTAGAATTTAGCATAAAAAAAGATTTTTTAGCAAGTTTTACTAGAATTCAGCATAAAAAAAGAAAGAGTCAAGAAAGATATTCATAAATAATACCCATATTCAAAATGGCGGTGCCATAGCACTTTTCACACAAACCCAAACCCGCAAGGATTCGACCCGCAGGGTCGAATCCTTGCGGGTTTGGGTACATAAGCTTGATCTACAGGTACTCGGACTACCCAATGTCTATCTACCGACATGCGAAACCTTGCGGGTTTGGGTGCATAAGCTTGATCCCCTCAAGGACTAAACCTGATAGGTTTGGTTACATAAGGTTGATCCCCACAGGGGCGCAACCTACGGGTTTGGATACACCTTATCTACAGTCACTGAATGCGCTGACTATAGATAAAGCTACTACTGGTGCTGTGACAGCAGATAACACCCGATCGCCTAAAGACACTGGGACAAATCCCGATGCGATCGCCATTTCTTCTTCTCTAGTAGTCCAGCCACCTTCGCAGCCAGTAGCTATAATTATTTGTCGTTTGTTTTCAACAAAGTCTGATGGATAACTTGAGCCTTGTAAGCTTGTAAGTAAATGCGTCACATGGGGGCTAATCACGCAAATATATTTCAAACTTGGTGTTGGTGACTTAGCGAGATACTCAAGCCAAGAAATTAATGTTGTTGGATTATTTATTTCAGGCACATAGGTACGCATCGAAAGCTCCGCAGTTTCTTCGGCAATGCGTTGCCAGCGATCGCGTTTTTGATTACCAATTTCTGTGCCTGACTTGGTAATTGTGCGATCGCTAAATAACGGCACTATTTGACGCACTCCTAATTCTGTAGTTTGCCTAATTACTGACTCGATATTGCTACCTTTGGGCATGGCGATGCCAAGGGTAAGCTGGGCAGATAATTCCGAATTATTTTCTAGCTTGGCAATAATCTTGGCAGTATCTAGATCTACAGACAATTGAGCTAACCACCATCCACCTCGGCGATCGAGGGCGATAAATTCAGATTCAGATTCTAAACGCAATACATTGCATAGGTAATGTCTTTGCTCAGAGGTGAGGGCGATCGCGCTATTAATTTGTAAAACTGGTGAGACTTGGTGTGCTTGTAAAGTCACCCTTTGCAGTCTGCGCTTGTGAGGTTGAGGAAGTAACACAATAAAGTCAGAATCGCGGATTATGCGGATTGTTGGATTTCACGGATTTTAATCTATTCGCAGCGCAAAGCGCTGTATTAAAAATCTGTATCATCCCTTAATCCATATAATCCGCGATTCTGACTTTTATTTTGGGCTAAATAGCCAGCCTTTTTTCCAAAAGAAAAATAACAATCCCCCAGACATCGATAGCATTAGTAACCAACAAAGAGCATAACCATATGGTAATTTCAATTCAGGCATATTTCCTAATTCAGTATCAAAATTCATGCCATATACACCTGCCACAAAGGTAAGCGGAATAAACACCGTGGAAATCACAGTTAAAAAGCGCATGATCTCGTTGGTGCTATTACTCAACGATGACAGATAAATATCCATCAAGTTGGCAGCAAGTTCGCGATAGGTCTCAACCATATCCATAACCTGTACAGTGTGGTCATAACAGTCACGCAAGAACACCCGTACCTCACGATCAATCAAAGGACTTTCTTCCCGAATTAAAGAATTAATTGCGTCGCGCTGCGGCCAAATTGCACGCCGTAATAACAATAGTTCGCGCTTGATTTTATGGATTTTATCGAGGGTTTGGCGAGTAGGCTTATCCACTACTTCGTCCTGCAAATTTTCGAGACGTTCGCCGTAGTCCTCTAGCACAGGGAAAAATCCATCAACGATCGCATCAATCAGTGCATAGGCAAGGTAATCAGACTTTTGCGATCGGATTACACCTCGATTGCGATGAATGCGCTGACGAATTGGCTCAAATACATCATTTTCAGGTTCCTCTTGGACGGTGAGAATATAGTTTTTGCCTAAGATCAAACTTACCTGCTCATCATAAAACCCCCTACCATCTTCACGACTAGTCACCATATGCAGGATGATCAACTCCTGATCCTCAAAACTCTCGACCTTAGGACGTTGAGGAATATTGACAATATCTTCAAGCACAAGTGCATGGAGGTTAAACACTTTGCCTAGTCGTTGCAAGACATCTTCAGAACCTAGCCCTTGGACATCTACCCATGAAACTGAGTGGCTATCCAGATAAGGGAAACATTCTTCGGGCGTAGCAAGCTGAACCCCTAATGCTTCTTCGGCATTGTAATCAATCAAGAAAATATTGGGAATAGTGGCATCTTCATCAATGATTAGCGTTCCAGGTGGGCTGCCTGGTTCGGGTTCATTGAAGTCATAAAACTCTAATTCTTCATCATTTTCCTCAGAATCATCTTCGATAGGGCTAGGCTTAAATCTGGCAGGGTTATGGAGCATGGTGAGAAGAGTCTGAAATACACTTGTCAGTTTGCCACATAGTTAAGCCTAGTTCGTCTATAAAAACTTAGATGGGATAGGATTTGTTTCTATGAGATTTCCTGATCCCTAACCTTACTATTTCTTAAGTCTATGAAATACAAAATAAAACCGAAAAAAATTAGTAAAAAGCTTAATAAATTTAATTTACTGTCGATCGCGTCTTTTACTTATTGTTTAAGTACGGTCTTTTCTGGGAATGCGATCGCGGGGGCGTTGCCCGACAAGATTTTATGGGGCAAGCCAACCTGTGACGTGAGTACTGCGGAAATTTTGCGGAAACATGAACTGCGAAAATCGGCTTTAGTTAAAAGTCCTCGTGATCAAAAAGCACAAGATCAATATCAGGCGATCATTCAAAAACACAAATCAGAATTGCAAGCCTGTCGCGATCGCAATACACCCCAAACTCAAGCCACTTGGCTGCGGCTATATCCCAATGATGTCAAAGCAGGTGTATTAGAAGATGTTTTCGATAAAATGGCTAATCGTGGCTATAACCAAGTCTTTGTCGAAGTTTTTTATGATGGGCGAGTGTTACTGCCTGTTGCTGACAATCCTACGCCTTGGAGATCGGTGATGGAAGAGTCGGTCAAGGCGGGAGAAGTACCTGCGGACTATGATCTGTGGAAACAAGCGATCGAGATCGGGAGAGCACGGGGTATCAAAGTTTATGGGTGGTCTTTTACAATGAATTTTGGCTATGGCTATAGCGAAATCAAGGGGCGTTCGGGAGCTTTAGCACTTAATGGTCGAGGTGAAAATAGTATTGCCAATACCAACTTTGATCGGAGCTTAGTTAGTAATGGGCGAGCTTTTTATGAAGATGCCTATGAAGCTGATCATCTATTCGTCGATCCGTACAATGCGATCGCCAAAGCTGATCTGACATCGGTAGTCAAAGCGCTGATGAAACGCAATCCCGACGGAATGGTATTTGATTATGTTCGCTATCCCACGAATTCCACTGGCGAGTTGATTGATAACGTCAAGCAGCTATGGATTCATGGCAAAGCTTCGCGAACAGCTTTGCTGAATAGTATTGACAATAGAACTGTGAGAGAACTCATGGATATCTATCTCCAAAATGGTGACCTGACGGCTGATGATGTGGTTCAGACTGAAAAGAAGCTAACAGATAACATTAAGGTGAGATCGACAAATATTAAAAATCCTAGAGAAACTGCTGCGATCGCGGAAGGTTTACTCTGGAATATCGCCACAAACCATGCCTATAAAGGTGTCGTTAATTTTGTCAACACAATCACGGCTCCTCTTCAGCAAAATAGCATTCCCATTGGCACTGTTTTCTTCCCCAATGGCAATCGCACTGAATCAGGAAAATTTGAGGCAAGAATGCAGCCTTGGGATCGTTTTCCCAAAAACATGGAGCGTCATCCGATGACCTATGCACTTTGTAGTGATGGTAGCTGCGTTGCCGATCAAGTCGCTGAAGTTGTCCGCCAATCAGCACCTGAGACCTTAGTTTGTCCAGTTTTGGCGGGAACTTGGGGACAGGGATTTGATGGACATCCTAGCTTTGAAATCCAAACGAGGGCGATATTGGCTAGACAGCCAAAGATTAATTGCATTAGTCATTTTGTCTATGCTTGGATAGAACCCGAAAGCGATCGCCTTCGTAAATTTGGGAAAGCAACAGGTTTAGAACCAGCGACAATACCAAACTAGAACCAAGTAAATGTAGGGGCGGGTTTAGTTGACAATTCCTTGCTAAAAGCAGAATGTATCTGCAAAACCCGCCCCTACAATGCCTTTCCAACATCTCTTTTGTTTAGTTCAGGAAATCGAGTAGCCGATGGGCAAGTTCTAATTTTGAGCATAGGGGCGTGGATTGGGTGTTGCCATTCTTATGGATAAATGTGGCTTGATTGGTATCAGTGCCAAACCCAGTTTGAGAACTATTAACTGCATTAGCTGCGATCGCATCTAGCCCTTTTCGCGCTAACTTCTCTTTTGCTGCCGACAAAACCTCTGACTCATTCCCAGTTTGAGCTGCAAATCCCACTAGCAATTGATCAGAACGTTTACGACGTGCCAGATCGGCAACAATATCAGGAATATATTCTAGCTCTAGATTTAAAGGAAGTTCTGATTTGGGTAACTTGCGATCGCTCTGAAATTGCGATCGCACATCACCAATGGCT
>Ga0315906_10011272_pt1 | contig 10429 bp, 10 predicted proteins | sample LakEriMetagenome_4_FD_203526 | JGI IMG/M metagenome (GOLD analysis project Ga0315906, IMG submission 203526) | Freshwater fungal communities from buoy surface, Lake Erie, Ohio, United States - Buoy 2 MA122 | ecosystem: Environmental > Aquatic > Freshwater > Lake > Lake biofilm | place: USA...
CAGCGTGAAATGCTCAATCTTGGATTCAGCATCGATGATCAAGCTACCCTGGTTGCTGAAACACTTGCTAACATCAGACGTGTCGGTGGAGACCCAAACGATGCCCGGGCAGTAGCGACCGCAACTGCTGAGTATGCAAAAAATCTAAGATTGATTGCAGAACTCACCGGTGATGACGCTAAAAAACGCATGGCAGATGCCAAAGGCGTTACAGATGAATACAGCTTCCAAAAGAAATTCCTACGTGAACACAATGGGGATATGCAAGCCCTACAAGATGCCCAGGCTGCTATTAGTTTGTTGACCATAGATCAGCAACGAGCAGTGCATCAGGCCTATGTCAGAGGAGCGGTTACAAATATTCCTTCGATCATAGCAGGCTTCCGCGACCCTGCATTAGCACTAGCAAATACCTTACATCAAACTAAATTTAATGCGTCTGAGTTCCAAAATATTACTGCTCAATACAATAACACGGTCCTAACTGAAAATGATGCTAGGAAAGAAGCCATTGCCAGCAGCACGGTCCTAGTAGGCAAGAATGGAGAACTGTCTAAGGCCTTAGGTGATTCAATGAACAATGCTAGGGCATTTAATACCGAAAGCCTGGCTAGATCTCGCACAGAACTAAACAAAGCCGCCGCTACCCCTGACACATTTACGGGCAGCCTCAACGACAGCGTAATAGCACTACAAAACATGCGTAATACGATACAAACGGATCTAACTGGTGCTATCATGAAGTTTGCAGATGGTGTGCCAAAGATACTAGCAGACTTCCGCAAAAAACTAGTTGAAGTTGGGATCCTTGACGAAAAGAGCACATACACCCCAGGCCCTGGTCAACTATTCCAAAAAAGAACAGACGAAAGCACTGAGGACTATAACAAGCGCACATTTGAATTGAACAGAACGCAAGACATGTTGTCTAAGATGGGCAAGGCCCGCGGTGGTATTTCAGATGGCCCATTGAGCGGATATGGTGAAATCCTACATGGTAGAGAAGCAGTAGTGCCACTACCAAGCGGAGATCAAATACCAGTTGAATTTAAAAATGCTCCAAGTCAATTGGGCGACATGCAAGACCTAGTATCCGAAATCAAACATGGCAATCATTCGATGACTGCTAAACTCGACTCAATTCTCGCAGTCATGCAGCAAAATAACAAACTAACCTCAGGAATTTTACAGCACACTATGTAAGCTGATAAATACTGCATCGAGGATACTTAAACATGGCATGGAAAAAATACTTTAAAACCGCTAATCCGAATGTCGCTGGGCAGATGAGCCCAATCAGCGGTGGCAACAGCACACTACCCGACGCAGGCTATCGCAACTTTGCTAGCCAACTGCCAGAAGTCTACATCGGACACCCAAATCGCACAGAACGCTACAATCAATATGAACAGATGGACATGGATTCGGAAGTCAATGCCGCTTTAGATATTATCGCAGAATTCAGCACACAGACCAATAACGAAAATGGCACAGGCTTTGACTTGTTCTTCAAAGAAGATCCCACAGACAACGAAGTCAAGATCATCCGTGAACAGTTACAACAATGGGTTAGCCTAAACGATCTTAACAAACGCCTATTCAAACTATTCCGTAATACGATCAAGTATGGCGATCAGGTATTCCTGCGTGATCCAGAAACATTTAAACTATATTGGACGGAAATGTTCAAAGTAGTCAAGGTAATCGTAAACGAAGCCGAAGGCAAAAAGCCTGAGCAATATGTGATCAAAGACCTTAATATCAATTTTCAAAACCTAACAGCCACAGCTTTAAGTTCTAGTGATACATTTATCAATCACCCACAAGTAGGTGGACCCAGCGGCAGTTATGTGCAACCGCAGACTCCTTATAGTGGCGGTAGTCGTTTTAGTCACGCACAGAACGAAGCTGTGATCGATGCTGAACACGTGGTGCATATTAGCCTAACAGAAGGTCTAGATCTTAACTGGCCATTTGGTAATTCAGTCTTAGAAAGCATTTTTAAAATATTCAAGCAAAAAGAACTCCTAGAAGATGCTATATTGATCTATCGCATACAGCGTGCTCCAGAACGCCGTATCTTTAAGATTGACGTAGGTAACATGCCCACACACTTGGCTATGGCCTATGTTGACCGTATCAAAAACGAAATACATCAACGCCGCATTCCCACACAGACTGGTGGCGGACAAAACATGATGGATGCCACATATAATCCATTAAGCACCAATGAAGACTATTTCTTTCCAGTAACAGCTGAAGGACGTGGATCCAGTGTTGAAGTTTTCCCAGGCGGACAGAATCTAGGTGAGATCACTGACCTACGCTACTTTACCAACAAGATGTTCCGTGGTCTACGTATTCCCAGCAGTTACTTGCCCACAGACAATGAGGGAGAAAGCGAACGTGCATTCAGCGATGGTAAGACCACCACAGCACTGATCCAAGAGTGGCGCTTTAATCAATACTGTATGCGTCTGCAGAAGATGATCGCAGAAAAGCTAGATCAAGAATTCAAGATGTTTATGCGCTGGAGAGGCATCAATATCGACAACAGCCTGTTTGAATTACGTTTTAATGAACCACAAAACTTTGCCAAATATCGACAAGCTGAAGTTGACGCTGTGCGCATACAGGCTTACACACAGCTAGAACCAGTTCCTTACTTGAGCAAGCGTTTCCTACTAGAACGTTATCTAGATCTCAGCGAAGAAGAAATGACACGCAATGATGAACTATGGGCAGAAGAAAACGGCAAGGTGCAGGACACTGAAGCACCAGAAGCGGGCCTACGTTCAGTAGGTGTCAGCACATCGGGCATACAGCAAGATCTAGACACACTAGGCCCAGAGGCAGGTGTGCCAGGAGCCGCACCCGGAACCACACCCGGAGCCAGCCCAGACACCGTAGGTGCACCAGGTGGAGCAGCTATGCAACCAGGTGGCAGCCTTGGATTGTAGGCATTTTGGTAAATAATCATATGAACCTATTTGAAGTATTTGAAGAAGCACCCACTGGCTATCGCACCGAAAAGGACGATAACACAGCTCTCAAGCTCAGCGACCTACGTAAGACTAAACTTACGCTAAAACAGCTGAATCGCCTACGTGTGATGAATGATGTGCGTAAACTAGAACACGAACAGAAATTAGAAACAGTGCAAGATCAATACAAAGCTCCACCAGCAGCCGCTCCGGTGATGTAATTATCCGCCAAAACGATTCAAAAACATAGCATTTAACCCCTTTTTTCAATTTATTATGTAAATATATAAACATAATACATTTCAATTGAGTATTAGTCCGGATTTAATATTAATTTTTAAGGAGTTCATAATGAACAACAAATACGAACAATTAGTCGAATTCATCATCAACGATGAAACAGACAAAGCTCGTGAATTATTCCACGAAATCGTCGTGCAAAAATCACGCGATATCTATGAAAATCTAGTAGCTGAAGAAGACCTTGATGAAGTAGGCGGCAATGAAGTTGAAGAACTAGTAGACGAAATCAGCCTAGATGAAGAAGGTATTTCTGAAGAAGAAGACGAAGCTGATGCAGAAGAGCTAGCTGGTGAAGAAGAAGTTGAGCTTGGTGCTGAAGACAGCGAAGAAGACGTTGAAGCACGTGTAGACGACTTAGAAGCAGCACTTGACGAATTAAAAGCTGAATTTGACGCACTAATGGCTGGCGAAGAGCATGAAGAAGAAGCTATGCCAGGCATCCATGGTGACGAAGGTTCTGAAGAAAGCCCAGAAGAATTCTATGAAGCTGAGCACAAAGACGAAGAAGAACTTGATGAAGCTAAAGAAGAAGACGAAGAAGCAGAAGAAGTTGACGAAACAATCGTTCGTGAATATGTTGAAAAAGTAGCTACACCAGCAAACACAGAAGGTGCAGCAGTTGGTACAGGTAAAAGCGTAGCGATCAATAAAAAATCAACAGTAGCTGGTAAAAATGACATGGGTGGCAAGGCAGTTAACGTAACAGCTGGTGGTACAGCTAATCAAGACGGTAATAGTCCTGCAGCTAGCGAAAAACCAAAAGGTCAGTTAGTTAATGATCCATTAAACAAACCAGGTGCTAATGCTGGTAAAGCATTTGCAAAGAAAGAAACAGCAGTAAACAAAGAAGAAGGCGCAGTTAATAAAACTAGCCCACTAGCAAAATAATTAGGAAACCATAGCAATGGCTTTATATCTTAAAGAGAACTTGACATTTGACGCAGCCCGCATGGAAGTTATCACTGAAGGCACAGCTGACGGCAAAGGTAAGAATCTTTACATGAAAGGTATATTCATCCAAGGTGGCGTTAAAAACCACAATGAGCGTGTATATCCTGTAAATGAGATTGAAAAAGCCGTTAGCACACTAAATGAACAAATCAAGGGTGGCTACAGCGTTTTAGGCGAAGTAGATCACCCTGATGATTTGAAAATCAATTTAGATCGCGTTTCACATCTGATAACAGACATGTGGATGGATGGTCCTAATGGTTTTGGTAAATTAAAGGTTCTTCCTACTCCAATGGGATTGTTGGTAACAACAATGTTGGAATCAGGAGTAAAACTTGGTGTTAGCTCTCGTGGTAGCGGTAACGTGAACGAGACTGACGGCAAAGTAAGTGACTTTGAAATAGTCACAGTAGATGTAGTTGCGCAACCAAGCGCACCAAATGCGTATCCAACAGCGATTTACGAAGGACTGATGAATATGCGTGGTGGCAGCAAGGTATTCGAAATGGCACGTGAAGCCAGCGCAGATCAAAAAGTACAGAAATATCTAAGAGAAGCCGTAAAAGGCCTTATCAAAGATCTTAAAATTAAATAGGAGATCGTAATGTTAGATGCTATCAAACCATTGTTAGATAGTGGTATCATTAACGAAGAAACCCAAACAGCGTTAAACGAAGCTTGGGAATCAAAGTTAAATGAAGCACGTGAAACAATTCGCGCTGAATTGCGTGAAGAGTTCGCCGGCCGCTATGAGCACGACAAAAATGTAATGGTTGAAGCTCTAGACAAGATGGTCACTGAAAGTCTCACCGCTGAACTCAAAGAGTTTGCCGAGGAGAAACAGGCTCTAGCAGAAGACCGCGTGAAATTCAAACGTCACATGGTTGAATCTGCTGGTAAGTTTAATGACTTTATGGTTACTAAACTTGCAGAAGAAATCAAAGAATTGCGTCAAGATAAGAAAGTTCAAAGTGAAGCTATCGCCAAACTTGAGAAATTTGTTATCCACGCACTAGCTGAAGAGATCAAAGAGTTTGACCAAGACAAGCAAGCAGTTGTAGAAACTAAAGTTAAACTAGTAGCAGAAGCTAAATCTAAATTAGCTGAACTACAAGCGGCTTTTGTTAAACGCAGTGCTAAACTTGTTAAGGAAGCAGTGGCGACCAATCTAGGCTCAGAATTAGCTCAACTAAAAGAAGACATCCAAACAGCTCGTGAGAACATGTTCGGACGTCGCCTATTCGAAGCATTTGCTACAGAATTCGCTGGCACTCACCTAAGTGAGAACAAAGAATTTGCTAAACTTCAAGCTGTGATCGCAGAGAAAGATGCAATCATCGCAGAAAGCCAAGCAGCAATCGCTGAAAAAGAAGCACTAGTTGAATCTAAGAACCGTGAAGTTCGCGTGATCACAGAAAGTATCGCTCGTAAAGAGAAACTTGATGGATTACTAAAAACATTAAACAAAGAGAAAGCTGAAGTAATGAGCAGCCTACTCGAGAGTGTGCAGACAGAAAGACTACAAGCTGCATATGACAAGTATCTACCAGCAGTTCTAAACAACACTCCAACAGCAAAAGCTGAAAAGGCGATGCTAAGTGAGTCAAGAGTAGAAGTGACAGGTGATAAATCTGCTAAAACCAACGTAGAATCCGAAACAAATGTTATCGAAATTCGACGTTTAGCAGGGCTAAAATAGTAGTAAATTTTTTTAAAGGAAAATAAGAAATGACAACCCAACTATTAGAAGGCCGTTGGAACGAGACCAAAGACGCCCTGTTAGAAGGTCTACAAGGTTCGAAAAGAACTACAATGGCTGTAATTTTAGAAAATACGAAGAAACACTTGATGGAAACAGCAACAAGTGGTGCAACAGCAGTAGGTAACGTTGCTACACTTAACCGCGTTATTCTTCCAGTGATTCGTCGAGTAATGCCAACAGTTATCGCTAACGAAATCGTTGGCGTGCAACCAATGACTGGCCCAGTAGCACAAATCCACACTCTACGTGTTCGCTATGCAGATGCTGTTACAGCAACTTCAGGTGATTCAACAGTAGGTGGTGATGAAGCTCTAAGCCCATTCAAGATTGCAACTGCTTACTCTGGTACAACAGCTGGTAAGGCAGCTTCAACATCAACACTTGAAGGCACACCAGGTAACCGTATCAACGTTCAAATCTTGAAACAAGTTGTTGAAGCTAAGACACGTAAACTAAGTGCTCGTTGGACATTTGAGGCAGCTCAAGATGCACAAGCTATGCACGGTTTAGATGTTGAAGCAGAAATCATGGCAGCTTTAGCACAAGAAATCACAGTTGAAATTGATCAAGAGATCATCGCATCTCTAACAGCTTTAGCTGGTAACACATTCAACTACAACCAAGCTACAGTTTCAGGTACAGCTACATTCGTTGGTGACGAACACGCAGCTCTTGCTGTTCTAATCAACCGTGCAGCTAACCTAATTGCACAACGCACACGTCGTGGTGCAGCTAACTGGGCAGTTGTAAGTCCAGAAGCTTTAACAGTGTTACAATCTGCTACAACAAGCGCATTTGCTCGTTCAACAGAAGGCACATTTGAAGCTCCAACAAACACAAAATTTGTTGGTACATTAAACTCAGCAATGAAGATCTATGTAAACAGCTATGCTGGTACAGGCACTTCAGTGTTAGTAGGTTACAAGGGTTCTAGCGAAGCTGATGCAGCTGCGTTCTACTGCCCATATGTTCCTCTAATGAGTTCTGGTGTTGTGTTAGATCCAAGCACATTTGAACCAGTAGTAGGTTTCATGACTAGATATGGTTATGCAGAGTTAACAAACACTGCTTCATCTCTAGGTAATGCAGCTGACTACTTAGAAACAATCGGTGTTGCAAACCTATCATTCCAATAATCTTAGATTATTGTTTGATCGATTCAAAAAGCCCGCTAGTCGGGCTTTTTGTTTGGCTATGCGATAAATATATAAGTTCGCTCTTAACAGAGAGTTTATGCGGTACCCACCGCGTAGGCCTAGAACGCCAACTAAAGGAGAAAAACAAATGGGACGTCCAGTAAAATCAGTTTATTTTGGTAATCGTAATTCAGGCGGAGTAGGTGGCGAAGGCGTATTATACGCTAACGTCTATCACGTTGGTGGAGGTTATTTCTCAGCTAATGCCGCAGTTACCTTTTCAGCACCACAAATCACAGGTGGCACAACAGCTCAAGGCACAGTTACTCTAAGTGCTAACGGTAACGTTATTGCTTACACAGTAACAACAGCAGGTACAGGCTATACATCACCACCTACAATGTCAATTACAGGTGCTAACGCTAGCCCAGCATTTGGTAATGCCGTATTATTTGGCACAGGTGTAACAGCTAATGCTATTAGTATGACAGCATACATTACAGGTGGAGCATCAGCAGTTGCTAGTGACATTGTTAAACAAACAGGTAGTAAACGTTACAGAGTAACAAACGCACAAGGAACAGGCGTTGTTGCTTTAGTTGACAATGGTAGTCCTACAGCAGGTCAAGGCTATATTGGTGCAACAGACTCAGCAGGCGGTACTTACTATGTTTACAAGTTGTATGGTGAAACAGCATACTTAACACCTGATACAGGCACACAGTTTGCTGCGAATACTCACGTGCAATGGAATGTTACAACACCAGTAGCAAGCACAAGCGTAACCTTAGACAACAATTAATTTGTTTCTAATTAAAATAGCGGCTCCGGCCGCTATTTTTTTATCTATTGCATCAGTGATAAATAATAAAAACGGATGATTTAAATGGCTACAGTTAAGAAAACCAGCGGTAATTATGTTATTCAGACTCCGCGCCTAAACAATGGCAGTAATGTTACCTTAGATACTGACAATGTAATCGTAACAGGTAACTTAAGAGTCTTAGGTAATGTCACAGAGTTTATTACTAACAATACCAGCATAACCGATCGCATTATCACATTGAATTATGGTGAACCAGGCAACGGTGTAACCGGTGGTGGTAATGTATCTGGTATCGAAATTGATCGCGGTGGTTTCACTAGTGTTGATCTTCGTTGGAATGAAAACATTCAAAAATGGGAATTTACCAACGATGGCACCAATTATAGCAATATAGGTATTGCTAGCTCTACATTTGTTGGATCTAATATAGCACTGATATATGCTGAAGGTATAGTTCCTCCGGCTTATGCTAACAATGCTATTATCTATGCAGATACCGTAGAAGGTGGTCGCACTGGTGTATATGTGGTTAACAGTGATGTTGCTGGTGACGAATTGATCAGTAAAAAAAGAGCATTTGGTCTCTCATTAATATTATAGGATTAAAAAATGGCAATACAAAGCACTTCTCTTACATTAGGCCAAAGTAACATTTATGTTAGCTCTGGAAACACAGTGGTATCTGTGATGTATTTTTGTAATCAAAATTCAGCAGCCGCAAACTTAAATGTTTGGGTAGTTGGTGCTGGATCGGTTGCTGGTGGCACAAGTTCTGCGGCTAATCTTGTCTACAGAGAAGTCCAAATTGCTGCAGCTGATACTTATGTGGTTGATCTAGAAAAATTAGTATTGGCTAACGGTGATTATATTAGAGCTAATGCAGGCGGAACAGTAAATACTACAGTCAGTTACGTAGGAATCTAACATGGGCCACATGCTGAAAAACACCAGATTTAAAACAGGTAGCTATGCCCTTGGACTACCTATAGGAACCAGTGATGTTGGTCCTATGCCACCAGTTGTTGGGCAAACTCGCTGGAACTCAACTACAAACAGATTTGAATACTACACCGGAAGCAATTGGTATGCAGTTGCACACGAAGGTAATGTAACCATAGTAGCAGATAGCTTTACTGGTAATACTGGGCAAACAGATTTCAGTCCTATGAGCTATAGCTATACCGGTGGTCAAGAAGCACAGGTATTAGTGCATGTAGGCACAGTCTATCAGATTCCTGGTGTTAACTATACATTCTACGGTAATACACAGATCCATTTTACCAGCGCACCAACTAACGGATCAGCAATAACAATCATACACAATTTCGCAAGCACAGTTGCCGCCTAACTTTTCTGATAAATAGTAGAAGAAGGGGTAATCAATGGCAATTAGTCGCGTTCCTGGGTATTCGCTACTACAAGATCTAGATAGAGTAGGTACAGATCTACAGTTCACTACCAACGGCAATACACTCGTTTACATGGACTTTTCCAGCTTTTATGTTGGAATTAATACTGCCACCCCCACACAGGCGTTAGAAGTAGACGGTAATGTCCTAGTAGCCAATGGACATGTATATACAGGTGCTAACTTACAGTATGATCTAGGTAGTCAAACTAACTATTGGCGCACAGTCTACAGTGAAAATCTCTGGGGAACCTTACAAACCAACGTCCAACCAAATATTACCACAGTAGGTAATATAACCAACTTAAATATTCTTGGTAATCTTACTGTTGGGGGAGTGGCTTTTGCTAACGTAGTAACCTCAGGTAATTTAAATGCAGGAAATAATCAAATTATCTGGGTAGCTAGTCCGCTAGTTGGAACAGATGCTGCAAATAAAAATTATGTAGATACCGCAGTAGCCAACAATAGTAAAGGTAATTTAATACCCCTAGGAACACCAACAGATGGAAATCTAACTGGTAACAATGCAGCCTATCAAGGATTTTTAACTAGCACCACAGTAACTGATGCTATTGATATATTAAACTCAGTAGCACAAAATTTATTCACCAATACTTTTGTTCGCAGTGTTTCATTCTCAAGCAATACTACTGCAGGTGGTGTAGGGCAAACTATATTATTAACCATGGCGCCACAAGGCAATGTCAATCAATACGAAGTGCAATGGGGTGACGGAACATCAAATACTATATCAAGCAGTTCAACCATAACTCATACATATAATACCAATGTTGGAACACCATATACGATTATTGTTACAGCTACAAATACCAATGGTGCTAGCCCAAGCAACGTTGCAGGAGCAGTTAGGACAAATTACATAACAATCTATGCAGCTGATCCAGCATTGGGTTTTGGCTTATTTAGAGCTAATATTAGTGCAAGCCCGTTATCAGGTAATGATCTTTGGAGCATCCAAGGTAATGCCATATACCTACAAAATACAACAACCAATACTAACACAGCTACAGCAATAACCTGGAGTGTAAATTGGGG
>Ga0315906_10011274_pt1 | contig 10428 bp, 7 predicted proteins | sample LakEriMetagenome_4_FD_203526 | JGI IMG/M metagenome (GOLD analysis project Ga0315906, IMG submission 203526) | Freshwater fungal communities from buoy surface, Lake Erie, Ohio, United States - Buoy 2 MA122 | ecosystem: Environmental > Aquatic > Freshwater > Lake > Lake biofilm | place: USA: Lake...
GCTGAGGCTCATCAGACGCAGGGTATCCGTGATGCACGAGCGCAAGCAGATCAGGCAAAGTCTGATGCGCAGAGCATTTCTAGCAGCATCACCGGTGGACTCAAGGACGTGCTTAAGGCGGCAATTACTGGCGGCGACATGAAGCAGGCGCTGGCGGGGATGCTATCCAACATCGGGGACCGCTTGCTTGACATTGCAATGCGGCCGTTGGAGGACATGCTGACGAAGAGCCTTACTAATATGTTTAGCCCTCAGCAGGTAGCAACTCAGGCCAACACAGCTGCATTGATGCAGTTGACTGTCACTCTTCAAAGCGCAGCGATGACTGGGGCGGCTGGAGGCGCTGGTGGGTTCAACCCCTTAGGCATTCTCGGATCTGTGTTTGGCGTGGCTGGCGCTGGGTTCGGTGGCGGCGCTTTCGGTGCAGGGTTCAACCCGCTGAGTACCACCAAGCTGTTCCCTGGTGGAATCTTTGAAGGCGGCGGCTATACCGGCAACGCACCGCGCGCCGGCGGCCTGGATGGCAAAGGCGGCTTCCCCGCGATCCTGCACCCCGGCGAAACGGTGACCGATCACCGGGCTAGCTCTGCGCGGTCTGCGCTAAATGGCGGTGGTGGCGGCGAGAATGTAAACGTGACTTATAGCGGCCCACAGCTCAATTTCAATGGCGACGAGTATCTGCCCAAGTCTGCGGTGAACGACATTATTAACTCTGCCAGCCGGCGTGGTGCAGCGATGGGCACCAAGCAGACAATGGATCGCCTGCGCCAAAGCCCACAAACCAGACGTTCGCTGGGGATCTAATCATGAGCACCTTTCCCTCCATTGTTCCTAGCGGGCGCAGCTATAGCCCCGGCCAGCTACCTGTCAGGAGCTACAAGACCCTGGGCGGCGCTATCTGGAAGCGCAGCTTCAGTAACACCCGTTCCGGTCACGGCCTCAGCCTGGACTTTGAGAACATCACCGACGCTGAGGTCGAGCAGATCGTCGCTCACTACGAAGACCGCGGAGGTAGCTTCTATCGCTTCGCCCTACCTGCTGCCCTGTTCGCTGGGATGAGCAGCGGCTTGACCGGCAGGATGCAGGCACCGCCCAACATTGAATGGGCCTATGCCGGTGAGCCCAAGATCAGCTCGGTGTTCCCTGGGCGTAGCACCGTCAAGGTGGAACTGATCGGCGAGGTGGCTTACCCGTGAACATCAAGATCTGCCAGCTGCTGCACCTGAAGATGCGTAATGGCACGGAGCTACGGGCGCAGAACTACTTCGTGCGGCAGACCTACCGCTTCCTCGGCAACGACTATGTGTTCGTGCCGTTCCAGGTATCGGGCTCGATGATGACCCTCGGCGGGGACAACGAGACGCTGACGGTGCTCTTCCCCAATTTTGAGATGGCGGTAACGATGCTGGAGGGCGGCGACGGCAACCGCAATAGCGAGCTGACGCTCACCAACCTCTGGCTGAACCAAGCTGACCAGCCGATCCCTGACCCGATCCCTGAGTTTTATGTGGGGCAGGGCAGCACGTTTAGCGAGACCACCATCGAGTGCCGCTTCCGTAGCGCCTTGGACTCAGTGGGTGGCACCTTCCCCGCGCGGATTATTACAGCCGAGAATAGTGGCGTGCTGCCGCTTGATTCCAGTGTCCGGTTGCAATGACCTGCTGTTTCTGCGTTACGGCTGGGGTCACGCACCTGGCGATGGCAGCGGGCTGACCGATTGCTTTCAACTGGTCTGCGAGGTGCGGCGAAGGTTAGGGCTAAGGGACTACGGCCCGCAGTTTGACTGGGCGTATGAGACCTACACTGAGGAGACGCTGCCTCGGGTGCGCTTGATGCGTTGGTTGCTGGAACATTGCAGCCGCGTTGATACCCCGCAACCCGGTGATCTGCTGTTATGTCAGGGTCAAGCGGCTGGTGCGTTTGCTGTCGTTAGCGCTGTAGGTGGAATGATCCACCTGCGGGAGTCTGGGATGGTGGGGCATCAGTTGAGTGTTCCTAGCCTGCTGCCGTTATTTCGCCCGCTGCCATGAACCGCAAGCTCCTGCCCTACGAGCGCGGTCTGTGCCAACAGCTAGGGCTGAGTGAGGACGAGTACCTGCTGTTTCTGGCAGCGCAGAAGGACTACAGCCTTTCAGAGGATGAACGACGGGCGGAGTTAAGGGGCGAGCCTGTCTCGATCATCATGGCGGTGGTCGGGATTCTGTTTCAGGTGGCGTCGGCGTTATTGGCGCCAAAGCCTGAGCAGCCCAAGTTTCAAGCGCAGCGGCGCGATCGGACGTTTGCACCGCGTTATGGCTTCAACTCCACGCAGGAGCTAGCGCGTTACGGCGACCCGATCAATCTGGTCTACTGCAACAAGAACATCAACCCCCAGGGTGCGGTGCGGGTCAATACCGCGCTGCTGTGGTCGTCAGTGGAGAGTGTTGGCAGCGGGCAGTTTATGCAGCTGCTATTGCTGGTGGGTGCTGCTGGTGTGCGGCAGCTTGACTTTGGCAAGACAGCGTTTGGCCAGCTGCCGGTAAAACAACTTTCACCGGCGTCCACCTGGATCTACTACAGCCAGATGCGTGGCCCGGTCCGCGTAGCAGACAAGGTGCTGGGGATGAGCAACGACCCGGCGGTCGAGGATATGGCGGCCGATGGCATCGTGCATCGCCTGCGTCATGGGGTAGATCTGAAGGAGGGCTATTCCATGGCCTTCACGCCAACGACGGCAAAGGATTTAGGCGTTTATGCCCCGATCCCGATCAACGTCGAGGTGTTTGAGCGGGACCAAGATGGTGGAATTACCAGCCATCCCATTGGCATCGAATCACGGACGCCGTGGGCCAACGGACAGTGGTACAAGGAAGGCGACCGTTTTCAGCTGTTCTTTAAGCGTGTCATCCGTGAACAGGGGGATGTCGCAGAAGAGGCAGCAAAGGATCTGCGCTTGCAGCTGGTCAACAACATGGATCGCGGCGCCATCTATGAGCTAGGTAGCGCTCACTTCAGGCTAGTGCGATGGGAAGAGGGGGACTCTCTGACCTCAGAGAATATCGGTGCGCAGTTTGAATGCACAGAGGAAGGCTTTGCGCCATCGACTGGTTATAACCGGCTGCGGGCGCGGAAGCTAGAGGATTACGACCGCGAGCTGTATAAGCACTACAGAGATGTGCTTGAGGCGCCGTCACCTGATCCTGTCACGGACTTGGTGACTAGCGGCACCATCGCGTCTATCGCGCAGGCGATGGGCGGTCGTTACGGCGCGACTGACCACCAGTTATGGCTAGGCGTCGGCAAGGATCAGAACAGCGTTCGCCAGTACAAGAACAGCCTGATCACCGAGGACATCTATATCACCGGGTTTGGCAAGCAGTATGACTTCAACGGGTCGGTCACGCTGAATTGGATTAACGACCTCGACAAGCCTTCGTCGGCTACCTACCCAGAGGGCGGTTCGATTGCTTATAGCGAATTGATCCTAGAGCAGTTCCTGGTGGATAAACCAAAGCTGCCAACCAAAGCGTTACGCGCTGAGTATCGGGACGACAAGAAGAAGCTGCGTCGTATCCGTGACCAGATTGCAGCAGGTCGCCTGCGCAAGCAGATCAGGAATTACATCGTTGCAACCGACCCCCATGCTGCTGGGCTGCGCAACAGAATCAAAGAGCTGAACAGTCTGCTTAGCAACGACCTGCAGGAGTTAAACGACCTGTGGCGAGCAGAAGCAGTAGGGCAGAGTACTGCCGTTAACCTCGCTGCTCAGATTGCGGCCAAGCGGGAAGAGATCGAAAGCTACGCCGACGATGAAGCCGGCGGCCGTGCGGTCAAGAAGGTTAAGCGACTAGAGAATCAAATTGAAAACCTACGAAACGATCGGCGAGATTTCATTTCCGATTACATCGGACTGAAGCGACGGGAGAACAAGAAGACACCCGCGCGGCTTCAATCGTGGCGTAACGAGAAAGCGGATAAGCGCGACGAGCTGGACAAGTACATCAACGAGCAAATGGACGATACCCGTGACGAGCTGATGCGTCGCACACGGGAAGAGCAGTCTCCGTTTGACCTGCCGGGCATTAGCTCTGAGCGTTTTGCCTGCGGCCTTCAATGTCTTGACGAGAAGCTCGACAACCTCAAGGGTGAGTTCACGACAGATCAGGTTGGTGCCAGCTTGATTGTTAAAGCGCTGCGCGAGCTGATTGCCAAGAAGCGTGAGGCGCTGCAATGGCTGAAGTGGCTAGAGAAGAACTGGGACACCCTGGCCAAGGATGTCGATGATCCGTTCTATACCAAGTGTCTGGTCAAGCGGGCACGGGTTGATTATCAGACGGTCACTGGCTGTGATCGGGTGACCTTTAACTTCCGCGCCAGATTGTATCGCCGCATCTCCGGGCGCCAGCTGGATTACGGCACCACCGAAGCGCCTGATGGCTACAAGCTCAGCGATAACGGCATCAAGCGGCGGGCCATGTTCTTCCGCATGATGTACCGCGAGCTAGGCGCTGCAGCATGGGAGGAGGTGCCACGCATCTTTGCGATTGAGCGCGGTAACGACGCGGATCATTATGTGTTCCTGCAGTTCATCTCAAACCGCAAAGTCAAGCGTGAGTTTCGTTTTGTCCCGCTGGTGGATCCCAAGCGCACAGTTAACGAGAAGGGCATCACCGGCTACATCTATATCAAGAATGGCGGCGACCTGAAAAGCATTACCCACGGCAGCGACACGATTAGCTTCCACGGCAGGTTTGTTGACGTAGACGAGAACAAGTTCCCAGCGCTGCCAGAACGCGGCCCGATCTATACCAATGAGTGGGACATGTTCTCCGTCAACTCAGATACTCAGATCCAGTTCAGTTTTGATAACGGGCCTGAGGCATCGCTGGTGAACGTGACGGAGCAGGTGACCGGTGCACTTGATCCTCAGAAGTACAAGGACATGAGCATGATGGCGTTCCATACCTACGCCGCTAACGGCGTGGATGACCTGCGTTCTATCTCTGCTTATGCCTTGGAAGGCAAGCAGGCGTGGAAGGTCAGGGATAGCGATGGCACGCCTTACGAAAGTGGAGAGGGAGCTTGCTTTGCGCCGGATATCTTTGCCGACACCGTGCTGGATAGCACCAACGGCATCAAGAACTTTGCCAATGCCAATGCGGTGGACTGGGACCGTCTGGCGTTAGCCAAGCGTTTCTGCAAGAACAACGGGCTGGGTTGTCAGCTGTTCATGGATGGCGTGATCGCTGACCGGCGTGGATGGCGTGAGTTCTGGGTGGAGGCGGCGCCGTTCAGCCTGCTGGAGTTTGCGCGGCTGAATGGCAAGGAGACGCTAGTGCCTGCGTTGCCTGTCACGCCTGACGGGAAGGCCACCACCAGCTTGACGATCTCGGCTCTGTTTAACGAGGCCAACATCCTCGAAGACAGCTATCGCGAGGAGTATCTGGACTATGGGGATAACACCAAGGACTTGGTAGCGACGGTGATCTATCGGGAGGTGGCAGAGCCTGATGAGGTGTTTGCACGGAATACCAGCACCACGCTGTGCTTGAAGGACACCGACGACGGCGATGCGGTATGGCAGACCTTTGACCTGTCGGATTGGGTGAGCCAGCGCAAGCAGGCGGAGCTATACGGGCGGATGCTATGCCAACAGCGGCGGCACGTTCACCGCACGATCGAGTTCAGGACAGTGCCAACCGATAGCCCTGTGCAGCCTGGCGCTTATATCTATGTAGACATCGGCCTGAAGCGCTGGGACTCGGTGCGCACCGGCGTGGTGCAGGCAAACGGGGCGCTGGATCTGCCGCTAGACGTGGCGATTGTGGATGGCGTCTACACGGTGATGACCTACAACAGCCAGAGCGATCCGCAGGTGCATAGCGGCATCACGATTGCCAATGGCGTGGCGACCAACCTCAATGCAACGCCTGGCAGCCTGTTTGTGTTGGGCAATAGCAGCGACGCTAAGCGCGTCTTTCGCGTCACGGATGTGTCAATGAATGAGGAGGCAGAGATCACGGTGCGCGGCGTGGAACACCCATGCGTCATTAACGGGGGCTCTGCCGTCAGCCTTGTGGCTGATTTAAGCGATGGGTTGTTCAGGACCATCGGCGTAGACTGAACTATGAGCTTTTACAGCGGACGCCACGGCAGCCTGCAACACCTCGGCAAGCCCGTTGCGAAGGTGGCGGATTGGCGGCTGACGGTTGATCAGGATCTGCTGCCGACAACCAAGATCGACGCTTATGCCGAAAGCCATGTGCCCGGTCGGCGCACTGCTACCGGCACAGCGCGGTTGTTTTATTACCGCCTTGGCGTGCGTGAGCAACGGGCTTACACGGAGTTCACCGCACTGCTGCAGAAGGTTGTGCGCAGTGGGATGCCAAGCGATAGCGACCGTGTAGAGCTGACGCTGGCGGTTGGTGGAGTAGGCGATCAGATCAGGCTGAACGCTTATCTAACCAGTGTGTCAATGGGGTCTACCAGTGGCGAGGTGGCGTCTGTTGATGTCAGCTTCACAATGGATGGCGACTTGCTGCAGGGGGTAAGACCGTGATTATTACGGGTGAAGACGGCTGCGTTCAGTTGCGGCGGCGCACTGGTCAGCCGCTACATACAACGATCACTCCATCGGATATTAATACGGTGCTAAATCGTTTCGGCTTTGCCGGTGACGATTCCAACGTGTTAACAGGTGATCGTATTGAGATCTCCACCCAAGACCCTCGGGGGTTGGTCTTCTTGCCTGGGGGCTGGTGGGAAGACGGCACTGTTCACCATAGCGCGATGTTCTACGTGCATGTGAATGCAATGGGCGGTATGCGGGTCTTCCGCACCTTTGCTGAAGCGATTAATAACACCAGAAGTGACGGGTTCCCGTTGGCAGACTTCACGGGTGATCCGCTGCCCGTTTCGATTGAAGTGCGTGATACCGGGTCGCACCCGCTCGCAGGCATTGCGGGCTATACGTTTAATACAGATCGCAGCGCGGTTGATGTTACGTCGCTCGGCGATCTGTTTACTGAGCAGTTCAGTGCAGGCAACCTTTCAGGTAGCGGCACTCTTGACTGCTTCTTCAAAGTTGAAGATGGGTTGTGCGCGGTATCAGGGCAGGAAGACCGAGAGCTATCCATGATTTTGCCGCAGCTGCTATTGCGTGCAGATCTTGGCGGTGAGTTCGATGCGGTGTTCACAATCGCCACGCCAAGGCCGGATACTCCGATTGCTTACGAAGTGAGGGGGATGATTACCCGCTCAGCCATTACGGTGCGTCCTGGGGTTGCTGTAGAGCTTGCGATTGACTTCGTGACGACTGGCGAGTTTTCATTGCGGTTAGGCGAGCTAAGCGGCTACATCCTGAAAGAGGACTACGACCGTATCGCCAGAGAGCAAGACCTTGACTTCCTGCTGAAAGAGCCGACCGACTAACCTGAGGGGAGCCCTAATCGTGATTCGGTAGCTGTGGCAGACACCAGGATCTCAGCTCTGACGCGCCTGCCTGAGGCTGGGGTGTCACCTACTGACCTGCTACCGATCGCTGATTTATCAGCATCGGAGACCAAGGCGATCACCGCCAAGGATCTGCTGGAAGGCGTTGTTGTCAATATGGATGCAGGGTCCATCCCTGTAGGCAAGATTGATTTTACTGCTGGCGTCGCTGGCAGCAGTATCAACATCACGCAGGGTGACGTTGTACTGGGGCGCATCGCAGGCGCTGGCAAGGCAGAAGAGATTGCTTGTACAGCAGCGGGACGTGCCTTGCTGGCTGGCATAGATGCAGCAGCACAACAGGCAGCATTGGGGCTCGGCACCCTTGCGCTACGTAGCGGTAGCTGGGTGGATGGCTCCAGCTTTAGCGGCACTAGCAGCGGCACCAATACCGGTGATCAGACGATCACGCTGACCGGCCCGGTCACGGGTAGCGGCACCGGCACCTTTGCCACTTCGCTTGCGGTGGGTGGGGTCACGACTACAGCGTTAGCTGATGGCAGCGTGACCACGGCAAAGCTTGCAGATGGCAGCGTTACAGCGGACAAGCTGGGCGATCAGTCCGTCACGCTTGTACTGACCAGTTCGCCTGCAGGAGCGGGCGCCTTCATTGGCCAGTCAGCGTTTAATACGGTCAATGGATACAGCTATACCTATACCTCAACCGGTTGGGTGTTGGACTCTGGGGTCCAGTCGATTTCTATTACCGACACTGGCACTCCGCTAAGCGTTGCGGTGTCGGGCAGTGAAGCTCTTGTCGTCAACGTCGATCTAGATACGCAGGCTGCTGGCACGGTATGGGCGGGGCCTACTGCAGGCGCTGCTGCCAAGCCAACCTTCCGCGCCTTGGTTAGCACTGATCTACCAGTTGCGACTGGTAGCGCCCCAGGTGCTTTAAAGCCAGGGGTTGGTTTAGCTGTTGATGCAACCGGCAAGCTTGATATCCAGCCCGCAACGTCCAGCGTGCTGGGTGGCGTGTCGGTACAGGGTCCGCAGCTCACGGTTAATGCTGCTGGGGTATTAAGCCACGGGGTAAGCGGTGTTACTGCTGGCAGCTACGCCAAGGTGACAGTGGACGCGCTGGGGCACGTCACGCAAGGTGCAGCGCAACTACAGGCAGCAGATATTGGCAGCGTTGACGCCAGCACAATTACAAGCGGCCTGTTGCCGTCGGTCGTCATTGGCAACAAAACGATCACTGCAGAGAAATTGGCGGATTACGCCACTTCCTATATCCAGGACACGGTGCCGCCGACGCTGGGTAACACGATCGGCCGCTTGTGGCTGAATCCGCTGGCGCAGCAGATTCGGATGTGGGACGGCAACGTCTGGGTGCCGATTGGCGTAGGGGCGCTATCTGAGCAAAACCTGCGCTTCTGCGGTCTGTTTAATGCAAGTGACGGCAAGATCACAATTCTGACTCAGTTTGGCCGCGACGCTGGGTATAAGGTTGGCGATGTTATCCCGGCCGCAACAGATCAGCTAACGGGCTCTTACTTCGTTGCTGATACAGCAGGTAACGGCACTGCCGTAACTGTTGGCGTGACATTTGACCCAGGCGACTGGATTGTTTGCCTTGGTGTCGCGCAAGGTTGGGCGCGAATTGACACGCTTGGTGGTGGTGGCGGTGGTGGCGGTGCTTCCACGCTTGATGGGCTGCTTGATGTGGAAGCCCCAAGCCCTAGCGCAGGGCAGGCATTGCAGTACGACGGGACGGAGTGGAAGCCTGTTACACCGCCTGATGCCAGCACAACGGTTAAGGGTCGCATTGAGCTAGCGACTCAGGCTGAGGTGGATGCTGGCACCGACGCAGTGCGAGCGGTGACACCAGCGACGCTGAAGCAATACGTCGACACTGCTAGCCCTGCACCTGCTGATGCCAGCACAACGGTTAAAGGCATTATTCAGCTAGCTACCGCTGCTGAGGTGTTGGCTGGTACAGATGCGCTGAAGGCGGTGACGCCTAAGGAGGCCAAGGATCACTACCTTGCCAAGAACATTGCATTGCTAGCTGCTCTGCCTTAACCACAGCTACGCCGTTTCCACCCTGCATCTTTTGTCATGAGCCCTGTTCAGTCCACCGATTTACTGCTGATTAACCGCACTGGCGTTGATTACAAGGCGCCGCTGTCGCAGGTCAAGGATGGAGTGCTGGGGAGCCATGTAATCCAGAGCGCTACGCCGCCGACACTGGCAACGCACCCTGACATTGTGAACGGCACGATCTGGGTGGACACCAGCCAGAGCCCGCCTGTTATCAACGTGTGGGACTCAACGGCTAACGGTGGAGCAGGCGGGTGGGAAGAGATGACAGGTGGGGCGCCAAAGCCTGTTAACCCTGCACCGACTGATTTTGCTGCAAACCCGGCCTTTGTTAGCGGCACGGGGACACAGGCTGACCCGTTCATTATCACCCCGTCAACGGTTGCAGCGCCTGGCGGGACTGTGCAGTCAGCGCAACAGCTGACGCTGACCGGGCAGAAAGAAGGTGCCGCCATTAACTGGGTTGATAACTCAGTTGGTGTTGGCAACCGCTTCCAGCAGGCGGGTGGGGCGGTGCCGGCAGGTGGCACGGTCAACCTGCGGCTGAGCTACCTGGACACCCCTAACTCAACAGCAGACCAGAACTACACGGGCAACCTACAGCTAGGAACGACCTACTTCAAGTGGGTTGTGACGCAGCAAGTGATCCCCGCGCTTGCGGCCAACGCGACAACGCAGATCGCTGGTGTCACTGAAACTGGTGCGGCCCTGACAGCTACGGCAGGGACAGCCACAGGCGGTACAGCCCCCATCACCTATGCCACCAAGTGGCAGGTGAGTGCTGACGGTGCCACTGGCTGGACAGATACAGGCACCACTGGCCTGTCGTACACGATTCAGGCAGGGGATCTGAATAAGTACCTCCGTGCTGTGACGACTGCGACGGACTCGACTGCGCCCACAGCGCAAACGCTT
>Ga0315906_10011275_pt1 | contig 10428 bp, 26 predicted proteins | sample LakEriMetagenome_4_FD_203526 | JGI IMG/M metagenome (GOLD analysis project Ga0315906, IMG submission 203526) | Freshwater fungal communities from buoy surface, Lake Erie, Ohio, United States - Buoy 2 MA122 | ecosystem: Environmental > Aquatic > Freshwater > Lake > Lake biofilm | place: USA...
ACAATATAACATAGAAGAAATAAAACCAAAGGTATTTGCAGTGATAGTACCAGACAGATATCACAGAGCGATGCTATTTATGAGGGCGCAAGAGTACTACGAATCACCTAATCCTAAATTCAGAGGCAAGACTTTCTGTATATGGGATTACATGGAATGGTACAGTAGAAAGCACCACGATAATTTTTCATATGCCGCCGATTGGGTAGGCTTTAACTTTCCTTTTAAAGTAGTAGAGACTCTTTATGATAAAATGGCTACTCAGTACACATACTATACACCTTACGACTCTGTTATGATGGATATAATAGATGAAGTTAGGCAAGTGCTAAATCTGAAATACGGACCTAAGGATCAAAAAGGAGTTAGTAAAGCAAAAGCTTATATCATTGGTGTGGGTAATTTGACTTCTACCACATTTCAACACGAATTATGCCACGCGTATTATCACATAGACAATAAGTATAAAAAGGAAGTAGATGCTATTACAGCTTCTATAGATCCTAAAATTTATAAGAAAATGTGCAAGAACCTTGAGGACATGGGATACACGGAGCAAGTATTCAATGATGAAATACAGGCATATACGTGTATAGATTCTGATTATTTTGAATTCAATCACAAACTACCATTAACTAAATTAGAAAAACTATCAAAGAAATATAAAGAAGTGTATGAAAAATACGTTAATCAAAAATAAAGAAAAAGAGAAAGAAAGACTTAAGAAGTATAAAAAGGTACAGAAGGAAGTTATAGCAAGTTTAACAAAGACAGAAAGAAAAGCATTAGGATTATGATAAAGAAAAACCATATAACAAGAGCGACAGCACAGAAGATATTAGACTGGTGTTACTTCACGTATGGCAGATCCAAGATAAATGGTCCGTATCCAGCTCTAGAGTTTAGGAAGCCTGACTATTACACAGGAGACGACTATGGATATTATGACGAAGTGGATCAAACCATATTTGTAAATAAGGAAACTCACCACACTTTAGACGAACTTGTAAAGACCATTATTCACGAGTATTGGCACTATGTTAGTCATTCTATGCACGAGTATCAGATTTTGGCAAAGTGGTTGACCTCAGATAAAAATCCAATGGAGAAGGATGCTATAAGAATAGAGAGAAGAGACTACAAAAAGTGTCTTAGATATCTTAAAAAAGAATACAATATCGAATAACTTAAATATTTATGCTCAGGATATGCTAATATACGATCAACTAGACAAAATAGCTGAGGAATTAGAAATCCCTCAGGAAATTCATCCTTATCTACACATAAATAGTCGAGAGGCTTGGGTAGATACAATGGTTGGATTAATAGAAAGTAAACACATCAAACCTTATCCAAAAGTTATAAAGGCGCTTGGTAATAATTGGGAAGAATTGTTGTGCAGAAAGTATTCTAACTTAAATTAAAAGATAATGATTTTTGGAGTAGTAGACACAACTAGCATACAATTTGGATTGATGCAATACGGTATTTTAGGCATACTAGCTTTTATACTAGGATATTTTGCTTGGCAACAGTATCTGAGATTGGTCAAAAAGAACGATGAACTTGAGGCCAAAGTAGATAGGCTACAAGAAGATATGATGAAGCTACTAGTCGAGGAAAGAGACAGATTAGATGTCCTTATCAGAGACAATACGGCGGCATTACAAGAGTTACAGAAAATGATATATAAGTACATGGTTAAAAACAGAGAGTAATGGATTTTAAAAGATCGGCACTAGCAAAAGCGGGAGACAAATTAATTAAAGCTTTAGAGTTGGCCGAATCATTTAAAAAAAGAAAGGAAACATTACAACAAGACTACAGTACTAAAATATACCTTTTAAAAGAGGCGCTATCAGAGGAATATAAAAGATGTATAGAGAATAGCAAGTCCACTGGACTTTTTGCTATGAAGAGAGAGGTGGTAGAAAAGCACATACAATTCGTAAAGTCTGTGCAAAACAAAAAGATTTTAAACGAAAACGAAAAACAAATAGTAGACACACTTATCTCAAAATATACATAAAACCCCATCTAAAAGGTTATGAAACAGTTTTTCTTTAAAAAGAAGCGCAAAGTCTCCATCGCACCATGCAGCTCAGATCAAATAGGTTGCTTTTACCACATAGAATTATTTGGAAAACCGTGTAGAGGATGCATACATACAGCCACTACGGATCAAAAAGATCATAAAATAGATCTACCCAAGTCCTCTCCAATCAGCTCAAATACCAAAGCTTAATATACTACAGCCATATTGGGTAAAGCTTCTCAAATGAGCTCTAATCACATACTGGTATCCCATTGGAAACCAATTAGTTATGTATGTCAAAAAAGAGTATCCATAACGCGTTGGTTATCTATAAAGAATTTTTAAGATACTTGATAAATAATTTTTTTGTTTCGGAGGATAGTAGTACTTTTACCTAGTTGATGCCACTTATAGCATCATATATAAAAAAATATTAATATAAATAAAAGTTATGAATACACTACAAACTACGTTGACCGCGTTACAGTCACAGTTACAATCTCAAAAAGAAGCATCTCAGTATTATTACGAGAATGTGTTTAGTAAAGAAGTTGCTACATTAGAAGCAAGTATCTCAGAATGGTTCGCTAAATTTACAGGCGAAACGTACACTATTAAATTAGAAAGTGGTGGAGAAACATTACAAATCTACTCATGTGAAGAAGACGTAAAAGACATGTGGAGACACAATGCTATTACCGTATATCACTACGCTAGATACAATGAAGAAGCTAAAGCAAAATTAAGTTTCTATTCTAAAGAAGTAGAGTACGACGATACTAAAACTATTGCTTACTTAAAAACTTTAGGCATGATTGCTACGTTATTACCACAAATTAATTTCATGATGCCTACGTGGAAAGCTGAATATCAACAGTACTCACAAAAGCGTTACGCTACATTCGAGCAACCAATATCTCACACAGAATTTGCTATACGTAAAACTGAGAAGGAAATAGCTGAGCAAGGTATTGCTGAGTATAGCAAAGCAGGTTTTCAACACACTATATCTACTCGTACTGTATGCGAAAGACATTGGAATATTGATTACGATAAGGAAGGCGCTTATACATTAGAAGTAATGCCTCAGTATTTTGATCTACAAACTGGTAGAGGTAGATACGATCACGTACGTGTATACGCATTCGAAGTTGTAGGTGATGCTAAGTACGGAAAAGTAGAGATGAACATAAAAACGACTGCTGTAGAAGATGGATCTTTTAGTCCTATAGTTGTTACTAAAGCAAGATTCGAAGATTTTATTGCAACTGTATACAATTGGGAAACAGTACAAAGAGAGAAAGACACAGCAGACCAAATTGAAAGGTTCAATAGAAACCTTAAAAAAATTGCTGTAGCCTAATTAATAACATAAAATAAAGTATATGAAATTGTATGCACTTATAATTAGTAATGAAGATTATGTAGACACTACGTTATTCGACGATCTACAAAAGGCTACCGAAGCCTTCGACAATATACCAGGAATAAGGACGCGTTTTGATAATCAAGATCAGATAGTGGTTGCAGAATTAGATGGCTTAGAGTATAGCTTCGGCTTCGGATCACGAGGAGATTTTTACGGTGGACAAATCATTTTAGAAAACAATTAAAAATAAAAGTCAATGGATTATAAAGCACACGTCTTTAAAAGTTTAGGCAATGATAAGCTGCATCCATCAAGAACGCAGTGTGGTAGGCACTTACAAAGAAATAGTCGAGGTACATTTGTCACAAAGACTACACACTTTATTGAAATGCACAAAGAAGATCCAAAAAGTGTATGCGAAAAATGTTTAGATTGGTTATTAAATAAAAATAAAAAATAAAAGTTATGGGATTAGACATGTATTTGTACAAAAAAACATTCTTATACACAGGAGAATGGGTACGCGAAGAAAAAAGATGCGAAGTAATAGTTACAGAAGGTGGTAAGCCGCATCCTATCATCAATCCAAAGAGGATCAAAGAGGTTGTAGAAGAAGTTGGGTATTGGCGTAAGGCGAATCAGATACACAATTGGTTCGTAAAGAATGTTCAGAACGATCAAGACGATTGTAAAGAGTATCGCGTAGACTACGAACAATTGCGAGATCTATTGAATGCATGCGAAGACGTATTAGACGATCACAGTAAAGCAGAGCAGTTATTACCAACAGGTTCAGGCTTTTTCTTTGGTAATACAGACTATAGCGATTATTACTTTGAGCAAGTACAGAACACTTACGACATATTAATGAGTATCATGTCATCACCAGATGCAGACGAATCAGACTACATATATCAATCAAGTTGGTAACATTTAAAATTAAAAACAGTTATGAAAACATTCAGTGATTTAGAATTCAAACCCCATCCAATGGGTTCAGGTATCATTAGTCGTATCAAGTTCGATAACGGATTTGGTGCATCAGTAGTTAAAGGACCACACACATACGGTGGAGACAAAGGTTTATATGAGTTAGCAGTAACAGACTCAAATGATCAGTTAACTTACGAGACGACAGTAACCAGCGACGTAGAAGGTTATTTAACAGAAGAAGACGTAACAAAATTATTAATTCAAATTCAAAATTTATAATCTATGTTTGAAGAAATTGAAATCGGAGACATTTACAACGAGAACGAAGAAGAGCTAATTGAAATGATCGAAGAACTTGAGAAAGAAGTCAAGTTCTATTTAGCACAAGGAAATAAAACTGCTGCTAACTTGATCAAGAAACAAATTAAGGACCTTAAAAAAGCACATTTCTAATTATGAAAACAGAAGAAACAATAGCTAAAGTATTACTCGCACTTGGGTTGATAGCACTATTAGGTATCTTATTAGGTTTACCGTTGCAGTTATTATGGAACTGGTTAATGCCAACCATATTCAATCTGCCTACCATAACATTTTGGCAGGCGATGGGACTTAATATCATGGCATCTATATTATTTAAAGACAATAGTATTAAAACAAATGACAAATAAAAAGTATTGCAAAGTATGTAACGCTGAGATCCATCCAAAGAGGGTGGCTTTAGGTTACTCTACAACATGTGTTAACCACAGCACAGCAGAGAGATTCACAGGCCATTTAGTGGTAGATGGTAAGACAGATTATTCAATACAGATAATCAAAGACCCTGAGGTAGGCAAGAAGCTCAAACAACTGGCTCAGGCTTCAATAGGCTAATATTTATTAACACAAACAAGACACATGAGCTACGTAAAACCACAAGACTATTCAAAACAAATAGCAAGTTTATTATCAGAAGGTATAGACACTGTAACTGGAATGGTGACAGAACCAACAGTAGTTACCGTTAAAGAAGCAATTCAGAACCTTAGTACAGAGGAAAGAGAACAGCTAGAACAATATGCTGCGTCTTTAAAAGAGATCAAAACTGAGATGAATAAGTTGATATCGAAAGGTAGAAAAGGAAAGCAAGTAGACGAGACTGGTGGAGATATGATGAATTTAACAATGCCTACTGAAGAGTAGTATTAACAACAAATAAAAGTTATGCCAAATTTATTTTACGGTATCCTGTACGGGGTACTCGGACAAATCGGATCATTCGTACAATTACAAGCCGCACTAAAATATGGGTGGTATCCTAAATACCAATGGCCATTATTATTAGTCGCTATACCACTAAGTTGGTTTTATGTTAAATCTGTACAGTATTTTATAGCTGCATTCGATGGAGAAATATGGCCAAGTAGGTTGCTTGGCTTTTCTATAGGCATAATCATGTTTACCATTCTCAGTGCTATCATGTTCAAGGAACCATTTACACCAAAAACTATTGTATGTTTGCTGCTAGGTTTTTCTATCGTAGCAATTCAGATACTTTGGAAATAGATTTTATCAACATTATTAATTAGATTAAATTTAGGTTATGAACAAGACGATTGTAATTGCAGATGTCCATGGTAGAGATCAATGGAAACAGATCGTAGCACAAGAGAAGGATGCGGACACGGTCATATTCTTAGGTGACTACTTCGATTCGTTTGATATCTCTGCTGTAGAACAGATGCACAACTTTAAGGAGATAGTAGAGTTCAAAGAGACCTCATTCACCAACGCAGGTACCGAAGATCAACACAAGACTAGAGTTATCATGTTAATAGGTAATCACGATTATCACTACTTTCCAGAAATAGGCGATAGTTCCACTTCAGGTTACCAAACAAGAATGGCTATGGTGATTAAGCAATTGATAGGAGAGAACAGACAACACTTAGAAGTTGCGTATAGAATGGATGAGTTTGTATTCAGCCACGCGGGAATCAGTAGCGAATGGTTAGACGATTTCATTCCTAGTTGGAAGCTTCATACAATGGTAGATCAGATCAACGAATTGTTTAAGTATACGCCAGCAAATCTATGCTATAGATCTTATAAGATAACAGATATAGAGAATGGAACAGTGATAGGATCAGGCGGATACGGTAATGAGACATATCAAGGACCGATGTGGATAAGACCTAAAGCTTTAATGTCTGCTAATAAGGATACACTACGTAAGAAGATTATTCAAGTGGTTGGTCACACATATCAGAACGAGATAGACAAAGAAGGTAAAACAACAGGTGGTAGGTACTACTTTGTTGATGTACAAGAAACAAGTCAAGAGTACATGATTATTATAGATGGAAAAATATCATTTAATAAAATAAAAAAATAAAAGTTATGCCAAACATTTTAGTGCCGGTAGACACAGAGATTGACGTTGATGTAAACGTTAAAGATTTTTTAGAAGACTGTAGCGATTATGAAATAGAAGAAGCTATAGATTGGTTAAAAGACAAAGAGTATTTAAAAAATACAGATACAGATAGACAAGTCTGCGCAACAGAATTAGAATATATGCAAGCTTTAGATAAGCTATATACAAAGTGGAACATATTAACTAAAGAAGAAGAGGCTTTCATATTAAATCTAGCAAAAAGATTTTAATCTATGACCACTGTAGTAGAGCTCACTGATAAAATAGAGGAAATGTTTTCCAAAGAACCAGATAAACGTAAGAAGGCAGATCACAAAGAATGGAAGGACACCATAAACAAATTAATACAAGATTGCAATAAATTGTGTAAGTTTAAAATGTATTTCGTAATCAAATAAAACATGGACAACATGAAGTGTTTAAAAAACAAAAAAACTGGTACCATTATTAGAGTATCAGATGTGCAAGCTTACCAAATGGCAGGAAACCAGTGGTCTTACGTATCTAAAACAGAGTGGAAATCTCAAGAGAAACCATCTAAAAAAGAAACTGTAAAAGATGAGAAAGAAGCTTAAACAAATTTGGCATGAAATCATCGAGAGATGGATCTTGCTTAAGTTATTTCCTACAAGAATGGAAAGAGAGAGACTCCAAGTATTAGCGCAATTAGTAAAAAGAAAGGACACACTATGGAAGAATATTCCTGTTAAATCAAGAACGATCAAACAAATATTAACTCACAAGACAATAAAAAAAGAAAATGGCAACAGCAAAGAAGACAGCAACAAAGAGAGCGTCTAAAAAACCAGAGACCATTCAAGCTAACGTAATAAATTTAGGTCAGACAAAAGAACCAATTTGGTATCCTATTGATTGGGAAAAAGTAAAGACCATAGAAGACGTTAAGGTTATCTTAGAAAATATGGGTTTAGGTTGTTACGATAATGCACCAGCTTACGAGACTCTTAAGAAGTTCTGCTTTAGTAAGTACGTTAAAATAGTTCAGTAATGACAAGAGAAGAAGCCGAGTTCATCAATAAGATGTGCGAAAGTAGCGCTATAACTTGGACGAAACTACACATAGAATATCAAAAGAAATACGTAGATCCTTCTTTATGGTATGTGTCTCCATCAGGCTACCAAAAAGATACGCCATTACCACACGGAAATCAAATAGATGGTAGTGAACTATGTAAAGAGGCTGAAAAGATATTAAACAAAATATAGAAGTTATGTTGTATATTGTAATAGGATTGATCGGAACATGGATATGGATAGCTTACGAGATTAAGAATGCTCCATATTACGATGAAGATACCGATACATTCTATAAAAAAAGAAAAAAATAAAAGTTATGAATTTAGGATATGCGTGCATCAATATGACTATGCAGAAACAGGTGAGTACGAATAGAACAATGATGAAACGCACATTCGAAGCCAAAGGAATGGACTATGTCTCTGAATTGGCACTCCTAAATTCTAGAGATATCATTAAGATACTAGAGTGGAACAGACAACACGGAATAAAATTGTTTAGGATATCTTCTAGCATAATTCCATGGGGAAACAACATAGACATAACTCAACTCAAGGATTATAAAGAGATTAAGTCTGAATTAAAAAAGGCAGGAGACTTTGCCAAACTTTGGGATATGAGAATCACGTGTCATCCTGGTCCATTCGTAGTACTTACTTCTCCAAAGGACAGCGTAGTAGATAATGCTATATCAGATTTGGAAATGCACGCTAAGCTATTCGATATGATGGGTCTTTCTAAAACTCCTTACAATAAGATCAACATACACTGTAATGGAGTGTACGGAGATAAGACTACCGCTATGGATAGATTCTGCGAAAACTTTAAGAGACTTTCTAGTTCTGTACGTAGTAGGTTAACAGTAGAGAACGACGACAAAGCGTCTATGTATTCTGTTAAAGATCTAATGTACATTCACAAGAAGATAGGAATTCCTATTGTATTCGACTATCATCACCATCAATTTTGTACAGGAGATATGACTGAGCGAGAAGCTTTAGAATTGGCCGTAACTACTTGGCCAAAAGACATAAGACCTGTTGTCCACTACTCAGAATCAAAAGCATTACACGAAAATGACAACAAACAAAAACCACAAGCACACTCAGATTATATTAACGCCCTTCCCAATACATACGAATTGGACGTGGACATTATGGTTGAATCAAAAGCAAAAGAGTTAGCAATATTACCTTTTTTATAATATGGAAAATAAGAAACAACAAAAAGAGTTAGAACAAACTTTAAAGACCTTACAGAAGACATTAAAGGATCTTGATGGTATGACGAACATGTTAGAAGACATGAAGAGCATATCTGAAAAGTTAAAGTTCTTGGACGATATAGACGAAGACGCAGATCCTGAAGAGGCTCTAAATAAGATGAAACATATCTTCGAAGAGGAGGATCAACAGTCTGAGGAGAAGAACTAAGTTGGCATATTTATCTTAGATGGCAGACAGACCTAGGATAATTATCACCACAAAACAAAAGTTTGATCTAAGAAACGCGTTAGCCGATTATCAATCTAATCAAGGTGCAAACGTACATTTCATAGAACCTGGTACCAAGACATTGGTGCCATCAGTGACCCCGTCTGTATCAGTGACGCCTTCAGTTACTCCTTCTATATCTGTTACCCCATCAATTTCAGTTACACCTAGTATATCTGTGACTCCTTCAGTATCTGTTACGCCATCAGTATCGGTTACTCCATCTATAAGTGTTACACCATCTGTATCGGTTACTCCAAGTCCATCAGCTACACCGTCTATAAGTGTAACTCCATCTGTAACGATATCTTCTACACCTTCAATAACAGTATCAGTAACGCCATCTATATCTATATCAAATACTCCAAGCGTATCTATTACACCTTCGATTACTATTTCTGTTACACCTAGCATTACTGTATCTGTTACGCCTTCAATAAGTGCAACTCCTTCAATCACGATTACTGTATCACCATCAATTACGCCTAGTATATCGTTAACTCCTTCTGAATCTACAACTCCTAGTGTATCTATAACTCCCTCAATAACAGAAACTCCAGGAGCTAGTTTATCTGCTACGCCTTCCGTATCAGTATCTACTACACCATCAATATCCTTAACACCGAGTGTATCTATAACACCTAGTATTTCTATAACACCTAGTGTATCAATAACGCCAAGTACTTCAGTTACACCAAGCATATCTATAACACCAACGACATCTCCATTTGTGCCAGTTCCATCAGATCCTACATTACAAATATGGTACGATGGAGCTGATAGTACGCAATTTCAACCGAGTAACCCGTCTTCTGGATCTGCTATTACTCAATGGACGGATAAGTCTGCTACTGCACACAACGCTGCACCAACAGGAGGACCGAGCACTAGACCTTTATTTGCAACAAACGTACAGAATGGAAAGTCGGCTGTATACTTTGATCAAATAGAAGATGGATTAGAAGCACCAATATCTCAATTGGCAAGTTTAACTGCTTCTTCCGTTATTTGGGCGGGTAAAACGTTTAACACATCTAGTAACCAACAAGTGTTACAAGCAGTAAATAAATCAGGCGGGTCTTATACATCTACAAACGGATTACAACTATACATAAGTGGATCTAGTAACTTCGTAGTTGGA
>Ga0315906_10011276_pt1 | contig 10427 bp, 6 predicted proteins | sample LakEriMetagenome_4_FD_203526 | JGI IMG/M metagenome (GOLD analysis project Ga0315906, IMG submission 203526) | Freshwater fungal communities from buoy surface, Lake Erie, Ohio, United States - Buoy 2 MA122 | ecosystem: Environmental > Aquatic > Freshwater > Lake > Lake biofilm | place: USA: Lake...
CGATGGTAGGCGGCTTTGAAATCATCCATTCCATCGATGCCCACTGCAGGATTCGGGTTTATCCCGCGTTTCCAGCAGTTTTTGCTCGCGCAGAGCGTGCTCGCACAAAACAGGCCTTGCGGCGCGGCGCTCTGTCCGCGCCGCGCCCGGCTGCGCTCGTGCGCCCGCCCTGGCCGCGCCCGGCGCCCCAAGCCGCGCGGCGCGTGCGGCGCTCTATCCGCGCCGCCGGCTGCGGGCGGGCGCGCGCGGCGGGCGCGCCCTGCCGCCGCCCCGGCCGCACCCGGCCGCGCCCGCGCGGACAGAGAAAGCGGCTCTCTGTCCGCTCCGCGCCCGGCCGCGCCCGCGCTCCCGCCCTGGCCGCGCCCGCGCTCCCGCCCTGGCCGCGCCCGGCGCCCCAAGCCGCACGGCGCGGCGCTCTGAAGCTGTCCGCGCCGCGGCCAAGCCTTGAAGCCCGCGCGCCCGCCCCGGTCGCGCCCGGCCCGGCCCGCGCGCGCGTCCCGGTCGCGCCCGGCCCGGCCCGCGCGCGCGTCCCGGTCGCGCCGCGGCCAAGCCCGCGCGCGCGTCCCGGTCGTGCCCGGCCCGGCCCGCGCGCGCGTCCCGGTCGCGCCGCGGCCAAGCCCGCGCGCGCGTCCCGGTCGTGCCCGCCGGCGGCCCAGCCCGCGCGCCCGCCCCGGCCGCGCTCGGCCGGACCGCGTCCGGAGCCGCACGGCGCGGCGCTGTCCGCGCCCGGCCAAGCCCGCGCGCTCCCGCTCGGGCCACATTGTTGCGCCGCGCGGCGGCGCTGATCCCGCACGGGCTGCGCCCGTGCGCGATCACTCGCGGGCCTCATGGAGGTGGGCAGCGCCGCGGCGCTGCTCTGCTCCCGCGCGCACCGCGCGGAGGCGCTGCTGCCTTTCGGGCGCTGCTGCCATTCGGGCCGCGCGGAGGCGCTGCTGCCTTTCGGGCGCTGCTGCCATTCGGGCCGCGCGGAGGCGCTGCTGCCATTCGGGCGCTGCTGCCATTCGGGCCGCGCGGAGGCGCTGCTGCCATTCGGGCGCTGCTGCCATTCGGGCCGCGCGGCGGCTCTGCTCTCGCTCGCACCCGGTACGCGGCATTCCCCTCGTCTGCACCGCCCGCGCGGAGGAGACCCGCACGGCTCCCTCGTCGGCGGCCCGGGTGGCAGCGGAGGCGACCCTGGACAGCATACTCTCTCGCTCTCTCCCGCCCCCCCCCTCTCACTCGGCACCATGAATCAGCCCGGGCTCTGCGGCTCCCGCGGTAGCAGACACCCGCGCGACAGAGTCGTGTTTCGAACAAGTGGAACCGGCGGCTACCGGGCCATCCGCGCGGCTCGGGCCCGCACGGCGTCTCCGAGTCGGGCGCGCGCCGCGCGGCGTCCCCGCGCCGCTGCCCCCGGGCGCGCCGGTGATAAGGAAGAAGGTCGGCCGGCACCGCATGCGCGGTCACCCCTGTGTCACTGCGGCAAGGCAGCGGCGTGGCCCTGCTGCTTGCCAGCGGGCCGCCGGCGCACTCTCTGTCTTGCGTCGACCAGCTCCTCAATCAAAGAGGGCGCGTGCGACCTCCTCGGGCACGCACAGCTCCGCCACGAGACTCACAAGCTCTGCACATGTGCAGCCAGAGTCCACCACCTCCGCCGTCACCCCCCGCCTAAAAAAGTCATCTCCTCCTCACTTTCGTCACTGTCAATCAACGGAGGCGGCATCTGCTCCTCACTTTCGTCAATCCAATCTGGTATCTCCTCCTCACTTTCGCTTCCGGACCGCGGGGTAGTGCAGGTAGATAAGGAAATGTTCCCTTGCCCGCCCTCGAGGGTGATGGTTGGCAGATTAGCCCCCAAGGCTGCGCTGTGCCCAGTGTGGCCGGGATAGGAGGATAGGTTGATGGGGCCCCAAAACAGACGCGTACTAGTAACTTCGCTCGCCGCCCCAGTGTGAATGAATCTGCCCAGCATGACGACTACATCCAACGGTGACTGGATATCAGCATGCTCCGCCTGACAACGATGCCTATTGGTGTCCCAAAACCACATCTGGAAATTATTCCAAGCAATTGTGTGCATCCAAATCTGTGCCTCATCCGCCTGATAAGAAATCGGGGGTGGAGGCGATGTTGCCAGCCTGAGTGGCAACACCATGATATGATATCCCGGAGTCCGTTCCCGGGCCCGGGCCAGTCTCGCGCCAATTTCCACAGTCACTACTAGTAGCTCAGCGGCTAGCATCACGACATGCACGACAACCATCTGAAGGCTTGTATCAGGAACTAATTCTCTTTCTCAGAGAGTGTTTATATCATCGTGGATGACTCCCATACAGCCAGTCAGAACGGCAAAGATCAGGTACTTGTTGGTGCCTCATTTTACGCATAAATTCTGGTATGGCATATCGACGTCATGGATTCCATACCCCATGATACGATTTAGTCCGGTTCTGTCTGTGTCTTGGGTTTCCTCCGAGCAGTCATAGCACGGGTTCGAACTGTCGCACAACAATCATTCGTGTTCCGTGGTCACTGATACTTTTTTTGTTTTGTTTTGCAATCGTCATGCTCTCTCAAGGCTTGATATTATTCCCTCGCTTACCGGGAGAAAGCTCCGGAGTTTTTTGCGGAGAAGGGACTACAAGAACAGATTGCGAGCAGTCAATATACTGGCGCGGTTTTTCAAAGACAGATTCAATAAGGTACGATTGCATCTTAGCGCACACTGCGGAATCTGATTCCCTAACTCGCAGACTGCTTTATTAACTTCGTTTCTCTTTCAGGGAGCGGCAGCCAGAATCCATTCCGATGACTGCAAATCCGAGCCATCTCCTCCGGCTCAGGGTTCAACCGCGCTGACGGATCTGGTTTCCGCTTACGATTCTGATTCGGAGCCGGCTGGGGCCTCTAGACTAAACTCGAGTGTCACTGCCCCTGCAAGCACTGATGATCAGCAGCATACTGAGAAGCCCGATCATCCTGGACAACCTGAGCAGGATGTCCAGCAGTCATCGCCGGATCTGGAGTTGGGCGAGCCAAACCACACGTCTCACTGTGACGCCGAAGAGAACCGATTGCGTCGCCAGGTTCGCCGACTGCAAAGACAGGTTCACATCCTTCGCGACGAAATAGATCAGGCCGACGCTGAGCTCGCGAGGGAGAAGAGGCACACTGACATCAAGATCGGCATAGCGCTTCAGAAGGTAGACAAGAAGATAGTCGGCTTTAGGCAAGGGCAAATAGTATATGAGAAAACGCTGACGGCCCAGGAGCGGCACTTCGAAAAATATGGAACCCACGAGTCGATCGGACCCGGACCGTTCGCTTACGGTTCCTGGATAGATTGGGGGAACAAGAACAACAAACCCCTCACCCCAAAGGAGGTAGCCGAGTGGCGCGCACAAGTGAAAGCCAAGGCCGACGCCGCTGCAAAAGCCAGAGCTCACAAGATGCAAGAGCTGAAACGGCCATTGAGCCCCGCCGAAGACGCCCGGATTTTCGGAATTAGGCCGCCACCATTCATTACGTGAAACTCTTTATAAAGACTGTTCCACGCAAGAGGGCCGGGACACTACTGAACCTTGTCGTCTACAAGCGATAACTAAAGAAGGTTGCCTGATCAGCACGCGACACGGGCGCCGGCAAGTCACGGGTAGTGCGTGTGTAATCTGCGTGCTGGCTCTCTCTTAGCGCAGCCGCACGCTAGCTCGCACGCGTGACTGTTTGGCTATCTGATCTGAAGATGGTCTCCTTCCTGCTCCGGGACTACGGGCCGGCCGGAGCAGCGTCATTCGTGGCCAAGCTTCAGTTTGCGGCATCGTGGATCCGCTTCGATATCTCCTTTGTAGGATGCCAAGGCCCGAGCTAGACATCGACTTTAATCCGGCCCAGACGAGGCTCATGACTCGGATGGGATCGGGCTGAGTCAGGTGGTTGACGGCTCCGGGCCGATGGGGCACGCAAAATACCGTTGGGATCTTTTTATCCCAGCCGTTTCGGATTGACTCCGAGCGGACCCTCAAAAGGGGGCCGCGCGAGTAAACCGTAGCTTCCATCGTCATTTATTGGTCATGGCACGTACTTCCATGTGGAGTGCATTCGCGCGTATCTTCTGCAGCGCACATGTCGGAACCGGAAGTGAGACTACTGTAGAACAGGAGTCGCAACAAGGCGCACGCACAGGCTAAAAGAATCGGATAGTTTAGCTCTCAATAGCACAATCTTGATCTATTCCTCTCAAGTCGAGCAAAAGGCGAGCTGCGAGTGCCTTGCACTCGGTACCTGCACACTAAGCCAGCCATACAGGTCTCACATGTTGCGAGACCTTACCATCGCCCGTCAGCCGGCTTCGCTTCCCTCGCCCTCCGTCTCCTCAGCGGCCTCGGCGGCGGCCTGCGCAGCAGCCTGCCAGTCTTCCGTCTGACAGCCTGCCCAGGCCCGACTGCCGAGATCGTCAATCCTGTCTGTTGCCTCCCGCCACCGCCTCATGTGGGTATGGCCAGACGGCTGGTTGATCTTTGATGTCCTTGTTCCCCACCTTCAAAGGAATCCACACCTGAACGACGCCCTCTGGAGTCGTGTAGACGAAATACTGATCTCTGCACAATATCATGTTGGTCAACCGATGGTTCTGCTCCCCGTTCATGAACACCCCAATAAGGCCGTGCTTGAGCAGCCACTCCACTGTGAGCTTCCTGCCGGCCTCCCCATCACAAAACCCAAAACCCGGTATCTTGACGGCGTACCTGCCACGCCCAGTCCGTTGAAAATTTCCAACATACCAGCCGCCAAAAGATCCAGCCGGCCAAACACCACAACAAATAATGCCGTTGCCCTTCCCCTCCTCCCGTTTCAGACGCGCTTCCCGTGGCAGAATCGCCCGGTCGGTCTCTAAAACCCCTGCCTTCTGCAGACTTTCCCTTGCTTGTCGCATCCAAACTGCATCCTCGGGGAAAACATCCACCACCACTGTCATGCGAGTGCCCTCAGACGACTGCTCCCGCTCCCGTGAAGAAGTGTGGACAGGAAGCTCGCAGAAATCCGCTGTTGGTGCAGCATTAATAAATGCACCCTGTTTCTCTGGGTGAAGACCCCGGACAAAAAGATTAGCAAGTCGACCCAGGGCTGCAGGCTGATTGAACTGTGGGGCCTTTTTCCTCTGGAGCAGACCAGCCATTGTGAGTTCAGCCTGTGCGACAGGTTGAGACACAATCGTCTGAAGCGATCTTCTCCAGAGACTTTGCTGGCTTTTATCACGAGGAAATGGACAAAACCAGGCGTAAATCGTCAAAACCACCTGTTCCCAGTCAAACACACGCAGAGCCTCTCCATCCAGCGCAGCATCGGACCCTGGCTGGATAGTTGTCTCTCTTGAATGAAGGTACAACTCGGCAGATGCAAGCTGGCCCACCTTCCTTCCCCGGTTTCTTGCCGTCATAGATTTCAAGTGCGCCGGAAGAAAATTCACCACGCTTTCAAAGCCGGTCTCGTCGCCGTCGCTCACTTCCTCGTCGCTCCCAGCCTCACTCTGCTGGAGCTCTTTCCATTGTTTCAACCGCCTGGGATGCACAGACGAGGGAATTTCACTTTTTGAGGCGCCAACATACGCCTGGGTTGGAAACCTGGTAGTTAAAACAGGTTGCGGATTTTCTCTGAAGGCGTCCGATGACGTGTGGACGATCGTGCCGAACCCAAGCTGGACACACTGCACTGTGTCGTTTCGGGGGTCGTAGGTAAAACAATTCAAGTTGAGCGTCACAAATCGAAACTGGGCCCTGTGCATCTTCCACACACATTCAAAAAAAGCCCGCACAAACCAGCGAAACTGATCCGTCAAGATACGCCGAGAACAATCATCGGCAAAGTGCTCCTTGAAGTACCTGAGCATGGGCACGCCATTCATCTGAACGATGGAGCGATAGATCACTGGCACCGGCGCTTTGGGTTCGTGGCCCTCCAATTGCAATTTTGTTACGGACTCAAAGATTGTCAAAGGTGGGACTTCATCTCGTCTGTAGTGGCGCCACACGTCAGTGGACATAGCAGCGCCTCGCAAGATGGCGCTGTTGTGGTTGTCCTGCATGTCCTTGTGCTCCAAAAAGATCATCGCGCGCCGCTTTCCTTCACCTCTGCACATGCACATCACGCCAAAGACGCCAGAGAACCATGGATGTGACTCAGCAGACCCGATTGACACTGCAACGTCAGTGAGCTGATACTCTCCATTAGCCACAGAGCCCTTGAGCGCCTCCATAGCGAGCCCATGTACTTGTTCCAGGCGGCGTCGGGCCCGCCTGAGGAATGTCCGTATAAACTCAGAGAGCTCTTCCCTGATCACACGCTCAGGGTAGTCCGGATTGGCGATTGCTTCCGGTAAGGGTGTGAGCCGCCGGCTCATACCAGCAAGCACCACCGATGTTTGTGAAGGATCCGCTTTCGCAGGCTCCGGCGGAAACTGGAACTGTTCTGCTGAAAAGCCGAGTTTATTGAGGTACCGCAGCGATGCTATGCTGGACCAAAAGAGCCGCGTTCCTACATCACTCGTCCCAGCGTGCACGAAGCTGCCCACCATGACGGCGGTATCCAGAGGCTGTAAAACAAGCGCCAGAGGCTGAATGGGGTTGGCCGCATGCTCAGGAAAGCGCTCTGCCAGATGTGCAGCGGAATACGCGTCCCAGACAGGGCGGAAGGCGGAGGCAGGCTTGTCACCATTCTCCGGCTGTCCTCTCCACGCTGCTTGATACGCCGCGTAGTGGCGGGCGAAAAGGAGATTGGCCGCGACAGCAACCTTGTGTGATGCAATGTACACGACCAGGCGTATTGGACCATCTGACGTATTCATCAAAAACACCAGTGGCGACGCGTCTGGATTTGCCAGCTGCCGCAGATTGATTTCATCAACGCCGTCGGCGTCCCTGCCCCGCGGAGCTGGCATATCATGCGCCTGAAGATCGGCATGCTCCGCCTGTACATGCTCCACCTGACTTTTGTCGTTGTTAAGCAAGTTGCACTTGACGAGGTGGTGACTTCCTGACCCCAAAAGAGCATCCACTACTGCCTGCCCAAGCACCGCTAATTTGTGATTACTGTGTAGTGTATTGGTCATCCTCTTGGTGTGCTCTCCGGCGCACACAGCACCGTCCTCGCGAGGAGGATCTTGGAAGATGGAGAGCTTAAGCACGGATGGTGTTTCCTGCAGCATTTCGCCCTGCTTCTTCAAGGCGCTCGAGATCACTTCAGACGGGACAAGCAGCTTCAATTCCTCGCCAGACAGTACGCAGCAGCCGTAGCCTGTAAGAATCTCAGATATTTCTTTGTGACCACCATACCTCAGCTCTTCGTATAGCTCCGGGTCCATATTCACTGGGATTTTCCGATAAGACGCAGGCCAGCGTGCGATGATCGCTTCCTCATTCGGAGGAGTTACGTGTTTGAATCGAAAAGGCATTGGTCCAACGCCCTCCGAGTCTTGGCACTTACACCCGTCCGGTGAGCACGCTGTGCTGTGGTCGAGCAGCTGGACGGGACCCAGCGCCAGATTGTCAAGCGCTGAACCTTCAAATAAATCGTCCACTTTAGGACTACGCGAGCCGCTCGTAGCAACTACGCGAGCCGCCCCTGGTTCTGATCCGAGCTCTTGCGCAAGAGCCAACTTTCCGTTGAGACCCACTTCGTAGAGCTCCGGTTCCGGCTGAACGGTTATAAAACGACCCTCTGCAGGAGCTTCACCTCTTTCGAATTCCTTCGTCCGGACCCATTTCGCGACTTCTGCGAGGTCCTCCATGCAGCGATGCGGACAGAAGAAAGCGCGACGCTCCCGCATCTGGCGTTCTAGACCGGCACTGCCGGCGTTGCGCAAGGTCTCGTCCTCTACCAACTGCCTGACAAGGTTGACGACCTGCTTTAATTTGGCCTGGAATGACCCATCCCTAACAATAAGAGCACTTAAACCAGCGAATCGGTTCATGCTTGCGCCGGGCCAGGAAGGAAAGGAAAAGTCCCCAGAGCCGCCTTCGAAGGTGATGACAGGCAGATTAGCCCCCAAGGCTGCGCTGTGCCCGGTGTGTCCAAGATAGAAAGATCCGTTGATGGCGGCGTGCATATTCCGCTTGAGAAAGACCATGTGACTCTGAAGGGGTTGCCACCGTACAAAACGAACATGCTGCCGGACGAACTCGGCAGACTTGGCATGGTCCAGTCCTGCAGTAACGGCGAACTCCCGCGCCATGCAGCGAACCTTTGAGGCGCACAGCAGGGGGTTGACCTCAAAGTAGAGGACCACGACTTTGATCTCCATGGCTAACTGAAATAAAAGTTGGAGGAACCAACTATCTGCCCGGTCCAGCGAAATTGGAGCGTATATGTTGAAATCATCGTTCGACGTTTTCCTCTGCGCTCCTGGGATCGATAACAGGCGACACAACAAAACCCATGCAAGACATGGCATCCAGCACGCAATGGGGAGGGTCGCCTCACGCTCCGCGGCCGGTCCATCCGGCGCCCCAGCCAGCGGCAAGGCATTTGCAATCGTCCCGTCGACGACAAAGTAGTCGAAGCTCTGTTTATTGAACATCAGGTGGCAATCACTGAGGTAGTGCACAATGCAGACTGCATCCACGCCACTCCTTGCCCTTTGCCGCGGTTCAGGGGCCCCATGCTGTGCGCCAATGACGTCCACCAGGAGATCAGGTTGTATCCCATGTAACTTGTGTCGAATCTCGTCGCTGCGGGCCAGGATAAACTTGCTTTTGCTTTTAAAAGCATCACAGAGTTGCCGCACAAGCTGATTTGAGTCGTCCTCTACTGATGCTGGTTGCTGCAAGGCAAGAATATAGACCTCCAGATCCGCCCGATGTTCCAAGAGGTGTAAAAGCCCGTCGTGGAGCAGTTGATTTGTGGGGTGCGACTGCTTAAGATCGTAAAGCAAGAACACAATCGCTGTCGGTTGTTCATCCGTACGCAACCGCACTCTGCGATTCACCGCATGGCGACCCCGGCTCGTACCTGCCAGTGCGGCACACGCGGCCGTGTCGATGGCACCTTCGTGTTTAGCCACTTCCAGCACAAATCCAGCGATCTTTTCTGGAGGAAGGTGGATCCTGCTTGACTCTGTCTTGGTGATGCACGGACCCAATTCATGACTCCTTAGAAAACAGTTCACCCGCCTGACGGTGTGCAGCATGTGCTCGCTGAGGTCGTACAGCAGAGATCGGTTGACCGCGACAAAAAGTCGACCAAAACTCATCAACCTTTTTTGCTGCAAAAGTGTAGGCTTCGAACTTTTTTGTTTTAGACTAGTGATTAGTCCCTTTATCTCAGCACACGCTTTTAAAGCGACATTCCAGCACATGGTCTCAAACCCCGTGATCCCATCCTCATGATCGGCGAAGCACACAAAGCCGTTCCCGTCGCGGTACGCCTCGAAGACTACGGCACAATCTTCGCAGACCTTCCGACCGCACACTGTGCAAACGTTGAGCTGCTGCCGACAGAGCGGCGGTCGATTGCAGTCTTGGCAGAACATCAGTTGATTGTCTGGCAGGCGTCGAAGTTGCCCTGGTTCTCGGCATCCTGCACAATAATCGCCGGCTTTGAGGTTTCCTTTACATGATTCACAGTATTGCTGGACGAAGGGGCAAGGGTCCCCCTTGCGGCCTGGGCAGGAGTAGACTACAACGTTTTGGTTGCAAGCCGAGCACTGGTTTTCTTTGTTGTCTGATGTGTTAAATGCGGAGAGGATTTCATCGTTTAGCTCTGAAAAAGAACTGTCCAGCCTCTCTGTTTGAGGATGATAATCGTTATCCTGCAAATCAAAATAGTCAAATATCGCATTTCTCATGCTCTGATGCTCGACATAATGGCCAGGTGGTCATGCGAATGAAGAGCCACCTTCAAGTTTGTCGACTCGGGCGATTCCGTAATTGAATGTAAATCCCCCTGTTCTGCAGCAGGGAGAATCGTCGACAGGCCCTCTCCCCCCTCAAACGGTCCTTGAAACACAGACGACGAGTCTTCGTCTACGCCCGGCTCAACCGCTTTCTCATAATCAACCCATAATTCTGCAAATTCCGGGAATTCATAGACTGAAATCGCGTCGCCTACCAATGAATTCGCGACGCCCTCCTTCTCCTCAGCACTGTTGAATTCGTTCTGCTGCAATGAAACAGCACAGTCGGATCTCAGAAAAAGCAGGATGCGCATGCTAAAGGAATCTCACCGTGTCTTGAACGACCGGAATCGGCTCTTTCCGATGGTTGGCATCAATCTGTCAATCAACAGCAGTTACTCGAATCTCAGATCAGGCGTCATCAGTCTGCTGAATATATTCAATTCGCCACGCCCCCGAAGGGGAGGCGAGGGGAGGCGAGGCGAGGCGAGGCGAGGCGAGGGGTAGGAAGGGGAGGCGAGGCGAGGCGAGGCGAGGCGAGGGGAGGCGAGGCGAGGGGGGG